>Ga0209343_10004285_pt1 | contig 17644 bp, 19 predicted proteins | sample RifCSPlowO2_02_FD_184026 | JGI IMG/M metagenome (GOLD analysis project Ga0209343, IMG submission 184026) | Groundwater microbial communities from Rifle, Colorado - Rifle CSP2_plank lowO2_0.2 (SPAdes) (version 2) | ecosystem: Environmental > Aquatic > Deep subsurface > Groundwater | place... | reverse complement strand
GCGGGCAGTTCAACTACAACGGCGACCGCTACGGCCTGCAGGCGGAGCGCCTCGTGGTGGGCGACAACTTCATTCCGGAGGCCGGGTTCGTCCGCCGCGACAACATCCAGAAGGACGCGGCGACCGTGCGCTTCAGCCCGCGGCCCAAGAACATCAGGAGCGTCAGGAAGTTCCGCTACGAGGGCTCGATCAACTACATCGAGAACGGCGGTGGACGGCTGGAGTCGCGGGAAGTGCGGGGCGAGTACGGGATCGACTTTCAGAACAGCGACGGCGTGGAGATCTCGTACGCCCGTCAGTACGAATACCTGCCGAGCCCCTTCCGGATCGCCACGGGCGTGACGCTGCCCGTGGGCCCATACCCCTTCGGCACGTTCCGTGGGCAGTTCACTTTCGGCCAGCAGCGCATGGCGTCGGGGACGGTGTACATCGAGCAGGGTTCCTTCTACAGCGGCGATCGGACGGCCTACGGGTACAGCGGCGGGCGCGTGAAGGTGAATCCCCACGTGTACATCGAGCCGGGCTTGTCGGTGAACCGCGTGGTCCTGCCGGTCGGCGAGTTCACGGCGAAGCTGGTCAGCTCGCGGGTGACCTACACGATGACGCCGAGGATGTTCGTGAGCGGGCTCATGCAGTACAACTCGAGCAACTCATCGCTGAGCACCAACCTGCGCCTTCGGTGGGAGTATCAGCCCGGCAGCGAGATCTTCGTCGTCTATAACGAATCGCGGGACACGCTGCCGCCGGGCTATCCCACGCTGCAGAACCGCGCGCTCGTGTTCAAAATCAACCGGTTGTTCCGCCTCTGAGCCACAACCGGGCGTGCGGCCGCCAGCTTCTTCCATCGCGTCTTCGTCGTGCGTCACGATCAGCACCGTGCCGTCGAAACGCTGGACAATCTGGAGCCGCAGCGCGGACCTCCATAATCCCGTTCCAGCTGTCGGCTCCAGCGCGCGGTCATGCCGCCGCTTCGGTGGGCAGCACCCATCCAGGAAACACCAACACTCCGGGATGACACTGAAGGGCTTGAGCGAGAACCTTGGCCCGCTCGACCCCTAAACGGACCCGATCATTCTCAATCGCCGAGATCGTCGCCTGCGGAATACCCGTTCGCTCCGCCAGCTCATTCTGGCTCAACTCCTGCAGCTCTCGGATGATTCGCACGGACTCGCCGACCGAAACCGTAACTCGCTTCCTTGCCGGACGGTATCCTTTCATTCACGGCCTCCGGTAATCATGCGGTGTGAGCGACTCAATATAGAAGGCCACGTCCTTCGACGCCACTCGGTAGATGACCCGCCACTGCAGGCCGAGTCGAGAGGAGCGCCACCCACGCCACTCTCCGGCCAACGCCTCGTCGTGGAATCCTTTGATCAGGCGCAAGCCGGATGGACCAGAGAGAATCGCCACGTCTTTCCACTTCTCGTACCGCTTAAGGATTTCCCGAGGAGCCTTGGTGAGCTGTCGGTCGACGCGGCGATGCTCCAAGACCTGCCACATGCCATAGTGTGCCTATATCATTTATGGCATGTCAAGTCGGACCTGCGCAAGCGGCATAACGACCGGCGCTCAGCCGCGGCGTTTCTCCTCGCACATGCAACGCCGTCGGCTGCAGCGCCTGGTTAGGCTCCGAAGCTATTGCGGCCGTTCAGCGGTGTATACGATCCGCCGAGTTGCGCAATCGTACACCCAGAGTCGCTGGAATGGGGAGGATGACCAGTGCTGCTGAAGGAAGGATTCCAATGTTGGACGCCAGAGCTCGTTTGGCAGTTCCGGCTGCAGCTCGTAGTACGCCAATAGTTCCCGTCTATGGGGAGTCTCGTAACGCTTCGACCATTTCCCTTGGATGCTGCCAAGTGTCGGGTCCCCGAAACAGCCGACCGCGTCCACATCGAAGCAAGGCCCAACGATATCGAGACGGGCGACCCGGATGGATTCGACGGTGCTGGCAAGAGATTCCGGAGTCAGGGTTCCTTCGCAGTCAGAATCAATAGTGCGCAAGAAGTTAAATACATCCACGACCGACGATTGTCGTTGACGAAGTCCAACATTGGCGAAAGTGACGTGCACCAGTGCGTTCCCGATCGTCGATAGCAAGGCAGCCTTGATCGAAGGGGCACAGGTCTCGAACGACTCCTCGAACATTGACTTGAGTCGAAGTTGTCCGAACGATCGACCTGCCAAGTCCTCGTCGATGAGCTCAACTAGCTCGAACGCGACATCGCCAAGCCCAACGACGTTGCAGAGAATATCGGGCTCTGGAGGCGGTCGCTTTTCGACGGAGTCCTGGACGATGGCCAAGCCGGACGCCACGGCGAAGCGGTTAAAGATCGCGAGTTCTTTAGCTGTGTGTCGATCCGTAACCATTGTTTGTTGAGGAGCCTAACGGTCCGGCTCACCTGCGGCGCCGCGCGTCCGCTCAGGCCGCGGCAAACCGCGCGGCCGACATGTTCGATGTCGCGAGCCGCGCCGTTGCCCGGCAGTGTAATCGATGGTGGCCATGCCCCGCGGCCGATTCTTTGGGACCACCAGGCGGTTTGGCGTGGCCTGCATGTCATAACGTTCGGGCGGCGCCGTCAGGTGCAGCCGGATGTTATACGGTCCGTCGATGGAGATCCGCCCAGACGAAACGCCCACCGAGACCCGTCGCGTCCGAAACCACGCACAGCGGCGCGCGCGTCAGGTCAGCGCAGACCCTCGATGGATCCCGAACGCTGCGTCCTGCCCAAGCCGTCGAAGCAGTGGCGCGCGCCGCCGCTCGGAAAGACCACGTTCAACGAGACCGACAGCGACGTGCTGACATCAGCCGGATGTTCGAAGGAGCCCGACCCGTTCCGAGCGACCCTCCAAACATGCCCGAGATGTCGATGAACCCAGAAGCTGGAAGAAGCCTGAGAGAAAAATGGCTCTTTGTCTTGTCCGTATAACGTGCCAAATGAGCCGCGCGCCGCAGCGACATGATCGCACAGGACGGTTGGGCGCGTCGGCTCCATTTGGAGGTTAGCTGGCCGAATTGGGCCATCGTGCCGACACCTTTTGCCGCGCAGGAGTAGCAACTTCAGCTGGTGCGTTGCGAATGTACTTGAGAGCATTGTCACGCGCGGACGTGCCCAGCCTTTCAAGATAGGCCACCGCTTGATCTGGCGAGAAGTCAGACCCAAGTTCTTCTTTGAAATTCGGTAGTAGGGCCGTCCACACGCAGGCGTCGATTCGTTTGTTGACGCACCACGGGCCAACGATCTCGGTCACATCAACCTGGTGATGAAACTCGGTTCGTGAGCTGGCGCTGGTTGGCGCGATGAAAGAACCAATATTCTTGCGGGTTGTGCCTTCTCGCTTACGAAGATCCTCGATCGCATCTGAAATATTCGATCGTGGACTCAAGGCAAAGCGCGTGGGAACTGTGGGCCCCGACGGGTCGACAACCAAGGTAAGCCGGCAATCGCTGGAGACACGAGAGAACTCGATTGGGAATTCCGGGCCGCCACTTTCCCAAGGGCCATAGTGAGGAAGGTCCCGAGGATCCCAGACAAGTGAGCCCCAGCCCAAGATCGCGATCTTCATCTTTGATCCGTATTTTGTCCAGCTAACGCTGCAAATGAGCCGCGCGCCGCGGCGACAGGATAGCACCGGACCGTCGGGCGCGACGGCTCCATTTGCCTGATGCTCATTCAGCCCTCCTCCTGCACCTACTGACTACCAGTAGGCTTGACGCAGGGAAATGCGCGACACGCGCAGGAGGAGAGCCGATGAGATTCTACAACCGACAGCATCGCCACTATTGCGGCATCGATCTGCACGTGAAGACCATGTACGTCTGTATCCTCGACGCGACCGGCCAGGTGCTCGTGCACCGGAACGTGCCGTCGAGCCCGGAGGCCTTTCTCGAGACGATTGCCCCATACCGAGACGATCTGGTCGTCGCGGCCGAGTGCATGTTTACGTGGTACTGGCTCGCGGATCTGTGCGCCGCCGAAGGCCTCGCCTTCGTCCTGGGCCACGCGCTCGCGATGAAGGCGATTCACGGCGGCAAGGCGAAGAACGACAAGATTGACTCGCACAAGATTGCGAGCCTGCTGCGCGGTGGCCTGCTGCCGCAGGCCTACGTCTACCCGGCCGCGATGCGGTCGACGCGCGACCTCTTGCGTCGTCGGCTCCATCTGGTTCGGAAGCGCGGTCAGCTCCTGGCGCACATCCAGAACACGCGCGCCCAGTACAACCTCCCGGCCTTCAAGCGGCGGCTCGCCTATCCCGCGAACCGCGACGGCGTCCCCGAGCAATTTGCCGATCCGAGTGTGCGCAAGAGCGTCGACGTCGACCTCGTGCTCATCGACCAGTACGATCGGCTCATCAACGACCTCGAAATAACCCTCGTGCGGGACGCCAAGCGCCACGACGCGGATGCCTTCCACCGCCTCCGATCGGTTCCCGGCATTGGCAAGATTCTGGCGATGACGATCCTCTATGAGATTCACGATGTGACGCGGTTTACTCGCGTGCAGGAGTTCGCCTCGTACGCGCGGCTTGTCAAGTGCCAAAAGCAGTCGGGCGGGAAGACGCTGGGGACGAGCGGGGCGAAGATGGGCAACGTCCACTTGAAGTGGGCGTTCTCCGAAGCGGCCGTCCTGTTCCTGTGCCACAACGCCGAGGGGAAGAGACTGCTGGCCCAGCTCCAAAAGAAGCACGGGAAAGGGAAGGCGCTCTCGATCCTCGCACACAAGATCGGGAGAGCCGTGTACTACATGTTGGTGCGAGGCACCGTCTTTTCGATGGAGAAGTTTCTCCACGCGTCGTAGCGGGGAGGCGAACGGAGAGGAGAGCCAGTGAGCCAGTCGTCTAACTCGAGCCACGGGACCGAGCTCGCAGCGATCGTACAAGACCCGTACGCGACCGAGCGTCGCGAGGCCGTCGATCCTGAGCCGCAGGTCCGGCAGCGAGATTGTTTGATGGGACGCTGGCTCTCTTCCCGATGAGTCATGGCGTTCACTCGAGGCGCGGCCCCTCCCCCGAGTCTGGCGACAACGGACGCGCATTGGCGACGTCGCTCGTCTTGAGGAGACCGGTATGAGGGCCCCGAATGAGTTTCTAGGCCGCGAGAGTCACCGTCGGCTCTCGCACTTCGCCCTGGCGAAGCCCGAGCCTCAATAGGTGTTGGGACCGCGTCATCGACGCGGCACCAGAACTGGAAACGAAGACCGCACTGAAGGAGAACGCGACTGGGCGTCAACCCAGCGGTCGGGTGGTGACCCGGACCGGAGGGAGAAGATCTAGCTATTGACAAGCGGAGGGCTGATAGGTGTTAGGCATCAGCTTTTCGGAGCGTTGACGCAAACAATATAGCCGAGGCGAATCGATCCAATGAGAAAAGTGATAATGCCAGCACTCCACCCGAGCCAGTAGAGGTGTGCGAGGTACGCGACGGCCACGCCCACCGCCACGCCGATACTAACATTCATGACCAGGACCAAGAGGGCGCCCCGGCGATGATCTGTTTTTTCGTATGTCCGATTCCAGATTTTTGTGCGCAGCTGCTCAGCACCTCCTAACCTGTTGGCCTGGCGCATGAGGCGCCGTGTTTCTATCGTTTCCATGTGAAGATGGGCGAGATACCAAGACGATACCGTGCCCGCGACCAAAACCAGGACGGCCAAGTGCCAAGTGCTCGACCAAGTGAGCTCATCCTCTTGCAAGAACATTCTGGCTACGGCGACAAGCGCGGCAATCAGGAGAAGCGCCCAGTTCGCAGCATTCCACTGATTGCTGCGGTACCACCAGATGTCGTGATGAGCGAACTGCGCGATCAGGCGAGCGTTCTCTTGATCCGATACCTCTTGTGGCCCTGGCGCCGTCACTTGCGGGGTATCTGTCATGTTTGAACAATTTCGCTGAATGCCTAACGCGCGAAATGAGCCGCGCGCCGCGGCGACATGATCGCACGGACCGTGAAAAGCGTCGGCTCCATTTCGATGTTGGGCGGCCGGTGTGTTTCAGGCTGGTACTGTTTCGAGCGCGATGTGAAGCGAGTCAGATTTCGGAATCGAGAAGTTCAGCTTCTCAAAACCGACCACTCGGCCAGCCGCGTCTTTCATGAGCACGACCTCTTCACCGGTCTCTTCACAGATGTACTCACGCGAGCGCTCCGTGAACCAGACGGTCAACGTCTGACCTTCTCGGTCGTAGAACACTTTCACTTCGGCCATATTTGCGTGCCTTCCTTGATGGCGTCGGTCGGATACGCGGTAATCAGGAAGCCCTGATCTATTGCTCGCTTGGCGACGGCACAGACCCAACGATTGGGCCCCTCACCTCTATAGAAGAGTAGCACCTGGGCATCCGAACGACTCTGCCGAATCTGCTCGGGACTCTCCAAGGTGTCCTTCACGACGCCCTCTCGGCCCACCATGGCGGGATGCTTCGCGGTCGTGATGAGTTTCCATCGCTCGTGGGTAACCCGAACCCTGAAGCCCAAGGGCGTCAGGATTTCGAAGAGCAGTTCGGGGTCCGGATTCACACCGGCATTCTACATGTCGGAGGGTGTGCCCTGTTGACCGCGTGTCGTAGTTCTGAATTTCGTCCGCCCAACACAACGTTCAGCCGCAAACGGCGCAGAACTTTGCTTCAGTTTCGCCGAATGGCCAGGGCCGTTTGTCGGCTGCAACGTCTTGTTGGGCGGCGGGACTCGAACGCTCCTGAGGAGGTCCGTGCCACCTCGATGTTGTCCGGAACTATCTCGAAGCCGCCACTCGGGCCAGGCGTCTCACAGTTGTTGACACTCACTGTAACCATGACCCTCTTATTCCCTTGAGAATTGCCGTTTCTCGCGCAGCGCCATCAACTCATCCTCCGTCTTGACCGTAAATCGGAAGGTCTGCCGGAACGATCCTCCAACACCCTTCATTCCGGAATAGAGGATGTACTTGATCGGTGTAGCCTGAATTGCTCGAGCCAGGTATTGGCGTATCCAAAAAACATGCGATGCGGGGCAGTCATTCATGTCGATCAAGGGCGCGCCATCAGTGATAGACAAAGCGCCACCGCATTGCGCGCCGCCTGCCTTGGCCGGACCGTGGTACCCAATCGGTATCGTAAGTACAAAGAGATCCGCCATGACCTCAGCCGATGTCTCCATATCGTCGAGCAGCCAAGGAGTCTCCCGTTTGACTGCGGCGTAGGCATCGCGAGTTTCTTGGTCCACCAACCCGTCGACAGAGCCGGGACTGTGCCCCAGTAGATCGAGAAACCTCTCGATGTACAGGATGTCGTTTGTACTGGTCGTCTCTTGAGCCATCAAGAGAGAACCACTGACCAAACAAAGAACACAAAGAACGGAGATTGCAGATAATGCGCGTCCCATCGCTAATCTCTCCTTATCTTAGGCGTCTTGTCTCAACCCTTTGTTCCACAGGCGTCACCACGCCGCCCAACGCCGGGCTTGAGCCGCGCGCCGCGGCGGCAGGTTAGCACGGACAGTGGGCGCGACGGCTCCAAGCCGTGTTAGGCATCAGACTTTCTCAAATTGGCGCGCACAACATGGCAGAGACGAAGCGACCCGATAAGACAGGCCACAACGCCTGCAATGGCACCGCTCCAATACACTCGTGTGAGATACGCGACAGTCGCTCCGAAAGCGACAGAGATTGCGAGATCCATCATCAGAATCAAGAACACGCCTCGAGAATGATCCGTGTGTTCGTATGTTCGCTGCCAGATTCTGACGCGTAGTTGTTCGGCTCCGCACAATTTGCTGGCCTTGCGCATCAAACGTCGTGTCTCGATCGTTTCCGAATGGAGATGAGCGAGGTACCAACATGACCCTACTGCCACTACACAAGCAAGTAGCGAGAAGTACCACGTCTTGGAAAAGGTGAGGTCGGCCTCGCTTACAAACATCCGAGTGAGACCAACGACGGCGGCGATTAGGACAAGCGCCCCATTTACGGCGTTCCACTGATTGCTCCGATACCACCAAATGTCATCATGCGCAAACTGCGCGATCAGCCGGGCGTTCTCGATCTGGTCACCGTCTTCGGGAGGGTGTTTATCTTCGGTCATTGAAATGTGCTTGGGATACTTCAAGAACTCGTTGAATGCCTAACGATGCGCGCTGAGCCGCGAGGCTCGGCGACACCTTACCACGGACGAAAAAGCCGCGTCGGCTCCAGCGCGTGTTAGCCGGTTTGTCGAATTGAATGAGTCCCACGCAAACCAGACGGCTCGCGCGTGCACTGGCGTGGCGATGGACCCATCGAGCGGCGCAACCTGATGGCGACACTCCAGCGCGAACAAATAGCTGGGCCTTTTCAAACGAGTCGTGGTGCCACCACGCCGTCGTACGCGCTCAACAATTGCCCGAATGGCGCGACGGCCTGATACGGGATGGCGGCACGCGAGCCACTATGCGCCGGGCGCTCGATACCGGACTTGTTTCGCCTTGCGCAGGGCATCCATCGTTTCGTCGACGGTCAGGAGAACTGTCGTTTCGATCGAGCTAAGCGCACCGCCTCCACCAATCGCCAGCGCGACCGCGGCCATGGACACGTTGTCGGGAGCCTCCCACAGGTTGTAGCCGTCGTGTGTGCCGAAGGCATACCAGAACCCATGGAGCTTCCCACCGACCGACTCGATGTACGACTGAGCGGCCTTTCGACGGTCTTCCGGGTTGCCGATCAGCCTCGCCCAAGTCTCCGGCGTGTAGCTGAACCTCGATAGATAAAGCGGCATCGTCCCTCCCTCTCGTTCGCCACCCGTGCGAGTCACCTGCGGCAACTCGCCGCGATTCACGCATCAGCCAGGTCTGAGTCTATTGTTGCACGTCGCTTTATCCTGCCCGAACATTTCAACGTTGTCCGCCTGCCGCGAATCAGTCCAACTTGATTTGAATGTCTCTTGTTGTCATCCGGCTAACGTGCGGCTTGAGCCGCGCGCCGCAGCGACAGAGTAGCACGGGCAGTGGGCGCGACGGCTCCAAGCCGAGTTAGACCGACCATATTTTGAGCTCGATCCATTCCATAGACGTTCTCGATGAGCATTCTAAGCAACACCCAATGGATGGACTCGCCAGACTGAGAGTAGGCGTTCTATACTCGCTCTGACACAACCCCAGCTCCGGCAGGAATCGTTGCGGATCTGTCAATGGAGTAGCAATGTTGGAATCGCTGGCTCTCATCGGCATCGCGATCGCTATCGTTGCCGTTTGGGCGATTGTCTCCTATCTCAATAGGATATCGACAGGAATTGCCCATCTGGATGCCAACGTTCAACGCCTGCAGCTTTTTCTATTCGTTAGGCTTCCGCAGCCCCCAAAAGATGAGGCGCAGCACCTGGCGGAGGCATTCAATCCTGGCCTGGTGGATCTGCAGGCGGTGTCAACCGGGCGGTGCGTAACTCCTGTTAACGCTTTCCCGCTCCGCAAGCTACAAGATGACTGCGTTCGGCAGGCCTACCGAGACGCGCAGGAGATGGTAGGAGCACACGCTCCATTCGATGATCTGCCAGAAGAAGAGCGAGACAAAATTGTTGACTGGTTTTGGTTCAGGTTTGGCACTCTTTTCCGCGACGGCTTGGCGAGTCATGGTTATCTGGTGACGCCGAATTCACACGTGCAGAAACGAGAAATCAGGACGGGGCCGGCCGAAACGAGAATCGGCGACGTACTAATTCATGAATTTACATGGTTTACACCAGAAAGGACGTTGACTGAGCCTTATGCAGTTTTCGAAATCACCAGCGCTGGGCGTGAAGATCGAGGTTCATTCTTCACTCGTGGCCGCGCAGACGCAAGAGCCATGAAGCTGGCTGGAAAACACCGTCGGATCGTGAGCGAGCGGACGGACGAGGACGAGAATGAGTCGTGGTGGGTAGATTCCACCGGTGACGAGACGTCGCCCGAATCAACTTGACTCCCGGTTCCCAGACCCGAAGGGCGGATTAGAAATGGATCCTTTGCTACTCAGCGACAGCCAACGTAACGGCATTCGTATCTGGGCCAAAATGATTCGTCAGGTTGATGAAGAACACGCGGTCCGTATGCTCACGCGTATCGTCACAAATCTATGCGGTGACACATTAGCGCTTGACGCTGCAGTGAAGGCCACCGAAGGCAAGCTAATGAACTGAAAAGCGCCCGCACACGATTCGGAATGTCTTTCGTGTTCGGTCTAACGTCGGCGCTGAGCCGCGCGCCTCGGCGACACGGTAGCACGGACTGCGCGCGTCGGCTCCAGCGCATGTTCGGCGGCGTGTCGCATTTGATGCCGTTCTTCAGTTCTTGTTCTTCGAGGACGTTCGTCTTCGTGTGAGGCACCCCGCCTGAGCCGCACGCGAGCCTCCCATCTCGGATCAAACCAGCCGGGTTGGTCAATGGGGCCACGGGAGCTGCCCAGGCCATAATGCAAAGGCTGACGCCGGCCGTAGCAGCGCGCTCGCCGCCCACATCTACTACCGATTCCGGATTCTTGTATTTCGTCTTTCCTGTCTCAAGTTCCTCAATCTGTCCGCCGAACGACAGCGCTGAGCCGCGCGCCTCGGCGACACGGTAGCACAGACTGCGCGCGTCGGCTCCAGCGCATGTTGGGCTGCCCAGTTAGAGATCCGAAGGAAATCTCTGAGATCCGTGATGGACGGTCAGGATGTGAACTTGGTCGACGCCCACGAGCCGATAGACGATTCGGTACGGGCGATGGACGATCTCACGAACAAGCGGGTTCTCGAATTCTGGAACCGCCCGCCCCGACTCAGGAAACGCGATCAGCCGGTCGGTTGCGGCAATGAGCTGGGCCACGACGACCGATGCGTAGTGAGGGGAGTCTTGGCTGATGAACGCGCGGATGGCAGCGAGATCGGAACGAGCTTGATGGGTCCAGAGAACAACTCTCACGGCAAGAACTGTTTCTTGACCTCATCATGCGACACCAGTTGGCCAGCCTCGGATTGCCGAAGGCCCTCTTCGATTTTTGCGATGAAGCACAGGCGTTCGATGGCATCCCCGATTGTCGCCCGATCAGGCAACGTCTTGAGTGCCTCGATCGCCCGCTGTTTCTCCGTGGTTTCCATGTTCAGGATTCTACCATCGTCAGTGTGATCGGTCTTTCGTTGTCAGCCCAACGCTGCAAATGAGCCGCGCGCCGCGGCGACATGATCGCACAGACCGTGAAAAGCGTCGGCTCCATTTGCCTGTTAGCCGGTTTTTCGAATGAGCGATTGGCCAACGAAGCGCTCGTGCGTGCGACGGCGCAACGATGAGCCCCAGAGCGGCGCGACCTCACGCAGCGAGCGCACATGCCCAATCAAGCCAGCTCGATCGTTCAACGGAGCCCTGACGCTACCCCTGCCATGATGCGCCAGGCTGACATCGACCGAAGGTGCCCACGCTCGCTGGCACTCGCGCCGCCCGTCGACCGTGCCCCGTGGCCGCGACCGGTTCGATGACGTGCCACAACTGACCTCGACGTCCGCAGTCAACAGGTCCGAGTTCTTCTTCCGAGTGATTTGATCTGAATTGTATTTCTTCGTTGTTGTCCGGCTAACGTTAGCGCTGAGCCGCGCGCCTCGGCGACACAGTAGCACGGACTGCGCGCGTCGGCTCCAGCGCATGTTCGGTGGCGTGTCGTATTTGATGCCGTTCTTTCTTCAGTTCTGGCTTTGTCTGATTTTCGGAGGAATGCAAACGCGTGACATGCTATGACCGCCGCGCCGAGCGCCCATCCCGGATCAAACCAGCCGGGCGGCTCACTGGAGACCGGATGCTGCTTCGGCCCCATGCGCAGGCTGAGGCCGCGCGAGGCAGTACGCGCTCCCTGCCGACAGCCGACTCCGTATTTCTTGTTTTTACTCTTGTCGGAAGTTCCTCGATCAGTCCACCGAACGTTGTATAGGTGGACGGCGCCAACTGGCGTTACCTGCCGACGGCACGTCCACGCCCCGCGGCGCGTGCGGCCATTCTCACCGTGGCGTGGCTCGCGGTCAAGCACCATCAGCACACGGGTTTGCTGGATTCCGCCGGCTTCGGAACAGTGGATTGGCGACGGCATCATATGCGCGGGATCCCGTGGATGGATGGAGCGCGCCAATCGCAGGTGTGGATGTCAACCGCCGTTAACTGGCAGACGCAGCAGGTCAACCCAGACGCCGGACCGCCGCAGTCCACAATCGATAACTGGTGACTCCAGTATCACTTCCCGCTTCAGTGCCGAGATGGCATGCCCCGTGTCTGCAGATGGCCCGAGATACGCCATGCGGGAGCTGGAAGCGTCGCTGCAGCAGTTTGGGGAATTCCTCCTGAAGGCCCAGCTGGTAAAGGAGAGGGCAGCCCCCTACTGCGTGCGCTGGGTACGCCGGTTCCTGACACGCCCTGCCTCCGACGAGCCCCTGGCGGACCAGGTACGCCGGTTTTGCGACGAATTGGAAAGCAACGGTGGTTGCGAGGATTGGCAGGTGCGCCAGGCCGAACAGGCCCTCCGGATCTATTTCGTCAACTTCCTCGAACGAACAGACTGGCATCGGCGCCCAGCCAGCACCGTCGTCGATGAGCAGGGCCGAACGAATCCACTGGCGGCGCTCGAACAACTGCGCCTTCGCCTCAGAACCCGACACTACTCCTATCGAACCGAGTGCAGCTACGCGGATTGGGTGCGGCGCTTCTTCGCCTACCTGGCCGAGCGCCAGGGCGTGCCGCATCCGCGCGTCGAGACGGAATCGGCTCGCGATTTTCTGACGCATCTGGCGGTGAGACAGCGCGTGTCGGCGAGTACTCAGAATCAGGCGCTCTGCGCGCTTCTGTTCCTGTGTCGCGAAGTGCTCGGGATAGACATGGAAGGGCTGTCGCTCACGGCAAGGGCCAAACGCGGAACCCATCTGCCGGTCGTCCTGAGCATGCCGGAGACGGCCGCCTTGTTGGCGGCCATGCGAGGGACCACCTGGCTGATGGCCGCGCTCATCTACGGCGGGGGCCTGCGGGTCTCGGAGTGCTGCCAACTGCGCCTGAAGGACATCGACTTCGATCAGGGACTGGTCTTCGTGCGCAGCGGCAAGGGAGACAAAGACCGATCGACGCTGCTGGCGGAGGTCGGCCGGGAGGAGCTGCGGACCCAACTCCGCACATCGGAGGCACGACATCGGGCCGACCGCGCGTCAGGACTCGCCGGCGTGTCGATGCCGGATGCGTTGGAGCGCAAGTACCCGAACGCGGCCCGAGAGCTGGGATGGTTCTGGGTATTTCCAAGTCATACACTGTCCACTGACCCCCGTGCCGGTGTCGTGCGTCGCCACCACATCAGCGACTCGGTGATCCAGAAGGCGGTCAAGGCGGCCGCTCTGAAGGCAAAAATCCACAAGCCCGTTTCCGTCCACACCCTCCGGCACAGCTTTGCGACGCACCTGCTACTCAACGGCGTGGATATCAGACAGATCCAGGAGTACCTGGGACACGCAAACGTCGAGACGACGATGGTGTACACGCACGTCGTGAAGGACCTCCGCAATCCGGCCCGGAGTCCGCTCGACATCCTCCGGGGAAGGTAGATAGAGGATAGGCTACGGCCGCCAACCCTCTGGCAGCTTCAGTTCGTTGGCCTTCTCGGGGGCGTGTTCCATCTCCGTCCCGGCGTCCCACGGCGGAATCGGCGCCTTGCCGGGCGGGTAGAGCGACTCCATCGGCTGCCACACCTTGTCTACGCGGTCGGTAAAGAGATCGCCGATCAGAATGTCCGTGACCGTGTTGCGCAACTCGGGGTAGCGCTGCACGAACTGGCCGAAGCTGAAGCCTTCGTAGTATTCGCACACCAGGCGGCGCATGCGATCCACACCGCAGTTGAACGCGGGTGCCCACGTGCCGAGCTGCGCGGCCGACGTGTCACCCTTGGCCAGCCCCTCGGCGATCGCGTCGGCGGCCAACTCCCCGGATTTCAACGCCAAGAGCACGCCTGAAGAGTAGAGGGGATCGAGAAAGCCCCAGGCATCGCCGATCATCACCCAGCCGTCCCCAGATACCTTGGTCGCCCGATACGAGTAGTCTTTGGTCGCAAAGTATCCGGCCACGCGGCGCGCGGGCGCGATGCGCTCCTTGACGGCGGAGCACGAGTCGACCTCTTCCCGATAAGTCTGTTCGTAATTGCTCGGATTGTCGCGGTTCTTAAACAAATAGTCGAACGGCGACACGACGCCGACGCTGACGATGTTGTTGTGGAGCGGAATGTACCAGAACCAGCCGTTCCCGCTCGCCGTCTGGATCACCATCGTCGCGCCTTCGTCTCGTCCGGAGTCGCGATAGGCGCCTTCCCAGTAGGTCCAGATCGCGCCTTTGTTCAGAATCGGATCCCACACTCGAAGACGCAGGCGGTTCTGGATGAGGCCGTTCTGGCCGCTCGCGTCCACCACGACCTTCGCACGCACCTCGCGGACCGACCCGTCCGCTTCGCGAATCTGGACGCCGGTGGCGCGGTCGCCATCGAAGAGCACGTCGAGTACACGCACGCCCTCGTGGGCGATGGCGCCGTGCTCGCGGGAGTTTTCGAGCATCATCTGGTCGAACTCGCTGCGGACGACCTGCCAGGTCTGCGAGCACTCGTGGGGCTTGTTGTCCCAGAAATAGAAGGGCGCCGACAGCTTGCCGCTTGCGCCAACGAACTGGACGCTGTACTTCTTGACGAAGCGACTCTGCTGCATCTTCGGCAGCATGTTGAGGCGCTTCAGCACCCAGTACGTTTCCGGGATGAGCGATTCACCGATGTGAAAGCGCGGAAACCGCTCGCGCTCGAATAGCTCGACCGACACGCCCTGCTGCGCAAGCAGCGTGGACACGGTCGAGCCGGCGGGGCCGCCGCCAATCACGACGACATCAGGATTCATATGATCACGGTCCGCCTGAAGGCGGACACTACGTCTGCCGATTGGCTATTCAATCACAAACCGGCGGGCTTTCATTTCGAACCGGGGCAGGGCGCCGGGGGCGACGAGGCGGACCGGCACGGTCAGGCCCAGCGCGTCGCGCAGCCGCCCGACCAGTCTGGCGACAATGGCCGACCCGTCGGCCGATCCGGCCAACTCGACTTCGAGCGAGAGCGTGCGCATCGAGCCGGCGCGCGAGACGGTCGACCGGAACTCGACAACCTCCGCGAACTGGCGAACGACCGATTCAATCGCGGAAGGATACACGTTCACGCCGCGGACGTTCGTCATGTCATCGGTCCGCGTGAGGATGCCGCCCTCGAGACGCGCCAGCGTTCGACCGCACGCGCATGGCTCGATCCGGCGGACGACAACGTCGCCTGTGCGGTAACGGATGACGGGGCTGGCCGCTCGGCCGAGATTCGTGATCACGAGTTCGCCGGATTGACCGTCTGGCACCGGCTCGATCGTCGTCGAGTCGAGCACTTCGCAGATGTACTCGGGCTCGTTGACGTGCAGAAACCCCGGGGCCTCCCAGCACTCGAAGCTGACCGGTCCGACCTCGGTCAACCCATGATGGTCGATGACGCGGGCGCCCCAACTGCGTTCGATCCGGTCGCGCGTCGCCGGGATGCTGCCCCCCGGCTCGCCGGCGACGACGAGCGTGCGGACGCTCGAGTCTGACAGAGGGGGTGCGCCTGGTCGCTCGTCGGCCACTTCGGCCAGCCTTAGCGCGTATGTCGGCGTGCAGACGACAACCGTCGGAGAGATGGCGTCAACAAGGGCGAGTCGCTGCTGGCTGGACATCCCGCCGGCCGGCACTGCGTGGGCCCCGATCTGCCACGCGGCGTCAAATGCGGTCCAGAAACCCAGAAACGGCCCGAAGGAGAAGGTGAAGAGGATCCGATCGGCGGACCCGACCCGCGCGCCGCGATACACGGCCTTCCAGCAGTCGACCATCCACTGCCAGCTGTCGTTGGTGTCGAGCCACTTGAGCGGGCGGCCGGTGGTTGAAGACGTCTGGTTGTAGCGTGTGTAGCGCTCGATGGGTTCGGTCAGCACGGTTCCCCACGGCGGAGCGGCTTGCTGGTCGGCGACGAGCTCGGCCTTGGCGGTGAAGGGGAGCTTGCCGAGGTCGTCTGGAAATCGCAGCGCGCCGAGATCTCTCCGCCCGAGGCCGGCCCCGTCGAGCTTCCGCGTATAGAACCCATTTCGGCCGTGGATGGCGCCGAGCAGTTCCTGGAGGCGGCGGCCCTGATGCGCGATGAGCGTCTGGCGATCGGCACGCTCGATATCTTTCACTGGCGGCCTCTTCATTCATAAAAAGGTGGCAACACTTCGACGATGTCTCCGATCTTTCTGCCGTAATGGAACACTTCTGTCTGACGGCCATACAGGGTCTGCGGCTTGCGCATCCAGAAGACACCCATCATCTCAGAGTTCGGCGTGACGGCCAGGAAGACCCGCGGGCGGCTCGCATACTCCGCTCCGCGACTGTCCAGAATGCGACCAAGCGGGACCGCACCGCAGAGGATCTTGGCTTGGACGCGCGCGCTGAAGTCGTCGAGCTTCACCCGGACCGCGCCCATGATGAGGGGACGACCGGTCCTGGGGTCGACGAGCAGTACCCGCCGCAGGTACCACGCGCCGCTCGTATGCGACGACAGGATCCGCAGATTAACCCGTCCGCCGATAGAGCGCTCGAGGGTGGCCGTCATGCCGCCCTCGTGATCGAGCAGCGCGCGATAGGGCACCGGGATGTTCTGGGAGCGAATGCGCCGCGCCGCTGGCGGCCGTACGCCGGCCCGCGCGTAGATCGCGTCGAGAGGAAAAAGCAGGCCCCCGGCCCTAGCGGCGCGGCGAGCTGGTACGCGTCGGCTCATTCAATCCTGCAATCCTGCGATTCAGTGTCAGGTATAGCGAATCCCCGCGTGCTGGGGCAGGAAGAAGCGGGGGAGCAGGGCGTCGATGCGCAGGAGCCCTGGCCGGGACAGGGAGACAACTCTGTCGCTTGCTTCAGTGAGGTAGCTCTCGGCTCTGAGCGATGCAAACTGCTCGCGGAACCGATCGAGGATGTTCACGTCGTATTTGTCCTTGAAGTACCGGGGCCGCACGGCTCCTAGTTTCAACTGCAGCACCAGCTCGCGAATCAGCCGCTCGTCGCTCGTTGGCCGATAGGCCCGATGGAGCGGGAGCTCGCCGCGCTCGATCGCCGCGCTGTAGGCTTCCCAGGTGTCGAGGTTCTGCATGTGGACGCCGCCAACGTGGCCAAAGGAGGCAACGCCAAGGCCGGCCATGTCCGCGCCCTGCCAGAGCCGGTCGCGGTAGACGAACGTCGTCCGGCCCGGATCCTTGACAGCCGTATAGGCGCTGCCGACGTGATAGCCGGCGCGCTCGAGCGCCTCGAAGGCCTCTTGCACCCAGCGCCGCTTGGTCGACCAGTTGGCCACCGGCTCGCTGAAACGGCGCGTGCCTTTGAGCAGGTCCCTGCTGATCGTCGTGTTATAGGGCAGCTCCATCTGATAGATGGTGATGCTATCGGGCTGGAGGTCGAGCGTCTTCTGGACGCACGCCTGCCAGTTGGCTTCGGTCTCGCCGAGCATGCCCGCAATCAGGTCGATGTTGATCTGCGGAAAGCCGAGCGCGCGGGCGGCCCGATAGGCGTTGAGAATCTCGGGCGAGCGGTGCGCGCGGCCGTTCAACTCGAGGACGCGGTCGTCGAAGTTCTCGATCCCCAGGCTCAGCCTCGTGATGCCAAGGC
>Ga0209343_10004283_pt1 | contig 17647 bp, 18 predicted proteins | sample RifCSPlowO2_02_FD_184026 | JGI IMG/M metagenome (GOLD analysis project Ga0209343, IMG submission 184026) | Groundwater microbial communities from Rifle, Colorado - Rifle CSP2_plank lowO2_0.2 (SPAdes) (version 2) | ecosystem: Environmental > Aquatic > Deep subsurface > Groundwater | place... | reverse complement strand
GCACTGCTTTTCAAACTCAACCAAATTTTTCAAAACAAATTCTGCTCCATAAAAAGGATTATCAATTCTTACCGGCACCTTAAATCCCAAAAAAGAATGATTACCAGACATAACCCAGACATGATCCATTATTTTTGAAAACATTTAATTTCCTTCTTTTTTTAAATAACAAACTAATCCAATCGTAACAAATACCCTACAAATAGTCAAAAGGATTTAGGGACCCGTCAAAGTAGTTAAAATATAACTGGCCGTTTTTTTCGTTGATATAAGTGAAGAAGTCCTTATAAACACTTAGGTGTAAATGTGAACCCGTCGCATTTCCCGTAGAGCCTTCGTAACCGATTATGTCATTGGTCGTCACGGTCGTAGCATTAGTCAAACCGGAAGGCGAACGCATGTGAGCATAAACACTGACCAGTCCCCCGTCATGTCTAACCGCCACCCAATTGCCGAATCCGTTATTAAAACCGCTGGCCAAAATAGCGCCGCCGGCAACCGGCCGGATAGCCGTGCCATAGCCTCCGGCTATGTCTAGACCATTGTGGGGCGCCCCGCCATAAGGACCCCTGGCCCTGTTGCACCGGGCATAAGCGGTACAGCCATAGCCTTGGGTTAGCCTGTAATCATCTTCCGGCCACTTAAAAATTTTAGAACCTTTCTTTGGGACGGAGTCGGCGGTTACATGAACTATAAAAGCGCCTGTCTGCAAGGCTTGGGCTTCAAAATTTTTCAATTCAGCAAAAAACTTTTCTTTTTTTATCTCTGTCTCTTCCAGCAATTTCTGATAAGCCGCCTCCTGCCCCTTGGTCCTTACCAACAAGCTGTCTTTGCTGTCCTTGGTCAAATCCAAAGAATTCTGCTTGTTCTTCTGGGTGTTATTTAAACTTTCCAGCTCTTGTTTCTGTGTCTCCAATTCGTTTTTCTCACCCTCCAAAGCTTCCTTTTCGTTTTTCAAAACAGTCACAGTGGCCAGCAAACTTTTATTCAAGTTGTCGGCCTGTTTAATCTGGTCAATGAAATCGGAAAGATGTTTATTCTTTACCACAATGTCAACGATATCTTCCTGGTCTTTTTTGTAGAAAAGATTGATGAGAGAAGCTATGACTTCTTTTTTTTCGCTTATAGCTTCCTGCCGGTCAAAAATCTTATCCCGTAAATCGGTAATGCTTAAACGGGCAACAGTAATTTTGTTGCCGGTAATTTTGATTTGGGTCTCAAGTTTGTATATCTGGTTATTCAATATGTCAATCTCCCTTTTGAGACTTTGAGCTTCTTTTTGCTTGCTGTTTACCGCATTTCGGTATTCTTCCGATTTTTTCTCCAGCTCTTCAACCTGTTTTCTTAAATCCAAAATTTTCTGGTTAATATCTTCGGCGGCGTTAACAGAAAAGGCGAAAAACAAAATAAAAAAAACTAAAAAATATTTACTGTATTTTTTTAACGGCATTCCTAATTCTATTTAAGGTTTTTTCTTTGCCAATGACTCTGGCAATTTGCACCGGATCGGGAGAAAACTTTTCCCCGCTTAAAGCCACTCTCAACGGCCAATAGACCGCTCCCCTATCGCCACCGAATTCCTTTTCGGATAATTTATCTAGTTCAGAACGGATATACTTTTCGTCAAAAACTTCCCACTCGGCATTACTGCTCAAAACTTCTAAGACCCGCTCCAAAGCTTTACGGGTTTTCTCTCTGTCTGATTTCTTCCATATCAGTATGTCTGCCTCGTAATCCGGCTCGCTAAAAAAATATTTAAACTCTTTGACTTGGTTTAAATATTCAAGTCTTTCTCTGAAAACCGGAGCAAGTTTTAAAACAAAGTCTTTGTCTTGTTTGCCGAAGTTTTTTTCAACAAAAGGCATTGTTAAATCCATCAGCCCTTCGTCATTAAACTGTTTTATATACTGCGAATTAATCCAATCGAGTTTTTTAATATCAAAAATTGCGCCCGACTTATGTATTTTTTCCAGTTTGAATTGTTCAATAATTTCGTTTTTGGTCAAGATTTCGGCATTGTTGTCAGAACTCCAACCAAGCAAAGCCAGAAAGTTAACCATGGCTTCAGGCAGATAACCGGCCTCAATATAGTCGTCAAAATTGACAGCCCCGTGCCTTTTGGAAAGTTTGGAACGGTCTTCCCCCAATATCAACGGCAAGTGAACAAAACACGGCAGAACCGCTCCCAAAGCCTCGGCAATCAAAATTTGCTTCGGTGTATTGGTAATGTGATCCTCCCCGCGGATTACATGGCTGATTTTCATTTCGTAATCATCCACAACAACCGCAAAATTATAAAGAGGCGTGCGCAAATCTTTTGCCAGACTTAAGTCCCCTATCACCCTTTGCTCAAATTCTATATGACCTCTGACAATATCCTCAAAATGAATAATTCTGTTGGAGTTCTCATCTACTTTTAATCTGATTATCCCCGCCCCTTGATTCATAATTCCTGATTCATGATTCACGTATTTGTGTTCACAAATGTGCCTCGGTGCTTCTTTTTTTTGAGTTTGTTCTTCTTTTTCTTTCTCTAATTCTTCTTTTGTGTGATAACACCAAAAAGCCTTCTTTTCTTCCAAAAGTTTTTTCAGATGTTTTTCGTACCGGTCTAAACGCTCGCTTTGCCTATAAAATTCGTCCCACTTCAAGCCCAGCCATTCAAGGCCTTTCAAGATATTTTTCTCAAACCCGGAATCAGATCTCTCTAAGTCGGTATCCTCAATCCGTAAAATAAACTGGCCGGTATGATGTTTGGCGAAAAGCCAGTTGAAAAGTGCCGTTCGGGCAGTACCGATATGCAGATTCCCCGTCGGCGAAGGGGCTATCCGGACCCTAATTTCAAGTTTTTTAACTTTGGTCATAATAGAGATTATACCATAAAAAATATGATATTATAGAACCAAGCTCATGTATATCCTAGATGTTGTTCCGCTTATAGCAATTCCCCGCAACCAGGACCAGATTTTAAGCTATTTTTGCGAAGAAAGACTGCCAGCCGGCAGCCTTGTTGAGGTGGAAATAAGAAAGAAAAAGGTAAAAGCAATAGTGCTGGCTTCCAAAGGACTGGCGGAGTTAAAAATTAGGCTTAAAAAAGAAGCTGATTTTGAGTTGAAGCCGATAGACAAGGTTCTAAAAGGACAGCCGATTCTCAACCAACATCAGCTAAATATCGCTTTGTGGCTTTCGGCAAAATATTTTGCACCTTTGGGACTTTGTGTAAAAGCCATACTGCCACCTTTTTGGAGCAAAAAAACGAATAAGTACGACTCTTTTGCAGTTCGAGGGCGACGAGTCCATCGCAAAAAAGAGCCGTACTTAGAAGTTTTTTTGCACTCACAAAAACTCATTTTAATTCCAGAAAAAATAATGGCGGAATACTTTTTAGAAAAACATTCTAAAGAAAACCCCGTTTTTCTTTCCGGCAGCACTTCCAGCAAAGAATATTTTGACATCTGGCAAAAAGTTCAAAGTGGAGAAATAAAAACAATAGTCGGCACCCGAGTTGCCCTGTTTCTTCCCTTTCTCAACCTCAAAGAAATTGTGGTGGAAGATGAGTCGAATATAGCCTACCACTCCGATTATACCCCTAAGTATGACACCGGAATTTTAGCTCGTCGTGTCGCCAAAGAATATGAGGCTAAAATCATAATTAATGACTCTTTGCCTAAAGTGGAAACATATTTTGAGTTTGGAGAAAAGACGTTGCCCAAGAAAGCCAAGACCGACACATCTTTCGCCAATATGGTTAGCGAAATAAAAGACGGCAACTTTTCAGCTCTTAGCACCGAGCTAAAGGAACAGATAAGATCGGCTGTTGAAAAGAAAAATAAAGTAATAATATTCGTGCCACGCAAAGGCTATGCTCCATATCTTCTGTGCCAAAATTGCGGCTACATTCACCGCTGTCCAAAGTGCGAACACGTTTTGGTGGTCCACAAAAAGGAAACTGGCTTAAGATGCCATCACTGCCAAAACATACAACCAATATTAAACGTCTGCCCCAACTGTAATAAATCAGTTTTAGAATATAAAGGTTTGGGCATAGAGAAAGCAGAAGAAAAGTTAATAAAGTTTTTTAAAGACAGAAACATCACTCCGCCAAAAATTTTAGTATTAAGCGGCGACACGCCACCAAAAGAAGAAGAAAATATTATAAACCAGTTTAAAGACTCAACTCCGGTAATCCTGTTAGCAACCCAAAAAATATTGAGTTATCAGCGCTTGCTAAAAGCCAATTTAGTCGGTATATTAAACTTGGAATCTTTGCTTAACTTTGTTGATTTTAGAACAGAAGAAGAGGCTTTGAGAACTGTTTTTATCCTGTCTCAAATGGCAGAAAAAACCATAATTCAAGGTTATGACTCCGAAGCAAAAGTTGTAAAAACAATTTTAAGTCAAGATTTTAAAAGTTTTTACGAAGAAGAACTTGAGGCTCGAAAAGATTTTAATTATCCGCCGTTTTCTGAATTTATTAAATTAACTTTTCGCCACCGAGACCAAAGACAGTCCGAGAGAGAGGCAAAAGTAATGAAAGAAAGATTGAGTCAAGAAGTAAGAGTCAAAAATTACGAAAAAGAATTAGAAATTATCGGTCCGAATACCGGACTAAAAGAAAAAGGGTTATGCACGCAAGAAATTGTTATAAAAAACAAACTAGAAATAAAAAAACGCAACGAACTGTTGCGCTTAGTGCCAAACACATGGAACACAGAAGTTAGCTAAGTAGCCTTAATTATAAAATGGTTTAAGGACCACTAAAAATAAAAACAAAACCGCAGAGCCCGAAAAAGACATTAATAAAAATGAGTTTAGTATCCGCTTTACACCACCCTTCTCGAGATTAAACAAGAGATAAAGGCAAGCTATAACTAACATATATACTTCAAAATCAACAAAGGCATTAAAAAATTCAATCATTTTCCTCTCCCACAAACCTATGCAAATTATAAAACATCCAAATAAAATACTACACCAAAAGTTAAAAGGAGTCAAGGAGGTAACTCCGAAAATAAAGGAGCTGATTTTGGGTATGAGAAAGAAGATGGTTGAGTCACAAGGAGTGGGACTAGCGGCAAATCAAGTCGGGCAAGACTTGGCAATTTTTGTTATTGATAAAAAACTAGCCGAAGAAAACAGCGTACCCGACGCTTTTATCAATCCGGAAATCACGGAATATTCAAAAGACAAGACCGAAATGGAAGAAGGCTGTTTGAGCCTGCCCGATTATTGGATCCCTGTCTCCAGGGCCAAAAAAATTAAAATAAAAGCCCTGGACGAAAATGGCAACAAAATAAAAATAAAAGCCAGGGGTTTCCTGGCAAGAGTGCTTCAGCACGAGACAGACCATTTAAACGGAGTTTTAATTAAAAAGTAAATTGAGCCTCGCAAACTGAAAACTTGAAACCAAAAACCAAAATAATTTTCTTTGGCACTTCAGATTTTGCCACACCAGTACTGGAAGCGCTCATTCAAGCCAACTATATCGTTGCGGCTGTAGTAACAGCACCAGACAGTAAAACTATTCCCCCAGCCAAACAACTAGCTTTGATCCATGGGATTGAAGTTTTACAGCCAGAAAATTTTAAAACTGATCCTGTTTTAGTTCGTATTGGAGAAGTTGCCAAACAGTCCACAGTTGGAATTGTGGTAGATTATGGAAAAATTATTCCTGAACGTTTTTTGCGCTTATCAAAGTTTGGCCTACTCAACATCCATGGCTCGCTGTTACCCAAATATCGCGGCCCGTCGCCTATTCAATACGCCCTGCTAAACGGCGAAAACGAAACAGGGGTAACAATCTTCGTGTTGGATGAAAAGATTGACCACGGACCGGTTCTGGGAATGGAACACGAACCAATCGCATTGGACGATAAATATTATGACCTAAAAATGCGCTTAGTAAAAAAAGGCGCCGAATTATTATTAAAACTATTGCCCAAGTATCTCAATGGAGAAATTACGCCGCAACCACAGGACGAGTCGCAAGCCACCTTCACAAAACTAATTTCCAAAGAAGACGGCAAAATTGACTGGCACAAAGAGGCTGGACAAATTTACAACCAGTTCCGCGCATTCCATAAATGGCCTGGAGTCTGGTTTAACTGGCAAAATAAAATACTAAAGATTATTGACTGCAGGACGCACGAAAGACTCTCCGAAACTCAACTAACAAAAGGTAAAATTTACCGAGAGAAAGAACAGCTTTTTGTTCCATGTTCAAAGGGTTGCGTGGAATTATTAAAACTTCAGTTTGAAGGAGGTAAAATTCTAAGCGCTAAAGAGTTTTTGAACGGCTACGGCAGACTTTTAGAAAAAGCTTAATTCTGATAAAGTAAACCTAAAGCATATGGATGATGATAAAATACTCAAAGTAAAAGACCTTTCGGTTTCTTTCGGAGATTTTAACGTCTTTCACGACATCAGCTTTGAGGTAAAAAGGGGCGAAGCCGTAGCGATTGTCGGCCCAAACGGCTCCGGTAAATCAGTCTTGTTTAGGGCTATTTTGAACTTTATCCCCTACTCCGGCAAGGTTGAATGGACAAAAAACATTAAGATCGGCTACGTACCGCAAAAACTTTTTATTGATGCCAACTTCCCCATAAGCGTCAATGACTTTTTCAGTTTTAAAACAAAGTCTAAACAAGCGATAATTGAAGCTCTAAACTCTGTAGGTATTACCGGCAACGAAGAGCATCTTCAGCACCATATCCTAAGCAAAAAGTTAGGCGCTTTATCCGGTGGCCAGTTTCAAAGAATTATGATTGCATGGGCAATTATCAACAAGCCGGACATCTTGCTTTTTGACGAACCGACTTCGGGAATTGACGTAGGCGGAGAAGAAACTATTTATAACCTACTGCACAAACTTCAGACGCAAAACAAACTTTCGCTGGTTCTGATTTCCCACGACCTCAATATTGTTTACCACTATGCCGACAAAGTAATGTGTCTAAACAAAGAAATGATCTGCTTCGGCGAACCGCATGTTGTTTTAGACCCGACAAGTTTAAGCAAATTATACGGAGGAGAAGCTAAATTTTACAGCCACGAGCATTAAAATATGGAACAAAATCTTTTACCTTCCATCCTTGTCGGTGCTTTTGTCGGACTAGCGTCAGGCTATTTGGGTTCGTTGATGGTTTTAAGAAAAATGTCTCTGGTTGGTGACGCTCTTTCTCATGTTGCCTTGCCCGGTTTAGCCTTGGGTATTATTTTTAATTTCAATCCCTTTCTGGGGGCTTTCGCCGCTCTGTTTGTTAGCATTATCTTCATTTGGACCATAGAAAACAAAACCAAGCTCTCAACAGAAACCCTTGTTGGTATTTTCTTTACCTTAAGCTTGGCCATTGGACTGATTATTACCCCGGAACCCGAACTTCTTGAGGCTTTATTTGGGGACATTTCCGAAACCTCTGCTTTAGACGTAGCCATTGCCGTCATTCTTTCTCTATTTGCTATTTTTGTTGTCCACCGGATTTATAATAAGCTCGTGCTTGGCACCATATCAGATGACTTGGCAAAATCAGTTGGTACCAAAACCAAAAAAATCGACTTCATCTTTCTTATGATTGTCGCCTTAATCGTAGCTTTAGGCATTAAAGTCGTCGGCACCTTGCTTATGGGCGCTCTTGTAATTATACCGGCTGCCGCTTCTAAAAATTTGAGTCGTAACTTATCAAACTACGCCGGTTTCAGCGCTTTTATAGGTTTGGTCAGTTCTGTTGTTGGAATATATTTTGCCTCAGTCATTGAATTCTCACCCGGCCCGGCGGTAGTTCTGGCCAGTGCCGCCATTTTCTTTATCTCTCTGATTTTTAAAAAAGATTAGTGTGAATTCCGCAATGCAGAATCTATGACTAACCGGGGTTGATAACCCGATTTTTTAGTGTTATTTTAAAGCACAATACAGAGCGAAAAAAGAGGTTTAAATTGCTTACCGAAAAACAGAAAGAAGAACTTTTAAAACTGGCGCCAAGCATCAAATTTGATGAACCTTTGAGCCAGCATACCTATTTCAGAATTGGCGGACCAGCAGAAGCTTTCCTGGCCTACACCGACAGCCGGAACACACAGCCCCTGAAAAACGTCTTGAAGTTCTGCACCAACGAGAAAATACCGCTTACCGTGCTGGGCGGCGGATCAAATGTTCTGGTTTCAGATAAAGGTCTGTCAGGCTTAGTTTTACGCTTGGACACGAGCAGTATGCTACCTTCAGCTCCTTATCACAGCGGTGACCCGGTAACTATCCAAGTTGCCGCCGGATGTCCAATGCAAAGGCTGGTAAAATTTGCCATGAGCCTGGGGTTGACCGGCCTAGAACCTTTTCTAGGCTTACCTGGTACAGTCGGCGGAGCGGTTTACAATAACGCCCACTTCAAAAGAAACCAACTTTTTGGCAGTTTCGTGACAAAAGTATGGAGTATCCCCTTTCCCCTCGGCAACATATTGAAAGAAAGCTGTTACAGACAAAAAGACCTAGAGTTCAGATACGACTTTTCCCTGCTTCAATCTTTGCCTCATAAAGAGGTTATATTTCTGGTTGAAATTATCCTCAAGCGAGGAAACAAAGAAGAAATTGAAAAGTACGCCGAAGAACTCTTGAAACAGAGAAAAGAATCCCAACCCCTGGACTTGCCGAGCTCCGGCTGTGTTTTTAAAAACCCGGAAGAATGCACCTCGGCAGGACGAATCATTGAGCTTGCCGGTTTAAAAGGAGTGCGGATAGGCGGAGCGCAGGTTTCCACCAAACATGCTAATTTTATTATCAACCCCGAAAAGAAAGCCACGGCATCCGATGTCTTGTCTTTGATGGCAAAAATCCATGGAACAGTTTTTGATCTTTTTGAAATTCTGCTGGAACCGGAAATTTTCTTTCTGGGTTTTGACGAGAAGACGACAAGGAGCATAAAATGAGTAACTTAAAAGTTTTTGGAAAACTAGAATTAGAAGGAGCAGTGAAAATAAGCGGAAACAAAAATTCCGCTTTGCCCTGTTTGGCGGCAAGCTTGCTTTTGGAACCCGGCCAAGCAATAGAACTGACAAATGTACCTGAAATAAGAGATGTGCGTGTTTTTATTGAAATTCTTAAAAACCTTGGTGTAGAGATAAATCAAACCGGACAAGGCCGTCTATTAATTAAAGCTCCGCCGATAAAGCTTGGAGGCAAAGAAATTAAAATTTCCCCGGAAGAAGCCAGAAAACTGCGAGCTTCAATACTTCTGGTCGGTCCGTTGTTGAGGCTGTATGACAGAGTTTTATTGCCTCAACCTGGAGGCTGTAAGATAGGACCCAGACCAATTGACACCCATCTTGAAGCCTTCGAGCAGTTTGGCGTAAAAATATCTCAAACAAACGATGGTTTCACTTGTTTAGAAAAAGTCCAAGATAACGAACAGCGAGCTTACAAAAATTTATGGCTAAGAGAAACTTCGGTTACAGCCACAGAGAACATTCTATTATTCATAGCTGGTAGTAAGCGGGACAACAAAAAAATTTATTTTGAAATTAAAAACGCAGCATGTGAACCGCACGTTCAGACTCTTTGTTCCCTGCTTGGAGATATAAGCACAGGTACTCTTGAAATCGATGGTGAGGGAAGCAATCTCTTGTCTGTCTGTTTAAGCGAATACTGGAACATAAACATCAACAAAGAAGACATCTGGCGCTGGCCACTTAAATTCGACATTGAGCCTGACTACATAGAAGCTTTAACTTTTGCAGTAGCAGCGGCTGTTACCAAAAGCAATATTGTTATCAAAAATATCAACCCTGAACATCTTGAACTGATAAAAAAATATCTGGACCAAATGGGAGTCTTCAGCTATTTTGCCAAACGCACAGACAGCTATGATTGGTTAGTCTGGGGCAAAAAAGTTTTTGAATCCCCTCCGGCTGTCAGCCCAACTCTTAAAGAGGTTAAAGCTGAACCATGGTATGGACTGCCAACTGACGCCTTGCCCCTTTTTCTTGTTCTCGCCACGCAACGCAAGGGAGAGTTGGAATTTGTTGACTATATGTACAACGGCCGTTTGATAAACTTAGCCAATGCTTTGAACAATATGGGAGCCGATATCAAGATTCTCGGCAACCGAAGCCTGCTGGTAAAAGGCCCGACACCACTAAGAGGCAGAACACAGTTAAGTCCCGACCTGCGCAACGGTGTCGGCCTAGTTCTCGCCAGTCTCTGCGCCGAAGGCGAAAGTGTAATTCAAAATTTTGAAATCGTGGAAAGAGGATATGAAAATTTACCGGAAAAACTAACCACCTTAGGCGCTAAAGTGGAAGTTACATAAAAAACACCCCCGTGGGACATTGAATGTCCCACGGGGGTTAATTTATTCTATTGAAACAGTAACTTTCTGCGACAGCTCAAAATCTTTTAAATATCTATGCACATAGTCAAGCCAATTGGTTTCAGTTCTGTAGTTATCACCCTCCTTAAACTCTGGAAAAACACAGTCCCTTAACAAAACCACATTTATACCAGACCTTACAGCCCCCTCGGCTGTTGAGAGAACGCAAGCAAAAGTGTTGCAGCCAGCAAGAAAAACTTTGGAAATTCCTTCTGTTTTTAGATATCCCATAAGGCTTGAGTTGGTAAACGCGTCATTTGTATCTTTCAAAAAGAGCGGTTCAAACTTTTCTCCATTGTGCCCGTGTTTATGCCCCAAAAAACGGGCAAGCCTATAATCTCGTGGAAGTATGTCGCAGCCAAGACATCGTGAGCCGTACCGGTCCGTCCCTAACTGCGCTTCTCCGTTCTTTTTTATGAAATCTTTAGTCCCAACTAAAACTATAAAAATAATTGTCTTGTCGGCCTGCCTCCAATTTTTCAAAGTCTGGACGATGCGCCGCGCAACAGGCTGTTTTTGTTTTTCCCAATTATCCTGACCGCTTGTAAGGTTGGCCGTATCGTGATCGTGAAGCCAACCATCCCTAATGTCAACATCTATGACAAGCAAAGCCTCGCTTTGTTTCAAATCCAGCCTCCTTGTTGTAAAAACTGCTTAAATGATAACAAATAAAACAATCTGTGTCAAGTTTGAAAAGTTAATCTTAAACAGTTATACTTTTTGTATGTCAATTGGAATGAATGATCTCAGGCCTGGGATCTTTTTTATCTATGAAGGCCAGCCTTACACGGTGCTTGAAACGCACCATCTTAAGATGCAGCAAAGACGGCCGGTCATGCAGACCAAAATGAAAAATATGCTGAACGGCAAACTTTATGAAAGAAATTTTCAGCAATCTGATGTTTTTGAAGAAGCCGATATTGAATACCAGAACGTTAAATTTCTATACAACCACCGGGAAGAATACTGGTTTTGCCACGAAAATGACCCAAGCAAAAGATTTCAACTAAGCCAAGAACTTATCGGCGACGGAATAAAGTTTCTTAAAGCCAACACAGTAGTTAAAGCCATTTTATTCAATCAAAAAATAATTAACATAGAATTGCCCATCAAAATGGATTTTAAGGTTATTGAAGCTCCGCCAGCAATTCGCGGCGACACCGCCCAAGGCGGAGTCAAGCAGGTCAAATTAGAAACCGGCGCCACAATCAATGTTCCCCTCTTCATCAACGAAGGTGACGTTGTCAGAATCAATACTCAATCGGGGGAATATACAGAGAGGGTTAACAAAGGATAAATCTCTGTTTTCAAAACCTCAAACCCATTTCAATCACCGCTTCCAATGCCGACAGCAGTCTATCAATACCATCGCTTACAGTGAAATGCCCCTTGCCATTTTCAACTACAATTTCTGCACCCAACTCCTTTTCAAATAAGCCTTTTTGGTTAAGAGGCACAAATGGGTCATTGTCAGAAAAGATTGCTATAACTTTTCCAACACGAGATTTAACTTTTTTAAAATCAATAGGAGTTTCCATCCATGGTTTAGCTATCTCTATCACCTCTTGCCCCTCCTCTTCTATCGTCTGCCTGTTCAGCTCCATCCAAGGAGCAATCAAGACCAAGCCGGCAATTTTTATCTCCTCGCCTAGTGTTTCTAAGTAGCGCAAGACTGCCTGACAACCGACACTATGGCCGACAAGGATAGTTTCCTTATCTGGCAACACCTCCTCTTTCAACTTACCAACCCAGCTTTCAATTTTAGGAACTGCCGGCTCCGGCATTTCTGGAACAAAAACTTCATAGCTTTTTTCTTCCAATGAAATCTTGAGCCACTGCAACATCGGCTCATTTGGACTACCGTCCCAACCGTGAATTATATAAACTTTTTTGTTCATTTATAAGTTATGAGGCTCACTAGACTCAGACTTTTCTAAGCCAAATTCTTTTTTAAGCTCCGCCTCAAGCTCTGTAACGTTTTTAAAGATGTAGGACTTGATGCCCAATTCAGACGCCACTCCAATGTTTTCCCCAGAATCATCAAAATAAATACACTCCCCAGGTTTCAGATTATTGTCAGTCAGTACTTTTAAATAAGCATCCTTGTCGGGCTTAACAAATCCTGTTTGCCAAGAATAATAAACTTTGTCTGCTATTTCTGAAAGATAAGAACTTCCAGCGTTGGGCATCCTAACTTTTGCCATTACCTCTTTAAGCACCGGCAAAAATTCCTCTGTAGAAACACCGAGTTCATCACGAAATCTTTCGCTTAGTTTGGGGCTTTGTACAAAAACACCGTTAAGATCAAAAATAACTGCTTTGGTCATGATTTGTGTATTTTATTTTCTGACTTGCGTTGTTGATAATGCTTCACACCGCCTTCTTTCTTCTCAAAAAAACCAACGCCAGCAACGGCAAAACCGCCCATATAAACAGAGCCTTTGGTGTGCCAAAATAGGTTAAAACCAGAGATGAGAGGCCCAACTTAGACTGGCTGGCAGAATCCAAAAATCCCAATATCGCGCTGACCAAAAAACCGGACTCAAGAATACTTAAAAACAAAATAGAAAACGGGGAAGACTCCTGCATTGACATTCTGGGCTTTAAAATTGACTTGTTCAAAATTGCCAGCGAAAGAATGAAAAGCAAAACAAAAACCGACAAGCGCACCCAAAAAACAGCCGACAAACCAAACCAACCGTCAAAGAACTTTTCAATCTGAAAAACAAATGGAAAGATGGCCAACAAAAATAGAGCAACATAAGTGCTGACTATGGCCAAAAGAATTTTTGTTTTCCCCAAACTGAAAGCAACGAGAAAAATTACCACCAACAAAAACAAAGCAACTAGAATATCCATATTAAATTTTTCCAAATTAAAACCACCCATCAAATTTTTGGAAAAATCATTCAGTTCTAAAAAAACCTTTGTAAAAAACTCGTTCATTTTTTAGAAATTAACACTTTGACCAGCAAGTCACCACGTAAAACACCGGACCGGCCGCAGCTTCCTTCTTCTTTTATTTTCAGCAAGGTACCGTTTTTGACTTTAGACGGAATTTTGACCTCAACTCTTCTTAAAACTTTAATCCTTTTTTCACCTTTACACTTGGGACACAACCCAAAGTCTTTATTCAGCTTAAACTTAAGACACTCGGAACATTCTATGAAGCAGTTATATTCTAAGGCTTTATAACCGCCCACAAGAGCCTCTTTCGGACTTAAGCGCAAGTCAACCAGAATATCTTCTCCGGCTCGGCTTGTTGCAAGTCCGGCTAATTTGCCGTCTCCGGATAACTTGGCAACATCAGAAAAAATGTTCTGTATCGTTTCAAAAATATTTTCAGCCAAAGACTCCTCCAATTCACCCAAGCCTGATCCGACAAAATTCTTGTGTACCATATCCGATTTGGGCATTGTAAACTTTTGGCTCGCCCTTGAAACGTCCAGACCGTCAAAATTCCTCAACAAATTTGGCTTAATTTTATAAATCTGGTCGTATTGCGAGCGCAGTTCCGGTTCCGACAAGACAGTGTAGGCTTCCTCAATATCAATCATCGTCTCTCTGGATTGATTAATACTGGGATTGTAAACAATGTTTTCATAAGCCCTTTGAATTTCTTCCTGGCTGGCGCCCAACTGAATACCTAAAATTGTATAATAATCTTTAGCCATAAATTAAAAACTTAACACATCAGCCTCTTTTGGTTTTTTATCAATCTTAACCAAGCCTTGCGTTTTAAAAATCCAAAAAACGATAAAAGCCAACAGAACCGCCAGCCAGACAAAAACCACGCTAATACCTTGCAAGATTAAAAACAAACCAAAAGCCAAGATAGGCGGCAAAAATTTGAAATATGGCTGTAAAAAAGTTGTAACTTGCTTGATAATGTAGTTGTTGGTTTCAGCTTTCAGACGCGGATTCTGGATTTCAAGATTTTCACCGATATAATTGCCGACTACGATTTGAATCGTTTTTCTTATGCCTTGCGGCAGTTCCTTGTTTTGTGCCGAAGCCTGAACTCCGGGACTTAAAAAATAGGCAAAAGAAACCAGAATAAAAACACCCGTCAACAGTCTGGAAATTCCGGGTTTTAAAGCCGGAACAAATTTAAAATGCAAAGAATTATCGCCGGCATTTTGCACCGCTCTGATAGCCGACAACTGGATTAACAAGGCGATAGCGCCGCCCGCTAGAACAATCTCCTGCACACCAAAAAATATCAGAAAAATTCCCAGATTGAAAACAACTGCGACAAGCCGGTAAAGCTTCGGCAAAAGCAAGAATGACAAAGCCAGCAAAGCAGTATAAGCAATCAATATAATCACCGGCCAAAGCCAAACATTAACATCCTGGAAACGCAAAGGATCGACAATCCACGGCTTTGCCTTAAACCAAAAAACAAAAGACAGGAAGCAGGCAACCGCAGTCAGAATTATACGTTTGGTCATCTTATTTGAATAATAGAACAAACTCTTTGTTTTTAAAATCCACACTTATCACCGCACCCCTCTTGGGCTTGTCCTTGAGTATCAAATCCGAGATGCGATTCTCAACTTCCTTCTGAATAACCCGTCTTATCTCTCTCGCCCCGAAATGCGGGTCATAGCCCTTCTCAACAATGGCATCAACGGCCGGCTGGCTTACATCCAAACCAAAACCATGACGGCTTAGCTTGGCTTTCAGAAAAGCCAATTGCAGTTTAACAATCTGACCAATCTGCTCTTTGGGCAAACTCCTAAAAACGATAATCTCATCTACGCGGTTAAGAAACTCCGGCCTGAAATGATGCTTAAGTTCTTCTTTAATCTTTGTTCTTAACTCTTCATAGGGCATCCTCTTTTTTTCTTCCTTATCAAATTCGTGCTGAATCAACTCAAAACCAATGTTGCTGGTAGCAATTATGACGGTGTTGGAAAAATCAACCAGGCGTCCCTGTCCGTCGGTCAGCCGACCGTCTTCGAGAACCTGAAGCAAAATATTAAAAACGTCCGGATGAGCTTTTTCAATTTCGTCCAAAAGAATTATTGAGTGCGGACGGCGGCGCACCGCTTCGGTCAGCTGTCCACCCTCCTCATAACCGACATACCCCGGGGGCGCACCAACCAGCCGAGCAACATTGTGCCTCTCCATATATTCAGACATGTCCAGCCTGACCATCGCTTCTTGGTCACCAAACAAAACAAAAGCCAAAGAACGTGAAAGTTCGGTTTTGCCGACCCCAGTCGGACCCAAAAACAGGAAAGATGAGATTGGTCTGTTAGGATCTCCCAATCCGGCTCTGGAACGGCGGACCGCCTGCGATACCGCCTCAACAGCCTCAACTTGGCCGATTACTCTGGCGCCTAGCTTCTTCTCCAAATTCAAAAGTTTCTCTCTTTCTTCCTCGGTCAAGTCACTGACCGGTATGCCGGTAAGCTTTGAGACCACCTCCGCAATTGATTTGGCGCTGACTTCAGGTATTGTTCGGGCTTTTTGTTCCTGCCATTTGTCAAAAAAGTTTTCTCTTTCTTTATCAAGTTCGGAAATTTCCTTGCTTAATTTTTCCGCATCTTTTGCCTTCTTAGCTCGACGCACCGCTTCCAATTCCTTTTTCAGTGAATGAATCTTCTCGTCAATTTCCCTGACTTCGTCCGGCTCAACAGTAGACTGTATTCTCACTCTGGCCGCCGCTTGATCCATCAGGTCAATGGCTTTATCGGGCAAAAATCTGGAAACAACATAACGATTGGAAAGTTCAGCCGCGGCAACAAGAGACTCATCTAATATCTTGATGCGATGGTGCGACTCATATCTGTCCCGCAGTCCCCTAAGAATTTCTATTGTTTGTTCCACCGTGGGTTCGGGCACGATAATCGGCTGAAAACGCCTTTCCAAAGCCTGATCTTTTTCAATGTATTTTTTGTATTCTTTCAGCGTAGTTGCTCCCATGACATGCAGTTCGCCCCTCGCCAAAGAAGGCTTAAAAATGTTAGCCGCATCCATACTGGACTCTCCGCCGGAACCAATACCGACCAAAAGATGAATCTCGTCAATGAAAGTAACCAGGTTGTCCTTATTATCTTTAATTTCGTCAATTATCATCTTCAGCCTCTCTTCCATATCGCCTCGGAAACGAGTGCCTGACAATATTGCCGCCAAATCAAGTTCAACCACCCTCTTGCCAAATAAAGATTCTGGGACATTGCCCGCAACAATTCTCTGCGCTAAACCCTCAACTATGGCCGTCTTACCCACTCCCGGTTCGCCAATCAGAACCGGATTATTTTTAGTCCGGCGCGACAAGATTTCAACTGCTGTTTCAATCTCGCCCGAGCGTCCGATGACCGGATCCAGCTTGCCTTCTCTGGCCAACTGGGTAAGGTCCCGAGAAAACTTGTCCAGAGTCGGAGTGTTCATTTTAATCGCATTTTCTGCTGTCCCGCGTCCGACTTTCTTTATAATTTTTTGCCTTAAGACTCCGGCATCAACCAAACCAAACTTTTTTAATGTCTGACTAGCCACGCCCTCCCCTTCTTTGACCAAAGCAAGGATGAGGTGTTCCGGACCAATGTAGTTGTGGTTGAGAGCGCGGGCTTCATCCAAAGAAAGATCAAAAACTCTTTTCAACCGCGGTGAATATTCTAACTCTTCCGGCCTCTCCTTACCGCGAGCAAGATTTTCTTTCAACTCTTTTTCAACTTCCTTTGGCTCCACCTTGAGCTGTTTTAAAATTCCGGCAACGGTTTCCGTCTGTAAAAGGCTATACAAAAGATGTTCGGTATCAATAACCGCATTTTGGCTCTCTTGAGCAAATTTAGCAGCCCCGCCGAGAACGTGACTAGCTTCGTCAGAAAGATAGTCGTTAAAGTCTATCCTCTCTTCAGATGGCCTCTGCCTGCTCCAACCCGGCAAATTCAAATCTTGAGCGCCAAGCCCCTCACTCTGACCGAATAAGTCACCCAAGAGACCCCCAAAAATATCATTGAGACCACCGCCACCATAAGCAGAAGACTGACCACCTCTGTTAAAACCGCCCAAACCGGATGAATTTTGCGAACACTGGCGGCAGATATTTTTGACTTCCCTGGCACCGTTCTTAATGACCGTTACTCTACCGGTCGCCTGATTTTTTTTGCAGATATCACAAAGCATTGCTATAAGTTATAAGTTATAAGTTATAAGTATTTATATCTTCTGGCAGACATAAAACTTATAACCTGCAACTTGTAACAGTTAAAGTTCGTTCATTTTTTTGGCTACATATTTTAGTAAAGCCATATTCCTATCATAAGCCATCCTCATCGGCCCAA
>Ga0209343_10004281_pt1 | contig 17650 bp, 18 predicted proteins | sample RifCSPlowO2_02_FD_184026 | JGI IMG/M metagenome (GOLD analysis project Ga0209343, IMG submission 184026) | Groundwater microbial communities from Rifle, Colorado - Rifle CSP2_plank lowO2_0.2 (SPAdes) (version 2) | ecosystem: Environmental > Aquatic > Deep subsurface > Groundwater | place... | reverse complement strand
GAAGATCATGGACGAGACTTCGCCGTGCTCGATGAGCGTGCGCAAAGACATGCCGCTCGCGAGCAGATGCGATTGGCCCACGAAAGCGTCAAGCGTTGTTGGGCGTAGACGTTCGGCAAGCGGGGCGGAAAGCGGGACAGCGGATGGCGAGGAAGGACCAAATAGGTCTGTCATGAATTGCCAATTGCCAAGAGCCAACTACCGATAAAATGAAGCAAACTGCCAAATGCTAAGGGGCAACTGCCCAATGGGATCAACCGCAAAACCCTAAACCTATTCTTCTCCGACCGTTTTCGGAAGCGCTTCAGCGAAGGCAATGATGCATAGGGCAAAACGGCGTGTCCGTTCCTCGAGATCGAAGATGCGTTCCATATCCCCCCTCAGAGATAAGTTGTAAGTTATTTTCCCTGCTCTTTTTGTACCCTATACAGCTTCTCCCCCGGCCTTGCCATTCCGTACTTTTCCCGCGCGATCTTTTCGATCGTCTTTTTGTCCCCCTCCAGCTCCTTGATCTGCGCTTTGAGGGCATCATTTTCTTTCTCTGTCGCGGCCACTTTTGCGATGAGATCGCGCTTCTTCATTTCAAGTCTGACGCGGGCGATGATGCCTTTGTTGTCGAAGAGGAGGTAGAACACGAGGAAGGAGGCGAGAAGGAAGAGTCCCGTCCGCTTTTTGTTCTTCGCGGCGGACTTCGCCACCGAGCGGAGCCAGCGTTTGGTGTTCCCGGGACGGTAGAATTGAGATTCCATTTATACGACTCTGCGTCTCAGCGTCTCTGCGTGATTTTCTTTGCTTCCAAGGTACTCAGAACGCCGCGCATGTTCAACGATACCAATCGCTCTTCGGTTTGAATTGTGTCGCCAGATGCTCCTTCTCCTTGTGCCGCGCGAGAGCTAGCTCGATGAGCCGGTCGAGAAGCCGGGGATACGAAAGGCCCGACGCCGCCCAGAGCTTGGGATACATGCTGATGGGGGTGAAGCCGGGAATGGTGTTGATCTCATTAAGATAGACCCGGTTGGTGCGGCGTGAAACCAAAAAATCCACGCGCGCCATGCCGGCGCAGTCGAGGGCTTTGAAACCGGCAACGGCCATCGATTGGACCTTTCGGATGACGGGCTTCGGGAGCCGTGCAGGGATCTCCGCACGCGACTTCCCATCCACGTATTTCGCGTCGTAATCGTAGAATTCGTTTGACGGAATGATCTCGCCGGGGATTGACGCTTCGGGGGCGTCGTTGCCGAGGACGCTCACCTCGATCTCGCGCGCGTTCTTGACGGCCAGCTCCACGAGAACTTTGCGGTCATACGTTGCCGCAAGCTCAATGCCCGCCATCAGCTCGGCACGATTGTGTGCTTTGGTGATGCCAATGCTTGAGCCGGCGTTCGGCGGCTTGACAAACATCGGATAGCCGAGCTTTTTCTCCGCAGCGGCGACGTGCTTTCTTGGAGATGCGGCGTACGAAGACCCAAGGAACCACACACTCGGTGTAACTGTGACGCCCGCTTGTCGGAGCAGTTCCTTTTGAATAACCTTGTCCATGCCCACTGCCGAACCCAACACGCCGGCTCCGACGTAGGGCAGGTCCGCGAGCTCCAGGAGGCCCTGCAGAGTCCCGTCCTCGCCGAATGTTCCGTGAACCAGGGGAATGACAACATCGAGCTGTCGGCCGTTCTCCGCGGCGCTCGTGCCGTTTGCGAGCACGACAAGTCCGTGTTTTGTCGGGTCGGGAACAAGCACGTGTTCGGGGAGAGCTTGGAGTGGGGACTTATCCTTCAGCAACTGTAGTGTATGAGCGGCGCTCAACCACCGGCCTTCGGGTGTGATGCCGATGGGAACGACCTCGTATTTCGCAGGGTCGAGCGCGTTGATGACGCCCGTTGCGGACACAAGGGAAACCTCGTGCTCGGCCGAGCGGCCGCCGAAGATGACGCCGACTTTCAGTCGTTGAGACATTGACATGGAGGTGAAGACACTGAACTGCCAACTGCCAAGTAAACTACAAAAAGGAAATGTCAAAAACGAAAGTTTAAGTCGAAGAGTAGGGATGAATCCGCTTCAGGGCATCTACCGCATCCGGAGGAAGCTTTTGAACGCCGCCAAGCGACCGGGCGAGCCATTCGATGTGGGCTGTATGTTCGAGTTTTTCCATCAGCCAATACGCTTCGTCTGGCGTAGAGGCCCAGGTGACGGCCCCATGGTTCGAGAGCAAAGCCGCGTGCGAGGAGTCGAGGAACGGCATGAGGGCCTTTCCCACGTCTTCTGTCGAGGGTGTAGCGTATGGAACGAGCGGAATGTCGCCAAGCGAGAGAATCACCTCGGGGAAGACATTGGCCGTTAGTTGCGTACCGCTTACAGCGAAGGCGGTGGCAAAGGGAGGATGGGCGTGAACGACGGCGTGTACATCCGGTCTGGACCGGTAGATCGCCAGATGCATGGGAAGTTCGGAGGAAGGTACCGGACCTCTCTGCCGCGGCTTTCCGTCGAGTGCGACGTCGACAATGTCTTCCACGGTGATCTCCCCCTTGTTCCGGTTCCCCGCCGTGATGAGGATCGTCCTTCCGTCGAGACGAGCGCTCACATTGCCGTCAAACGCTGCGACGAATCCCGAGGCTGCAAGGCGGTGGCATACTTGGACGATGGACAGTCTGGGGGAGAGCATTGGTGCCGCACTAAATGAAATTGCCACGAAGGTACACGAAGGGAATGAACATCACGAAGAGACACGAAGGAAAAAAAATATCATTCAAAACATTCGTGTCACTTCGTTCCAGGCTCTAAGAATTCGTGCCCCTTCGTGGTGAATCTTTTACGACGGCTTCACCCCACTGGCCGCCAAGATCTCCGGTACGATCTCGTATTTCTTGAACGGCGGCATAATATACGCCCCGGCGACGAGAGATTTTGCTTCTGTCAGAAACTTCACGGAGATCTCAATGCCGACAGCTTGTGCCTTCGGGCCGGCCGATCGGAATTGCTCGCGGATGCGTTCCGGTATGACCATGCCAGGGATTTCGTTATGCAGGAATTCCGCGTGCTTGAAGCCCCGGAGCGGGAGCACACCGAGCATGATCGGGACTTTCCAGCGGTCGATACGCTTCAGGAGCGATTCCAGCGTGCGCATCTCATAGATGGGCTGCGTGTAGATGACGTGCACGCCTGCTTCGATCTTCTTCTCCAGCTTCGCCATTTCCGCGTCCATGTTGTCGGCCATTGCATTTACTGCGCAAGCGATCAGGAACGACGTCGATTGGCCGATGGCATTGCCCATCAGGTCGCGGCCTTCGTTCATTGCACGCGCCGAGCGGATGAGTCCGGAGGAATCGATGTCGAACACCGACGTCGCCTGTGGGTAGTCCCCGATGTTCGTCGGATCGCCGGTGATGAACAGGACATTCCGGATCCCGAGCGCATGTGCGCCAAGGAGCTCCGCTTGGACGCCGATCATGTTTCTGTCGCGGGTGGTCATGTGCATCATCGCTTCGATGCCGACATCCCGCTGGAGCATGTGGGAGAGGGCGACGGAGGAGATGCGCAAGCGCGCCCGTGCACCGTCGGTAATGTTGATGGCGTCGATGCCGTGGCGATGGAGATAGCGTGCTCCATCGAGGACGGAGGACATGTCGAGCCCGCGGGGAACGTCGAGCTCGACGGAGGTAAGGAATTTGGTTCCGAGATTGCGGGCAAAGCGCGAACGGCTGTCGGGCGCCACGTCGGCGGCGTCGGCCGGGCCGGAACGTTCCCTGACCTGAATCTGCGGGGTCCTCTCACGCGTCGCGCCGGCGGGGGAGGAGCGAAATTCATCCAGGACTTTTTTGATCTCGCGAAGATGGGCGGGTGTCGAACCGCAGCAGGCGCCGACGATCGTAACGCCGGCCTGCAGCAATTCTCGTGCGTACTGTGCGAGATACTCGGGCGACGTATGGTAGAGCGCACGGCCGTCGAGCAGCGTTGGAATGCCGGCGGCGGGCTGGGCGGAGAGATAGATTCCCTCTTTGTGCATCGATGTGATGATGCTGAACATGCGCTGCGGACCGACAGTGCAGTTGGCTCCCACGACGTCCGCCCCGCGTGAGAGAAGATGCTCGGCGACCTCGACGGGGAAAGAGCCGGAAAGAATGGCGCCGTCCTCGGGGAACGTCTTCTGCGCGACAACGGGGAGCTTGGTCAGTTCTTTTGCGGCCGCCAGGGCTTCGTCCAATTCATGCAGGCTGACGAAAGTTTCCAACATGATCAGGTCGACTCCGGCTTTCAGCAGCACTTCGATCTGCTGGCGAAATGCGTCGCGCGCTTCCTGCAGCTTCAGCTTGCCGATGGGTTGCAGCAACTTGCCCGTCGGTCCGACCGACCCGGCGACATAGACGCTATCGTCCGCAGCCCTACGCGCGATCTCGACACCAAGGCGATTGAGCTCTTCGACGCGATCGGCGAGATGATACTCGGCAAGCCGATACCGATTTCCCCCGTACGTGTTCGTCTGAATGATCTCCGACCCGGCCTCGATATATTCGCGGTGGATACGCTCGATGATCTCGGGATGCGTGGCGTTATGAATCTCACGCGGTTGCTCGGCATATTCGTACAGGTCGAGCAGCGTTCCCATGGCGCCGTCGCAGAGGATCGGGCCCTTCTTGAGTCGCTGTCGGAAATCTTGCTTCATGAGATCAAAATGTGTTCAGACATGTGAAAGAGGTTCCACGAATACGCACGAATTCGTGTCCATTCGTGGTCGAATCTTTTACACCGCGCTTCACCCACCACAAGTCACATCTCGCCTCAGAGCCATCTGCAGGCCTGGATTAAGGTGAAGCAGTCAATAATGAACAGCCAACACGGAACTTTCAATTACCAAGTGCGATCGTTTAAGCTGCATTCTTAAAGCCGCGCGATGCACCTTCTTACATCATCAATCCTTGTTTCTTGTTGATTGTTCAATCTCTAGCAGTGAAAGCTCTGCCTTTGACTGAAGGCAAGGGTAGTTTTGAAAAAGTCCCTCCGGGACTCTCATATCTTTGCGTGAAATTCTTTTCCCCGGGCACTTCCCAAATCAATACCACATTCGTGTCTCTTCGTGTCCGAGTTCTACTCCACAATTCGTGTTCATTCGTGGACGATCCTCTGTGCCTGGAAGGCCTTAGCTACAAAGATATCCACTAAGGGCCACTAAGACACACGAAGTCAAAAACAATCACTTCACCTTCGTGTCCCTTAGTGTCACGGCTTTTACTCGCCTTAGTGGCACTTCGTGGACAACTCTTCTTTCCCGGCTATTTCCTGGCCAAAGCCTTCAGCTCCGCAACGACCTCGTCCGCCTGCCATTCGTTGCCCTTGATCACCTTTACAAGCCTACCTTCCTTATCGATCAACGCGGTTCGGAGGTTGTGGTCGATCAGGCCACCTTCGCCGTCGGCCACGTACAGGTCAAATCCGGCGGCGAATTGCTGGATCGTCGCAACGGGAGCCGTGACAAAGTCCCACACACGGAAATCTGCGTTATACTGCTCGCCGTATTTTGTCAGAACGGCCGGCGTGTCCTTATTCGGGTCGAAAGAAACGGTCACGAGATGCCACCGGCCGTCGACTGTACCGTCCTTCTTCATGGTCCTCTGCACGCGTGAGAACTGGTCGCTCATGCGAATGCAGAAGTCGGGAAGCGGGCAGCGAGTGTAGATGAACGTCAGGGCGACGGCCTTTCCCTTGAGTTCGCCGAACCGGAACGTCTTTTTTGCCTGGTTGACGAATTCCAGGTCGGGCAGCGGCTTGCCTTCCCCATACAGCTTCTTGAACATCACGTCTTCGGGGGTCATCATGGTCGCTTCGCCTTTGCCGACGACGACAATTCCCTCCAGCCACGACTCAGTTCGCGAAACGGCGAGCGTAGCAGTGATCGAATCGCCCACATGGACGGCGTCCAGATACGTCGTGTCCTTCACTTTGAACGGCATCGTCATCGCTTCCATGTAGTCGGGGATCTCCTCATGCGCGATGCTGATCCGCTTCTTGGACTTATCGATCTTGACGACCTCCCCTTTCAGCGGAAAGGTAACGAGGTCAGTGGATTTCTTCTTGTCACCACTATTGCAGGACAAGAGCAGAAGAGCAGAAAGAAAGAAAATGAGAGAGAATTTCATTTGAAGAGCAATATTCTACATTTAGTATTCGACATTCGAAATTTCAGTTTCTGCTTCTCACAGATCCTCAAATGTTTCCCTCTGCCGCACGATCCTCACCCTGTCTCCGTTGATCAGCACCTCCGCCGGTCGCGGACGGGAGTTGTAATGCGAAGAGAGTGCGAAGCCGTACGCTCCGGCGGTCATGACCGCTGCATATTCCCCCGGATGCATCTTGTTCATAGCCCGTTCGCGGGCGAGAAAATCGCCCGATTCGCAGACCGGACCGACAACGTCGACGAGTTCATGCTCGAAGGTCGAAATTTCGCATGGGACGATCTGGTGATGTGCGTTGTACAGGCTCGGACGCAACAAGTCCGTCATGGCGGCGTCGACGATGAGGAACTTCTTGGCACTCGTCTCCTTGTGGTAGAGCACGCGGGTCACGAGGAAACCGGCGTCCGCGACGATCGCACGCCCCGGCTCGAGCCACAGCGAACAACCAAGCGGGTCGAGGATCTGTCGCACCTGGACAAGAATGTCGGCTGGCGAGGCGATGGCATCGTGCATGCCGTCTTCGGCGGGGATGGCTTCGTGCCGGACGGCGTTGTAATACGGCACGCCGAAACCGCCGCCGAAGTCGATGTGACGAATATCGACACCGGCGCTCTGCACCTTGGGGACGAAATCCGCCAGGAATTTCGCCGCAGCGACAAACGGATCGGGCGTGATGATCTGCGAGCCTATGTGAATATGTACGCCTTTCACGTCGAGTCCGGGAAGGGACGCGGCATACGTGAACGCCTCGAGCGCCTTGGAGGCTTCGATCCCGAATTTGTTGGTGTTGAGCCCGGTGGTGATGTACGGATGACTTTGTGCGTCGATATCCGGATTGATTCGAAGCGATACGCGGGTTTTTACGTTCTTCCGGACGGTTGCAAGAGACAGGAGTTGGAGTTCCGGGAGCGATTCGACGTTGAACGAGGCGATTCCCTGGTCGAGTGCGTACGCAATCTCGTCTTCGCGCTTACCGACGCCCGCAAAAGCAGTCTTGGCCCGGGCAAAGCCAGCCTTCCCGGCAAGGTGCAGTTCTCCGGACGATACCACATCCGCGCCGGCCCCTTCGTCAGCGAGCATCTTCAGGATGGCCGGATTTGAGTTGGCCTTCAGTGCGTAGCAGACGACGGCATCCGCGCCTTCGAGCGCGCGGGCGAACGTCCGGTAATTTTCGAGGATCCTGTTCCTGCTGTAGACATACAACGGTGTACCGTACTCTTCGGCGAGCTCGGCGACGAGGACATCTTCGCAGTACAGGGAATTTTCTCGGTAACCAATAAGAGGCATAGATCGGGTTCAGGAATGAGAACGTGAGAACGGAAGAATGTGAGAACGGAAGAATGTGAGTATGAATTATTTATGACGCGGCCTGTTTGAGAACGTGAGAACGGAAGTGGTTCAAGAGCGCGTCTGCGAGCTTTGCGGCGCCAAATCGGAACGTGTCGACAGCGGGCAGTCCCGTTTCCTGCTCGATGCGTTTCGCGGCGGCGTGTGATTCCTCGTCGGTCAGTCCGATCGAGTTGACGGCAATGCCGACAACCTTCGCCGTCTTGAATTGCCGGAGGACCATCTCATGGAGCTCGATCGCATATTTCAGCGTCGGGAGGGTCACGCCATAGTCGTCCTTCAGACGCGTGGGCTGATGACACAGAATGAACGCATCCGGCATCGTTCCGTGGATGAGTCCGAGCGTGACGGCCGAATAGCCCTGATGCGTCAGCGCCCCCTGCCCTTCGACGAAAATGTAGTCGTACCCTTCCGCAACCGATTGGTCGACCTCCTTTTCGATGCAGCCGGAGGTGTAGTCGCTGATGATGGAATCGACGGCGATGCCCCGTCCGCGGATGAGCATGCCGGTCTGTCCCGTGGCGACGAAGTCGGCCTTGAGTCCGCGGCGTTCGAAATCCTTCACCGTCTGCAGCATCGTCGTCATCTTGCCGATGTTGCAGTCGGTGCCAACAGTGAGGACAACCTTGGCTTTGCGCGAAGTCCATGAAGCCTTCGGAATGATCTCGGATTCGGGAGGGATGCGGCGGTAGTCGGTGATCGTAGCGTTGTTCTCGCGTGCGATGGCGACGAATTCGGGGTCGTCCGTGAGGAGAGTATGTAAACCGGACAAAACATGCACGCCGGTCCGGAGAGTTCTCTTGATGATCTCTCGCCAGGAATCGGGGAGGCGTCCGCCCGGGGGAGCAAGGCCGATGAGCAGATGGGTTGGCTTGAGCGCAAGTCCTTCGTCGATCGAGCGGACGACGGGTATGTCGCCGCCGTAACCGAGGACCCGTTGCGCCGTCATGCCGGCCTTCGTGCTGTCGATGACCGCCAGGACCTGGTCGCGAAGATACACGATGGCGCCGTTGGCCGTCTTCGACTTCAGCGGGCTGAATTTTCCCTCCGCGAGGGCGATGATGCGGCGGTCCGAAGGCTTCATGTGAGGATCTGAATCAAAAAATTGTACGGGATCATCAGCGCCGATTGGGCGGCGCCAAAAGCAATACGAACGGGCTCCAACCGCATGACTACCACAAGAATCAGGATGCCGGCGAAGCCGACCTGACGGTACATCATGGACAATCGGCCGGGTAGGATGGACGCAAGAATATGCGACCCGTCCAATGGCGGTATGGGGAGAAGATTGAACAGCGCCAGCGCGATGTTGACGGGAATACCGATGTAGAACATGTTTAACACGGTGTCTGCGGCATACCGGCCGACGGAGATGTTCTGCGGGTCGGGTGCGCCCAGTATGTGGATCGACAGGACGAACATAATAGCACATCCGAGGCCGACGACGAGGTTGGAGAACGGTCCCACAGCAGAGACGAGCACATCGTCGCGGCGTGGATTGCGCAAATTCGCCGGATTGACGGGAACGGGTTTAGCCCAGGCAAGGAAAAAAGATGATCCGGTGAAAACGAGAATGGCGGGCAGAATGATGGACCCGAACAGGTCGAGATGGGGGATAGGGTTGAACGTCAGCCGTCCCGCGTCACGCGCAGTCGGGTCTCCGAGCCGGAGGGCGAGCCATCCGTGGGAGATTTCGTGAACGATCACGGAAAACAGCAGGACAGGCAATATATAGAGATACTCCACTTGGACTCCGTAAAGTGAACATGAACGCGAAGGCCCGGCCTCTTCGGTTTCTCGGACCTTCGCGTCTTCATTCAATTAGCCAAAAAAAGGGGCGGGATTCAAGGCGGTACAGAGGTGAAGCGGAAGGGGTAATGGAATAATGGAAAACTGGAATAATGGAATATTGGAATTGTTTCATTCCATCATTCCAATATTCCCCGCCCGACCGAACAGTAAAGGTCAGACTATCGGTCGTTCGGGCGGGCAACATTCCTGACCATAAGACCTTCATCTTGCTCCTACGCCCGCGGATGGAACGTCCGATGCACTTCCTTCAAATACTCTCTGTCGATATGCGTATAGATCTCTGTCGTCGAAATATCCACATGCCCCAATAATTCCTGGACAACACGAAGATCGGCCCCACCCTCCAACAGATGCGTCGCGAAGGAATGACGGAACGTATGAGGATGGACGTCTTTCTTGATGCCGGCCTGTTTGGTGTATTTGGAAACCATCTTCCAGATCCATTCTCTTCCGAGTCGCGAGCCCCTGGAATTGAGGAAGAGAATATCTTTGGATTTGCCTTTGCCGGCCAGCGATACGCGGGCATCCCTTCGGTATTTCTTTATCCATTTCTGCGCTGAGCGTCCGATCGGCACGATCCGTTCCTTGGAGCCCTTGCCGAACACGCGAACGATTCCTTCATCGAGGAGCAGGTCGGACTGTTTCAGGTCAACGAGCTCGCTAACCCGGAGTCCGCAGGCGTACATCGTTTCCAGGATCGCCCGGTCGCGTATGCCGAGAGGTTCCGATGTCGACGGCTGGTTCAAGATCGCATCGATCTCAGGGATCGTAAGGACATCGGGAAGGTCGCGGCTTTTCTTCGGCCCGTCGACGAGCTCGGTCGGATCGGTCACAGCCTTGCCTTCGGACGTTAAGAAGCGGTGCAATCCCCGGACGGCGGAAAGGTGGCGGGAGAGGCTGCGGGGTGCGAGTCCCGTTCGATGGAGCGACTGAAGGAAGGCCGACACGAGCTCGGTTGTGACTTCGCGGGCGTCGTCGCATGTGTGCTTGTTCAGGAACGCCCGGTATTTTTTCAGGTCGAACGCATAGGACGCGAGCGTATTGGCGGAGAGGCCGCGCTCCAGGCGGAGGAATTGCAGGTATTCTCGCACCTGTGTTTCGAGAGGCGATGATGGAGGTGTTCGGCGGGACGACATGGCTATGCAAGCGTGAGGAGGTCGTTTCACAATGGAACTTCTGGATTACTCAGCGTGCTTGTTGATGCGCTCTTAAAGAAGGTACACGAAGAAAGACCGATATAAAAGAGGAGGGCGAAACTAGAGGCAGAGCGTTGCCTCGATTGCCGCTATCGAACGATAACCATCTTTCTTGAATGCACGGCATAGTCGGTTGTTAACGTGACAATATATATTCCAGAGCTCATCGCGGCGGAAGACCAAACGACCGAATAAGCCCCCTCTGATTGTTCTTGATCCACCAGCGTTGACACGACTCGCCCTAACTGGTCGAAGATCCGAAGTCGAACACGCGATCGCAAAGGAATCCTATAGGCGATTGTTGTCGAGGGATTGAACGGATTGGGATAGTTGCCAATAAGCGTGAAAGAAAACGGCGATGAAGGCGAATCCTCTGTGGAAGTAATGACTCCTCGTTTGAATTGAACAATGACTCCACCGTCTCCGACGATCCAGCCATGGTTTTCGTCGGAGAAACATACGGAGTTCAGGTTTTGACTCGTTCCGACTGCTAAGGAGTCCCACGTAGATCCGCCATCATTCGTAAAGAGCACGGTTCCGGTGGCTCCGACTGCCCACGCCACAGATGTGTTAAGTGCGTGAATTGAAAAGAGGTCAGAAGTTGTAGGGGCCGGCTGTTGCATCCACGAAGTTCCGTTATCCGTGCTTCGAACAATTGCTCCGGAAGTGCCTACCAGCCACATATAGTCCTTCTCAGGCGTCGCTATATCGTTATACGAGTGGTCAAGCGAATCCAGGACCCATGTTACACCCGCGTTCACCGTGTGAATGATCTGTTTATGGCAATAGAGCAAAGCAGCGACCGAATCGGATAGCACACGCATTGCGGTGTAACTTCCACAAACAAAGCCCAGGGGCTATGTTCCTCCGAGCCACGACCAGGAAGCTCCGCCATCCGTTGTTTTTTCCGCATACGGCGGGCCGGCGCAGAGCCAGTCGACGCTCCCGACCACCCAGCATCGAACGCTGTCGAGGGCGTCAATATGCGTGAACGTAAACTTGCATATCGTGTTGAAGTACATGGAGCGCACAGTATCCCACGATCCGCCTGCATTCAAAGTTCTTGCCACGTAACTGTAAGCGCCGTTCCGCCAAACTACCCAGGCGTGGGTGGGGCCGACGGCCTTCACTGAAGTAAAGCTTCCTCCGTTGGCCGCAAGGATGTTTGATACCCACGTCGCTCCCCCGTCAGTAGTACGCATGAGGGTATTCACGCCCCCGACCCATCCATGAAGCGAGTCGGCAAAACTCACGGTGAGGAGATCGTTGCCGGAGAGCTGTTGCCGTTGGACAGGCTGTGCGGACAGGGAGGGTAAACACAAGAGGAAACACGTGCAGAAGATCGCCCGGTAATGCATTGATGACAACCAGGATTAACACATACTACATAGCCTTAAGAACAGTGTTCGCCTCCTGCACATCCCGTTCAAACACCTGCAACGTAATTCCCTGTCGATACTGAAGCCACGGACGCATTCCGCCGCAATCATCTTTCGTGATCAAAGCCTCGATTCCATGAGACTCCAGGTGTTGCTTCGCCACTTGGGCGTCAAGCTCGTTTCCATATGTCTTGATGGACACCAATCCGCCTCTATCCATTGACTGCTCCTCATCATAACGGTACGGTCACGGTCGCTGATTCCTTACAGATCCCAGAAGAGGAATGCTCTCTGCATGTTCTTGTGGATACTTTCATTCCTCCAGCCGCTACTTGAAAAAGCTCTTAGCGAGACATACTCTTTGCATCTGTAAGCGTTCGGCCGCTCTTGAATTTCCAGGAACCATCGACCTTATCCAATGTGCAGTCGACTGAGCCGCGCAGAATGTACTGCACGCCGTTTGCGTCGATGACCGTCTCGTTGTATTTCGCGACCACGTGCGCTTCATGTTCGTTGAGGGGTTCTATTTGCACACTTTCCCATCTCAATGTTATGGACCGGAACAATGCGGCTTCGTTCCGCATGTTCGCGATGAGCGTATCATAGGAAGACGGCGCTCCGTTGAATTCCCACGTGAAATCCCGCGAGTTGTGCAAGAAGGGGATCCAGCCGGTAAGTCCGTTTGCCTGAAGCGAGTCCGACATGGAGGTTAGGACGAGCTGGACATCTTTCGTGATGACGGCTCGATCGCTCGGCGATAACTCACCGCTTTTCCTGCAAGAAGAAAAGAGGAGCATGAGAAGTATGACTGCAAAACCGGCGGGCTTCATATGAAGTGGTCAGGTGGATGGCGTCCCATGAAGAATGAAATCGACGTCTAAGACTGTGAGCTCCCCATCGCCGTCGCGATCAGGCATGGGACCCCACGTGAGATCATAAGCTACAACCGCAACTCAGAAGGGTCGACAAGGATACCCCTCCGTGTGCGTGGCAAAATGTAGGGCTCTGGGCGGTGAGGCGCAAGGCTGTGAAGTGCGAGTAACAGAAAAGGAAAAAGAAGAAAGGGAAAGAGATGTGATGGGCAGAGGGTCAGAAGGAATCACAAATGAGAATGCAGAAGTCAGATGTCAGATGTCAGAAGTCAGAAATCAGAAATCTGAGGGGGGGATTATCGCAGGTGAGAATCTGGCGATGTTGGAGCATGTTGAGGAAGGCAACGGTGTCCGCTCCGTTTCCTCTTACGGAACACGGTGAAGGAAATGCAGGCACTTGTGCATATAGCGATGAAATACATCGACGGGCTCGCAATACATGAACGGACATCCGCCCGCGATGCACGTGAGGCCGAGAGTCTTGGCTTCGCGGACCGATGCTTCCGAAACACTTCCCGTTCCCAGTCCGCGATGGATCCACACACGCTGTATGCCGCACTTTGCGCATTGGCGCACGAGGTCAACGGCAACGTCCGGCCGCGTAGCGATCATGAGACCGTCGACCTTCCCGGGAATCGATTGAACATCCGAAAATGCGGCGACCCCTTCCACCTCCGCGGCGTGAGGATTGACGGGAAAGACTTCATAGCCCAGCTCTCGAAACCTTCGAAAAATGCCGTTCCCAACATGGTTTGGGTTGCGTGATACTCCGGCAACCGCAATTCGCTTGCACGTCAGAAAATCCGCGACAGAGTCTGGTATTCTCATTTGTGCTCTTTGTGGCATAAGTTTTAGGGACGGCCTTAGGTACATCCCTCAACGTGTTGCCGCGTTTCGCCGGATGAACCATGAAGCATTCCCTGCAACGATCGTCGCCGCACAACCGATGGCCGTGTGCCACGTGAAGTCGATCTGGGAGAACGTGAGGACGGCGGTCATAGCCGCCAATCCGCAGAAAAACCCGATGAGCGCGTCAGTCTGGTTCGTCTTCGGGAACAGAAGCCCGAGGAAGAACGTACCAAGCAAGCCGCCATACGTGAATGACGCGATCTTCAATCCAAGCTCGACAACCGGATTCTTCGTGTCGGTAAAAAGCATCGCGCCGCCGATGAGGAAGATTCCCCAGAACAACGTCCAGAACCGGGACCAGCCGATCTCGCTCTTTTCTGTGAGTGCGTTACCCCAGCGGGACTGCTTGAACAGGTCAAGATGCGTGGACGAGGCAAGCGAGCTGATCGACGACGACAGCGTCCCCATGGCCGATGCAAGCACTCCCGCAACGACAATTCCCGCAAGCCCCGTCGGCAATTGCTCCACGATAAATTTCGGAAATACCTCGTCGGACGTCGTCAGGCCGATCGCCTGGAATGTTTGTCCGCCGTAAAACGCATACAACGCAAGCCCGAGCAGGAGGAAGAAAGCGAACTGCAGGACGATGAAAGTGGCGTCGAGCATCAGCGCCTTCTGGCTGTCCCACTTCGATTTGCATCCAAGCAGGCGCTGCACCAGAAGCTGGTCTGTGCCGTGCGACGCCATCGTCAGGAACGTTCCCCCCAACATTCCTCCCACAAGTGTATAGGGACTTGCCAGGAAATCGATGACCGAAGTTCCCCAATTCGAGTTAATGACTGCGAACTTATTCTGACCATTGGCCGTGGCAAATGTGACGACGTCCCCCCATCCGTTCGGCAGGGCAGAAAGGATCAGGAAGAACGAAGCGACGGCTCCCGACAGGTAAATGAAGAGCTGAACCACGTCCATGGCGACGACTGCTTTCAGTCCTCCGACGTAGGTGTACAACAGTGTGAATGCGCCGATGAGGAGTATGCTCGACTGATAGTCAAGTCCCGTGATCAAATGAACGGGGATGGCGGTGGCGAACAGCCGGACGCCGGAAGCGAGGACGCGGGTGATAATGAAGACGCTGGAGGTGACCTTCCGGAGGAACATGCCGAAGCGTTTTCCCAGGAAATCGTATGCCGTTTCGAGGTCCCCTCTATAATAGGCCGGAATGAAGACCGCGCTGACGATAAGCCGGCCGATGAAATAGCCGACGGCCAGTTGCAGGAAGAACATATTGCTCTTGAACGCGAGGCCGGGGATGCTGATGAACGTCAGGGTGCTCGTTTCGCTGGCCACGATAGAGAATCCGACGGACCACCACGACATTTCCTTCCCTCCCAGGAAATAGTCGCGGGATGAGCGCTGGCGGCCAGAAATGCGAATGCCGGCGATAGTTACGCCGGCAAGATACAGGATGACGATCGAGTAGTCGAGTACGCTAAAACCCACAGGGAATGCCTTAGTAGGTAGGTGAAGTGCTTGAGGGGAAAAATGGCCACGAAGTCACCAAAACACACAGAAAGAACTTACCCCGCTTTTCTTAGTGTCTTCGTGTCTTGGTGGCTAGTGTTCGTTGAGCGATTGAGTGCAGCGCGCAGCTAGGATTTGACCGCTTTTGCCACGGTGTCAAAGATCTGAAATGCGCGGTCGAGATGGGAGATCTTGACGAGGGTAAGCACCTTCTTGTTCAAACCAGCGAGCTTGACGATGCCCCCAGCCTCACGCATCTTCCGTTCGGCGATGAGGAGGGCGCTCAGGCCGCTGCTGTCGCAGAATTCGACGTCCGTCAGGTCGATCACGAGCTCTTTTGTCGCCGGCGTGCAGAGAATCAGGAATTCTCCCTTGAGCTCGGGGGAAACGGAGGCATCCAGCTTTCGCTCCTTGACCTTGATGACGGTTGCTTTGCCGTGCTTTCTGGTCTCGAATTCCATGGAATAGTATAAGAAGAAAACCGCTACATCAAAGCATATCCAAGCATCGCATCAGGCTTTGGTACGCCGTTGATTGATCCGCAAGAGCCAGCGCCCTGATTTGGAGGTTATAGAAATCGTCGCCGTTCGATTTTGTGAAACTGACGCGGACTGGGGCATTAGAGGCCATGCAGAGGAACGCGCTCGGCAGGGCAAAGTCGACGTTGAGGTCGAACGCCACGTCGAATGTACTCGTTTTGATCCTGCGAATCAATTCCGAGCGGGGCGTATACCACGTCGTGAGGTCCTTCTCCGTGTAGGTGAACACGCGCGCTGCCGTCGTTGCCGGAAGGGCGCGACGCAGGTCCTCGCGCACGACAACGACGGTCGATCCATTCGAGAACCTGCGGGTCAGGTATCGGAGCAGTGTTTCTGCCGTATCGCCGCCGAGCGAGGTCTCCGGAAAAACCACGAGTGCGCGGCGTGAGCGGGTGACGATCTCGGAAAAACGTACGGTTGCGTCGCGGTGCTTTCGAAAATGGAACCGCGTATATGCAAGGCCGACGCGCCGACGCAACCGAGCAAGCATATCCCGATCACTCGTACCGGGCTTTGAGGGTTTCGAGCATGCGTGCGAGGAACGCCTTGTCGAAGAAGTAGTAGCGGATCTCCAAGCCGGCGCGTATGTAGCTGTCGTTGGACGCAGAGCCAGCGCCTTTCGCGCCGTCGAAGCGATCCGTATTGCTGATACACATTTCGGCGCCGAGCGAAACGGACATGAACTCACTGAGGAAATAATCGAACCCGCCGCCGATGAAAAAGTTGAAATCGTTCGTGGCGATCCCTCCGCCCGTCAGAGCGACGTTCGTCTCAAGACGCGGGTCAAAGAAGATATACCCCGCTCCGGCCATGACGTACGGGTTGAAGCTGCTGTTCGGCATGAGATTCCCGGCCACATACAAATTCATCGTGGCGAACGTCGTTAGTGCCGGCCCGGCCAATGTCGGGAGCTCTGTATTCTTGCCGGCTACAACTGTGTAGCCGAGCTGACCGACACCGACAAGGGTTCGAAAGCCGATGGAAGGCCATGGAGAATAAACAGCGCTCAGGCCTCCGCCCATACCCGTCGTACCGGCATATTCGCCGGAATATGAGTACATGGATCCGGCCACACCGAGACCCAGCTTGTTCGACCGCATCTGAGCTTCGAGTCCAACAGTCCCGATGGCCAGCGCAAACATGCAGGCCATGACACGCGTTCGAGTTGTCATAGTGAACCCTCAGGGATCGTGATGGTTTCTGTGATCATGTTTTCAACATTTTGAGAAAGGCATTCTCGTCGACCACCCTGATGCCAAGCTTCCGGGCGGTGTCCAATTTTGACCCCGCATCCGTTCCCGCCACGACGAGACTCGTCTTCTTGCTTACGGACGAGGCGATGCGACCGCCCCGTTCTTCGATCTTCTGCTTTGCCACATCCCGGGTCATGGACTTCAACGTGCCTGTCAGGACGACCGTCATCCCGGTAAACTGCGTCCCAGCCTTCTTCGGCAGGGACTTCACCTTCGTCGTCAGTCCGGCTGATTGAAGCCGCTCCACCAATGCCCGGTTGCTCCGGTCGGCGAAGAAGTGGACGATGCTGTCGGCGATCTGCGGACCGATGCCGGAAACTTCCTCCAGATCCTCGCGCGTCATGTTGAGCAGGCGATCGAGCGACGTTGCATGCCTGGCGACGAGCTGCGCCACGCTTTCGCCGACATGCCGGATGCCGAAGGCAAACAGCGCGCGCTCGAATGGCTGCTGCTTGCTTCGCTCTATGCCGTCGAGCAGATTCTGAACGCTTTTCTTTCCCCAGCCTTCGACCGCCTCAAGTTTGGCGCGCTGCGACGACAGCCGATACAAGTCGGAGACATCTCGCACGAACTTTCCGCCGACGAGCGTATCGACGACCGCTTCGCCCAAGCCCTCGATGTCCATCGCCCCACGCGATCCGAAATGGCGGATGCGTTCGCGCACCTGAGCGGGACACCGGCTGTTCTCGCAATAATAGTTTACCTCGTCCTCGGG
>Ga0209343_10004274_pt1 | contig 17669 bp, 10 predicted proteins | sample RifCSPlowO2_02_FD_184026 | JGI IMG/M metagenome (GOLD analysis project Ga0209343, IMG submission 184026) | Groundwater microbial communities from Rifle, Colorado - Rifle CSP2_plank lowO2_0.2 (SPAdes) (version 2) | ecosystem: Environmental > Aquatic > Deep subsurface > Groundwater | place... | reverse complement strand
TGGCGACCGCCCCGCCTCCAGCGCCAGCCGCGGCAACTGCTGAGGCCCCCGCGCCCACTGTCGCCCCGGAAAGTTCCAGCCCTGCGCTGCCGAGTACACCGCTAGCGGATTTGAACCGCGTCAAGGCAATCCAGAAGACTCTCATGGAGCTGTATGATCTATTTGCCGTAAAGGCCGCCGAGGCGTCCGATGCCGAGCTCCAAAAACGATGGACGGATATGAATCTTTCCATGGGCGAGGTGATCCGAGCAAACCAGCTTACTATCGATGAGCTTCAGGAACGGCTCGGTATCCAGCCGCCGCCGCCCGAACCCGATGAACCCACTGAACCACCAGCCCCCCAGTCCCAGGCCGTGCAGTAGCGGATGAGGAAGCTGCCGCTGGCGGAACCACTTCGCCAGCCGCCCCGCGCCAGAATAATTTTGACACACGCCTTGCCGTTGGCTATAGTAACCGTGGCTGCCCGCCATCGGGCGCGACATCGTCGGTAGCCTAAGGCGTGGCATCCGATCGTTCTGGCAGGGTGCATGAATCTTCCAAACAGCCTCACCATCTTGCGAATCTTTCTGGTCCCGCTGCTGGTTGTGGTGCTGCTCACGCGGTTTCCCAACTGGGAGTTCATCGGCGTAGCCATCTTTCTGGCGGCCGCATTGACCGACTGGCTGGACGGACACATCGCGCGGCGGCGGCGGCAGGTTACCGCCTTCGGGATTTGGCTCGACCCGGTGGCCGATAAGCTGCTCGTTGGCGCAGCCTTCATCGCGCTGGTGGAGATGCAGCTGGCGCCGGCCTGGATCGTGGTCATCATCGTTGGCCGCGAGGTGATCGTCACCGCCTTGCGCAACATCGCGCTGTTGAAAGGGTTCTCGCTCGATGTCTCGCGCATCGGCAAGGCCAAGATGGCAGTCGAGGTCCTCGCCATCACCACCCTGATCCTGGGCGAGCGGTCCCAGATGCTGGAGCGTTTCGGTTATGCCGCGCTATGGCTGGCAATGGCGCTGGCACTCATCTCCGCGTTCCAGTATTTCCGCCGGTTTTGGATCCAAATCGGGGCTCCACTCGACCGCGCACCGGTTCGGCATCCCCTGGCTGAGCTGGCGGAACCCCCGAAGGGAAATGTCGCCACTCACCCATGAGGACAAACTTTTCCTGCTACGGTTGGCCCGGCAGACATTAGAGGTCCGCCTGGAAAACAGGCGGGCCGTGCCGCAGGCGGCCGATGCAGCGAAAATTTCAGATGCCTTGCGGGAACATGCCGGAGTATTCGTCAGCCTTCATAAGTGCGGCGAGCTGCGAGGTTGCGTGGGACTCGTGGAGCCTCGCTTGCCACTGTTCCGCGCCGTAATGGAAACTTCGCTCTCCGCCGCCACCGCGGACCCCCGATTTGCGCCCGTGGGCCTAGGGGAACTTCTGGAGATTGAAGTGGAAATCTCCGTCTTATCGCCGCCCCGGTCCATCACCGTGGGCGAGATCCAGATCGGGATGCACGGTTTGATGGTTACTCAAGGGAGGCTGCGCGGCCTGCTGTTGCCCCAAGTGGCGGTGGAGCGGCATTGGGACCCGGAGCGCTTTCTGGAAGAAACCTGCCGCAAAGCCGGGCTCGTTTGCGACGCCTGGCGCAGCGGCGCTCGAGTGGAGGCGTTCGAAGCCAATGTGTTTGGAGAAAAATCCCTGGCGGAGCGGCTCTTCGGCCGGAGCTTACTCTAGCTCGACAGAATCTCCCACTCCAATCTCCGTCCTGCTATACGTGATCATCCCGGTGGCGCTGCCTTCTTCCACGGAAAGGACCATGACTTCGCCGAGCACTTCTTGCGGCAACGCGGCTTCCTCGTCGGGAGTCAGCTTGCGGCCCATTTGGGTGTCGTTCATCTCGATGGGGAAACTGCGTCCGGCGTTGGCGAATTGAGCATTGCCACCGCCGAGGTAACTCCGCACCACGTGGAAATAGCTGCCCACCTGTACCCCTTGAGCGCTCCCTAGATTTAGATAGACAACTTTGCCTTCGCCCAGCCAAGCGTCGAATTCCTTGGCAGCCGCAATCATGCCAGTGGCCTTACCGGTAGAGGGAGCGAATCGGTCCGTTTGGTGGGGGGACCTGTAGGCGGGAGCATTTCTGGCGTTGAAGGGGATGGCGATGTCGCCAGCGGAGATCGAATCGCAGGCCATCAGAATCTTGGCCGTTGCGCTGTGTTCGTGCAGCACCGCGACCTCCAGCCGCCCGACCTCGGCATACAACGTGCCGAGCCCCATCAGGAGCTTGAGTTGGCCCGCAAACGCCTCTTTGCGGTTGATATCTTTCACCGGCCGCAGGACCGCGTACTGCCCCCCTGGAGCCGTGATGGCGTCTTTGCCCTTGTTCAGGTAGACGTAGTCGCCGGTAGCGAATTCATTTTTGAAGCTGCCGTCTTCGCTGCCCTGGACGAGCAAGCCGGTCTCGATCGGACGCTGCGTGTAAAACCCCGCACAGTAGAGGTCCGATTGCGAGAGCGGCGTCTGGGCCAGCACACGGCCAGGCGATGCCACAGCGACTCCTGTCCAGAGCAGCATTTGGAGAAGCCGCTTCGCGCCCGATTTCTTCACCCGAGTAGACTCCATCGCAGTCCTGCCTGTCGTGCCCATCGTCCACCCCCACCCGCCGTTCTGAGATATAGCGGCATATTGCCGGAATGCCGTGAAAATAAACCGATTTAACCGTACCAAAGTGCTTGCAGGGGTGTCAATTGGAAACAATAACGCCCTGTCACTGCAATGGAACATGGAGAGGGCGTCTGCAATCCAGGACCTCAGGTCGAGTGAGATTTCAGCCGTGGCTGGCAACGCGCCGGGTACAGCGATACCGTGGTTAGACCAGGAACGAACTTCCCATTACGAGTCCGCCATCCCTGGCAGCCAGCAAGACGACAACGACGACGCGCCGGGACCTCAACGAGATGAATCCGGAGATCCTGCACCAGATGCACTTCTCCTTTGTGCCATCGCGGGTGCTTTCGGCAGCTCTCCGGCTGGGTGTGTTTTCCCACATCGCGGCGGCGCGGCTCATCCGCATCGGCAAGGGTTGTCCCGCTCCCGATTACAACTGCTGGCAGATTTATCTCGCCGACAACGCCAGCTATGCTGCCAGTAGTGCTCTCGCTAGCCTTCGTTTCGGCTATGGCTGGTATTACGGCACTCCCGACGGCATCAAATGCCGCTGGCGCCGATTGTATAGTCGGACGAATCACCAAGTTCCAACGAAGGGTCGGCGACGACCCAGTTCCAATTGGAATCCGGCGTGAAAAAGCTGGCATTGACCGCCGGTTCCGGAATTAAATGCTGGCAGGACGATGGCGGCGAAGCGTCCTAAATTACTGCAAAGGCTGCGGAGGAAGCGGCGATAAGCCTACGACAAGCCGCCGAAACGCAACACAATACCGCATCAACTCCGATCGAGAGCTAAACCGCCTCCGATTGGTTATTTACGCGTCGCGGTTACTCACGCAGGAAGAAAACCGGCTATCCGCCTCCCTCCCCAAAAATGGCTTCCGGCCGTGCGGTGCGGCGAGCCTTCAGGTCCTTGAAGGTGCTGACGACTGCTCCGCTGGGCCGCAGGCTGTATTCATTGGCGAAGTCGGTGTGCACAAAAACAATCTTGCCATTCATCATGGTGAGTTCCGGCTGAATATCGCTGACCTGATCTGGCGGAATGGTCAGATAGTCTTTGTCGAGTACGGCCAGGTCCGCCAGCTTGCCCGGCTCCAGGGACCCGAGCTGATCTGGTTTGAGCACGTATTTCGCGGCGTTAATGGTCGCCAATTTCAGCGCCGTGATCTTGTCGAGCCGCTCCTGAGGTCCCCATACTTTGCCCTTGAGGTCCTTCCGCGTCATGTAAATCTCCAGGTCCTCCCAGACCCAAGTGCCGCGGTCGGCTTCATAAGCCACCAGGACGCCGCTCTTGATCATGCTGCCAACCGGAACGATGAAATTGTTCGCGACGGTGGCATTGAAGGAAGTCTCGACCGAGGAGGAATCCAGAATATATTTGGGCGCGCAGCTAAACATGACACCCAGCTTTGCTGCCCTCTGGAAATCCTTGGGATCCACATAACGGCAGTGGTCAAAGGCCCAGTTCCTGGTGGCATTCGGACCATACTGCTTCTGTATCTGCTCCACGATACCCAAAAGGTTGCTCACCGTGCGGTCGCCCGCAACGTGATCGTTGGCCAGGCGCAGGTTGTAGCGGCCCATGGTGATGAGCCAGTCCTTGAAATAATTTCCCGTGATGGATTGCGAGCGCGGACCGCCGCGATACTCGTCATCGGTGTGGCATTGCCCCATCGGAAAATAGTCGTCGATGGCTTCGAGCCTGGCGCCAGACCGTTTCTGATTGGTGCAAGCGCGCGTGCCGCCGCCGTCCATGGACGAAGGGCCGAAGGATGCCACCCAATTCATCTCCGAGCCGCTGCCGATCAGGCCCTCGAATTGCTTCAGATCCACGGCCATATTGTTGAAGCTGCCGAAGTAGTCGAAGCCGGGCCCGTAGGCCAGCCGAACCGTCTGCTGGCCGCGCTGCTCGAGTTTCTTGTAGGCGTCGATGGTGTTGTTCCGTAATTTGGTGGAGATGGTGGTATGACCCTGGGAGCTCAGTTCCTGCAACTGCTTCCCGATGCCGTCGACCATCCATTCCGAGTCCATCCGGGGCGCGTAGAGATTCAGGATCAGCCTGGTCGCGGGAGGTTCCAAATGGCCGTCGGGCAGGCCGTTGGAACCCAGCCACAGGCGGCCGTACTTCTTCACCAGGTCGCCGTGTTCCTTCAGAATGATGTCCAGCGCAGCACTGTTCACAAACAACGCGTTTTCATCCGGCACGCCCATCGTAAGGATCGCGGGGTTGTTCGGCAACACCGTGTCCAGGTCCGCTTTGGTCAGATCGCGGTAGAGGATCTTGATCTGCTCCACGTTGGCGAAGGAGTTCGGGTCATTCCATGCCGCTGTCCGGGCCTGCAGGTTGTTGCTGAACCCGAGCCAGTCGCCTTGCGGAGGTTTGTACTTTTCCAGGATTCCTTTGATCTGGGCAAGCACGTCTTCCTTCCGGGTTACGCCCTTCCAATCAATGTTGTAGCTGCGCCGCTTCTCGGGCGGAACCGGAGCGGCATAGGCGCCCGGCCCGGTAATGTGGAGGTGGGTGTCGATCAGGCCTGGAACGAGCGTCCGGCCCTGCAGATCAATCTCTAGAGTGTTCGGCCCGGCAAGTTGCAGGACATCTTGGTTCTTTCCCACGGCGGCAATCTTGTTGCCGGAGACAGCCACTGCCTCCGCAATGGAGAAATCCTTGTCTACCGTCAAGACCTTGCCGTTATGGAAAATCACGTCAGCCGGTTGTTGGGCACACAAAGGTGAATTAGCAGCCACCAGCAGCAGCGCGCCGGTAAGCGCGGCCGTTGCCGTGACACTTCTCTGAAAAAGCATACGAAGATTCTTCATCTCCCGCCTCCCTTTGAAAGTTGATCCCCGTTCCAGAGTTGTTAATACGAAACCTGCAATTTACTAAGTTGAATGCCGGAATGGAAGATACCATAGCCAACGCGGATTGGGTACAAATTTCTCCGCTGGGTAGTGCTACCGTTTGACCTAATCGCCAATCACCTCTGCGGTCATCCTGAGCGAAGCGAAGGATCTGCTTTTCAGGCCAGGTGCAGATCCCTCGTCATCCCGGCGCGCCGGGACTCCTCGGGATGACAGCGCTGAAAGAGGGAGGTCCCACTGCAATAGTATCGGAATTGACTTCCCGGCGGGGCGGCGTTAGATACTCTGGAGCGGCGGACGCTGAGAGCGCAGAATTTCACTCCACGAAGCACGCGAGCGGGGACAGTGGCTAAGGGAAGGTGTTCTTGGAAAGCTGGTCGGGGGATGGCGCCTGGGAGGAATCTTTAACTCGCGCACCGGAACGCCAATCAATCTCCGCATCACCGTGCGCGATCCGCGATACCTATTTGCCGCCAACCGGCCGAATGTGGTCGCGGGCCGGAGCAGCAATCCGATTGAAGGAAGCAGCGTGGGCTGCCCCGGCGTTGAAGAGGGGCGCAAGGTGGGGACGCCTGATTATGATATCGACCCTTGTTCGTTCAGCGTTCCACCGCCAGGCACCTTGGGCAACAAAGGGCGCAACAGCGTTACAAGTCCGAGAAGCTTCAGTATCGATGCCAACCTGCAGAGAGAGTTCTTGCTGAATGGAAAAGTTCGGATCCAATTTCGGGCCGAGGTGTTCAACATTTCCAACCACACCAATCTGCGTCCTTTCAGCGCCAATTCCGCTGTTGTCTATTCGGGCTCTTATCCGGGACGCGTCAACGGGACCGTTGGCAATTTCACGAACACGGTAACCACAGCGCGCCAGATGCAGTTCGCCTTGCGACTATCTTTTTGACGAGCGCAGACGCTGCTCCGGGGCAGTAAGAAAGTCCTTGACCCGAACCGATGTTTGCACTATCCTTCCGCACCAGTAAGGGTCGCGCGTGGGGCGGATGCATCAGCGCATCCATATATATTTGATCGACACGCAGCCCCCATCCGGCCAGGAGCTTCGCACCATGGGACGCGGCCGCTCCGTGACACTTCATGCCCGCGGACTACAGCACGGCGTAGCTCGGCTACAGCCATTTTCAATCGAGGAGCCAGTTTGGACATCTGAGTTGGTACTGATAAAGTCCCGACAGCAGTCCGCTGGCAGGTTTGGCGAGCGATTATCCGAGTTTCATCAGTCCGATTCTACTTTCCTGGCGTAGAGGGGAGTTCTTAACGGAATTCTGTTCCGCTGCAGTCGGCAAAAGAGCACCGGCTTGGCATATTCTATGAGAGGTGAATAGCATGAAAACCCTGGTGTTGAGACAAGTTCTTGCCTGTGCGGTGATGCTCGTGTTGTGGGGCGGACTGTTCATTTCGCACGCAGCAGGACAGTCTCCGGCCGCTCCGGCTGACATGATCTTGCATAACGGCAAGGTCCTGACTGTGGACGCCAACTTCTCTATCGCGGAAGCTGTCGCGATCACAGGCAATAAAATCACGGCTGTGGGGACAAACCAGTCCGTGCTGCCACAGGCCGGACCGAATACTCAGAAGATCGACCTCAAGGGCAGGACAGTCATTCCCGGCTTGATTGACACGCATCTGCACATCACCGGCCCGGGACAATATGCGGGAGAAACTCCCGTTCCGCCGGATAAGCTGCGCAATTACGTCGTTGACTGGCGCGCCGTTAGCAGCAAGCAGGACGTCCTGAACCAGATCGATCAGCTCATGAAGAAGTTCAAACCGCCGGCCGGGGAATGGATTGCGTTTAACAACCGTTTGTCGTTCAGCACGGTCAGCGGCCGGGCGGATGGTTCTACGGTTCAGCCGGTCTCCCTGGTCAAGATTCTGTATGATGAGTTGACGCGGTGGGAACTGGACAAGGTGCTCCCCAATAATCCGGCCATTCTCACCATGGGCATCCCGGACGAGAACGCCTTGTTGGTCAACAGCATGGCGTTTGACACCGTTTGGAACATACACGCCGATTTCCTCAAGAAATATGGGCGCTTCTGGCTGGGCTCTAACGGGCAGCCCGACGGGCATTTGGAGCCGCCCTTCACGCGGTTGATCCTCAGCACCTACGCGCCCCAATCGGAGGCGCAGGCGATGGCGCCTGGTCTTCGGAAAATGCTGGAAGAACTCAGTTCCCAGGGCCATACAACGATCTCCACCAAGTTGCGGCAAAACAGCATCGACGCCTACACCATACTGGAGCAACGCTCGCAATTGATTATGAGGATGGCCTATGGAAATGGTTTTGAGCACTTCGGCAGAATCACCAACCTGGCCGACCTGGCGCAGTTCGGAGGCAAGGCCGGGACCGGCTCGGACATGCTCTGGCTCAATTCTACGGCCCCTTCCTCAGTGGATGGCGCCACCACGCGGGGCTGCACCAATCAGAAACGCTCCGTAGCCTATGGTCCGATTGACGCCTGGTTCCCGGTGGGGCAGTGCCATACCGACAGCGAATATATGGGCGGCAGCGGCCGCGCAGCGAATATCCCTGGCAATTACTTCCAGGACTGGATGCTGGGCATGGGACAGTACGGACTCCGGCTGGCCAACGATCACGTCTCCGGAGACCGCTCCGTAGGAAACATGCTCGGCGTGATCGAGCGCATCCAGAAAGAGCGCGGGCCGGATGCCACCAAGAGCTGGGCCTTTGATCATTGTACGATGGTGGACCCGAAAGACTTCGCGAAGGCCGCGCGACTGAAGGTGATGTTCAGTTGCGCTCCCAAGTATATTGAGGACAACGCCCCCGCCGCCAGTGTTTCGTACGGTCCGGCGGTGGCCAATAATTTCATCGTCCCGGTCAAGAGCATGATCGATGCCGGGATCCGGGTCACCTATGAAGCGGACCGCGATACTTACGTCTGGGAAGACCTGGAGCTGTTCCTGACCCGCAAGAGTGTCGACGGGAAGGTTTACGGCCCCCAGGAGCGGCTGAACAAGGTGGAAACCCTCAAGACCGCAACGACGTGGGCGTCGGAGTACGTGCTCAAGCCCGAGAAGTTGGGCTCTGTCGAGGTGGGCAAGCTGGCTGACATCGCAGTGCTGGACAGAGACTATCTGACGATCCCGAACGAGCAGGTCAGCGAAATTCAGGCGCACCTTACGATACTCGATGGCAAGATTGTTTTCGTCCATCGCAGCTTTGCCAATGAATACAACCTGCGGCCGAGCGGCGCTGTCATCAGTACCTATTCCGAGTTGAAGGCTCGTCGTCCTCGTCCGGTCGAAACCATGGTCGGTGAGGGTGGCGGCTAGTGCCGCGGCGCACGTAGTCAGTAGGCAGGGAAAATACAACGTTTGATTTTCGGGAGGTCGTGCCATGAGACGGTTGGGAGTCTGTGTGTGTGTGATGATGCTTTGGCCGGCAGTCTACAGCCAGGGGCAAACGACGGGAACCATTAGCGGCACAGTTCGGGACACCTCAGGAGCCGTCCTGCCGGGTGCCGCGGTGGGGCTCCTCAACGAGGACACGGGGATTTCCAGAAGCATTCAGTCGGATTCGGGGGGCAGATATGCAGCTCCCGCCCTGAGCTTGGGCAATTACCGCGTCACGGCCAGCCTGGAGGGTTTCCAGACCCAGGTGCGAAGCGGCATCGTCTTGACCGTGGGCCGCGAGGCGGTGGTGAACTTCGAACTGCCCGTGGGGGCGATTACACAGACGGTGGAGGTAACCGGGGAGGCCCCGCTGGTGGAGACTACCAGCGCCACCTTGGAAGGCCTTGTCGATGACAAGAAAATTCGCGATCTTCCGCTGAATGCCCGGAGCTACCTGGACCTGGCCCTGCTTCAGAGCGGAGTTGTCCTGAGCCGCGCGGCGTCGAGCAACACCGGAATGGGGACGCAGCTTTCCATCTCCGGCGCCCGCCCCAACTCCAACGTTTTCAAGCTGGACGGCACCGACATTACCGACATGTTTCAGAAGGGTGTAGCGTCCACGACAACGGTGGCCCTGGGCGTGGAGGCGGTCCGTGAATTCTCCGTATTGACGCACAATTACAGCGCCGAGCAAGGCAAGGCCGCCGGCGGGGTTGTCAACGTGGTCACCCGCTCGGGCACCAACCGCCTTTCCGGCAGCGTTTTTGAATTCCTTCGGAATGACAATTTGGATGCCCGCAAGTTTTTCGATCGCGAGCCGATTGGAAAGCCGGAGTTCAAACGCAACCAGTTTGGATTCAGCCTGGGCGGTCCGATTATGAAAGACCGCACATTTTTCTTTGGCAACTACGAAGGCCTGCGAGACCGGGAAGGGCGGACGGCGATCAGCAATGTACCCACCGAAGCGGCGCGCCAGGGGATCATTCGGGGTGTTGTGTTCCCCAATCCCAATGCCCTCGCAATGCGCTATATGAGGCTCTATCCGCTGCCCACCCCCGGAGCGCTGGACAACGGCGATGGCACCGCGCAGTACATCAGCACGGACCGGACGACGACCAACCAGAACTACGTTACCGTCCGCGTCGATCACAAACTGTCGGATGCGGATTCCATCTTTGCCCGTTACACGTTCGATAAGGCTTCCGTATTCAGCCCGCAAGGGCCCGTAAATCTCTGGGCGAATTTTGACGGCAACAAGAACCAGTACGTCACCATCGAAGAAACCAAGATTCTCACTCCCACGCTGATCAACGTGTTCCGCGCCGGTTTCTCGCGCCAGAATAGCTTTATCGGGACCGAACAGCTGGTGGATCTGGATCCGGCCCTGTCGCTGAATCCGCCGTTCCCTATGGTGGACGCTTCGCCGCCGGGAGCCGACGGCTTGGGAGTGAATGATGCCCCGCGCTATTTCCGGCGCAACCTCTACGAGATCGTGGATAACGTAACCCACACGCGCGGGGCGCACTCCCTCAAGTTTGGTTTTCAGAATCAGCGGGACCAGCAGAACATTGACTTTCAGACCCGCCTGCGGGGCCGTTGGAGCTTTTCCTCCCTGGAGAACTACGTGCAAGGGATCTCGTCGCGGGTCGAGTTCGCCCCGCCTTCGATTGCGGACCCCATTCGCACGTTCCGCCAGAACTACTTCGGTCTGTACCTGCAGGACGATATACGCGCCCGGCAGAATCTGACCGTGAACCTGGGGCTTCGCTATGAATATATGGGCGCGGGAAGCGAGAAGCACGGCAAGCAGCCGTACTTGCCGGATCAACTCCTCTACACGGGTTCGAACGCGGACATTATAACCGCCGCGCCGTGGTGGGAAGCTCCCAAGCGGAACTTTGGTCCTCGGGTCGGTCTGGCCTGGGATCTGTTCGGGGCCGGCCGGACCGCCATCCGGGCCGGGTTTGGTATTTTCTACGACCCCGTGGAGCTGAGTTGGATCTCCTCGGTGGGCGCCTGGAGGATGAGTCCCTTCTACCCGGTCATCGACGCCCGCAGGCTTCCGAATGGAAACCCGCTGACGTTCCCGTTAAACGAAGCGCAGATGATCGCCACGTTTGGCGCCGAGTCCAGACAGGTGTACCAGGTTGAGCGGAAGCCCAACAGCCCATCCTCGATCCATTTCAACTTCAGCCTCCAGCAGCAACTGACTGCGGATACGGTCGTCAAGGTCGGTTACTCGGGAAGCCGCAGCCCTCACCAGGTTGTGCTGGCGCAGTATGCCCAGGCGCTGCCGGTCGAGATCTTGCCGGATGGCAGGCCCCGCTTCAGCACCAGTCCCAGCCTGGCAAACCCAAGGTACGAGGGCATCAACCTGATCTCCGGTATGGCCGATGGCTTCTACCATGGGCTGCAATTGGAGGTAAACAAGAGGTTTGCGCGAGGCTTCCAGGTGCAGGGTTCTTATACTTGGGGGAAATCTATCGACGATACCTCCGGCCAGAGGCCCAGCGATGCCGGCGGCGGCAACATTCGCCCCGATTTCCGGCACCGGCTCTACCGCGGTCTTTCGGCTCACGACGTTCGCCACAATCTCACGATCAATTCCACCTACGATGTGCCATCGGTGGCGGGAATGCTCAACCCGGTCCTGGGCGGGTGGCAGGTCAGCACGCTGATGAGCTTTGCCAGCGGCCAGCCCTTTACGGTGTCGCAGGGGACTACGACCTCCAGCGCGTTGCTGGGCGTCAATCGGCCGGATCTGGTCCCCGGCGCCAGCAACAACCCCGTGGAGGGGACCTTCCAGGGATGCACTGCCTTTCCGGTAACCGCGGCGCGACCCGCCGGACTTCGGTTTGGCGGACCTGACCTCTATCTCGATCCGTGCGCGTTCTCGGCTTCCGATGCGCAGTTTTTCGGCAACGTGGGGAGAAGCACGGTGATCGGTCCGGGATTGGCGACCGTTGATTTTTCGCTTGTCAAGAATTTTCCCTTGCCGATCCGCGAGGGCGCCCAGGCGCAGTTTCGAGCTGAATTTTTCAATATCCTCAACCGGGCTAACTTCAGGAACCCTAGCTCGCAGGTCTTCGACGGGCAGGCGAGAGCCGTCAACACCGTGGGGCGAATCACTAACACGAGCACGAGTGCACGCCAAATTCAGTTTGGCCTGAAGTTGATTTTTTAGCTGAGTCGGGCCACAGGTGTTACAGCCTGTGCCGCGGAAACCCAATCAGCAGTCCATACGTCTATGCAACAGGCGCGGGACAAGTTTTGACAGGGAGGCATCTCATGATTCGGTCGTTCACCGCTTGGCTTACTGGAGCAGTTTGCTGGATAGCGTTTTCCGCCGCCTGGCTGGCGGCGCAGCAGCCGGCGAACATCATTTTGCACAACGGCAAGATTTTGACGGCAGATGGGAATTTCTCGACCGCCGAGGCCGTTGCCATCACCGGCAACAAATTCTCCGCGGTGGGGGCAAATCAAGAGGTCCTGCAACAAGCCGGACCGAACACTTTGAAGATTGATCTGAAAGGCCGCACGGTCGTTCCCGGCTTGATTGACACGCACCTGCACATCACCGGGCCTGGACCGTACGCGACAACCATACCGCCGGAAAAGCGCAGAAGTTTTACCCTCGATTGGCGGGCCGTGACCAACAAGCAAGATGCGCTCAATCAGATCAAGGCGATTATGGAGCGCTTCAAGCCGCCGGCCGGCGAGTGGATCGCATTCGGCAGCAGCGGGCTCAGCACCGTAGAAAAGGTTAAGATTCTCCTCGACGACATGCATGCGCGGGATCTCGACACCGTCCTTCCCAACAACCCTGCGATTCTTACTGTAGGAATTCCTGACGAGAATGGCTTGTTCGTAAATGGCAAGGCGCTGGACATCCTGTTTTCCAAGCACGGCGACTTCATCCGGAAGTACGGCCGCTTCTGGCTGGGAAGCAACGGCCTGCCGGACGGCCACCTGGAACCCCCGGCGACACGGCTGATCCTGAACACCTACGCGCCCCGGAGAGAATCAGCGGACATGGCCCCCGGCATCCTGAGCCGGCTGCAGGAACTCAGCGCGCAGGGACACACCACCATCTCCACCAAGATGCGGCTCAATGAGATTGATGCCTATAAGATGCTGGAGAAGCAGAGCGAGCAGGTCGTCCGGTTAGCTTACGGACTGGGCTTCGACTACTTCGGGAGTGTGGAGGACCCCGCCACCGGTCTCAAGCGATTTGAAAACGTGATGGGAAGCGGCAGCGACATCAACTGGGTCGTCTCCCTCTCGCCGTCCTCGCTCGACGGCGCCAGCACGCGCGCCTGCACCAACCAGAAGCGAACCGCAGCGTTCGGCATTCTCGATACCTGGTGGCCCGTGGGCCAATGCCACACCGACAATGAGTTCCGGGGCGGCAGCGGACGCGCCGCCAATATCAACGGGAACTACTTCAGGGACTTCATCGTCAATATGGGCAGATACAACTTACGGCTCGCCAACGACCACGTGGCCGGTGACCGCTCCGTATCCAACCTCATGAATATCATTGAGCAGGTCCGCAGTCAGTATGGGGCGACGGCTGCAAAAAACTGGGCCTTTGACCACTGCACCCTGGTCGATCCGAAAGACTTCCAGCGCGCGGCCCGCCTGGGGGTAACGTTTAGCTGCGCTCCGAAGTACATCCAGAGTGTCGCCCCCGAAGCGGCAGAGGCCTACGGCCCGCAGGTGGCCAATACTTTCGTCGTGCCGGTCAAGAGCCTCCTCGACGCCGGCGCCAAGGTCGTTTACGAAGCGGACCGCGACACCTATGTTTGGGAAGATCTGGAACTGCTCATGACCAGGAAGGATGAGGACGGGAAAGTTTGGGGTCCGCAGGAGCGAATCGACAAGACCACCGCCTTGAAGATGGCCACGCGCTGGGCCTCCGAGTATGTGCTCAAGCCGCAATTGCTGGGCTCCATTGAAACCGGGAAGCTTGCCGACCTGGCGGTGATCGACCGGGACTACATGACCATTCCCGCGGAACAGGTCAGCGACATTCAGGCGCAACTGACAGTGATGGACGGCAAAGTCGTCTTCGTGCAGACCGGCTTTGCCAATGAATACAACCTAAGACCCGCCGGGGCCATCGTGAGCACCTTCCCAGAACTCAAGGCGCGACGCCCGGCGCGCGCCGAATCCATGGTGGGCGAGGGTGGAGGATAGCGCCCCTCCCTTTCGTCAACCAACCGGGTGCAGTTGCGCGGACGGCCGGCTTCAATTTGAAGTGTGACTGACGTACAATCAAGCGCGAGCACAACTGGAAACCATCTTCAGGATTCGTTCATGGAACACGGCGAACCCCTGTGTGCCAACGAAAACTGAGCTGGGCTGGCGCCTCACACCTATCGGCGAGCCAGGACACGGTCGTGTGTAGCGACGCGCATGGCACGGCCAAAAAAATATTCCAAAAGAGCAAGAGACCATACCAGTAATTGGTTTCAGGCGGCTGTATACGCGGCGATATTTGTTTCCGGAGGCGCCAGCCTGATCTTGGAGCTGGTCTGGACGCGACAGTTCGCCCTGGTCTTTGGAACCACGGAGCTGGCGCTCAGCCTGGTGCTCGCGGCCTTCATGGCGGGAATGGCGCTGGGCAGCTTCTGGTTTGGGAGAAGGTCCCGCAGATGGCTGGCTCCCCTTTGGCAGTACGCCCTGCTGGAGACCGGCATCGCGCTCTCGGCAGTTTTCCTTAGCTTCGCGATTTCTTCCTTCGATCGATTGATCGCCTCCTATTGGAGTCTATTTTCGCAACAAAGTTTTCTGCTGGAGTCGATCCGTTTCCTTACGGCATTCGGAATGGTCGTTGTTCCGACCACGCTGATGGGCGGGACATTGCCGGTGCTATGCGCGGCCTTCAGCTCAGCGGAAGAGAGCCCGGCGCGTCCGGTCGGCAGACTCTACGCGGCGAACCTGGCAGGAGCTGTTGCCGGAGCCTTCTTGGCGGGCTTCCTGCTGATCCCCACACTAGGGATCACCGCCACGGCCATCATCGCTATCACGTGCAGCATGGTGGCTGCCGCGATTGGGCTGCTGGCGGCGCGATTGAGCGATCGGCAGGGAAAAGGCTTAACCTCCCCCGCCGACGCCGGCCGAATCCCTGCTGCTTCCAGCGAGTTTCCGGCGCGGCTGCGGGCAACCGTTCTGGTCTGCCTGGGGCTTTTCGGGGTCGCAGCTCTGCTCGAAGAAGTACTCTGGTTTCGCAGTCTGCGTCTGGTGGTCGGCTCCTCGACATACGCGCTCACCGTCATGCTGCTGACCTTTCTGGTCGGTCTGGCGCTCGGGAGCTACCTGATGGCGCTCGTTGCTGCGCGCATCCGGCAGCCTGCGAAGCTGCTGGCATGGCTGCAAGCAGCCACGGTCCTTTCCGTTTCCGCCGCGGTGTATTTTTATCCCCTCCTTCCGGGCCTGTTTTTGCGCAGCTATTCGGCATTGGGATCGGGGGATAGGGTCTTCTTCGTCCAGGCGCTGGTCTCGGGGCTGGTCTTGTTACCCACGACGGTTCTGCTCGGCGCACTGTTTCCGTTGAGCGCTGGTGTCTTCGCCTCCGGACCCGGCCGGCTTAGTTCCGATGTTGGGCAGTTGTACGGTGTGCTGACCTTGGGAAACGTGGTCGGAGCGGTGCTGGCGACAACGTGGCTGGGGTGGTTCGGTCTGAGCGGCGGGCTGCTGGCGGCGGCATATTTGCAACTAGTGTCGAGCCTCCTATTGGTCTGGTTCGGGGGCTTCTCGGCACGGCTCAGAAGCAGCCTCAGCGTGGCCGCCATCATCCTCCTGATTCTGAATCCAACCATTCGAGGCCGGTGGAATCCGCAGCTTTCAACCAGCGGGGTGTTTCAGAATGTGAATTCTTCCGATGAAGCTTTCACGCGTCCGGAGGAATTTTTCCGTTCGCTCTCCATCTTCCGCGTGCTCTACTACGCGGAAGGCAAGACTTCGACGGTGTCGGTCTATGAAGAGCCCTCGCTCGATGTTGCCAGGCACATCTCGCTGGCGATTGACGGAAAAGTCGACGCCTCCACGGGCGAGGACATGCCCACGCAGGAATTGCTGGCGCATCTCCCCATGCTGGTCGGGACCGCGGCGGGCGCGTCATCTGAAGTATCCTCCGATGAAGTTTGCGTCATCGGATGGGGCAGCGGCATCACCGCCGGATCGCTCCTGCGCTACCCCGTCGAGAAAGTAACCGCCATCGAGATTGAGCCCGCAGTGATCGAAGCCTCCCGGTATTTTGAGGAGTTCAATTATAAACCCCTCTCCGATCCCCGCCTGCGCCTGGTCATCGAGGACGCCCGCGCCGTCTTGCTGCGCGAAGATCATCTGTACCAGGCAATCATCTCGGAGCCATCGAATCCCTGGCTCGCCGGTCCTTCAAAACTCTATACGCGAGAGTTCCTGGAACTGGTCAAAAGCCGGCTGCGCCCCGGCGGCATCTTCACGCAATGGATTCATCTTTACGGTCTGGATGCATCCCTCCTCCAGATGTTTTTGCGGACATTCGGCAGCGTCTATCCGCATGTGCTCGCGTTTCAAGCCACGGCAGGCGATCTGATTCTCCTGGGAAGCGATGCGGCCTTGACGATGGACCCGGCGCGCATCAACGGCTGGATCCGGAGACCAGCCCTCGGCGAGGACCTCGCCCGGATTCGCGTCACAAATGCCGGCGACGTGCTGCGCCGCTTCCGGTTCGGCGAGCGGGAATTGGAGGATTTTGGCGGCAGCGGCCCGCTGAATACCGATGATCTCCCCGCCCTCGAATTTGGAGCTGCCAAAGCGGTATATAAGGACACGCTGCATGAAAATCAAGCAGCGGTGCTAGAGGCTTTTGTGAGTCTCACGCCCTATTTGGCTGCTGCCTCTTTGGGTGATGCCGAGAAGATCGCTGTCGCCATTGCCACCCGTGCCCTCTGGAGGGGCGAAGAGCCAGTGGCTCGGATGTTTGCGCGACAATTGCAAGGCGCTCCCGCCACGGCGCAGGGGATGTGGCTGCTGGGCGAATTGGCGCGCCGGGAAGACGAGACGGCCCTCGCCCAGGGGTGGTGGCTCCGAGGCCTGGCGCGCGATCCCAATTGCAGACCTTGCGCCATTAGCGCCGCGCTGGCGCTGCAGCAACAGAATCATTTTGCCGACGCCGCACGAGTTATCGCGCCTTTCCGAGCAGATTCCCCCAACGATCCATTGCTCCTATTGCTGGACGGCATCAATCGCTTCTACCTAGGCAATCGTGCCGGGAGTGCCGCTACGCTGCGCGGCGCCATCGCCTCGAACCGTCTGGCGGGGGAGGATGATTTTGCTGGCATCATCCAGCAGAGCATCTTCCCGGTGGACCTTCTCGCAACCTTCTACCTTTCGGCTGCTGAGCTGCCGGAAGCATCGGTCGCCGCGACCTCCTCTTCGAACGAGCGCGAACGAATTTTGAATCACTGGAGGCTGGAGCTGTTGCGCGAGCCGGGACTCGATTCCTGGGACCGCTTACTTTCGCAGATTGAATTTCACAGCGGCCGGGCAGCCGCCGCCGTTGCGGAGCAAAGACTTACGGCTTTGGTCGTTGAAGAAGTCCTTGAGCCATTGGTCCATTTCCATCGCGGTGTCCGGGCAGCTCAGCAGGGCAATGTTGCAGAAGCCCAAAGTGAATTCACAGAGGCGGCTAAGCGAGTCACTGACCCCGATGGCAGGCAGTACCTCGAGACGGCATTCGAGAAACTTACCGGGAAACCCCTACCCCTCTGACGGGGCCTTCGCGCCCCGCAGATGCTCCGCGG
>Ga0209343_10004268_pt1 | contig 17687 bp, 16 predicted proteins | sample RifCSPlowO2_02_FD_184026 | JGI IMG/M metagenome (GOLD analysis project Ga0209343, IMG submission 184026) | Groundwater microbial communities from Rifle, Colorado - Rifle CSP2_plank lowO2_0.2 (SPAdes) (version 2) | ecosystem: Environmental > Aquatic > Deep subsurface > Groundwater | place... | reverse complement strand
TGGGACAGGCAACACCCTTGCCCTCGGCCTGCTGCTGACGGATCGCTTTGAGTTTTTCGCGGCGCTCCAAAATCAACTGGTTTTCGTCTTGGGCGGCGGGGGCGGGGGTGTGTTGGTCTGACATGGATGCGATGGATGGGGTCGGTGGGCCACCAAAAAAGTGGTGGCTATTGAGAAATCATAAGGAGCGCGAAAGGGTAGATTCTAAGAGGGGCGCTGCGGCTATGATCTGTTGGCCCCATTTTTTGAACACCATGCTCTACCAAATCGTCTCACTTTTGCTCGAAGTTGCTGCGGGTTTGCTCACGGGAACCTGTCTTTTGCGCCTGTACATGCAGCACCAGCGCATTCCCATGTCGGCCCGCTCCGGCAACCCCATGGGGAAGTTTATTTTTGCCCTGACCGATTGGCTGGTGCTGCCGCTGCGCCGCGTGGTGCCCGCTGTGGGAAACTGGGATATGGCCAGTCTGCTGGCGGCATTTTTGCTGCAACTGGCGCAGTTCATGGTCTTGTGGCTACTGTTGGGGGGCGGTGCCAGCCTGGCATCGGTCGCGGTGTTGGCCGTCTTTGGCGTGGTGCGCGTGGTCATCTCAGGCCTGACGGGCCTGGTGATTGTGTATGCGGTCTTGTCCTGGGTGCAGACCCGGTCTTACCTCTCGGAGCTGCTGGACCGCTTGGTCGCGCCCGTGCTCACCCCCATACGGCGCGTGGTGCCCCTGGTCGGCGGTGTGGATTTGTCGCCCTTGGCACTGTTGCTGCTGTTGCAGATCGCCGCCATCGTGTTGGGCTCGGTGCAAGCGGCTGTGCTGGGCGCGGTGTCCGGCTGACCGCGCCGCCGCCCTCCGGGGGCGGCTAGCCGTTTAAATGACGGCGTCTGCAGGCTGGCGCTGCAGCATGGCCAGGGTTTCGGCCACGGTCTTGCGCAACTCGCGTCGGTCGCAAATGAAGTCAATCGCACCCTTGGTCTGCAAAAACTCGGCGCGCTGAAAACCTTCTGGCAAGGTCACGCGCACGGTGGACTCGATCACCCGTGGCCCGGCAAAACCAATCAGGGCCTTGGGTTCGGCAATCACCACGTCGCCCAAAAACGCAAAACCGGCGCTCACGCCACCCATGGTCGGGTCGGTCAGCACGCTGATATAGGGCAGGCCTTTCTTGGCCAGCAGGGTCAGCGCGGCATTGGTCTTGGCCATTTGCATCAGGCTCAAGAGCCCTTCCTGCATACGGGCACCACCGGTGGCGGTGAAGCACAAAAACGGCACTTTTTGCTCGATGGCGGTTTCCACGCCACGGACAAATCGCTCGCCCACCACGGAACCCATGCTGCCGCCCATGAATTCGAATTCAAAGCAGGCGGCAATCAGGCTCATGCCGTGCACGGCGCCGCCCATCACCACCAGGGCGTCGGTTTCGCCGGTGTTCTCCAGGGCTTCTTTCAGGCGTTCGGTGTATTTGCGGCTGTCTTTGAACTTGAGGGCATCCACGGGCAGCACTTCTTGCCCCACCTCAAAACGCCCCTCGTTGTCCAGAAACACGTTGAGCCGGGCCCGCGCACCAATGCGGTGGTGGTGGCTGCAGCTGGGGCAGACGTTCTGGTTTTGCTCTAGATCGGTCTTGTACAGCACCGTTTCACAGCTCGGGCACTTGATCCACAAGCCCTCGGGCACACTGCGGCGGTCCGCAGGCGCGGTTTGCAGAATCTTGGGGGGCAAAAGTTTTTCAAGCCAGCTCATGGTGGGTTCCTCATTTGTGGGGGACCGGTGGCTGCACTGGAGTGCAGCCACGGGAGGTCCCGCAAAGTTTCAGTTCAAGGGGGCGATTATGAATCCAAAGCGGTTCTGACTTCCTGCAGGAAGCTTTGCGCGGTGGGCGCCACCTGGTCACGCGGCTGGTTTTCAATCAGCTGAATGATCTTGCTGCCAATCACCACGGCGTCGGCCACGCGGGCGATGGTGCGGGCAGTAGCGGCATCCCGGATGCCAAAACCCACACCTACCGGCACCTGGATGTGCTGGCGGATACGGGGCAGCATGGCCTCCACGGCGTCGGTATCCAGCGCGCCGGAGCCGGTGACACCTTTGAGCGACACGTAGTACACATAACCGCTGGCCACCCGGGCCACCTGCGCCATGCGCGCGGCGGTGCTGGTGGGGGCCAGCAAAAAGATCAAATCCATGCCATGGGCACGCAGGTCGGCGGCAAAAATCTCGCATTCCTCGGGCGGATAGTCCACGATCAGCACCCCGTCCACCCCCGCGGCCGCCGCGTCGCGCACAAAGGCGCTGCCCGTGGTGTCTTTTGCACCATGGATCTGGTCGTAGCGCTCCACCGGGTTGGCGTAGCCCATCAACACAATGGGTGTGTTGGCATTCGTTTGGCGGAATTCCCGCACCATGGCCAGGATTTTGACCAGTCCAATGCCAAAGGACAGGGCTTTGTCGCCCGCCTTCTGGATCACGGGGCCATCGGCGCTGGGGTCGGAGAAGGGAACACCCAGCTCAATCACATCTGCGCCGCCCGCCACCATGGCGTGCATGAGCTCGGGCGTGACATCGGCATAGGGGAATCCGGCCGTCACAAAAGGAATCAAGGCCTTGCGGTTGTGTGCCTTGAGTGCGGCAAAGGTGGTGGCAATGCGGCTCATGCGGCACCTCCGTTCTTCACCAATTGCACGGTTTGCTCACCACCTTTGACCGATTGCCCGGTGCAGCTGGGGCGGCAGAAGAAATCGGCATTGCTCAGGTCGGCCACGGTGCCAATGTCTTTGTCACCCCGTCCCGACAGATTGACCAGAATCGACTGGTCGGAACGCATGGTTTTGGCCAGTTGCATGGCGTAGGCCACCGCATGGCTGGACTCCAGGGCCGGAATGATGCCTTCGGTACGGCACAGGTAGTGGAAGGCCTCCAGCGCCTCCTTGTCGGTAATGCCCACGTATTCGGCGCGGCCAATGTCGTTGAGGAAGGCGTGCTCCGGGCCGACACCGGGGTAGTCCAGGCCGGCGCTGATGCTGTGGGTTTCGGTCACCTGGCCGTTGTCGTCCTGCAGCACATAGGTGCGATTGCCATGCAATACGCCTGGGCTGCCGCGCTGGATGGAGGCAGAGTGTTTGCCACTGTCCATGCCTTCACCGGCCGCTTCCACGCCGATCAGGCGCGTGGTTTCATGCGGGATGTAGGGGTAGAAGATGCCCATGGCGTTGGAGCCACCGCCCACGCAAGCCACTACGGCGTCCGGTTGCTCGCCCTTGGCACCGGCGCGGGCCAGCATTTCGGGCATTTGCACCAGGCATTCGTTGCCAATCACGCTCTGGAAGTCGCGCACCATCATGGGATAGGGGTGGGGACCGGCCACGGTACCGATGATGTAGAAGGTGTTGTCCACGTTGGCCACCCAGTCGCGCATGGCTTCGTTCAGCGCATCTTTGAGCGTCTTGCTGCCGCTTTCCACCGGCACCACGGTGGCGCCCAGCAGCTTCATGCGGTAGACATTGGGGCTTTGGCGCTTGACGTCTTCGCTGCCCATGTAGACCACACATTCCAGGCCGTAGCGGGCACAGATGGTGGCGGTGGCCACGCCGTGTTGTCCGGCACCGGTTTCGGCAATCACGCGCGGTTTGCCCATGCGTTTGGCGAGCATGGCCTGGCCGATGGTGTTGTTGATCTTGTGCGCGCCGGTGTGGTTGAGGTCTTCGCGTTTCAGGAAGATTTGCGCGCCACCCATCTCACGGCTCATGCGGGCCGCGTGGTAAATGGGGGAGGGGCGACCCACAAAATGCGCTAGTTCGTACTGGAACTCGGCGATAAAGGCAGGGTCGTGCTGGTACTGGGCGTAAGCGTCCTTGAGTTCGTTGATGGCGTGGGTCAGGGTTTCGGAGGCGAAGCTGCCCCCGTATTTGCCGAAGTGGCCGGTCGGGTCCGGTTGTTGGTAGGCGAACATGATTTTCCCAATTAAAGTTGGAGGACAGCACTGGCGCTTTGCGCTGCGTTCTGTCCCGCAAGGGTTAGTTCAGTCGGTCAGCAGCGCGCACGGCGGCGACAAACTGTTTGATTTTTTCGGGGTCTTTGATGCCTTTTAAGGGCTTGCCGTGGGCATCTACGGCTTCGACCCCCGAGCTCACATCGACGGCCAGCGATTTACAGCGTGGCCGTAGCAGCGCGACTCCATCGGCCACGTTTGCAGCATTGAGTCCACCACTCAAGACGAGGTGAGCGTTGACGCTTGGAGGAAGAAGTGACCAATTGAATGCCTTGCCGCCGCCGCCAAAACCTTCGACATGGGCGTCGAGCAGGATGGCTTGGGCGTTTGAATAATCCTGGGCGTATTTTACAAGGTCAAAGTCCAGTCCGGCGTCGCCCAGCGGAATACGGGCCGCACGCAGATAAGGGCGTACCCCGCCGTGCGTCGCATGTTGGCACTGCTCTGGCGTTTCATCACCATGAAATTGCACTGTAGCCCCCGGAATCAGTGCGCAGGTAGCTATGATTTCTGTAGCGGAAGCATTGACAAACAACAGCACCGGTGTGACGAATGGCGGCAACCGTCGGGCGAGCTGTGCGGCCCGGGCAGCGTTGACGTGGCGTGGACTCTTGGGGTACACCACGAAGCCAATGGCATCGGCGCCTGCCGCAACGGCCGCGTCAACATCCTGTTCGCGGGTCAGGCCGCAAATTTTGATTCGGGTTCTAACGAAGGCGGATTGCGCTTCCTCGGGGGAGGGCGTAGCAGACGACGTTGCAAGTGCGGGGGCAATATTTTTCATGGCAAGCCATCATACGCAGGCGTACGCTCCGGCATGCCCCACTGGGCGCCGTAGCGAGGCCCCAGAAAGTACAAACCGTCGGGAGAGAAGGTGGGAGCGGCGGCTTGGCGGTCGCGCGCGGCCAATACCTCCAGCATCCACTGCGGCGGTTTTTTGCCCTGGCCGATGTGCACCAGACAGCCCATGATGTTGCGGATCATGTGGTGCAAAAACGCATTGGCTTCGAATTCGAAGCGCCAATAGGCACCCCGTTGGGTGATATCGATGGCCAGCATGGTCTTCACCGGGCTCAGGGCCTGGCACTGGGATGCCCGAAACGAGGTGAAGTCGTGTTCACCCAGCAAATATGCGGCCGCCTGGCACAGGGCATTTCCATCCAGGGGACGGAAACTCCAACCGACTCTGCCGGTTTCCACGCTGGGGCGTACGGGCGATTCCAGCAGAACATAGGCGTAGCGCCGGGATGTGGCGCAGGCACGGCAATGGAAGGCGTCCGGGGTCTGCATGGCCCATTGCACCGCGATGTCACGGGGCAAACAGGCGTTGGTGCCGCGTACCCAGGAGTGAATGTCGCGGTCAAGGCCGGTATCGAAATGCGCGACCTGCATCAGCGCATGCACCCCGGCGTCGGTTCGTCCCGCACAGACCGTGGAGACGCGCTGCGCCGCGAGTTTCCCCAGCGCAGCCTCCAGATGGTCCTGAATGGTTTGGCCAGAAGACTGGCTCTGCCAGCCCTGGTAGGCCTGTCCGTTGTAGCTGATGCCTAGCGCTATCCTCACTGCAATGTCAAACTTTGGTCAAGAGCCCAAACCCGCCAGATGGGGCTTAGCTGAGGTTGGCCAACGCGCGCTGGGCCTTGGCACGCATTTCACCGCTGGCTTCCGCCACGACCTCTTCAATCAGTGCGCGTGCGCCATCTTCGTCTCCAATGGACACAAATTCGTCGGCCAGTGCCAGCTTGGTTTCCAGCGGGTCTTCATTCTCGCTGGAGGGGGCGTCGGTTGGCTCTTGTGCCGGTGGTTCCAGATCCAGTGACAAAGAACCCAGATCAAACTCCAGCATGCCAAAGTCGTTCTCCGGCGCTGGCGCTACGGGTGCGGCCGCAGTGGCGACAGGGGCAGGGCTGGCGGCATCGAAGCTGATGGTGGGAGGGAGTTCGTCATGGCCCGACAGGCTGAGCCCATCCATGGACAGCGAGATCTCTGGTAATTCGAAGGCATGGTCATCGGCGGCGGGGGCAGTTGCGGACGGCTCAGACAGATCAAAGTCCATTTCCAATGATGCGTCGCCAGCAACGGGGGCATTGATTTTGATGGTTTGTTCATGTTTGTCTAGGCTGACCATGCCGCCGGTGACATCGCTGATGGCACTGGCGGGTTCGTCGTCCAGAGAGAAGTCCAGGTCCAGATCCAAGTCCAAATCCACGGCCTTGTCCGCTTGCGGCAGTTCCACTTGTGCAGACTGTGGCACCGTGCTGCCAAACGTAGACGCACCGGTATCAGCCGCAGGGGGCGCTTCTGCGTTCGCGGGTGCACCACCGGGTTGGTACATGGGATTGCCGGGGTCAATGCTGAGACCGGTTTCGCAAATCCGGGCCCAGTCGGGGGTGCTGTCTCCCGTGAGTTTGTACGCTTGGATCGCAGTGGATTCAAAACTTCGGGCATCGCGCCGTTTTGCATAAATTTCCAACAGCTTGGTGTGGATCGCAAGCCGGCCAGGCGTGGTACGCGCGGCCTCTTTCAGGATCTCTTCCGCCTGCAAGTCTCTGCCATAGGCCAAATAGACGTCGGCTTCGGCCACGGGGTCGACATCGTCAGCCGCATCGAGTTGGCTGGGGGAGTACACCATGGACGAACCGCTGACGGAGCCTTCGTTGTTGGTGTCGATCCGTTGACCGCCACTGGCGCCAAAGAAGGAGTCAGGTTGCAGTCTACTTTCCAAAAACGAACTGTCCACTTGGGCAGAGTTTTTCTTGCGCTGACGTAGGCGATAAAAGGCAAAACCGCCCAGCAATGCAATCAGGCCACCAGCCGCAGCCGGTACCAAGGGGTTTTCCAGCAACTCATCAATCCATCCAGCAGGCTCCGGCTCCACTGGAGCGACGAGCGGAGCGGGCGTAGGTTTGGCCACCGCGGATGCCGCAATTTGGGGCGGCGCGGCTGGAACGACAGGGGCGGATGCTGGCGCAACGGGGGCTGCAGGGGCGGATGCTGCGGTTATTGTTGCAACGGCCACAGCTGGGGCGATGGCCGGGCTCTTGGGGGCTGAGGCGGGCACTGCGGGGGCCGGTGTGGGCGCAGGGGCACTGGCTGCACCGAGTTTTTTCAGATCGCTGATGTTTTTGGCGATCTCTGCCGCCCGGGCTTGCGCATCTTTATCCGCACGTTCTTTGGCAATTTTTGCATCATCGGCGTTGCTTTGAATAGCGCCTTTGGACAGCGTTAGCTTGTCTGGTGTTGCAGCGGCGGGTTTTTTATCCTCGACCTTGGTTTCGATGCTGCCGCTGGCTTTGCGATCAGCGGTGCCGACGGCGGATGTGGGGGCGCTGGAAGCCAGACTGCGTCGGAACTCGTTGAAATCTTTGCTTTGTGCCACGACAAACTGCGTCGCTTCCACCGTCGTCATGGACTTGGCTTGCTCCGAGTTAGGCACATTTACCACCGCGCCGGCTCGGATGCGGTTGATATTGCCATTGACAAAGGCGTCTGGATTGGAACGCAAGAGCGCCACCAGCATTTGGTCCAGCGAAATGCCCGCTGGTTTGGTATTGCCAGCGATTTTGCTCGCGGTGTCTCCGGCTTTCACCAGCACCTGCTTGGCACTTTCTGCGGGTGGTTTGGGTGTGACTTTGGCAGGGGGTGGGGCTGCACGTGCGCTGACCGGTGCAGATTTAGGTGCAACAGCACTACGGACCGGTTCGCTGGTAGGCGCGGACGTTGACGGTGCTGGCGCTACAGGTGTCTTGGCAGGGCTAGCCACTGATGCGACTGACGATGTTTGCGGCAAAGTGGGGGCGGCGGGGGCCGCTTGGCGCGAAGTCGGCGGATCAAACAGCATGGTGTAGTCGCGCACGATGCGGCCCGACGACCAACTGGTCTCCAGAATCATGTCCACAAAGGGGTCATTGATGGGGCGGTCGCTGCTCAAGCGGATGAACGCACGTCCATCCGGGCGGCGCTGCAGTGAGGTTTGCAGGCCGGACATCGCGGGGTTGTATTCCAAGCCAGCAGCCGTAAACGCTTCAGGCGGTGCGACGCTGGTTTTCAGGGATGCTGCTTCTTCGGCATTGATGTCAGGCACTTCAATTTCGGCGCGCAGGGGCTCACCCAATGCGGATTGGACCGTCAGGCGGCCCAGTGAAAGTGCATTAGCCCCTGTTCCGGAAAGGCCTAGTAGCGCAATGGCTGCAGCCGCTATAGCGGTCTTTTGCCAACGATGTGACTTAGCAATCAATTTTTGGTCTCCGGTGCTCAGGGTCGTGGCGATTTATTGTCATTTTACGGACGAAAACGACCAACTCACAAAATGTGAAAAGTACCTTAACATCAATGTCTTAGCAAGACAAGCTAAGAAAGCTTTTAACTTTGAAAGCCATCGCCGGGTGCACGCATCGATTGGCACATTTGTTGTCAATCGACAACGACCGAGGGGGCGGAAAGCTGTCTCCACCGCCTCGGCTCGGCACAGTTTACGCGTCCAGCAAAATGCGCAGCATGCGGCGCAAGGGCTCGGCAGCACCCCACAACAGTTGGTCGCCGATGGTGAATGCACCCACATATTCCGGTCCCATGGCCAGCTTGCGGATGCGGCCCACAGGAATGGACATGGTGCCAGTGACCGATACGGGGGTTAGATCCTTGATCGTAGCCTCGCGGGTGTTGGGCACGACTTTGACCCACTGGTTGTCGGCGGCAATCATGGCTTCGATGTCGGCAGTGGGCACATCTTTCTTCAATTTGAAGGTCAATGCCTGGCTGTGGCAGCGCATGGCACCCACACGCACGCAGAAGCCGTCCACGGGGATGGCGCTGGTGCCAAAACCCTCACCCAGTCCGAGGATCTTGTTGGTCTCGGCCATGCCTTTCCATTCTTCTTTGGATTGGCCATTGCCCAGGTCCTTGTCGATCCAGGGAATGAGCGAGCCACCCAGGGGCACGCCAAAGTTGGCGGTCTCGGTGCTGGTGAGAGCGCGTTGCTTGGCGATGACCTTGCGGTCGATTTCCAGAATTGCGCTCTTGGGGTCGTCCAGCAAAGCTTTGACTTCGGCGTTCAGTGTGCCGTACTGGGTTAGCAGTTCACGCATGTGCTGCGCGCCACCACCCGAAGCGGCTTGGTAAGTCTGGGTGCTCATCCACTCCACCAGACCAGCTTTGTACAAGGCACCCACGCCCATCAGCATGCAACTCACCGTGCAGTTGCCGCCCACCCAGTCCTTGCTGCCGTGGGCCAGTGCGTTCTTGATCACGGGCATGTTGACCGGGTCCAGGATGATGACGGCGTTGGACTCCATACGCAGGGTGGAGGCGGCGTCAATCCAGTGGCCGTTCCAGCCCGCAGCGCGCAACTTGGGGAATACTTCGGTGGTGTAGTCACCACCCTGGGCGCTGATGATGATGTCGCAGCGTTTGAGCGCGTCAATATTGAAGGCGTCTTGCAGCGTGGTTTCGTTCTTGGCCCAAGCAGGGGCCTTGCCGCCTGCGTTGGATGTGGAGAAGAACATGGGTTCAATCAGGGCGAAGTCACCCTCGGTTTGCATGCGGTCCATCAAGACTGAACCCACCATGCCGCGCCAGCCGACGAGGCCTACCAAATTTCCTGTTTTCATGAAGTTGCCCTTTCAGATTGTTGAAACTCATCTGCCCGGCTCGTCTGGCCGGTAGGGGCGCGACGAACCGGGCTGTGTTAGCCAGTAATGGTTGTCGTTTTGGTCATGGCTGACCACGCCGATGCAATGCCGCCCGGAGTCACCCCAGCCACGCTTTGCTGCGTTTGGAAGGCGAGGGCGAGGGTGCGTTGCATGGCATCCATTGTAAGCGACGGAATTACAGGGCCGCGACCACGGCCTTGCCCATCTCGATGGTGCTGACTTTCGTGGTGCCTGCGCTGTAAATATCGACGGTTCGGAACCCCTGTTCCAGCACCTTTTTGACAGCCGTTTCGATGCGCACGGCTGCAGCCTCCTGGTTCAGACTGAAGCGCAGCATCATGGCGGCACTCAGAATGGTGGCCAGGGGGTTGGCAATGCCTTTGCCTGCGATGTCGGGTGCGCTGCCATGGCTGGGTTCGTACAGGCCCTGGTTGCTGGAATTCAGGCTGGCCGAAGGCAGCATGCCAATGGAGCCCGTCAGCATGGAGGCTTCATCCGAAAGAATGTCGCCAAACATATTGCCGGTCACCACCACGTCAAAGCGCTTGGGTGCCTTGACCAATTGCATGGCGGCGTTGTCCACGTACATGTGGTCCAGCGCCACGTCCGGGTACTGCAGTCCTACCTCGGACACCACATCTTTCCAGAATTGGAAGGTCTCCAGCACATTGGCCTTGTCCACACTGGTCACGCGCTTGCTGCGCTTGCGCGCTGCCTGGAAGGCGACGTGGGCAATGCGTTCGATCTCGGGGCGGCTGTAACGCATGGTGTCAAACGCTTCTTCCGATCCGGGAAAGTGGCCATCGACAGCGGTGCGGCGGCCACGCGGCTGGCCGAAATAGATGTCTCCGGTCAGTTCGCGAATGATCAGAATGTCCAGACCGGAGATCAGTTCGGGCTTGAGGCTGGAGGCATCGACCAGCTGTTCGTAACAAATGGCGGGGCGGAAGTTGGCGAACAGCCCCAGATTCTTGCGCAGGCCCAAAATCGCTTGCTCGGGACGCAAGGGGCGGTCCAGTGTGTCGTACTTCCAGTCGCCCACAGCGCCGAACAATACTGCATCGGCTTGCTTGGCCAATTGCAGAGTTGCGTCCGGCAGGGGGTGGCCATAGGCTTCGTAAGCCGCGCCACCGACCAACGCCGTCTCCATCTCCAAGGGGAGTTCCAGCGCGTTCAAGACCTTGACGGCCTCGGCCACGATTTCGGTACCAATGCCGTCACCCGGCAAGACTGCGATTTTCATGTTCATTTTCTAAAGTGTTGAGGACAGAGCTTGCGCTTTGCGCTGCGGTCTGTCCCGCAAAGAATCAAAAAGGATAGCTGCTTACGCAGTCATGGTGTGGGCTAGCCACGGTTTTTGTGCCAAACGCTGGGCTTCAAAGGCTTTGATCTTGTCGGCGTGGCGCAAGGTCAGGCCGATGTCGTCAAAGCCGTTGAGCAAGCAGTATTTGCGAAACGCCTGCACTTCAAACGGAATTTCTTCTCCTTGGGGTTTGACAATCACCTGGCGTTCCAGGTCGATGGTTAGCGCATAGCCCGGGAACGCAAGCGCCTCATTGAACAACTGGTCCACCTGAGCTTCGCCCAGCACGATGGGCAGCAGCCCATTTTTGAAGCTGTTGTTGAAGAAAATGTCGGCGTAGCTGGGGGCAATGATGGAGCGAAAGCCAAATTGCTCCAGTGCCCAGGGGGCGTGTTCGCGCGACGAACCACAACCGAAGTTCTTGCGGGCCAGCAGGACGGACGCACCCTGGTAACGTGGTTGGTTGAGCACAAAGTCCGGGTTGGGCCGACGGCTGGCAGGGTCCTGCCCTGGAAAACCGGCATCCAGGTAGCGCCACTCGTCAAACAGATTTTGACCAAAACCTGTTTTGCGTATGGATTTCAAAAATTGCTTGGGAATGATGGCGTCGGTGTCCACGTTTTCGCGGTCCATCGGAGCCACCAGGCCCTTGTGTACTGTGAACTTGTTCATTTTTTCTTGGCCACGTCTTCGATTTTTTCGCCTGCTTTCTGCAGGTCTTGACCCACACCCTTGACCGTGTTACAGCCGACCAGCAGCAACAAGCAGGAAGCGGTGAGCAAAGCAATCAGATTTTTCATGGGTTTCCTGTGAACGTTAGCAATCAGCTGAATTTTCGAACATCGACAAAGTGGCCGTGGATGGCCGCGGCAGCCGCCATGGCCGGACTCACCAGATGGGTCCGTCCGCCAGCACCTTGGCGGCCTTCAAAGTTGCGGTTGCTGGTGGAGGCACAGCGCTCCCCTGGCTCCAGACGGTCGGCGTTCATGGCCAAACACATGGAGCAGCCCGGCTCACGCCACTCGAATCCGGCGGCCCTGAAGATCTCATGCAAGCCTTCCCGCTCGGCCTGTTCTTTGACCAAACCAGAACCAGGTACCACCATGGCCAGCTTGATATTTTTGGCCACTTTCTGGCCCAATTTTTTCACGACAGCGGCGGCTTCGCGCATGTCTTCAATGCGGCTGTTGGTGCAGGAACCAATAAAGACTTTGTCGACGAACAAGTCGTCCAGGGCCTTGCCGGGCTCCAAGCCCATGTACACCAACGCACGCTCAATGGCGCCGCGCTTGTTGACGTCTTTTTCCTTGTCGGGGTCTGGCACGCGGTCATTGATGCCCAGTACCATTTCGGGTGATGTACCCCAGGTGACTTGCGGAACGATTTGGGAAGCGTCGAGTTCGACCACGGTGTCAAATTGAGCACCGGCATCGGAGTGCAGGGTTTTCCAGAACGCAACGGCTTGGTCCCATTCAACCGCAGCGGCTTCGGCGCTGAGCGCGCTGTGACCGGGTGCCAGAGGGCGGCCCTTGACGTAGTCGATGGTTTTCTCGTCGACAGCCACCAGCCCTGCCCGCGCGCCTGCCTCGATGGCCATATTGCACACCGTCATGCGGCCTTCCATGCTCAGCGCCCGGATGGCGGCGCCGCCAAACTCAATGGTGTAGCCGGTACCGCCCGCGGTGCCGATCTTGCCAATGATGGCCAATACGATATCTTTGCCGCCACAGCCCCTGGGCAAGGTGCCTTCTACACGCACCAGCATGTTTTTGGCCTTTTTTGCCAGCAAGGTTTGGGTCGCCATGACATGCTCGACCTCACTGGTGCCAATGCCGTGGGCCAAGGCACCAAAAGCGCCATGGGTGGAGGTGTGGGAGTCACCGCAGACCACCGTCATGCCGGGCAGGGTGGCGCCGTTTTCGGGCCCAATGACGTGCACGATGCCTTGGCGTTTGGACAGGAAGGGAAAGTACGCAGCCGCTCCGAATTCCTGAATATTGCTGTCCAGCGTGGTGACTTGTTCCTTGCTGGTGGGGTCGGTGATGCCGTCGTAACCCCGATCCCAGCCGGTGGTGGGCGTGTTGTGGTCGGCCGTGGCCACAATCGAGCTGACGCGCCAGACCTTGCGACCCGCTTGGCGCAGGCCCTCAAAGGCCTGTGGACTGGTCACTTCATGCACCAGGTGGCGATCGATGTAGAGAATGGCGGTGCCATCGTCTTCGGTGTGAACGACATGGTCGTCCCAGAGCTTGTCGTACAACGTACGTCCGTGTGCTTCGATGCTTGTGCGTCCCATGCGATTAATTCCTTGGCAATCCTAGATTTTATGCGCCATGCGCCTGTCAGGGCTGCAAGCAAAACGCCCGCCGGCGTTTTAGGCCGGCGGGCGTCAGGTTTTGAGCCGATTAGCGTTGAGCGATGGGCGTCACGTCGCGTTTGATCGAACCGGTGAACAATTGGCGTGGGCGGCCAATTTTGTACTCGGGGTCGCCGATCATTTCGTTCAATTGCGCAATCCAGCCCACGGTACGTGCCAGAGCAAAGATGGCGGTGAACAGGCTGACTGGAATGCCGATGGCGCGCTGCACGATACCGGAGTAGAAGTCCACATTGGGGTAAAGCTTGCGCTGGACGAAGTAGTCGTCTTCCAAGGCAATCTTTTCCAAGGCCATCGCCAACTTGAACAAGGGGTCATTCTCAAGACCCAAAGCGGTCAGCACTTCTTTGCAGGTTTCCTGCATCAATTTGGCGCGCGGGTCGTAGTTTTTGTACACGCGGTGGCCAAATCCCATGAGCTTGACGCCGGAATTTTTGTCCTTGACCTGTTCCATGAACTGGCCGACCTTGGAAATGCCACCCATTCTTTGGATGTCTTCTAGCATGTTCAGGCAGGCTTCGTTGGCGCCGCCATGGGCGGGGCCCCACAGGCAGGCGACACCCGCTGCAATGGCCGCGAAGGGGTTGGTGCCGGAGCTGCCGCACAGGCGCACCGTGGAGGTCGATGCGTTTTGCTCGTGGTCGGCGTGCAGCACGAAGATGCGGTCCAGGGCGCGCTCGATCACAGGGTTGACCACATACTCTTCGCACGGAGTGGCAAACATCATGTGCATGAAGTTGCCAGCGTAGCTCAGGTGGTTCTTGGGGTACATGTAGGGCTGGCCGGCACTGTATTTGTAGGCCATCGCCACCAAGGTGGGCATCTTGGCAATCAAACGGATCGCCGAAATCTCACGGTGCTCCGGATTGTTGATGTCGGTGCTGTCGTGGTAGAACGCAGACAACGCACCCACCAGACCGGTCATGATGGCCATGGGGTGGGCATCACGGCGGAAGCCGCGCAAGAAAAATTGCATCTGCTCGTTCACCATGGTGTGGTTGCTCACACGTTTGGTGAAGGCGGCCTTGCCAGCTACGTCGGGAAGGTTTCCGTACAGCAACAGGTGGCAGGTTTCCATGAAGTCGCAGTTGGTGGCGAGCTGCTCAATGGGGTAGCCGCGGTACAGCAGTTCACCTTTGTCGCCATCGATATAGGTAATGGCCGATTGGCACGAGGCCGTCGACAGGAAACCTGGATCGTAGGTAAACATGCCAGTCTGTGCATACAGCTTGCGAATGTCTACAACGTCCGGGCCAACATTGCCGTGGTAAACCGGCAAATCGACGCTGGGGGTGCCGTTACTGAACGACAGGGTGGCTTTGTTGTCAGCTAGTTTCATTTTCTCGCCTTTCAGAGGGGTTCTCTCAACATATTTAAAACTTCATGCACATCTTCGCGATCCAATTGGGTGTCCACCTGCGCCAGTGTTTTTCGCGCCAGGTGTACATCCAGGAGATCGTTGTCGCTCAGGTCCATCAACGCGCCCAGTGCGTCTGCGTGCCGAACCGAGAGGGAGTCGCCGAAGCGTCGGAAAAAACGCTCAATAAAGAGATCGTTTTCCAGCAAGCCGCGTCGGCAGCGCCACTTCAGCTTGCTGAGTGCACGCTCGTCAATTCGGGTTTCGTTCGCAGACATCATGGTTGTGGCGCTTTAAACGGCCCGAAGAACCATCATTTCCTTGATTTTTCCAATCGCCTTGGTGGGGTTCAAGCCCTTAGGGCAGACGTCCACGCAGTTCATGATGGTGTGGCAACGGAACAGACGATAGGGGTCTTCCAAATTGTCCAGGCGTTCACCCGTGGCTTCGTCGCGGCTGTCCGCAATGAAGCGGTAGGCTTGCAGCAAGCCTGCGGGGCCCACAAATTTGTCGGGGTTCCACCAAAAACTGGGGCAGCTGGTGGAACAGCTGGCGCACAAAATGCACTCGTACAGTCCGTTGAGCTCTTCGCGCTCTTCGGGACTTTGCAAACGCTCTTTTTCAGGCGGTACCGTGTCGTTGATCAGGTAAGGTTTGATCGAGTTGTACTGCTTGAAGAACTGGGTCATGTCCACAATCATGTCCCGAATCACGGGCAGTCCAGGCAGTGGCTTGAGCACAATGGTTCCAGGCAGTGTGCGCATATTGGTCAGGCAGGCCAGACCATTTTTGCCATTGATGTTCATGGCGTCCGAACCGCACACACCTTCGCGGCATGAGCGGCGGAAGGAAATGGTGGGATCGACGGCCTTGAGTTTCATCAAGGCATCCAGCAACATGCGTTCGCTTCCGTCCAATTCGACCTCAATGGTCTGCATGTAGGGTTTTGCGTCTTTGTCTGGATCGTAGCGGTAGATGGAGAATGTGCGTTTTGCCATTTTGGAATCTCGCTTTTCTTTTAGAAGCTGCGTGTCTTGAGCTCAACACTCTCAACAGTCAGCGGTTTCATTTGTACCGATTTGTAGGCCAAGCGACTGCCTTCTTTGTGCCACAAGGTGTGTTTGTGCCACTCGGTGTCATTGCGGCCATTGGGGTGCGCCGGTGTGTCACCGTAGTCGTTGACCGTGTGGGCACCACGGCTTTCATGGCGGGCCGCAGCTGAGACGATGGTGGCCTGCGCCGCCTCGATCAGGTTTTCGACTTCCAGTGCTTCGATGCGCGCGGTGTTGAAGACCTTGGACTTGTCCTTGAGGCCAATGTTCTTGACGCGTTCACGCAGTGCGGCGATCTTGACAACGCCTTCGTCCATCGTGGCCTGGGTGCGGAACACGCCTGCGTGTTGCTGCATGGCGGCCCGGATGGCATCGGCCACATCCTGCGCATATTCACCACTGGTCGCATTGTCCAAACGCTCCAGTCGAGCCAGCGTGGCGTCAGCTGCCGTGGCAGGCAGGGGTTTGTGGGTTTTGGTCGTGCTGTTGAACTCCACAATGTGGTTGCCTGCAGCGCGGCCAAACACCAGCAAGTCCAGCAAGGAGTTGGTGCCCAGGCGGTTGGCGCCATGGACGCTGACGCAAGCGCATTCGCCGACGGCGTACAGACCGTTGACCACTTCGCTCTTGTTCTCTGCGTTTTGCGTGACCACCTGGCCGTGGATGTTGGTGGGGATGCCACCCATCTGGTAGTGGATGGTGGGTACGACCGGAATCGGTTCCTTGGTGATGTCGACGTTGGCAAAGTTATGGCCAATTTCAAACACCGAGGGCAGACGCTTCATGATGGTCTCGGCGCCCAGGTGGGTCATGTCGAGGTTGATGTAGTCCTTGTTGGGACCACAGCCGCGGCCTTCCTTGATTTCCTGGTCCATGCAGCGTGACACGTAGTCGCGTGGGGCCAAGTCTTTGTAGGCGGGAGCGTAGCGTTCCATGAATCGCTCGCCATTGCAGTTGCGCAAAATAGCGCCTTCGCCGCGACAACCTTCGGTCAACAACACACCAGCACCGGCCACGCCCGTGGGGTGGAATTGCCAGAACTCCATGTCCTGCAAAGGAATGCCTGCGCGGGCAGCCATGCCCAAGCCGTCGCCGGTGTTGATGAAGGCGTTGGTGGATGCGGCAAAGATACGGCCTGCACCGCCGGTGGCCAGCAGCGTGGTCTTGGCTTCGAGGATGTGCACGTCGCCGGTTTCCATCTCAATGGCGGTCACACCCACGACGTCACCATCGGCGTCACGGATCAGGTCCATGGCCAGCCATTCCACGAAGAAGCTGGTTTTGGCTTGCACGTTTTGCTGGTACAGCGTGTGCAGCATGGCGTGGCCGGTACGGTCGGCTGCAGCGCAGGCACGTTCCACCGCTTTTTCGCCGTAGTTGGCGGTGTGGCCGCCGAACGGACGCTGGTAAATGGTGCCGTCCGGGTTGCGGTCAAACGGCATGCCCATGTGCTCCAGGTCATAAACGACCTTGGGGGCTTCACGGCACATGTATTCAATGGCGTCCTGGTCGCCCAGCCAGTCGCCACCCTTGACGGTGTCGTAGAAGTGGTAGTGCCAGTTGTCGTCGTTCATGTTGCCCAGAGAGGCACCGATCCCGCCCTGTGCTGCCACGGTGTGCGAGCGGGTAGGGAAGACTTTGGACAGCACTGCGACGTTGAGACCAGCGCGCGCCAATTGCAGTGATGCGCGCATTCCAGAGCCGCCAGCGCCAACGATAACGACATCAAATTTTCTTTTAGATACGGGGTAAGACATGAGTTACAGCCTGTTAGGAAAAGGGATCAGACGCGCCACAGAACTTGAATGGCCCAGCCAGCACAGCCGACCAGCCAAACGATCGTGAAAACCTGCAGCGACAGGCGCACAGAGACGGGTTTGATGTAGTCCATCCAGATGTCGCGCATACCCACCCAAACGTGGTACAGCAAGGCCAAGATCACCACAAACGTCAGGACCTTCATCCATTG
>Ga0209343_10004267_pt1 | contig 17689 bp, 17 predicted proteins | sample RifCSPlowO2_02_FD_184026 | JGI IMG/M metagenome (GOLD analysis project Ga0209343, IMG submission 184026) | Groundwater microbial communities from Rifle, Colorado - Rifle CSP2_plank lowO2_0.2 (SPAdes) (version 2) | ecosystem: Environmental > Aquatic > Deep subsurface > Groundwater | place... | reverse complement strand
GGGGAACGCACAGCGCTTCTTGCGAGTAAACCCTGCGGGTACTGGGTACGAGGTAGTAGAGGGCTACACGAAGGCACAGGTAGATACCGTTACCGCCGAGATAACCTCTCAGTTAAACGCACTGTCTATGGCTGTGAATGACGCCATCGCCAAGAGCCAACAGGTCCTCCATGTGGCTGATATAAAGCCGGCAGGGACCATGGCAGGGACGCCTTCAACACTCAACACCCGAGTCCTGAATACAGTCGTCGTCAACACAATTCCAGGGGCTTCCCTTGCTTCAAACAGTGTGACGCTCCCAGCTGGGACATACGAGGTGCACGCGCGCGTTCCTACGTTCGGGGGTGCAGGGGTTCGTGTATGGCTTCAGAAGACAGACGGGACGACTCTCGGGTCCGCGAATGCTTACGCAATGAATGCGGATGGCGGTGTGTTCGATTTCACCGTCAAGACATTTTTGGCCGCCAGTGAGCCCATAACTTTTACGGTGGTGCACGCCATGTTGACCCCTTACCCGTATACGTTCGGGCTTGGTCACTCAGGGGCGTCTTCGCAGCCGAAACCTGAGGTTTACACCGAAGTGTTCGTTCGGCGAATCAAGTAGGAGACCCAATGATCTCAATCGATTTCAACAACGGGATTGTCCAAGCGACTCCCGTTGCGGGGGCGGCTGCTACTGACGCAGTAAGTCGCCTTGTGCTTGGTATGACCCTCAATGAGTGGTTCTACGTTAGCGCCATTTTGTACACCTTCGTGATGACCGGACTGGCCGTCTACAAGGCAATCAAGGAGAACAACCCAAAGGAGTGACCCTATGTCCCAGTCCCTTCTGGAGCAGCTACTGGAGGCCATCGACACCGAGAAAGCCCAGTACATGCTTGCAGACCTCCGCAACCCAGAGAAGCGGACCCCTCAGCTCTACAACGCCATCGAGAAACTGCTGGAACGCCACAAGTTCACCATCAGCAAGTTGACCCCGGTTGAAGGCATCCTCGGTGAGCTGGCATCGGCCCTGGCTGAAGTGCCCACCCTGACCGACGAAGAACAAACCAAACACTAAAAGGAACCTAAATGAGAGCCCTCATAGCGAAAGCTGTGGGGGCTTTTTTCGTTGTGGCCTTGGTCATCGGATTGACCTTCGCACTTGGATACAACGTGCGCGACAACAAGGCAGAGCGGGAAGCCCACACAGCTCTTATTGAACACCAGAAGCAACTGGAGGAGGCGCGCAAGGCGTCCCAAGGAGAACTCAATGCAATATCCACTGACTGGCGGCAGAAAGTCCGCACTACCAAGGCTGAAGCCGCTGGCACTGTCGCTGAGCTTCGCGCTGATGGTATCCGGCTGCGGGTCGAACTTGCCGATGCAACAGTGTGCTCAGTCACAGGTAACTGTGGACCAGGGCCTGATGGAAAAGCCGAGCTATCAAGCCGAGCTTCTGAATTTCTTGTCGGACAAGCCAAGCGAGCTGACGACCAAGTAGAGGCACTGCAAGAAGTCATTCGGACCCTCCAAAAGGAGGTGCCCGGTGAATAAGGACCAGCAGCACCTTGACCAGATGAAGGCCGATTTTGTGGCCTTCCTGTTCGTCCTCTGGATGGCTCTGGGGCTCCCTAAGCCCACCAAGTGCCAGATAGATATGGCCCGTAAGCTGAGCGCCGGGGACAACCGAAGGTTCATCCTCCAGGCGTTCCGAGGGATCGGGAAGTCCTTCATTACCTGCGCCTTCGTGGTGTGGAAGCTGTGGAACAACCCTCAGCTCAAATTTATGATCGTGTCTGCGTCCAAGGAACGGGCCGATGCGAACTCCGTGTTCATCAAGCGGATCATCGACCTGTTGCCTTTCCTTCACGAACTGAAGCCAAGGGCAGGGCAGCGGGACTCCACCATCAGCTTTGACGTAGGGCCGGCAAGTCCTGACCACTCACCATCGGTGAAGTCGGTCGGTATCACAGGCCAGCTCACAGGTAGCCGTGCTGACATCCTCATCGCGGATGACGTGGAGGTCCCTAACAACTCGGCAACCCAGGCAGCACGGGAACGGCTCGGTGAGCTTGTTCGAGAGTTCGATGCGATCCTGAAACCGGGCGGTACGATCATCTACCTGGGTACACCCCAAACCGAGATGACCCTGTACCGGGAGCTGGAGAACCGTGGTTACACGACCACCATCTGGCCTGCGCGCTACCCGAAAGACTGGAAGGACCTTGAGAACTACGGGATTCGCCTTGCTCCCATGCTTGCTCGTGAGCTACAGGCAGACCCTGAGGGCACCTTCTGGCAACCAACGGACCCTGTCCGCTTTGACGACACGGACCTTCGGGAGCGTGAGCTGTCCTACGGCAAGGGTGGCTTTGCTCTCCAGTTCATGCTCAACCCGAACCTATCGGACGCTGAACGCTACCCACTGAAGCTGCGAGATTTGATCGTAGCGGCCCTTGATAGCGAGAAGGCCCCTCTGTCCTACCAGTGGCTCCCAAACAATGGGAACGCGCTTGAGGACCTGCCCAACGTGGGCCTGAAAGGCGACCGATACCACAGATACCAAGAGGCCAATTCAAGCTTCATGGCCTATGAGTCCCGCATCCTTGTGATCGACCCCAGTGGTCGTGGTAAGGACGAGACCGGCTACGCAGTCCTGTTCCAGCTCAACGGCTACATCTACCTGATGGAGTGGGGCGGCTTCCGGGGCGGCTATGAGGACAAGACCTTGGAGTCCCTGGCGAAGATCGGTAAGAAGTGGAAGGTAAACGAAGTGGTTATCGAAGGTAACTTCGGTGACGGTATGTACCTCAAGCTGTTCAGTCCTGTGATGACCAAGGTGCATCGCTGCACGATCACTGAGGTGAAGTCCAAGGGACAGAAGGAACTACGCATAGCGGACGTTCTGGAGCCTGTCCTGGGTAGCCACAAGCTGGTTGTTCAGGAGGCAGTCATTGAGGAGGAGTACAGGTCAGCCTGTAACCACGATGGGACCTTCGACATCCGCTACTGCGGCTTCTATCAGCTCACCCGCTTGACCCGTGACCGTGGAGCTTTGGCCCACGATGACCGGCTGGACGCCCTGGCAATCGGGGTGCAGTTCTTCGTGGAAAGTATGGAGAAGAACAGCGAGGAGGGGTCGAATGAGCTTCTTGCGGAGTTCGTGGAGTCGCACATGCAGTGGGAAGTAGTCGGCTATGAGGATGCGCGCAGCTTCGCTATGGAAGGAGGCGACGTGACTATTCGATGGGAAGACGACGATGGAGGGGGCTTCGGCTCAAACTTCCTCGGCTGAAGCCTTAGTGCCACGGGGGCTGCAAAAGCCCTCACTATAAGGGAAGGGGGACTTAAGGTTATATCTCAGTGATATGCCTTAGGTTCCCTTTCATTTAAAACACTCACTACAGATAGGAGCGTGCTGGTATGCGTATGGCCAAGGCTATAAGCGTCATCAAGGCCATAGCGACCAACCGTGTCACCTACCGATTTCTCGCTGCACTCCTTACTGCTTTGGGCCTTGCTCAAGGAGCAGCCATCGGTTCTGGCTTGGAGACTGCCGCTTGTTTTCTTCTGGGTGGCTGTGGCCAGTGATGTCGTAGAGGTGGTGATCCTCATCAAAGAGAAGACCACCATCCACATTTAGACCTCGAAGGACTCCTTGAGAGCCGCTTCGAGTTTCCCAATAGCCAGACGCATATCGCCCCCATAAAGGTCGAAGGTGATCGTCTGGGAGCTATGCCCAAGGACATCCTGGGCGATGCTCACTTGGATTCCCCTGTGTTTCATCAGGGACGCCAGGGAGTGCCGCAGGGAGTGGAACGTCAAGCCTTCACCGGACTCCAGATCAAGGATGTCCCTCAGGGTCTCATTGAGTACCCGAGTGAAGTTGTGGCTTGTACGATCAAACAACTTATCAGGGCATGACTCAACGTACCCAAGGAAAGCCTTCAGGTCGAACCCGTAGGCCCCATCCACGAGAGGCACAAGGCGCTTAGAGTGCTTGTTCTTCAGGGACTTGTTCCCGGTCTCGTTCAGGTCGATGACAACCGTGTCGCCCACCTTACGGACATCCTCCTTGGTCAACTGGTAGACCTCCCCGATGCGCGCCCCAGTGATGACCCCAAGGGACATCGCCCAGCGCTTCCACGAGTCTTCTGGGAGTTGGCCCATGGCAGACATCACCTTCTTAACCTGCTCAGGGGAGAACGCCTTACGGTCGCTCTCAGCGCCCTTACTGATCTTTAGGCCCTTGTTGTAGGTCTTTTCGAGATACCCGCTGTTCACTGCCCAGGTAAAGATCGTGGATATACGGGTGAGCAGTTTGTTCACTGTGAGCGGCTTGCGGCCTTCCATCAGTGTGGCCTTCAGCTTGGTCATATCCTCCCGAGTGTGGGTCCTTAGGTCCAGCTCCTGGCCGTTAGGGTCAGTAAGTGCAGCCGTTAGGGTCTTACAGCAGCTCTTCATATCCCGCAGTGAAGCCGGCTTTAATTGGTCAGCCTGCTCAGCGAGGTAGAGTTCCGAAAGACGACTGAAGGTGATCTCAGGGCCTGTAGGCTCAACCTTAGGCTCCTCAGCGGCAACCTGTGCAGGCTTTAGGGATTCAGCGGAAAGCTCCTCAATGAGGTCCCCAAGCGGCTCAGGATCGCCATTCAGTAGTCGCGCCTGTGCCGCCTGGAGTATCCTTGCGCCCACTTTGATCGCCTTGACCTGACTGGAAGTAACCGGCTGGGTCGCTGCGATGTGTTGAAGGTCTTCAAGCAGCTCTGAGTATTCCAGGGACTTTGCCTCTCGATCCTCCAAGGAGATCAGTTCCCACAACGTGTTCTCAGCCAGCTCCTTCAGTGGAACCACAAGCTCCTCCCATGTGTCTTCTGGACGGTCCAAGTGGAAAACCTTGAGGGTGGCCTGGATTCGACGTGTGTGGCGCATGGCTGTTTCTCTGTGGCGGGTGCGAAGGGAGAGCGTGATGGACTTCTTAGAGGTGCCCGAAGGGCGTAGACGCAGGTAGTAGACACCGGCCCGTCGATAGACCCAGGGAGCAGCCATGGGGCATGCCAACTGGTGACAGGTTTCTAACACTATTCTAACATGCTGGCCTAATTCAGGGCGCTCAAGCACTGGCTTCATACGGTTAAAACCTCAAGTAAACAAAGGGTTAGACGTGTGAAGAGGCCAATTTCGGAGGGTTCACCTTGGTAGAGTACGTAGTTTCCCTCGACAAGCTCGGCAATCACGATGTTGAGCACGTAGGGGGCAAGAACGCCTCCCTGGGCGAGATGATCAGCAACCTTGCCGGTGCCGGAGTTTCGGTGCCTGGTGGTTTCGCAACTACAGCCCAGGCCTACCGGGACTTTCTTGAACTGAGCGGTCTGAACGATCAGATTCATGCTGCCCTCGATGCCCTTGATGTTGATGACGTCAACGCGCTGGCCAAAACCGGTGCGCAGATCCGTCAGTGGGTGATGGACGCTGCTTTCCCCGAAGAGTTGAACGCCCAGATCCGCACCGCCTTCGCCGAAATGGCCGGTGGTAACGACAATATGGCCGTTGCCGTGCGCTCCTCGGCCACCGCCGAAGACCTGCCAGATGCCTCGTTTGCTGGTCAGCAGGAAACCTTCCTGAACATTCGCGGTGTGGACAACGTGATCCGCGCTGCCAAAGAGGTATTCGCCTCGCTGTTCAACGACCGCGCCATTGCCTACCGCGTGCACCAGGGCTTTGACCACAAACTGGTCGCGCTGTCTGCTGGCGTGCAGCGCATGGTGCGTTCGGAAACCGGCACTGCCGGCGTGATGTTCACCCTCGATACCGAATCCGGTTTCCGCGACGTGGTATTTATCACCGGCGCCTACGGCCTCGGCGAAACTGTGGTGCAGGGTGCGGTCAACCCTGACGAGTTCTACGTGCACAAGCAAACGCTGGAAGCCGGCCGCCCGGCAATTCTGCGCCGCAACCTGGGCAGCAAAGCCATCAAGATGATCTACGGCGACGAAGCCAAGGCCGGTAAATCGGTCAAGGTAGTCGATGTGGATCGCGCCGAACGTGCGCGCTTCTGCCTGACGGATGCTGAGGTCAGCGAGCTGGCCAAGCAGGCGATGATCATCGAGAAGCACTACGGTCGTCCGATGGACATCGAGTGGGCTAAAGACGGTGATGACGGCAAGCTGTATATCGTCCAGGCGCGCCCTGAAACGGTGAAAAGCCGCACCAACGTCAATGTGATGGAACGCTACCTGCTCAAGGAAACTGGCACCGTGCTGGTGGAAGGTCGTGCTATCGGTCAGAAGATCGGCGCGGGTCGCGTGCGGGTTATCCATGACGTGTCCGAGATGGACAAAGTCCAGCCCGGCGACGTGCTGGTCTCCGACATGACCGACCCGGATTGGGAGCCTGTGATGAAGCGCGCTAGCGCTATCGTCACCAACCGTGGCGGCCGTACCTGCCACGCCGCGATCATCGCCCGTGAGCTGGGTATTCCAGCCGTGGTCGGTTGCGGCAACGCAACCCAGGTGCTGAAAGATGGCATGGGTGTGACGGTTTCCTGCGCCGAAGGCGACACCGGCTTTATCTTCGAAGGCGAGCTGGGCTTCGATATTCGCAAGAATTCGGTCGACGCCATGCCCGAGCTGCCATTCAAGATCATGATGAACGTCGGTAACCCCGACCGCGCATTTGACTTCGCTCAGCTGCCGAATGAAGGCGTTGGCTTGGCGCGTCTGGAATTCATCATTAACCGCATGATTGGCGTGCACCCGAAAGCGCTGCTGAACTTCGCTGGCTTGCCACCGGAGATCAAGGACAGCGTCGAGAAACGCATCGCCGGTTACGATGATCCGGTCAATTTTTACGTTGAGAAGCTGGTTGAGGGCATCAGCACCCTGGCTGCTGCGTTCTGGCCGAAGAAGGTCATCGTGCGTCTGTCGGATTTCAAGTCCAACGAATACGCCAACCTGATCGGCGGCAAACTCTACGAGCCGGAAGAAGAGAACCCGATGCTCGGTTTCCGTGGTGCTTCGCGTTATATCAGCGAATCGTTCCGCGACTGCTTTGAGCTGGAGTGCCGTGCACTGAAGAAAGTGCGCAACGAGATGGGCCTGACCAACGTCGAGATCATGGTGCCGTTCGTGCGTACCCTGGGTGAAGCCAGTCAGGTGGTCGATCTGCTGGCCGCCAACGGTCTGGCCCGTGGTCAGGATGGCCTGAAAGTCATCATGATGTGCGAGTTGCCATCCAACGCGATTCTGGCTGAAGAGTTCCTCGAGTTCTTCGACGGTTTCTCCATCGGTTCTAACGACCTGACTCAGCTGACCCTGGGCCTGGACCGTGACTCAGGCATCGTCGCGCACCTGTTCGATGAGCGTAATCCAGCCGTGAAGAAGCTGCTGAGCAACGCCATCCAGGCCTGTAACAAGGCTGGCAAGTACATCGGCATCTGCGGTCAGGGTCCTTCGGACCACCCAGATCTGGCGCGCTGGCTGATGGAACAGGGCATCGAAAGTGTGTCGCTGAACCCGGATTCGGTACTTGATACCTGGTTCTTCCTGGCTGAAGGTCAAGCGCCTGCCTGATAGCGCGTTTAAATCTCTGTTCAAGGGCGGGTTGATCCTGCCCTTTTTTGTGCCAGCACATCCTGTGCTTACCCCCTCCGGGCCGTCGCTTGCGACGTGAAAGAATTGCTCCCGGCAATTGGTTGTACCAGAGCGAAGATAGATGCAAAGCAGCAGTGAGCTTTTCCCCGTCACCTTGATCAGTGCAGAGTTTCGGGGCGATTTGAGCGAGGATGTCTATCGTCTCAAGCCCGGTAACAGTCCGGACAGCAGTGTCGAGCTGGCTCTGACTCGTCTTGGTCGTGCTGGTCATGAACAGGTACGTGGCGTGCCGGTGATTCTGATTCCCGGCAGTTTTTCCAACCGGCGCTTCTGGTATTCCCCCAAATGCATTGGCTTGGGGCCTTATTTGGCGCGCGCCGGTTTTGATGTATGGATTGCCGAAATGCGTGGCCATGGCCTGTCGCCGCGCAATCGTGACTATTCGCGCAACACGGTCAGTGACTACGTGCGCTACGATCTGCCGGCAATTGCTGATTTTGTGCATGAGCAGAATCCGCAGAAGGCTCACTGGTTAGGCCATTCCCTTGGAGGGATTATTCTGGCCGGCGCACTCGGTGGGCAGTATCTGAGTGAAGATAAAATCGCTTCCAGCGTCCTGTTTGGCAGCCAGATCAGCCGGGTTTACTGGCCGTTGAAACTGCCGCCGCTGGAGTGGGGGAGCCGCTTACTACTCAAACGGTTCTCGGTGATTTCCGGGTCGCGGCTCAAGCGTGGTCCGGAGGATGAGCCGATAGGTCTTGCAGTCGAAAGTTTGCGCTGGCACGGCCTGTTCGGCCGCTTTGGTGATGCTGACCGCGATTGGTGGGCGGGGCTGGCCGAGGTGCGTGTTCCGGTAATGGCCGTGGCCGCGCTGGGTGATCATCAAGACCCGGTCTGGGCGTGTGAAAAACTGCTCAAGCAATTTGGATCGCCCTTGAGTGAGTTTCTCTGTCTAGGTAAGAAGCATGGTTTCAGCGGTGATTTCGGCCATGTTGAGATGCTGGTTAGTAAAGAAGCGCAACTTGAGGTCTGGCCGTTGGTCGAACAGTGGCTGCGCAAGAGTCCCCAGGTCGCTGCTGAGCTGGCGCAAGCCGAGTTAGCGCGTAACAACGAGGTTTCGCCTGAATAGGCAGGCGCTGGCCGGGGTCCGGCCTTTTACTGAAAGCGTGAATCGATACAGATGGAGCGTGCGGCGTTTGCCTGTTGTGCACCCGTCTGTGGCGCAATGCTGCACAGCAGGGCGTGATTGCTCTGTCAGCTTACTACAACAACTAAGGAGCTTTGCCATGCATTACATCACTCCCGATCTTTGTGACGCCTACCCGGAGCTGGTCCAGGTGGTTGAGCCGATGTTCAGCAACTTCGGTGGCCGTGATTCCTTCGGTGGTGAGATCGTCACCGTCAAGTGCTTTGAGGACAACTCACTGGTCAAAGAGCAGGTCGACCTGCCGGGCAAAGGCAAAGTGCTGGTGGTGGATGGCGGTGCCTCCATGCGCCGCGCGCTGCTGGGCGACATGCTCGCCGAAAAAGCCGCGAAGAACGGTTGGGAAGGGATTGTGGTGTACGGCTGCGTGCGTGATGTTGATGTGTTGGCGCAGACCGATCTGGGCATTCAGGCCCTGGCCAGTCACCCGATGAAAACCGACAAGCGTGGCATCGGTGACCTCAATGTCGCAGTGACCTTTTGCGGCGTGACCTTCCGCCCGGGTGAGTTTATCTACGCCGACAATAATGGCGTGATCATCTCGCCCTCTGCACTGCAGATGCCGGAGTAGGGCGCTTGCAGGAAACCGTCATGCACGAAGGTGACAACGCGCAATGGGGCCTGGTGCACGCCTTTGTCCTTAATGGTCACGGCGGTGCCCGCAGCATTGCCCGGCAGGAGCTGCATGGCCTCGTCCTAAGCGAGCAGGAAAGCCTCTGGCTGCATTGGGATCGCAGTCATCCGCAGACGCAGACTTGGTTGCGTGCAGAAAGTGGTCTGAGCGCTTTTGCCTGCGACCTGCTGCTGGAAGAGAACACTCGCCCGCGTCTGCTGGCGTTGCCTGAGCAGCAACTGTTGTTGTTCCTGCGTGGCCTGAACCTCAATCCAGGGGCCGAGCCTGAAGACATGGTCTCGGTGCGTATTTTTGCCGATGCGCAGCGCGCGATCTCCCTGCGCTTGCGGCCTCTGCACGCAACCGAAGCCTTGATCGAGGATTTGCTGGCGGGCAGGGGGCCGAAAACCTCGGCTGAGCTGATTTTGCGCCTGGCGCATTACCTGACCGACAAGATTGAGCTGCTGGTCGGCGAGTTGTCCGAGCAGGTCGACGATCAGGAAGAGCGCGCCGATGCGCTGGAGAGTCAGGCCCCTGATCATGCTGCGCTGCTACAAATCCGCCGGCGCGCCGCCAGCTTGCGACGTTTTCTGTCGCCACAGCGGGATATCTACGGGCAGCTCACGGCCAGTGCTCAGGCCTGGCTGGTCGGTGCTGATAGCAGCTACTGGAACGAGCTGAATAACCGTCTGACGCGCTACCTTGAAGAGCTGGAGTTGAGCCGTGAGCGGGTCAACCTGCTGCTTGAGGCGGAAAATCGGCGTATGGATGAGCGGATGAACCACACCATGTACCGCTTCGGCATTATCACCGGGATTTTCTTGCCAATGAGTTTTCTTACCGGCCTTCTCGGTATCAATGTCGGCGGTATTCCGGGTTCTGAAAGCCCCCATGGCTTTCTGCTGGCGTGTTCGCTGATGGCCGCCGTGGCGCTGGTGCAGTGGCTGCTTTTTCGTCGCTTGCGTTGGATCTGATGTGACTTGCTCTGTACTCGTCTCGTCTAGCCGACACATCCTGTGAGGTGCGCCATGCACGATCCCTTTGAAGAATCACTGCGCGATTTGCTCAAGTCGCCCACCTCGAGTCACGACGATGACGCCTGTCTACATCGCGTGCTGAAAACCGCCAACCGCCAAGTCGGTGCGGGTGATCTGTTTGCCCTGATGGGGCATTGGGCTGGCGCATTGATGCTGGCTTTGAACAACGGCTCGGCGCATGTGGCGCCGGTCTCGCGTCGTAAAACCACCAATTCAACTGTTAATAAGGCTGACTGAGCATGGAATTTACTCAAGTTCTGGTTGATGCGATGGCCAGCGTTTGGTCCCCGATTGCCGCCTTTATCCCGCGTCTATTTGGCGCCATGGTGGTGGTGCTGCTGGGTTTTGTGGTCGCCAAGTTCCTCGACACGCTGCTGTCGAAATTGCTCGGCAAGATCGGCCTGGATCGCCTGATGGCTGGCACTGGCCTGACCAAGCTTCTGAGCCGTGCCGGTATTCAGGTGCCGGTGTCGACCCTGATCGGCAAGATCGTCTACTGGTTCGTGTTGTTGATCTTCCTGGTTACCGCCGCCGAGTCGCTGGGCCTGGAGCGAGTTTCTGCGACCCTTGATGTACTGGCTTTGTACCTGCCAAAAGTCTTCGGTGCAGCTCTGGTGCTGCTCGCGGGCGTGTTGCTGGCGCAGCTGGTCAGCGGCTTGGTGCGCGGTGCCGCAGAAGGCGTCGGGTTGGACTATGCAAGTGGCCTGGGCCGTGTGGCTCAGGGGCTGGTGATCATCATCAGCATTTCGGTGGCGATTGGTCAGCTGGAAGTGAAAACCGACCTGCTTAACAACGTGATCGCCATCGTGCTGATCTCAGTCGGCCTAGCGGTCGCGCTGGCGCTGGGCCTGGGCAGTCGCGACATTGCCAGCCAGATTCTGGCCGGTATTTATGTGCGTGAGTTGTATGAGGTTGGGCAACAAGTGCAGGTAGGTGAGGTCGAAGGGCAGATCGAGGAAATCGGTACGGTCAAAACCACGTTGCTGACGGAAGCCGGCGAATTGGTTTCTGTGGCTAACCGCACCTTGCTCGAGCAGCAGGTAAGCAGCCGCTAAGGCTAATCCCTGTTATTGTATGCGGCCAATCCGCAGCCTGATTTACAGGCTGCGCTGGCTTATGTCCTGACTGTCGGCCCGACTCGTTTTGAATAAAGCCCACTCTGCGTCTCTGCGTTACGACCCCCGCGAACTCTCGGACGAAGAGTTGGTGGCGCGTGCCCACGACGAGTTATTCCATATAACCCGTGCCTATGAAGAACTGATGCGCCGTTACCAGCGCACGTTATTCAATGTCTGCGCGCGTTATTTAGGTAATGACCGTGATGCTGACGATGTTTGTCAGGAGGTCATGCTCAAGGTCTTATATGGCCTGAAGAACTTTGAGGGCAAATCGAAGTTCAAAACTTGGTTGTACAGCATTACTTACAACGAATGTATTACTCAATATCGCAAGGAACGGCGTAAACGTCGCCTTATTGACGCCTTAAGTTTGGACCCGCTTGAAGAAGCATCCGAAGAAAAAGCGCCAAAGCCTGAGGATAAAGGCGGCCTTGATCGTTGGCTGGTGCATGTCAATCCCATTGATCGGGAAATCCTGGTGCTACGTTTTGTCGCGGAACTTGAGTTCCAAGAGATTGCCGACATTATGCACATGGGCCTGAGCGCCACGAAAATGCGTTATAAACGTGCACTTGACCGGCTGCGCGATAAATTTTCGGACAGCGCTGAAACTTATCTTGAATAAAGCCGTCCTAGCTAACGGTTAATTCTGGTAGAATTGCCGGCTGAGTTGTCTTGTGTTCGTCAGACAACTTACTGACCACCAAGATAGGGAACATTAGTAATGAAATTGAAAAACACTTTAGGCGTTGTCATTGGCTCGTTGTTGGCCACATCCTCCCTCAGCGTTCTGGCTCAGGGTCAAGGCGCTGTCGAAGTGGAGGGTTTTGCCAAGAAGGAAATCTTCGACAGCGCCCGTGACTTCAAAAACAACGGCAACCTGTTCGGCGGCAGCATCGGCTACTACCTGACTGACGACGTTGAACTGCGTCTGGCCTACGACGAAGTGCACAACGCTCGTGGCGAAGATGGCCGCAACATCAAGGGCTCGAACACCGCTCTGGATGCTCTGTACCACTTCAACAACGCTGGCGACGCACTGCGTCCTTACGTTTCTGCAGGTTTCTCGGATCAGAGCATCGGTCAGTCCGGTCGCAATGGTCGTAACGGCTCCACCTTCGCCAACATCGGCGGCGGCGCCAAGTACTACTTCACTGACAACTTCTACGCCCGTGCTGGCGTTGAAGCTCAGTACAACATCGACCAAGGCGACACCGAGTGGGCACCAAGCGTCGGTATCGGCATGAACTTCGGTGGTGGCAGCAAGCCAGCTCCAGTTGCTGTTGCTGCTGTTGAGCCGACTCCAGAGCCGGTTGCTGTTGAAGAGCCGATGGAACTGGTTCGCGTTGAACTGGACGTTAAGTTCGACTTCGACAAAGCCAGCGTTAAAGAAGAAAGCTACGGCGACATCAAGAACCTGGCTGACTTCATGAAGCAGTACCCACAGACCACCACCGTGGTTGAAGGTCACACTGACTCCAAAGGCAGCGATGCCTACAACCAGAACCTGTCCGAGCGTCGTGCAAGCGCTGTTCGTGACGTGCTGGTTAACCAGTACGGTGTAGACGCTGCTCGCGTTAACGCTGCTGGCTACGGTGAAGCTCGTCCGGTTGCTGACAACGCTACCGACGCTGGCCGCGCTGTTAACCGCCGCGTAGAAGCTGAAGTAGAAGCTCAGATCAAGCAGTAATCGATCTGGCTGTATAGAAAACCCGGCTTCGGCCGGGTTTTTCTTTATGGCCCGCAATCCATGGCGGCCCATAAAGAAAAACCCATGTAAAAAAGCTCGCTGGTGGCAGGCAAGGGGAACTTCGCGAAGCAGTTAGGCGCTGATAGCAGCTAGCTGTATGTTCGGTTGAGCCGCGACCTCACCAATCACCAGAATGGCCGGGCTTTTCAATTGGAAGTCGTGGGCGGCTTGTTGCATCGCCGCGAGGCTGCTGCGGCACTCGCGCTGGTGTGGCAGCGAGGCGTTCTCGATCAGGGCCACTGGCATGTCAGCGCGCATGCCGCCTGCCAGCAGGCTCTCGCGGATTTCTGCCAGTTTGGCCACGCCCATATACACCACCAGTGTTGTGCCGCTCTGAGCCAGAGCAGGCCAGTTGAGACTGCTGTCATCCTGGGTGTGCGCGGTAACCAAGGTGACCCCGCGGGCTATGCCGCGCAGTGTCAGAGGGATGCCGCAGTTGGTCGCTCCGGCCAGGCCTGCTGTGATGCCATTGACCATTTCCACCTCGATACCGTGCTCGCTCAGCCAGTCGGCTTCTTCGCTGCCACGGCCGAAGATGCAGGGGTCGCCGCCTTTCAGGCGCACGACGCATTTACCCTGACGGGCATAACGCAGCATCAGGCGATGGATAAACGCCTGTGGCGTAGAGCGGCAACCGCCGCGCTTGCCTACCGGCACGATCCGCGCGTTGATGCAGTGCTCCAGTACGGCGGGATTGACCAGGTCATCAATCATCACGATCTCGGCCTGGTTCAGGGCTTTAACCGCCTTTAGGGTCAGCAGCTCCGGGTCACCGGGGCCTGCGCCTACCAGCCAGACTTTTGCGCTCATATTGATCTCCTCAAGCCCGTGTGCATCACCAGCAATGGTTGGATTTGGCTACTCAGCAGCCGTGTTGCAACAGTCATTTAGGTGGCCATCAATCTGCTTAATAAAACTCACGCAAAACAAAAAATTGCCGGGAGCAATTTTGGACGTCGCCCCGCGACGCCCCGTAGGGTGGCTGCCATGGATGGCTGGCCACAAAAAAGGCGTCCCGCTAGTCACCTAGCGAGGACGCCTTTGTCCAAGTCCCGTTCTATCGGGAAGTGCAACCTTCTTCGTTGAGGCCGCGCTTTATTAAATTGTGCAATCAGCAATGCAGACCCTGTGCCAACTTGTATGGTGCGTATTTTCAAGGCTTATCAGTAAGTTACAGCTGTTTTTTGAGGGTTTTACGCACCATTTAAAGGCGCTTTGCGCCGTATTGGTGCTCAAGTGACGGCTTTAATGCAGCAGCCCGATCAGCAGGAGCAGATTCAGCAGCAGGGAAAACAACGCCACGCCTCGCCAGACTAGCAGCGGTTCACGTTCCAGCAGTGGCCGTGGCCGGCTGCTAAGGGATTTACGTTCCGCCTGCTCCAGGTTGAGCAGCCATTCCTCGGCGGTTTCATAGCGCTTTTTCGGTTCGGCACTCAGGGCGCGGTTGAGGCTGTCGTCGACCCAGCTGGGTAAATCCGGGCGATAGCGGCTAGCTGGAGTCGGCTGGCCGAAACGTGGATGCTGGAAGGCTTCAATTTCGCCATAGGGGTAATGCCCGGTGAGCAGAAAATACAGCGCAACACCTGCGCTGTAGAGATCCTGCTGTGGGCTGGGGGCTGCGCCAATGAAGGCTTCCGGGGCTATATAGCTGGGCGTGCCGGGCAGCTCGCAGGCTTCATCGCGGGTCAGGCCGGGGCAGTAGGCCAGGCCGAAATCCAGCACGCGCAGCTCGCCGTCATCGCCCCACAGCAGGTTTTCCGGCTTGATATCGCGGTGCAGGATATTGCGCCGGTGCAGCATGCCCAGGGCCTTGATCAGTCGTGGGGCAATGTCCAGCCATTCCGGCAGGCCTAGCGGACCGCTCAGGCGCAGGTGTTCGGCCAGGGTTTGCCCAGCATATTCGCGCTGCACGTAATACAGATGCTGACGCTGCGGCAGCGGGTGCACTTCCGCGAAGAAGCGCCCGGCCACGCGGCGCAGAAACCATTCTTCAAGCAATATTGCATGACCAGCTTGCGGCTCATCGCTGCGGTTGGGTGGCAGGGTTTTCAGCAGCCAGCGCCGCGCCTGAGCATCACGCACTCGATACACCATCGATTGGCGCGATTCGGCCAGCAGTCGCTCAATCTGCCAGCCTTCGAAATTTTGCCCTTCACGCAGTTTGGTCGGTAGTGGCCAGTGCTGCAGTTGCGCCAGGGTGTCGGCCAGATCACTTTGCGGCAATGCCTCGACACGCAGCAACAGGGCGCTCGCGTTATCCTGGCTGCCGGCCAGGTGCGAGGCATTGACCAGCGCACGGCTGGCGGCGGACAGATCTTGCTCATCATGGAGGATGCGTTGAATGCCCGCGTCGCCCAGGGTGGCCCAGATACCGTCGCTGACCAACACGAAACATTCGCCCTGACGCAGCTCGCCATCCAGGTAATCCATTACCAGGTGCTGGTCCAAACCCATGGCGCGCTTGAGCACATGCTGCATGCCGGGTTGTTCCCACACATGGTCTTCGCTGAGGCGCTCGAGCGTGCCGTTCAGCCAGCGGTAGGCACGGCAATCGCCGACGTGCGCCAGGGTAAAACGCCGGCCGCGCAGGATCAGTGCGCTCAAGGTGGTGAGCAGCGGCTGACCGCCGCTATTGGCTTGCAGCCAGCGGTTGTGCGCGACCAGCACACGGTCAAGCGACTGGGTGACCGCCCAGGTTTCCGGGGTGGAGTAGTAGTCCAGAGCGAGGGCCTGCAGGGTGGTGCGCGCCGCCAGGCCGCCGTCGACGCATTGGCTGACGCCATCGGCGAGGGCGAACAGGTAGCCCTTGCTGGCCGCCAGTGCCGGAGCCGGGGTGACCACGCGAATGGCGTCCTGGTTTTCGCTACGCGGGCCGGTAGCGCTGGCTTCGCCGAAGGTCAGTTGCAAGGCCATGCAGAGGTTCCTGGATAGGCGGCTGAAGAAGCACTGAGGCAAAGAGGTGGGGTGGATCGCGCTTTACCGAGCTACCGTCGCTCCAGGGTGGATAAAAAAGCGTTCATCCACCCTGAGTTGTGCAATTACACCCGCGCGGCTGTCACTGCGGCGCTTCCCCAGGTGGTGCGCCAGCGCAGCTTGACCCCGTAGAGGCCGAACCAGGCGAGCACGCCTAGGCTGGCGAACAGCCATAAGCCGAGCTGGTAATCACCGGTCTGCTGCTTGATGGTGCCCAGACCTGCGGCGAGTAGGAAGCCGCCGATGCCGCCGGCCATGCCGATCAGCCCAGTCATTACGCCGATTTCCTTGCGAAAGCGCTGCGGTACCAGTTGGAACACTGCACCGTTACCTGCGCCAAGGCCGAGCATGGCGGTGACGAACAGGGCCAGTGCGGCGGTCGAGCTTTCCAGGTTGAAACCCACAGCGGCAATGCTCACGGACGCCAGGGTGTACATCATAAGCAGCGAACGGATACCGCCGATACGGTCGGCCAATGCACCGCCGAGTGGGCGCAACAGGCTGCCGGCACAGACGCAGGCGGCGGTGTAGTAGCCGGCGGTCACCGGGTTCAGGCCGTACTGGTCGTTGAAATAACCGGGCAGGGCGCTGGCCAGGCCAATAAAGCCGCCGAAGGTCACGCTGTAGAAAAACATAAACCACCAGCTGTCGCGGTCACCCAAGGCTTTCAGGTAGTCGGCCAGGGCTTTTGGCTTGGGCCGCTCGGGTGCGTTCTTGGCCACAAGAGCGAAGATCAGCAGGGTTGCCAGTAGCGGGATCAGTGCCCAGCCGAATACGTTCTGCCAACCGAATAGTGCGGCCAAGCCCGGGGCAAACAGTGCAGCCAGTACGGTGCCGGAGTTACCCGCACCGGCAATGCCCATGGCCTTGCCTTGGTGCTGCGGTGGATACCATTGCGAGGCCAGGGGTAGGGCGACGGCGAACGCGGCCCCGGCAAAACCGAGGAACAGACCGAGCAGTAACGCTTGCTCATAGCTGCTGATGCCGATCTGCCAGGCGCAGAACAGCGCCACGATGACAATCACCTGACCAATCAGGCCGGCGGTTTTGGGTGATAGGCGATCCGCCAGAAAGCCCATCAGCAAACGCAGCACGGCGCCGGCGAGAATCGGCGTGGCGACCATCAGACCGCGCTGTTGCGCGGTCAGGTCGAGAGCGGTGGCGATCTGCACAGCCAGTGGGCCGAGCACGTACCAGACCATAAAGCTCAGGTCGAAATACAGAAACGCGGCGAACAAGGTTGGGGTGTGGCCGGATTTCCAGAAACTTGTATTCATCGAAAACCTCATTCAGCAAAAAAGGGTCCCGGTGGGGTGCGGTACGCCATGGTCGTGGACACGGCGGCCGCAACCCATCGGGGAGGTGGTGTACTTGTGGTACGCCACCCTGAGGTACAGGGTCTGTTGACGCTTCGACGCGGCTC
>Ga0209343_10004266_pt1 | contig 17691 bp, 21 predicted proteins | sample RifCSPlowO2_02_FD_184026 | JGI IMG/M metagenome (GOLD analysis project Ga0209343, IMG submission 184026) | Groundwater microbial communities from Rifle, Colorado - Rifle CSP2_plank lowO2_0.2 (SPAdes) (version 2) | ecosystem: Environmental > Aquatic > Deep subsurface > Groundwater | place... | reverse complement strand
ATGGCTCAAGGAATGAGTGCTAACAAGCCTAAGGGTGCTGATGAAACCAGGGATAAATCACAGGCAGCAAAGGCAAATGCCTCAAGGATGTCCGCAAAAGGTTCAATTGTAGATAAAGTAGCATAAATAAAGGTTACCAGAGCACCAGAGCACCAGAACACCAGAAACAAGTGACTGGTGACTGGTGACTGGTGACATGGTTATTAAAATGATAGAAAAGGTATCTTCATATCTCAGCTATCAGGGGCATGGCATGATAGAGAGGTATCCGAAAGACTTAAATATCTCCTATGTTGCCTCTCATGAAATGAGACATGCAGTCAATAATGAGCTTACTGCACTCGCAAAGAATGAAAATGTTAAACAGGATATTTCATATAAACTCTCCATTTCAGGTGGAAAGTTGATTGCATTGCAGGGGGTTACTGAGGCAAAGTTCAAAAAGGATAAAGACCCCTCCCCTTCTCCTGCAGTCATATCTCAGATAAATCCAGATAATTTTTCTAAAGACAAAGATGAAATAAGGACATATTTAGAAGTAACAAGATTAAACCATATTAAGGATAATTATGAGGGTAAATTACGGGAGATAAAGAGAGGGGCAGGTATAAAAAATGAGACAGAGATAATCTCAAACTTAGATATATCTGAAGGTACAAATAGTGAAGCTGTAGATTTAAAGCCACAAACCATCTCGGATACCTCCCTCAGAAACGAAATGGAGATACTCAGATTAAAAAATGAAATAAAGCTGATAGATGACCGCATTGGAGATGTTGAGGACAGGAAGCTAATTAACGAGTTGGCTCAAGACAATAGCTTAACGGATAAAACGCATGAATCAGGTGATACTAATGTTGAGAAAAAAAATAAAAAGGACTTTATAAAAATCAGAGGTGGTATCAGCGAGACAATTGCCAATTCATTCTGGTTTATGAGAAGGGATGTCCCGGGTATAACTCTTTTTGATAATGCTGCTTCAGCAATAAAAACAAGGGATACGCTAAAAGAATTAGAAACTGTATCACCTAATAATTCACCTATTGTTGATAAAATCAACTTCGGCTCAAGTTTTCTGAATCTAAAAGGGATGAATTTTGATGACCTTGCAAGCCATCTCGCTGAGCTTAGTAACAACTCATCAAGTTTATCTAAAAGAGACAGCTTGAATATCCATAAGGGAAGTTCAGCAAATTCAGATTCTGTTGACATAAGAGTCGGGGTTGGAAGCCCTGATGGAAAATATCAGATACAGGTTCACCAGTTAGCCTCTGCACAACAGATTGTATCGGATGAATCTTCTGACCCATACAAATCTCTCAGCCTTTCAGGGAGTTTTACAATAAATGGCTACTCAATATCCATAACCTTATCCGATTCTCTGAATGACATAAAAGACAAGATAAACTATGGAGAGGATATAAATAAAAATGGAGGTTTAGATTTATCGGAGGACTTAAATAAAAATGGAAGTATTGACAGCTTCTTCATTAAAGGTGTAAAGTCAGACGGTCAATATTTAAATAATATATCCATATTTGAGGATGTGAATTCAAACAGCACGCTTGACCAAAGTGAGGATACTAACAATAATGAAAGACTTGATGGGGGCAGCAGCAAAATAAATGTCATAGCATCTATAGAAAGAAACCGTCTGATACTTACATCAACTCTTTATGGGGACAAAAAGATAAGCCTTACTGATACTGATGGAATACTCTTATCACTCGGATTTTTTAAATTAGATGGGAGAGGTGTCTCAGTTCCTAAAGAACAACAGCTTTTATCTAATGGTGAGAATTTGAATAAGGAGCCTCAAAAGGCTATTGTTAGTAAAAATGACATCAAATATGAAAAAAATACAAACACAATAAGCGATATAATATCAGATACCACTATAAACCTTAAAAAGAGTTCAAGCTCAGGAATAACAGTTACAATATCATCTGATATTACAAAGGCATTAAATAATATAAAAGATTTCGTTGAGAGTTTTAATAAGGCATTAAGATTTATCAATGAGCAGATTTCATCAGACAAAATGCTTAATAAGGATGAGAAGGTTCAAAATATAAGAAATAATATCGTTCATAATGCTAATGATGAAATAATATCTAACGATGGAACAAATCATATATCTCAAATTGGTATAGAGAAAAATAAAAGTGAAAGAAGAAATATAAATCAGCTCTCTCTTACAAATCTTTTAAGCAATTTAAAAGAACAGTTTGCCTCTAAAGGGGGAAATTCAATATACTCAAACCTTGATGAGATAGGTATAACATCCATTGAAAACGATACACTGAATATCAATGAAGACAGGCTTAAAGAGTCACTTAAAAATAATACTAATGATGTATATAAAATATTATCAGGAGCCGCCGACAGTATAACCTCAAGGATTGGGAAACAGATGGAGTCTGCACTTAATCCAAAGACAGGAACTATAAGATTCAGGAAGGATGTGATAGATTATTATATAAAGAACCAGAACATTGTAAATATCTTTTTAAAGGGAAAAGAAGATATTTCAAAAGCAAGAATAGAAAATAGAATAAAATCAACAGCAATATCAAAGGTTGCTTAATGGATAAAATTATTGATTACATAAAAGAAGAGCTAATGTGCTATGAGGAAATGCTCTTATTATCAAAACGGCAAATGGATGCCATTATAAATGGCAATGAAGATATTTTGATGGAGATAATAAAAGAAAAAGAAATATTAATAGAAAAGGCAAAAGGAATTGATAAAAATCTCAGTGACATTATTAATAAAGAAAAGGGGGTTATTGATAATTCAGCAAATATACTGCTAAAAAAAATAGAAACCAATCTGAATGAAATTAATAATATAGAAAATGAATGCAGGGAACTCGTTGCAAATAGAATAAAAGATATATCCAATAAAATGAATGAACTGAGGACAGGCAGGCAGATTGCGAGTATTTACTTAAAGAAGAGTGTATATACCCCTAAATTCATCAGCACAAAAAAATGACAGGTGAGCATAATGCCAACTATAAGCAGCATACAAAATATTATTACAGCATACAGCCAGCAATTAAAATATAGAGAGAGACTTGCCTCTGTAAAAAAAATTGAAACCCAACAGACACAGAAAGATAGGGTATCTATATCAAAAGAAGGTAAAATGCTGCTTAAAGAAAGTCATTTCTTAAAAGAAAAAGCCGTTCGTGAAGAAAATCTACCTCCGGTAGAAAATGTAAATACTTCAGATGATAATAGAGAAACTTCTGAGAAGAGCTGATTTTTCCCTATTACCCTATCTTGATTTTATTGTTACTGCGTTCACCCCGTTAGATATTTCTATTGAATAGGGATAACTACATTGACTATTTATTATCTAACGGGGTTCATCTGCTTCCAATTGCATCTTTTAGTTAAGGCAGTTTTGGAGATACAATTTTATCCAATCTCTTATCTGTTAAACTTTTTAAAAAGGCGATCAGGTCATCTTTTTCAGCAGATGTAAGATTCAATGGAAATATTAATGAATCCTGATTTGAGTCATTGGGGTTACTACCCTTATTATAATGTTCAACAACTTCTTCAAGGCTTCTAAAAGCTCCATCATGCATATGAAAGGATAGAGAGGCTGAATTATAAAGGGTCGGCGTTTTAAATTTGCCTTTATCACCATTATCTTTTGTTACCTCATATCTCCCCACATCCTCCTTTAATGGTCCAACCTGTGGAACTCCTATGTTGTGAAAATTATTATCGGTGAAGTTTGGGGGTGCATGACATGTTGCACAGGCAGCCTTCCCTTTGAAGAGTTCAAATCCCCTTTTTGCAGCAGGGCTTATAGCCTTTTTATCTCCATTTACATATTTCTGAAATGGCGAATCATAGGCTATGAGGGTCCTCTCAAATGATGCTATTGCCTTTGCAATATTTTCAGGCGTTGCATCAGTCCCGAAGACCTGATTGAACTGTTTCTTATATTCAGGTATGGTATTCAGTCTTGCCACAACATCCTCTATCTTTGCCCCCATTTCAGGAGGGGCTGTAATTGGCCCCATTTTACCCGGAAGTGCACCTGTCTGCTCTTCTAATGATGATGCCCTCCCATCCCAGAAAAGTGAGGTATAGAATGCTGAATTAATCCATGAAGGTGCCCATCTTCCAAGCTCACCGCCGTGGCCAAATGCCCGCGGTGTCGGCCCGCCGCCGCCTGCCGCTGGAACATGACAGTGTGAACAGCTTATAGAATCACCTTTAGACAGGCGAATATCAAAGACAAGCTGGTGCCCTAAAGCAATCTTAGCCCTTGATTGAGGATTATCCTTCGGAACAGGAACAGGAGGGAGTTTCCACTCAGATAGATTCTCTGCAAATCCTATACTTGTAATGGATATAACCACAGCTAAAAAAGGAATCAATACTCTAAATAATCCATTCATAAATAACCTCCTATCACCTATTCCCTCTCCTAAAAGAGGAGAGGGAAATATTTATCAATTCTGTCGCGGTTCCATTCCTGCAGGCTGTTTTGTTGCCTGTGATACAATAAGGTCTGTCTTAGCAACTATCTTATGCCAGATACCCTTAGGTGCCAATACTGTAACACCGGGCTTTAAGGTTTTAGACTCCTCTTTCCCAGAGTCAATATAAAATACTCCTTCACCGTCATGGACAAAAAATATCTGATCACCTTCAGGATGCCTGTGATAATCAAGGATCTGTCCAGGCTTGAAATAATAGGTATCAGCAGTAAGTTGTTCAGCCTTTATCTGAGTTACCTTATTCACATTCTCCTTTTTAAACTCTTTTTTCTCCAATACATTTGAGTAATTCATAACAGCTTCCTCCTTTAAATATTTATGCAGCTATTGCTTCATAAACCTTTCCAACAATCTTAGCTGAAGGCTTTAAGGTCTTCTTACCCTCTGTCCAATTTGCAGGACAAACCTCATCAGGATGTCCTGATACATAGATATTTGCCTTAGCTTTTCTTACAAGCTCTGAGGCATTTCTCCCAACATTGTAAAAATTCACCTCCGATGCCACAAGTTTTCCTTCAGGGTTAATTATAAAAGTCCCCCTAAGGGCAAGACCTGTCGCCTCGTCATATACACCAAAAAGTCTTGAAACCGTCCCTGTCGGGTCAGCACCCATCAGATACTTTACATCCTGCAAGAGTTTTTCAGACTGCTGCCATGCAAGATGAGAAAATTTCGTATCCGTACTTACAGAAACAACTTCACAAACTGATGACTTTAATTCCATATGCTTATCTGCAAGGTCTTTAAGCTCAGTCGGGCAAATAAATGTAAAGTCTGCCGGATAAAAGAACAATATCAACCACTGTTTTTTTGCCTTTACCTCATCCAGACTTATCTTGGCAAAGTCCCTCTTCAAAGGGTCATAAACATCCATTTCAAAATTCTGAACAACCTGTCCAATCTTAACGCATGTATCCATAATAAAATCCTCCCTTCTAATTTGAATAATGTTCACCTTTCATTATTTTATTATTAATCCCTCCTTTCTTTTTGACATTCTCTACAAATACCATAAAAATCTATATGGTTCCCAACAGTCTTAAACTCCTTTAATATTTCATGTGGTAGCTTCAGGGCATCTGAATAATCTTTAATTACATCACCAATTTTGTTACATTCGGTACAGATGATATGATGATGAGTAGTTACATTCGGGTCGTAATGCTTCTTCTCAGGGTCAATTGTAACTTCAAGAATCTCTCCCTTCTCCTTTAATGCCTGAAGGGTATTGTAAACAGTAGCAAATGACACTGTTGGATATTCCTTTTTTATTTGTGTAAATATATCCTCTGCAGTTGGATGACCTGTATTTCCATCCAACCACTTCAATATAGCAATCCTCTGTGGGGTAAGCTTAAAATCTCTCTTTCTATATTTTTCAATTATCTTCTCTATAGCCATTTTAGAATAATTCTTATTTGAGAATAAATATAATATATGGGTTTTTATTTGTCAAGAACTTTTTTTATATTTTATGATTACAAGAACATGATAAGCCACAGAGGACGCCCCGCACATAAGTTTTATGTGCGGGCGGTAAATTTTTATAATCTTTTCTGGAGAGATTACTGCTTCTGTTCTTCGGCAGGTTGTTTTTGGGGTTTTCTCTTCACTAATTGTTCGCTGATTTGAACAGCAATAGCTGGATTTATATTGCTAAGAATCTTTGCGGCACTCTTTCCCTTCATCTTTGATAATATCTGTATTGTAATATCCCTATCAAGTCTCTCAACCTGAGCAGCCGCTTCTGCTGGAGACATGGCACTATAAACTTTTACGAGTTGGTTTATGCTTTTTTCTTCCAAATCCTTTCTTATTATTATTAACTTCTCTATATCGGCCTTAATCTTTTCGAGTTCAGTTAATTTCTGTTGAATATTCTGCTGAATCATACTTAACTGCTCCTCTTTCATCTTAATCTCATTCTCCTTTTTTGATAACTCCTCTCTCTTTTTTTCAAAAGATTTTAGAAGTTCAAGGTCGATCTCTGACTGGGTCTCTATTTTCTTTTCTTCTTGCGGAGTTTCAGCCTTTTGTTGTGCATGAGATATGGCAACGAAAGATACTTTCTGATGTGAAGAATCTATTCCCTTTATAATATATTTCAAATTATCAATACCGTTCTGCCCGTTTAAGAATACAGTCAGGCAAAGTTTTACCGATATAATCGCTACAATAATTATCCCAATCCTTTTATCTGACATACATATCCCGTGCAAACCTATTAACTGCTATTTCATCAAGAAGTCTCTGCTCCTTAAGATTAATTCCTCTCCTATACTCATCAAATCCCCTCTCTTTAATAACCTCCAATATTTTTCTATTTTTCATAGCATAAACAACTTCTATAAGCTTATTATCAACCGTCTCCTGGCACTTTTTTATAATATACCATTGCTTTTCTATCCTAACTTCCAGTCCTTTAAGATAAGCGAAGTAAAGCTTAATATCTTCTATTTGCAAATTTACTCCTGCCTTTTGCAAATTGCTTAATTCATTTCGATGTCTTTCTTTTTCAAGCAGCATCACATTGAGACTATCTTCTTCAATTGAGAACTGTCTTTTGAGCTCAGACAACTCTTTTATGAGATTTTTCTCAATAGTCCTTCTATAATTCAATACTGACTCAAGCCTGAAATGAAACATAGAATTCAGTGATTAGTGAATAGTGGTTAGTTATTAGTGAACAGTAAAAATATATACATAAGTTACTGACCACTGACCACTAAACACTAAACACTTTTTTTAGGGATTCAAGGCTTTCATAAAAATCTGCCTTTTCATCTATACCCTGAATAAGATACTTATTTATTCTGCCAATTATTTCTATGGCATAGTCAATCATCTGATTGCTCCCCTTTATATAGGCACCAATATTTATCAAGTCCTCAGCCTCTTTATATGTAGCTATAACTTCTCTCAACTTTTTTGACAACTCCAAATGGTCAGACGACACTATATCTATCATCACCCTGCTAACACTATTTAATATATCTATTGCAGGATAATGATTATGTGCAGCAAGGTTTCGGGATAAGATAATATGGCCATCAAGTATTGCCCTTGTTGAATCCGATATTGGTTCACTTAAATCATCTCCTTCAACAAGGACTGCATAGAGACCTGTAATACTTCCCTTATCAGAGGATGTTCCTGCCCTCTCTAACAGTTTTGGAAGAGTTGCAAATACAGAAGGTGTATACCCCTTTGTTGTGGGCGGTTCACCTATGGCAAGCCCGACTTCCCTCTGTGCCATTGCAAATCTTGTGATCGAATCCATCATTAGGATTACATCCATGCCCTTTTCCCTGAAATACTCGGCTATGGCTGTTGCAATAAATGCACCCCTCATCCTTATAAGAGGTGGCTGGTCCGAGGTAGCAGCAACTATCACTGATCTCTTCAACCCATTTTCTCCAAGATTTTTTTCAATAAAATCCCTTACCTCCCTCCCTCTCTCTCCTATAAGTGCAATTACATTCACATCGGCCTTTGTATTCCTCGCTATCATTCCCATAAGGATACTTTTTCCAACACCTGTTCCTGCCAGAATACCCAGCCTCTGCCCCTTACCGCAAGTAAGTATCCCGTTAATTGCCTTTATGCCGAGGTCAAGGGATTCGCTTATTCTTTTTCTCTTTAGAGGATTAATTGGTGCTGCATATATTGGCTGATCAACCCCTGTATGAATTGGACCCTTTTCATCAATTGGATTTCCAAGCCCATCTATTACCCTTCCCAGCACTTCATCAGATACCTTTATACTTGCCCTTTCCCTTTTGGCAACTATAAGGCTTTCCGGTCCAATTCCTCTCGTATCACCGAGCGGCATAAGAAGAATACTACGGTCTCTAAATCCTACTACCTCTGCACCTATTGGAGGAAGATTTCCCTTTGGATATATATCACAGAGTCCGCCTATGGAAGAGTCAGGACCATTTCCCTCAATTACCAGACCAACTACACGGTTTACCTTCCCATTGACCCTTATTGGATTAACCTCTTCCAATGCGTGATAATATTTTTTAAAATTAATGGCTGGTAACATAAAAACAGTGTCCAGTGATTAGGGGTTAGCAATCAGTGATTAGTTTATATTTGCTCACTAACCACTGTTTTCAGGGCATGCTCTATAGCTTCCATTTGTTGTTCTATCCTCGCATCTACACTTCCATAATTTGTCTCAACTATACAACCACCTCTTCCAACTGATATATCACCATCAATAGTAATATTTTTGACCCCTTCGATTAAGTTACCGATGTCAACTTTTATATCTTTTGCTAATTTTAAATCTTCTGGATTTAGCTTTATCTTTATCTCCTCCTTGCCAATTATACTGTTTACTGTTGCCTTTATTGTATTTAAAACAGTATCTCTATCCGTTGCAACCTCTTTATGAATTACCTTTTTAGAAACAGCAATAACAAGCTCCAGCATTTCTGACTCTATTGTCTTGTAAAACTCTTCCTTGACCTTATTAATTTCTAATAATTCCTTTCTAACTGTTTCTATAAGAGGCTCAACAACCTTTTTCCCATCTTCAACTCCCTTTCTCTTGCCTTCTTCAAATCCCTTTTTATATGCAGCCTTTTCAATCTGTTCCGCTTTAATCGTCGCCGCTTCTAAAATATTCTCAGACTCTTTCTTTGCTGAAACATCCTTATCTTTCTTATAATCATGCCCGAAACCACCAATTAAAAAATCGCTCCTCTTTCCACTTTGTGCTGACCTGTTAAAATGTTCCTCTTTTACAGGTTCATTGCCAATCTTCCCAATAAGCTCTATATTTTTAAACTGAAAGATTTCATAAAAATCATTTCCATTTTCTTCTTTTAATTTTAGTATCATAAAATAAAATCAAACAAGCTCCTCTCCTGCCCCACCAATTACTATCTTTCCCTCATCCTCTAATTTCTTGGCAATTTTTAATACATTCTGCTGAGCCTTTTCTACATCGCTAAGCTTTATTGGTCCAAGTGCCTCTAAATCTTCTTTCATCATAGTTGCCGCCCTCTCTGACATATTAGCAAATATTTTTGCTCTGAGAGGCTCACTTGAAGTTTTTAACGCTATTAAAAGGTCCTGACTACTTACATCTTTAAGTATAGTCTGCATCCCCCTATCGTCAACTTTAATAAGGTCTTCAAATACAAACATCAGTTTTCTTATCTCTTCTGCCAGGTCAGGATTGCTCCCCTCTATTTCTGATATAACCCGAGCTTCTGTGGTATGGTCTAATTGGTTTAGTATCTCGGCAACAGAGGCCACTCCTCCTATCTTGCTCCCCTCCACCGCACCTGCACTTCTAAACTCTGCCGCCAATGCCTCATCCAGTTCCTTAATCACACCAGGCGGAATTCTTTCCAGTTTTGCCATCCTGAATATTATCTCCGATTGAAATTTTTCAGGCAATTCTTTTAATACAGCACCGGCATGTGAAGGCTCAAGATGTGCCAAAATAATTGCACAGGTCTGCGGATGTTCATTTCTCATAAAATTTGCGATTGTCTTTGCATCAAGAAGACGAATAGCATCCAACCCTCCACCACCCTCATCTTCGCTCGGTAAAGCCAGTCTCTCCATTACCTCCTGAACTCTCCACGGCTCCAACGCCTTCTCAAGAACCTTTTTTACATAATCCCTGCCGCCGGATATCAATCCGCCTTCACCTGAAGCTGCCTCTTCACAGAACTCCTCTGATACCTTATCTATCATTTGAGATGTAATATTACTCACTTTAGTCATATAGCTGCCAATCAACTGGATATCCCTGTCATCAAAGCTTTTTAGAATCTTTGATGCCAGTTCATCTCCAAGCAATATTAAAAGTGCAGCTGCTTTTTCAGCTCCTGTAAGTTTTTCAGCCATAAAATTATAGTAAGCAGTAGGCAGTATGGAGTAAGCAGTAAAACCATTTTCTGCATACTGCTTACTGCCTACTTTTTTGTTATTTCCTCTCCCTCAGCCATTTTCTTAATAGTTCTGCAGTCCTCTCAGGGTGTTCAGTTGCAAATTCATGGACTTTCTTTCTAAACTCTTCTTTTGTAATCTTTGGAGGGGGAGGTATTCCCCCAATTGCAGCCTCCATCTCTGCAATTGTCTTGGGCAACATCTCCGGTGTAGCTGCCCCTCTACCAACTGTGGTTAATAGCTGCAACATCGGTTTTATAATAAAAATAAATATCAGAACCCCGATAACACCTATTACAATATATTTTATCACAGCTAACCAAAACTGTCTATTAGCCTCAGCCTGCATCTCCTTTTTCTCTTCCTGAATATCTATCGCTTCAAAGGGAACATTTATTACTTCAACCTTATCCCCTCTCTGCTCATTGAAGCCAACTGCAGTCTTTACAATCTCCATATATTTCTTCATATCGTCAGGGTTCCTCTGTATGTATTTTCTTTCCTCTTCACCCTTTGCCCCTTTTACATCCTCATACGAGCCATCAACCATAACTGCTACTGACAATCTCTTGACCTTACCCACAGGCTCTACTATTTTCTTAACAACCTTATTTATCTCATAATTTATTATCTCGCTGGTCTTTTGCGATTTTGGAGGAGTTCCAGACGGTTGAACCATAGGTATGGCACCAGGTATATTTGACTGAACGCCGGGCATACCGCCTGTTATACCTGCACCCTGCGAACTTTCCTCAGTCCTCTGCTCACTTCTTGAAACCTGACTGTCAGGGTCATAATTTTCCTCCATCCTCTCTACCTGAGAGTAATCCACATCTGCAGTCACCCTAACAATAGCCTTGTTTCTACCGAGGACATCTTCAAGCATTGTCTGTACCCTTGACTCCAATGTCTTTTCTAAATCATGCTGATAATCAATTTGAGATGTAGTAAGTTTGGCTACCAAAGATGAATCTCTTCCGCCTGACAAGATATTACCGTGCATATCCACGACTGTTATATCTGCAGAATCAAGCCCTTCAACTGCACTTGCAAGAAGATGAACAATGCCTTGAACCTGATTCTCTTTAAGTCTTTTGCCTGCCTTGAGCTTTAGAATTACAGAGGCTGTAGTCCTTTTCTGATCTTCTTTAAATAATACCTTCTCAGGCATTACAATATGAACCCTTGATAGTTCCACCTCTGCAAATTTATTTATTGTCCTTGCAAGCTCCCCCTGAATCGCCCTCTGATAATTGAGTTTTTGGACAAACTCTGTCATGCCAAAACTCGCTTTATCAAATATCTCAAAACCTACACCACTCCCCTGAGGTAAGCCCTCTCCTGCCAACTGTAGTCTCATCTCATAAACATCTCTGGATGAAACCATTATTGAAGTGCCATCGGCTGATATCTTATATTGAATCCTTTTTTCTTTAAGTTTTGAAAGAATAGCAGAAGCATCTTCTGATGAAAGATTTGAATAGAGAAGCTGGTAATCCTGCTTTTGCGCCAGAAATATCATTACAATCAGAACAGTCAATACAATCCCTGCAGCAGCAAAAATGGCAATCCTTCTTCCGGCAGGAATTTTTTCAAGAGTTTCCTTGAATTGATTCAAAAATTTTTTTAAAGATTCAAGCATAACACCCCCCTTTGAATCAGGGGTTAGGAATTAGCGATTAGGGATTAGTGAAAACCTAAATACTAACCCCTAACCTCTAACCCCTAATCCCTGCCTTTATTATACCTGCATCCTCATAACTTCCTGATATGCCTCAATTACCTTATTCCTAACCTGCATCATTAAGCGAAAAGAGACGCTTGCCTTTTCCATGGCAATCATTACATCATGGATATTTTCCGCCCTCCCCAGTGCCAAATCTTTTGCTGCCTTTTCTGCCTCATTTTGAAGCCTGCTAACCTCTCCTATTGATTCTTTTAAGATGTCGCCAAAAGGTTTTTCTGCCTTTTCGTTAGTTACCCCTTTTTTTCCGTCAAGAGAAAATGCCGAAATATCTTTTACATTATCAATCTTTAACTCATAACTCATAACCCCTCGCTATTATCTCCCTCCAATATCCAATGCCCTCTGTGCCATAGATTTGGAGTTGCTAATGGCTGTTACATTTGCCTCATATGCCCTCGTTGCAGATAGCATATCTACCATCTCTTCCATAAGATTTACATTTGGCATAGCTACATATCCATCAGGATTTGCATCAGGATGGCTTGGGTCAAATACCATTTGTGGTTCCCTTTTATCTTCAATAATCTCTGTAACTTTAACCTCACTCACAGTCTGAGATTTCAATACATCATCAAACCCACCCACAGGAACTGCAGTAAAGACAGGGCTCTTTTTCTTATATGGTCCGCCTTCTGCCGTCCTTGTAGTATTTATATTCGCAAGATTACTGGATACTATATCCATTCTTTTTTTCTGGGCTGTTAATCCAGACGCACTTACTTTTAAAGATGTAAACAAATCCATCAGAACCTCCTCATGGAACGCAGATTTTCGCAGATGACACCCCTGCTGTCATTCTGAGCGGAGCGAAGAATCTCAAAACCGAGATTCCTCACTTCGTTCGGAATGACATTTCTGCGTTTATCTGCGTCCAAAAAAAAATCATTTGCTTCCCCCTTGGTCAATAGCATATTTTAAACCCTCAAACTTCTTTAATATAAGTTGAGCTACTGCATTATACATGATTGTATTCTCTGCCATATTTGTAACTTCCTTATCTATATTTACATTATTTCCATCTATACCTGAGGGTGAATTATCAATTATTATTTCAGGGCTTACCTTCTCAATATTCTTTAAATCTCCTGTAAGATGATTATCGTGAGTTTTTTTCAAACCCTTACCTGAATCACTATCAGCAGCAGACCTCAATTGTTCTTCAAATGAAATGTCAACAGATTTATAATTTGGAGTATCAATATTTGCAATATTTGAAGATATGATATTGTGCCTCTCTGCTCTGAAATCAAGAACCTTTTTAAAAATATCTATATTCCCGCCATAAATTTTTGATATATCCATAATTAATCTCCCAAATTTTAATCATGCGATTATTGATTGCAAATAAGATGCCCAAACTAAAAATAAATTTAACCCCTGTAATTTCATAAGGTTATATTTTGCAATATGGGCAAAATATTCCCTTTTTCAAATTTCAGACTCCATTTTTCATAAATAAAGTCATTAATTTGACATTATGAGATATGTACAAAAGAATGGAATATAAATAAGAACAAAAACCTGATTTCACCGCAGAGTCGCAAAGGTCGCAAAGAAAATTATAAAAACTTGACAGGATTAAAAGGATGGACAGGATTAAAAATAAGTTTAAAAACAATTCTTTTTTATCCTGTATATCCTGTCTAATTAAGTCTTTGTTACTTTGCGTTCTTTGTGTCTTTGCGGTTTATAATTTTACAGATAAGCAGAGAGTTTCTTTGGAAGTGCAGAAGCAAACTGCTGTATGGCTATTTTGTTATAATTATCTTCGTAAAATCAGCAAGTTCACCATATAATTTTGATATATTACTTAAGAGATTTAATCTGTTTTCTCGCAGGTATTTATCTTCAACCATGACCATAACCTTATCAAAGAATTTATCTACTGAGCCTCTTATATCGGCAATCTTTTTCATGGCATCAAGATACCTTTTTTCCTTAACCAATTTTTCTACATCGCTTTTAATATTATTAAAACTATCATACAATTCTCTCTCTGCATCCTCTTTGAACAAGGCAGGGTCAGGGATGCCATATTTATTTTCTTTTATGATATTTGCCACCCTTTTAAATGCAATTGCTAAGGACTCAAAATAAGGTAGTGTCTTAAGTTCTGACAAGGCTTTCAACTTTTTTACATCATCAAGAATATCATCAAATCTTGCAGAGAAGACTGCATCAACAACATCATGGGAAAAACCTTCTGATACCAACTGATTCTTAAGCCTTGATTTAAAGAATTCTATAACTTCCTTTTTTATCTCTCCCCTATTCCTTTCTAATTTTTGTCCTGCCGCATCTATCCCTTTATCTATTAAATCCAATACGGAGAGTTGATAGCTATTACCTAAAATTATGTTTACAATGGCAAGAGTTTGTCTTCTTAATGCGTAAGGGTCTTCTGAACCGCTGGGAATAAGTCCAACACCAAAACAACCAACAATTGTATCTACCTTATCAGCTATACTGACAACTGCACTTGCATGACTCTCAGGTAATTTATCCCCTACAAATCTTGGAAGATAGTGTTCATAGATTGCATTTGCCACATCAGGTTTCTCACCTGAAAGTCTTGCATACTCCCTCCCCATTATCCCCTGTAAATCAGGAAACTCATAGACCATCTGAGTAACTAAATCAGCCTTACAAAGAAAAGCAGCCCTTTCAGTAATCTCCTTTGAGGCAGGGGCTATTTTATCAGTAATATATTTTGTAATTTGAACCACACGTTCAACCTTTTCATAATATGTCCCGAGTTTATCCTGAAAGACTACAGACTTTAATTTCTCTATATAATCATTTAGAGGTTTCTTTCTATCCTCCTCATAAAAAAACCTTGCATCCGAAAACCGAGCCTTAAGAACCCTTTCATAACCTGCCTTCATAACAGCAGAATTCTTTACCTTATTATTGCTAATGGCTATAAAATATGGCAGGAGCCTTCCATCGGAATTTATAATAGGAAAATATCTCTGGTGCTTTTTCATAACAGAGATGAGGATTTCCTTTGGGAGTTCAAGATATTCCTTTTCAAACTCTCCCAAAATTGGGCATGGATACTCAACAAGATGTGTAACAGCATCTAACAAGTCTGAATCCTCATAAAGAGTTCCGCCAGCCTTTTTAGATAGCTTACCTGCCTCTTTCAGGATGATTTCTCTCCGCTCAATATGATTGAAAATGATGTAATTTTCTTTTGTCTTTTTCTTGTAGGATGTAAAATCTTTGACTGCAAATGTCTTAGGGCTTAAAAACCTATGCCCAAAAGATTTATTACTGCTCTTTACACTATCAAGTTTAAGCTTGACTACATCGCCATTATAAATAGCAAGAATCCAATGAACAGGCCTTACAAATTTAATATTTCCGTCCCCCCATCTCATATGCTTTGGGAAATGGATAGCAAATATCAATTTATGTAAGATTTCAGGAAGGATTTTCTTTGTTGTCTCTCCCTTATCCTCCTTTACAGCACAGAGATACTCCCCCTTCTCTGTCTTTTCAAACTTCAAATCCTCAACCTTTATACCCTGGTTTTTTGCAAAACCAATAGCGGCTTGTGTTGGAACTCCTTTATCATCAAAAGAAACCCTTTTAGGAGGACCCATTACCTTACTAACAACCCCCTCCTGCCTCTCAGAGAGGTTTTCAACCAAGAGAACAAGCCTCCTCGGTGAACCGAAGACCTTTATCTGCTCATAGGAGAGCCTGTTTTCAGTAAAAATCTTTTTTGATAATTCCTCAACCCTGCCGATTGCAGGGTTTAAATATACAGAAGGAATCTCTTCTGTTCCTATTTCTAAAAGTAGTTCCTTTGACATATTTTCATTTAAAAACTAAATTCTATATTAGCCACATATTCACCCCGCACATAACCTACTACAAAGAGAATCTTCCAGAGGGTTATGTGCGGGGTAAACACAGATAAAACAAAGGCACTTACCCCCTGTCTTTCAGATAGATTCAGATGTTTTTAATATGATAATTCCTTTAAGTTTCAATATTTCGGCTGTTTTCCAAACCTTGATTCCTTTGAGATTTTCAAAATGTTTGTCATTTGACCATATACCATCATTTTCTATAGATAATGCAAGGGCAACAAATGGAACATCAAACGGGTCTATGCTGCCGATGATTCTATGAGCCTTTGTTAAGTTATCCTTTATTTCAGCAGCAGAAATAATGGTTATATTGTCCAGAAGGACAGATAGGACAATATCAATTTCTTCTTTGCTTAATCCGCTCCTCTTGGAAATAGTGTCTTTATGGGCTTCTACTTCTTCAAGGGCATATTCAGGAAGCAAGAATTCCATGGAAGGGAAAAGCAGTATCTCTCTTGTCACGGAATTTTTAAGGAGGGCAGAAATGATGACATTTGTATCTATAACAAGTTTCATCAGGTTTTCTGATATTTCTTTATCAAATCTGCCTTTATTGCATGGTCTATAGCCTCAACATCCTTGTCTGTAAGAGTGCTTTTAGAGGTTATAGAATCCATCAGCCTGATCTTTTTAGCATAGTTCCATAACGTATTGCTTATGACCTTATTCCAATTTACCTCAGGATGCTGAGCCATAATCTTGCTTACTTCATCAGGTATTTGAACAGAGACCTTTGACATGTAAACCTCACGCTAATACACATTGGTTTTGTTGGGTATAACCCGCTTATTGATTGGAGTTTAGCAAATGAGGGATATAGAGTCAATAATATTCAAAAAAAAGTGGTTCGCTCTGCCTAATCCAATCTACTAAACACTCAACACCAATCACTAACCACTCTTTGGGCTACCTATTCTTTAAAACCTTCTGCAATCCCTTGCACCCATTCTCATCCCCCATATCACATGCCTTTTGCAAATCGGAAATCGCCCTTCCCATATTACCAAGTTGATAATAAGCAAGCCTGCGATTGGTGTAGGCTTTGGCATCATTCGGGTTTAATACAAATTATAGTAAACGACTTAAATAAGTTGACATACAATTTGTCATTACGAGCGAAGCGAAGTAATCTCAGCCTAAGATTGCTTCGGGCTATTGCCCTCGCAATGACAACTTTCTTGGTTCGTCCACTATAATTGCTTTACCAAAATATTACTTTTAATGCCTTGTGAGCTGTAACAGAATATCTTTTGAAATCCAGAGCGATGTTTTGGAAAGCCTATCAAATTTTTACTTTCAATGCCCATTCAATATCTTCCTTCATAAACTGCTCCATCAATTTAAGGCTGTTATGTCGGATAAACTCATGTAAAGCAGTTCGCAGTAATTCTCCCTCATCATTAAACCATCCGCTCTTCACATAATTTTCAACCTCCATTCCCAGTTTCTTAGGAAGATAGACCTTAATCGTTTTCATATAATTTACTTCATAATCTTTTTCAATCTGTTATTTCTTTTAATAGTTTCTCAAATAGAGGTTTTACCTCTGGTATTCTTTCTTTAATAGTTTTCCAGACCACTGCAATATCAATCCCAAAATAATCGTGTATAAGAATATCTCG
>Ga0209343_10004262_pt1 | contig 17698 bp, 15 predicted proteins | sample RifCSPlowO2_02_FD_184026 | JGI IMG/M metagenome (GOLD analysis project Ga0209343, IMG submission 184026) | Groundwater microbial communities from Rifle, Colorado - Rifle CSP2_plank lowO2_0.2 (SPAdes) (version 2) | ecosystem: Environmental > Aquatic > Deep subsurface > Groundwater | place... | reverse complement strand
GCATTCATCTGCCACAGCAGGGTTTCGGTGGTGGTGGAAATCACGGTTGGCACATAGCGTGAGTCGCTGGCCAGGTTGAAGCCGGCGCGGGTGAAGCGCCATTGCGCCTCGGCCTGACGCAGGCCTCTGTCGATGTCCGGAGTGTTCTGGCTGGCCTGTTGCAACTCCTGCAGCGCCAGTTCGAATTCGGCCACCGCTTGGTCGAAGTTGTGCTGCAGGCCGTCGATTGGCAGGTGCCAGCTGATCGCCAGATACAGCTTGGCGATGCGTTGGCTGAGCATGCGCTGGCGGCCACTGCGGTTGACCAGTACCGCGCTCTGGCCGCCGCTATGGCGCTCGAGCAGCTGCACCACCCGCTCGCTCTGCGCCAGCAACTGATCGCTAAGTTCAAGTACGCTCAACGCGGTCTCTCTTTCCGGGCGCGACAGCGCCAGTTCGCGGTAGCGCTGCCAGGTTTTTCCGGCCTCTTGCAGGGCCGTGCGGATCTGCGCGGTGGGCGCATAGTCGCTGAGGGCCAGGTAGTTGCTTTCGAATTTGGCGATGCTCTGGTCGAGTTGTTGTTCGGCCAGGTCGGGGCGGATCTCGGCCCCCAGCATCAGGTAGCTCTTGGCGATGCGTTGGCTGAGCATGCGCTGCATGCCCGACAGGTTCATCGCCTCGGCGCTGTTGATGCCGGCCCAGGTCGTTGGGCTGAGCAGGGTGAACAGCAGTATGAGGGGGGCGAGCAGGCGGCTTGTCATATGACTCTCCACAGGCGCGCGAGCTAAGCGCCGCGCGCCCATCAGTAGATGGCCCCGTTGCGGGGCCGGGATGATCAGTAGCTGTATTGCAGCTGAGCCCACAACTTGTCGGTATCCACGGCGAAGTCGTCGGCATCGTAGCTGGCGTACTTGATCAGGCCGACCAGGCCCGGCACGCCCGGGATGGGGTGGCCGTATGAGACATCGATTTCCTCGCCGTACTGGCTGCTGCCTTCTTCTGCGCGGAAATCGTGGTACCAGGCTTGCAGGCTGCCGCCGAGCAGGGGCGCGGTAAAGCCGAGGTAGGCATCCTCGACACCGTCTGCCGGGGTGGTGAGGAATATGTCGGCCCAGCCCTGGAAGGCGTGCTTGGTGGCCAGCGGAGTCTGGAAGGCGCGGTTGCCCGGGCCTTCGTCGCCGCCTAGCACTTCGTAGCCGGCCTTCAGCGCGACGCCCTTGAACGCGCCGCCCTTGAGCGTGTAGCCCAGCTCGGCCAGAAGGTAGTCGCTGTCCAGTTCCTGCGGGTTGTCGGCATAGTCCTTCTGCTGGGCATACTCGGCGACGACGCTGAAGGCGCCGAGGGCACCGTTGGCGCGCAGGCCGGTGGTGCGGCTGGACAGGCTGCCCAGCGCGGCGGCTCCGCTCACAGCGATGTTGTCCAGGCCGAGCAGGTAGCTGTAGCCGGTCAGGGTCAGTTGCGGTGCGCCGCGATGATCACGCAGGAGAATGTACTGGGCATTGAACAGGTGGCTGTGGCCTTCGATATTGGCCGGGTTCAGCTTGGTGTCGAAGCGGCCATTGCCGGGGCCGAAGATGCTGTTGATGTTGTCGATGTAGCTGTAGGTCAGAGTCATGCCGGTGATCGGCTTGAGCTGGCCGAGCACGCCGTCGTAGGTCTGCTCGTTCTGCCGCCAGGCCACGCCGCCGACGAAGCGCTGGTTGTCCAGGTTGATGCGCTGGCGACCCAGCACGGCGTTGCCGTATTTATGGTCGTAGCGCAGCAGGGCCTGGTTGATTTCAGTGCCATCCGGGTCGGCGACCACCGAGTATTCGCTCTGGCCGTTGCGCGTGCTGTTGTAAGCATCGTCGCCGATACGGCTGACATTGTCGGCCTCGACCAGCGCGGACAGGCCGTACCACTTGCCGCTCTGGAAGCCGACGCGGGTGCGCAGGGTCTGGGCGTTGGCATGCTTCAAGGCATTGTCCTGGTCGACATGTTCATAGCGGTAGCGCGCATCGAGGATCGGCTTACCCTGGGTAAACAGGTTGCTGAGCGCCTCTTCGGCGAGGGCGGCGTGGCTGAGGGTGGTGCCGGCGATAGCCAGCGACAGCAGGGTCAGTTTCATCATGCGCATAGCGGTCTTCCTAATCGGGCCAAAAATCGCAAAAAAAAACGCCACAGCTCCCGCTTCTTCGGTTAGGAAGGGGATGCCATGACGTCGTTGTCGGATGTGTGGCAGACACGCCGTTGTGCTGACCGAGGTGGGTCTTTGCAGCTGGCGTGCCATAATTAATAAGCTATTGATTTATATGAGTTTAGCCTGCTTCTAATAGCCTTTAGCGATTAAAAGATGCACCGTGCTCGCTCGTTGCGCATTGAGACGGTGCAGCTGTATTGCCCTAAAACCTGCTGTCTGTAGGGGGCGCAGCAATGCGCTCTGCGGCATGCTCGCGGCTACCACGGATCAGGAGTTTTCCCTATGCGGCTTGAATTCCATCAGGTCGATGCCTTCGCCGACCGCCCTTTTTCCGGCAACCCGGCCATGGTCTACCGCCTGGACAGCTGGCTTAGCGAAGCGCTGATGCAGCAGATCGCCGCCGAACATAACCTGGCGGAAACCGCTTTCCTGGTGAAGGAGGGCGCGGCCTGGCATATCCGCTGGTTCACCCCGACTGCCGAGGTGCCGCTGTGTGGGCACGCGACCCTGGCCAGCGCCCATGTGTTGTTCGAACAATATGGCGAGGCGGGCGAGTGGATAGACTTTAGCTGCCAGTCCGGCGCGCTGCGGGTGAGCCGTGAGGGCGATCAGCTGGTGCTGGACTTTCCCGTGCGCCGCGCCGCGCCCTGTGAGTTGCGCGCGCCGGTCGAGCAGGCCTTGGGCATGCCAGTAGAGTCGCTATGGGCCCTGCCGGGTGAGCAGGGTATTCAGGAGTTGCTGGCGATTCTGCCTGCGGAAGCCGCAGTGCGCACCTGTCGGCCTGATCTGGCCGCCGTGGCCCAGTTGCCGGGTCTGGGCCTGCTGATCAGCGCGCCGGGCGAGCGGCATGATTTCGTCTCGCGCTACTTCGCCCCCGGCATCGGCATAGATGAAGATCCGGTCACCGGCTCGACCCATTGCATCCTGGTGCCTTACTGGGCCGAACGTTTGGACAAGCGCGAACTGCGCGCCTACCAGTGCTCGGCCCGGGGTGGCGAGCTGCATTGCCGGCTCGAGGGCGAACGGGTGAAGATCGCCGGTCAGGCGCATTTGATTGCCAGTGGTCGACTTTATCTGCCCTAGGCTTGAGGGCAGGTTTGAGCGTTATCCGCGGCGAGGCTCCCCGGATTGCATCCGGGCTACGAGGTGCGCTTTTGTAGGGGAGGATCGCCAAGCCTTGTCCACCGCTGGTATCCCAATGGCGGACAAGCCTTCGGCATGTCCGCCCTACGATGTCCGGGCCTTGCGTATATACATGGGATCTAGCTGCCGGCGCTTGCCTGTAGGCGCGGCCTTGGCTAGCTGTCGCTGCTATAGCGGCGCACCCCGGAGTCACCCAGGTTGACCTGGGCGGCGATGCTGCCCGGGGCGGGGAACACCACCAGGTGATCGGCGGCGACGCGGATACCGACTTCTTCGCCCGGCAGATGGTCGGCGTGGCTGGGGAAGATCGACTCCAGCTGGCTGCCGGTGGCCAACTGCAGGCGATACAGGGTGGCGGCGCCGAGAAAGGTCTTGCCGACTATCAGGGCTTTCTGCGGGCTGTCCGGGGCGTAGACGATATCGTCTGGACGCAGCAGCACGTCCACCGCGCTGCCAGTCGGCCAGGTATAGGCGCGGTTGCCGCGAATCAGGCCCAGTTCGGTGTGCACCGCATCCGGGCTGAGCAGCTGGCCACGAATAAAGTAGCCCTGGCCGATAAAGCTGGCGACGAAAGGCGTCAGCGGTTCGTGGTAGAGGTTGTAGGGCGTGTCCCACTGTTCCAGCTTGCCTTCCTTGAATACGCCGACGTGATCGCTGACGGCGAAGGCTTCTTCCTGGTCGTGGGTGACCAGGATGGCGCTGGTGCCGCGGGCCTTGAGGATGTCGCGGACCTCATGGCTCAAGCGCCGGCGCAGTTCGCCATCGAGGTTGGAGAAGGGCTCGTCGAGCAGCAGCAATTGCGGCTCCGGCGCCAGGGCGCGGGCCAGGGCGACGCGCTGCTGTTGGCCGCCGGACAGCTCATGGGGATAGCGCTTGCCCAGATGGTTGAGCTTGACCAGCTCCAGCAGCTCATGGGTGATGCGTTCGCAGCCCTGCTGCTTGCGGATACCGAAGCCGATGTTTTCGGCCACGCTCAGGTGCGGGAACAGCGCGTAATCCTGGAACACCATGCCGATCCGGCGCTTCTCCGGGGCCAGGGTAAAGCCGGCTTTGGAGATGACCCGGTCGGCCAGCTGTATTTCGCCTTCCCGCACCGGCTCGAAACCGGCGATGGCGCGCAAGGTGGTGGTCTTGCCGCAGCCCGAGGGGCCGAGCAGGCAACCTATATCGCCGGCATTCAGGTGCAGATTGAGGTTCTGCACCACCCTGTGTTCGTGATAGCCGCAGCTCAGGTCGCGCAGATCCAGCAGCAGGGGATGACTCATGCGTGCCGGTACGCCGCGGCGACCAGGAACTCGAGCAGGGCTTTCTGTACGTGCAGGCGGTTCTCGGCCTGATCCCAGGCGCCGGAGCGTGGGTCGTCGAGCAGGTCGAAGCTGATCTCTTCGCCGCGGTGGGCCGGCAGGCAATGCAGGAACAACACATCGCTGGCGGCGGCATCGAGCAGGGCGCGATTGACCTGGTAGGGCTGGAACAGCTTGTGGCGCTCGGCGATTTCCTCTTCCTGGCCCATGGAGGCCCACACATCGGTGCTCACCAGATGGGCGCCGGCCACCGCCTCGCGCGGGTCGCGGACTATCTGCACGCGGCCGCCGGCTTGGGCGAGGAACTGGGCGTTCGGCTCATAACCTTCGGGGCAGGCCACGCGCAGCTGGAAGTCGAACTGCTGCGCCGCTTCTATATAGGAGTTGCACATATTGTTGCCGTCGCCGATCCAGGCCACGGTCTTGCCCTTGATGCTGCCGCGCAGCTCCTGGTAGGTCTGCATATCGGCCAGCAATTGGCAGGGGTGCAGGTCATCGGACAGGCCGTTGATCACCGGCACCCGCGAGTTGGCGGCGAACTCGGTGAGGGTGCTGTGGGCGAAGGTGCGGATCATCACCGCATCGAGCATGCGCGACATGACGATGGCGGCATCGCCGATCGGCTCGCCACGGCCCAGCTGGGTGTCGCGCGGCGAGAGGAAGATGGCCTGGCCGCCGAGCTGGATCATGCCGGCTTCGAAGGACAGGCGGGTACGGGTCGAGGCTTTCTCGAAGATCATCCCCAGCACGCGATTCTTCAGCGGCTCGAACAGCACGCCGCGGTTGCGCAAGTCCTTCAGCTCCATGCCGCGGCGGATCAGGCTCACCAGTTCATCCGGTGTGCAATCCATCAGCGAGAGAAAGTGTCTTGCGCTCATCGTTAACTACCTTTTGACAACAGGGCGCAGGTTCAAGGGCCGGAATAGAAGAAACGGCAGAACCTGCGGCTGGGGGCCGCACAATGCGACGAAACGGGGAGCCGCGATCTTATAAGCAAATGCCGCGCAGGCGCAAATCGTCCGCCGGCGCGCCTTGGGTCGACGCCCTGTAAGCGATCTTTCGCAATGCCTGTGCGATCTGTCACAAAAGCGAAATCTAAGCTTGCCCGCTCTAGATCGGGCTTCTAGGATGCCCGCGCCTTTTCGGGCAATGCATCGCCCCCGCAATGGGGTATCCATGGAATGTTATGCAAAGGAGTTTTGCATGAAACGCATCGCAACTATCGCCACTATCTCTGCTTTCGCCCTGCTGACTGGCTGTGCCAGCCAGAATGTCAGCCAGCCGACTGCGCCGCTCAATGGCGAAGTGACTACTAACCTCAAGGCGGACGTGAAAGTAGGCGAGACCATCACGGGTCAATCTTCGGTGAACATCCTGTTTGGTGTGTTCAAGCTGGGTGGTGATACCCAGTTCGCCGACGGCGTGACCTATGGTGGTGGCGAAGGCGGTTTCGCTCTGGGTCTCGACCCGGTGGCGACTGCCAAATCCGCCGCGGCCTTCAAGGCTGTTAAATCCTCCGGTGCCGACCTGATAGTCGCGCCGCGCTACGAAGTGAGCGTGCAGGATTACTTGGTGTACAAAGCGGTCAACGTCAAAGTGACCGGCAGCAAAGGCACTGTGACTGCAATTCGTTAAGAATTTGCCGTTACTGGGGGCTGCCAGGCCCCTTGCCTGAATCGGTCGGCATTATGCCGGCCGATTCATGAGACGAACGCAGCTAGCGCAGTTCTCCTCCAGTCTCCATAGTCATGTTCGTATCGACCATTGCGGTCGTTTTTGAACAAGAATATGAGGCTAGGCCATGACCAAGACCCTCCATCACCGTGCGTGCCATCTGTGCGAGGCCATCTGCGGCCTGACCATCGAGACCGAACTGCAGGCCGACGGCTCGACCCAGATCCGCTCGATCAAGGGCGACGCCCAGGACAGTTTCAGTCGTGGTCATATCTGCCCCAAGGCCGTGGCCTTGCAGGATATCCAGAACGACCCGGATCGCCTGCGCCAGCCGATGCGCCGGGTGGGCAGCGAGTGGCAGGCCATCGAGTGGGAAGAGGCCTTCGAACTGGTCGCCAGCCGTCTCGCCGATATTCAGGCCCGCCATGGGGCCAGTGCCGTGGCCACCTATCACGGCAACCCCAGCGTGCATAACTACGGGCTGTTGACCCATAGCAATTATTTCCTCGGCCTGCTGAAGACCCGCAGTCGTTTCTCCGCCACCTCGGTGGATCAATTGCCCCATCACCTGGTCAGCCTGCAGATGTACGGCCACGGCTTTATGCTGCCGATCTGCGATATCGACCACACCGACTTTATGCTGATTCTCGGCGGCAACCCGCTGGCCTCCAACGGCAGCATCATGACGGTGCCGGACGTGGAGAAGCGCCTGAAGGCGATCAAGGCGCGCGGCGGCAAGGTGGTGGTGGTCGATCCGCGCCGCAGCGAGACCGCGGCCATCGCCGATCAGCATGTGTTCGTGCGTCCGGGCCAGGATGCGGCGCTGTTGTTCGGCCTGCTCAATACCCTGTTCGAGGAAAACCTGGGGCGTGCCAGCCATCTGCCGATCGCCGGTCTGGACGAGGCGCGCCAGGCCATCGCCGGCTTCACCGTCGAGGCCATGAGCGCGCGCTGCGGTGTGCCGGCGACAAGCATTCGCCAGCTGGCCCGCGACTTCGCCGCCGCCGACAAGGCGGTGTGCTATGGCCGCATGGGCGTCTCCACCCAGGCCTTCGGCACCCTCTGCCATTGGTTGATCCAGCTGATCAACCTGGTCACCGGCAACCTCGACCGCGAGGGCGGGGCGCTGTGCACCGAGGCGGCCATCGACCTGACCACCTCCAGCTCCGGCACCCATTTCGACCGCTGGCGCAGCCGCGTCTCCGGGCTACCGGAATACGGCGGCGAGCTACCGGTGGCGGCGCTGGCCGAAGAGATGCTCACCGAGGGCGAAGGGCAGATCCGCGCCCTGGTCACGGTGGCTGGCAACCCGGTGCTGTCGACGCCCAACGGGCGTCAGCTGGAGCAGGCCCTGGACGGCCTGGAGTTTATGCTCAGCATCGACCCCTATATCAACGAAACCACCCGTTACGCCGACCTGATCCTGCCGCCTACCGGGCCGCTGGAGCATGATCACTACGACATGACCTTCAACAGTTTCGCCGTGCGCAACGTGGCCCGCTTCAATCAGCCGGTGCTGGACAAGCCCGCCGGCGCGCTGCACGACTGGGAGATCTTCGTCGGCCTGGCCAAGGCCTTCGCCAGCAAGCTCGAGGTGGAACTGAAGCCGACCATGGCGCCGGCGCAGCTGATCGACATGGGCCTGCGCATGGGCCGCTACGGCGACAAGTCCGAGCAGCAACTGTCCCTGGCCAAGCTGTTGGAGCACCCCCATGGCATCGACCTGGGGGCGCTCAAGCCCAATCTGGCCGCGCGTTTGAATACCCCGGGGAAACAGGTCCAGGCCGCGCCGGCCTTGCTCCTGAGCGATCTGCCGCGCTTCGCCGAACAACCGCTGCCCAAGGCCGACGAGCTGCTGCTGATCGGGCGCCGTCATGTGCGCAGTAACAACTCCTGGATGCACAACTATCACCGCCTGGTGAAGGGCAAGCCGCGCCATCAACTGCTGATGAACCCGGCGGATTTGGCCCAGCGCGGCCTGGCCGATGGCCAGCTTGTGCGGGTGCGTTCGCGGGTCGGGGCCATCGAGGTGGAAGTGGCGGCCAGCGAGGAGATGATGGCCGGGGTGGTCAGCCTGCCCCACGGCTGGGGGCACGCGCGCCCAGGGGTGCAGATGAGCATCGCCAGCGCACAGCCGGGTGCCAGCGCCAACGACCTGACCGACGAGCGCCAGCTCGATGCCCTGTCCGGCAATGCGGCGCTTAACGGCGTGCCGGTCGAGGTGTGCGCCGCCTGAGTAGCCCGGATGCAATCCGGGGAGTGGCCGCGCTGAGGCAAGGCCGAGCATTGCGCTCGGCTTTTGGTTACAATGGCGCCACCGTGCCGACCCGTGAGTCGGGAAGTTAAGTCCTGAGGTGCCCAATGGATATCATCGAAACCATCAAAGAGCAGATCGCCAACAACACCGTTCTGTTGTACATGAAAGGCTCGCCGAACGCTCCGCAGTGCGGCTTTTCTTCCAAAGCTGCACAGGTTGTCATGGCTTGTGGCGAAAAATTCGCCTATGTCGACATCCTGCAAAACCCGGAAATCCGCGCCAATCTGCCGAAGTACGCCAACTGGCCGACCTTCCCGCAGCTGTGGGTCGGCGGTGAGCTGGTCGGCGGCAGCGACATCCTGGCCGAGATGTTCGAGAAGGGTGAGCTGCAGACCCTGATCAAGAACGCCGTGCAGAAAGCCGACGCCTAATCCGCTTCTGCATCAACGAGAAACCCCGCCAAGTGCGGGGTTTTTTGTGGGTGCGCCAGGCATGGCGCGTTGCGCGTAAGCGCAACCAGTTTGGCTGTGGTGGCCAACTTGGTGACCTGGATGTGATCTCTGTTGGGTCGCACAGCAGAAACTCCGCATAGCGGGGGTCGAGACCATCGGGAGGTAAGAGTCGGAAGCTCTGAGGGCCGGTCTGGGCGCTTAGATAGCGCAGGCGACACATCAACGGAACCAAGCATCGCTGATGCAGTTTGTCAGTAGGCAGGAAGCGCCGAATACGAAACCGTACGTACGGTGATTTTTGGGGGGGACGGGCGCAATCCCGTCACCCCGGCCCGATCTCGATTGATGCTCCAGCCGTGTAGGTGACCGCGTGGGTTGAGGCGCGCAGCAACGAAGCCCAACTGCGATGGTGCGGGCGCAAGCCTTGCCGATTGGCATTTTGTTGGGCTTCGCGCCGCTCAGCCCAACCTACGATCGGAATGCAAAAAGGCCCCAGTCATAAGAGCGGGGCCTTTTTGTTTGTGCCTACTTCATTGGCGCAGGTCGATGGCCGGTTGTTTGGCCTGATCGGGCTGGTCGAACAGTTGCACCGGGTCAATCGGTAGGATGCCGGGGCGGTAGTTCTCGCGGATATCGCCGAGCACGCGGATATCGCTGTACTTCTTGCCGGACAGTGCGGCCAGGCCGGCGCCGTCGCGCACCACGGTGGGGCGCAGGAACACCATCAGGTTGCGCTTGATGCGGGTCTCCTTGGTGGAGCGGAACAGGCGGCCGAGCAGGGGGATATCGCCGAGCAGCGGCACCTTGGAGTCGGCCTGGGTCACGTCATCCTGGATCAGCCCGCCGAGCACTATGACCTGGCCGTTCTCGGCGAGTATGGTGCTCTTGATCGAGCGCTTGTTGGTGATCAGGTCGACCGCATTGACGCCCTGGCTGGTGGGGGCGATGGAGGAGATTTCCTGTTCGATTTCCAGGCGCAGGGAGGCGCCCTCGTTGATATGCGGGGTGACTTTCAGGGTCACGCCTATGTCCTGGCGCTCGATGGTGGTGAAGGGGTTATCCGCCCCCGAGGCGCTGGTGGTGAAGGAGCCGGTCTGGAACGGCACGTTCTGCCCGACCAGGATTTCCGCCTTCTGGTGGTCCAGGGTCAGCAGGCTGGGGGTCGACAGCAGGTTGCTCTTGCTGTTGGCCGACAGCGCGGTGATCAGCACGCCGAAGCTGTCGGTGCCTAGGCCGATGATGGCGCCGTCCGGCAGGTTGGCGAGGCTGTTGTTGTCGCTATCGCTGTCCTTGTCCTGTAGCGCCTGCAGCACGCGGCCGACCGACAAACCGGTGCCGCTGAAGTTGGTGCCGCCCAGGCCGCCGGTGCTACCGCGGCCGTCCACCGCCCACTGCACGCCGAGGGCGTCGCTGATGTCACCTGAGACTTCGACAATCGCGGCCTCGACCATCACCTGGGCGCGTGGCACGTCGAGCTGACGCACTATGTCTTCCAGGGTCGTCACCACATCGGGCTCGGCCAGCAGCACCAGGGCATTGAGGCTCTCGTCGGCGCGGATCAGGATGGTCTGCGGTTTGCCGGTGGTTTCGCCGCCGGTTCCCGGTTGGAGCTTCTCGGAAATCTCGCCGAGGGTTTCCGCCAGGCTCTTGGCGTCGCCATGGCGCAGGCGAATCACCCGGGTATTGGCCGAGCGGCTGGTGGGCGTGTCCAGGGATTGCGCCAGGGTCATCAGCTTGGCCCGGGCCGCCGGTGGGCCGAGCAGGATCAGGCGGTTGGTGCGGCCGTCGGCTATCACCTGGGTGGCGGAGGTGCCTTTGGCCTGGCCGCGATCCACGGCATTGCGCAGCACCTCGGCGGTGTCCATGACCCAGGCGTGCTGCAGGTTGAGCACGCTGTAATCGTTCTGTCCCTTCTGGTCGAGCTGGCGCAGCAGGTCTTCGATGCGTTCGATATTGGCCGTGCGGTCGCTGATGATGATGGCGTTGGCCGAGCTGACGGCGGCCAGGTGGCCGTATTGCGGCACCAGGGGGCGAATCAGCGGGATCAGCTCGGTGGCCGAGCCGTGCTGCACCTGGAGCACCCGGGTTTCCAAGCGGTCCGGCGCGGCGCGGCCGGCATCGGCGTCGGCCTTGGCCTCGGCGTTGGGCACTATGCGCGCCTGGTCGCCCTGGGTGATCACGCTGAAGCCGTGGGTGGCCATCACCGAGAGAAACAGCTGGTAGACCTCGCCGAGGTTCAGCGGGGTGCTCGACACCACGCTGACCTGGCCCTTGACCCGCGGGTCGACGACGAAGGTTTCCCCACTGATCTGCGCGACCTGATCGATAAACTCGCGGATATCGGCGCCCTTGAGGTTGATGGTCCAGCTTTCTTCCTGCTGGTTGGCGCTCGGCTCTACGGCATTGATGGCGGCGCTCAGCGGCAGCGGGCTGCAGGCCAGGCCTGCGGCCAGCAGGGCGAAGGTAAGGCGCGAAAGGATCGGGGTCATCGGTTCAGTCGTTTTCCGTGGGCTGCTCGGTGGGTTCAGCGTCCGCCGGCACAGTGCCGGAGGCTTCCATTTGTTGGCGCAGGGCGTCCATACGCTCGCGCAGTTGCACCAAATTGTCGTCTTCCAGCTCGCTGAGCTGTTCGAGGGCATCCTCCGGGCTGGCGCTGCCGTATGAGCTGACGCCGTCCTGGGTTTGACTCAGGGGGAAGCTCAGGCTTTCGCGGTGACCGTTGCGCATCAGCTCGACATGGCCTTCGGCCACTGCATGCAGACGCACGCCGCTGGCCACTTCGCTGTCGACGGTAAAACGCTGGGCGGCGCTGCCTTCGCTGCGGATGATAGCGCTGGAACGTTTCGGATCGGCATGCACGAAGCTGCCCAGCAGGGTCAGGCGCAGATGGGTGGCCGGGGCCGCGGCAGTGCTGGGCGCCGCGCTGCTACCGAAAAGTTGGCTGATCTGTGGATCGGCGCTCGGGGCCGCTGGTGCGCTGGGCGTGGGGCTGCTGCTCGCCACCGGGGTGCGCAGTAAGCGCAGCCAATCGGCGGTTTGCCAGGCCAGGCTGACGCTTATAGCCAGGATCAGGGCAATACCGAGCAGGGTTGGGGCCTGTTGCTGCAGCCAACGTTGGGGTGCCGAAAGGGGCAAAAGCGTTACTCCGAGCCTTATTATTCTGTGGTCTGGATCGCGCGCTGATCATAGACACTTGCCGCGGATTTGACAGCCCCCCGTCGGGGTAGTGTGTCTGTTAGCTCGATGTGCTAAAGATAGCGCGCTGTTTGCGCTCTACGGCGGGCAACTTACAACAATTAACTCGCGGAACCCTAGGTGTTAATTAAGCTCGTTTGGGGCTTTTTAGTCAGACATCTGGCCTCCGTGCTTAAGGCATGTCACGAATGAATGCGCTGCACACTGAAGTGCCACTACGGCGTTTGCCGTTCAGTTTTGCCAGGCGGCATGGCGTGGTGTTACTGGTTGATCAGGATGCGCCCTGTCTGGCCCATAGACCGGGCGTCGAACTGGTGGCGCTGGCCGAGGCGCAGCGCTTTGTCGGCAGCCGCTTGCCCTTGTCGGCCCTCTCCCTGGAAGCCTTCGAACAGGCGCTGGCCAAGGCCTATCAGCATGATTCGGGGGCCATGCAGCTGGCCGAAGGCTTGGGCGGCAGCCTGGATCTGGCGGCGCTGGCCGAGCAGGTGCCGGAAACCGAAGACCTGCTGGAGCAGGAAGACGACGCCCCTATCATCCGCCTGATCAACGCCATCCTCGGCGAGGCGATCAAGGAAAACGCCTCGGACATTCACCTGGAAACCTTCGAGAAACGTTTAGTCGTGCGCTTTCGCGTGGACGGCATCCTGCGTGAGGTGCTCGAACCCAAGCGCGAACTGGCGGCCTTGCTGGTGTCGCGGATCAAGGTGATGGCGCGCCTGGATATCGCCGAGAAGCGCATTCCGCAAGACGGGCGCATCTCCCTGAAGGTCGGCGGCCGCGAGGTGGACGTGCGGGTCTCGACCCTGCCCTCGGCCAATGGCGAGCGGGTGGTGCTGCGTTTGCTCGACAAGCAGGCCGGGCGCCTGAACCTGCAGCACCTGGGCATGAGCGCCCGGGATCGCGACCTGATGGAAGAAACCGTGCGCAAGCCCCACGGCATCCTGCTGGTCACCGGCCCCACCGGTTCGGGCAAGACCACCACGCTGTATGCCAGCCTGGTCAGCCTGAACGACCGCACGCGCAATATCCTCACGGTGGAAGACCCGATCGAATACCACCTCGAAGGCATAGGCCAGACCCAGGTCAACGCCAAGGTCGATATGACCTTCGCCCGCGGCCTGCGCGCCATCCTGCGCCAGGACCCGGATGTGGTGATGGTCGGCGAGATTCGTGACAAGGAAACCGCCGAGATCGCCGTACAGGCGTCCTTGACCGGTCACCTGGTGCTCTCGACCCTGCACACCAACAGCGCCATCGGGGCCATCACCCGCCTGGTGGATATGGGCGTCGAGCCGTTTCTGCTGTCATCGTCCCTGCTCGGCGTACTGGCCCAGCGCCTGGTGCGGGTGCTCTGTCCGCACTGCAAGGAGGCCTACCAGGCCGATGAGGCCGAATGCACGCTGCTCGGCGTGGCAGCCGCGGCGGCGCCGACTCTGTATCACGCCCGTGGCTGCAATGAATGCCATCAGCAGGGCTATCGCGGCCGTACCGGCATCTATGAGCTGGTGGTATTCGATGACCAATTGCGCACCCTGATCCACAACGCCGCCTCCGAGCAGGATATGGTGCGCCATGCCCGCAGTCTGGGTTCGAGTATCCGCGCCGATGGCATGCGCAACGTGCTGGCCGGGGTCACCACCCTGGAAGAAGTGCTGCGCGTGACCCGCGAAGAATGAGCAAGGAACGCTGATGGCCGCGTTCGAATACCTCGCCCTGGATAGCAAGGGACGCCAGCAGAAGGGCGTGCTGGAGGCCGACAGTGCCCGCCAGGTGCGGCAGATACTGCGCGACAGGCAGCTCGCACCGCTGGACGTCAAGGCCACCCGCACCCGTGAGAACGCCAGCGCCGGCGGGCATTTCAGCTTTACCCGCGGGCTCTCGGCCAGCGATCTGGCGCTGCTCACGCGCCAGCTGGCGACCCTGATCCAGGCCGCGTTGCCGATCGAGGAGGCTTTGCGCGCGGCCGCCGCCCAGGCCCGTTCGCCGCGGGTGCAGAGCATGCTGCTGGCGGTGCGCGCGCGGGTGCTGGAAGGCCATGACCTGGCCGGCAGCCTGAAAGAATTCCCTTCGGCCTTTCCCGAGCTGTACCGCGCCACCGTGGCGGCGGGCGAGCATGCCGGCCACCTGGGCCCGGTGCTGGAGCAATTGGCCGATTACACCGAACAACGCCAGCAGTCGCGGCAGAAGATCCAGCTGGCGCTGCTCTATCCGCTGATCCTGATGTGCGCCTCCCTGCTGATAGTCGGCTTTCTGCTCGGCTATGTGGTGCCGGACGTGGTGCGGGTGTTCGTCGACTCCGGGCAGACCCTGCCGGCGCTGACCCGCGGTCTGATCGGCCTGAGCGATTGGGTCAAGAGCTGGGGCTGGTTGGCGGTGATTCTGGCGATACTGGGCGTATTCGCCTTGCGCTGGGCGCTGCGCGACGACGCGGTCAAGGCGCGCTGGCATGGCTTTTTATTGCGCGTGCCCTTGGTCGGACGCCTGATCCGTGCCACCGACTGCGCGCGCTTCGCCTCTACCCTGGCGATTCTCACCCGCAGTGGCGTGCCCCTGGTCGAAGCCCTGGGCATAGGCGCCGAGGTGATAGCCAACCGGGTGATTCGCGCCGATGTGGTGATAGCCGCGCAGAAGGTGCGCGAGGGCGGCAGCCTGACCCGGGCCCTGGAAGCCAGCGGCCAGTTCCCGCCGATGATGCTGCATATGATCGCCAGCGGCGAGCGCTCCGGCGAGCTGGATCAGATGCTGGCCCGTACCGCGCGCAACCAGGAAAACGATCTGGGCGCCCAGGTGTCGCTCTTGGTGGGGCTGTTCGAACCTTTTATGTTGGTCTTTATGGGGGCGGTGGTGTTGGTCATAGTCTTGGCCATACTGCTGCCGATTCTGTCTCTCAATCAGTTGGTGGGGTAAGCAGTGAACAAGCGTCAATCCGGTTTTACGCTGATCGAAATCATGGTGGTGGTGGTGATCCTGGGCATTCTCGCCGCCCTGGTGGTGCCGCAGGTGATGAGCCGGCCCGATCAGGCCAAGATCACGGTGGCCAAGGGGGATATCAAGGCGGTGGCGGCTGCCCTGGATATGTACAAGTTGGATAACCACGCCTATCCGAGCACCCAGCAGGGCCTGGAGGCGCTGGTGAAGAAACCCTCGGGCAACCCGCAGCCGAAGAACTGGAACCGCGATGGCTACCTCAAGCGCGCGCCGGTGGACCCTTGGGGCAATGCCTATCAATACCTGGCCCCCGGCAGCAAAGGTGCGTTCGACCTCTATTCGCTGGGCGCCGATGGCAAGGAAGGCGGCGCCGAGCACGATGCCGATATCGGTAACTGGGACCTCTGATGAGGCGCTGCTGAGCCATGCCAGTCGCTCGCCGCGCTGCCACGCCGCCTGGAGCCGTTGCGTCCAAGGCTTTTACCCTGATCGAGCTGCTGGTGGTGCTGGTGATACTCGGCTGTCTGATCGGCGTGGCGGTGCTCAGCCTGGGCATCGCTGGGCCGAGCCGGGAGCTGCATAACGAGGCCGAGCGCTTGGCCGGTTTGATTGGCGTGTTGGCCGAGGAGGCGGTGCTGGATAACCAGGAATATGGCCTGCTGCTCGGTCGCGACAGCTATCAGGTGCTGCGTTACCAGCCGGCCACCCTGAGCTGGCAGGCCCTGCCCGGCAAACCTCATGTGCTACCCGTTTGGGCCGAGCTGAGCCTCGAACTGGAAGGCGCGGCCCTGGAGCTGCCCATGCCGGCGCAGCAGAAGGAGGGCGCCAAGGCGCCGGTGCCGCAGCTGTTGCTGCTGTCCAGCGGCGAGATCAGCCCCTTTCGTCTGCGCCTGGCGGAACGCCGCGCCGACGGTCTGCGCTTGCTGCTGGTCAGCGACGGCTTCGGCTTGCCCAAGGTCGAGGTCGAGCAGCCGGCAGGGCGCGCCGGATGAGGCGTTTAGGTGGTTTTACCTTGCTCGAGGTGTTGGTCGCCCTGGCGATTTTCGCCATGGTCGCCGCCAGCGTCCTGACCGCCACTTCACGCAGCCTGCAGACCGCCGCGCGTCTGGAGGACAAGACCCTGGCGATGTGGATCGCCGACAACCAGCTGACCGAGCTGCAACTGGCGCCAGAGCCGGTGGCCGATGGCCGTGCCCAGGGCGAGCTGGAGTTCGCCGGGCGGCGCTGGCAGTGGCAGAGCGAAATCAAGGCGACCAGCGAACCGACCATGCGTCGGGTCAGCCTCTGGGTCGCGCCGCGCGCCGAGGATGGCCTGGGCGGCGAGGTGCGCGAGCGTGCGCTGGTCAGCCTCAACGGTTTTCTCGGTGAGAAGCCATGAGAGCGGCCCGTGGCTTTACCTTGCTCGAGTTACTGATCGCCATCGCGATCTTTGCCCTGCTGGGCCTGGGCACCTACCGCATGCTCGACAGCGTGCTGCAAACCGACAAGGTCACCCGTGCCCACGAGGCGCAGTTGCGCGAACTGGTGCGGGCCATGGCGGCCTTCGAGCGCGATCTGCTGCAGGTGCTGCCGAGGCCGGCGCGGGATGGCTTCGGCGAGCCGCGTGCCGCCCTGCTCGGTGAGGACGGCGACAACGATGCCCTGGAGCTGACCCGCAGCGGCTGGCGCAATCCGCTGGCTCAGGCCCGCGCCTCGGTGCAGCGGGTGCGCTGGCAGCGCAGTGGCGAGCAGTGGCAGCGGCAGTATTGGACTGTGCTGGATCAGGCCCAGGACAGCCAGCCCCAGGTGCAGCAGGCCCTGGATGGGGTGACCGAGCTGCAGCTGCGCTATCAGGATGGCAAGGGCGTTTGGCATGACGCCTGGCCGCCCGAGCAAGAGCAGGGCGAAGAGGCCCTGGTCGTGCTGCCCCAGGCCATCGAACTGGTCATGCAGCATCGCCGCTATGGCGAGTTGCGCCGCCTGCTGCGCTTGCCGGATGTCTTGCCCGAACGTCTGCAGCAGGCGCCGCAGAACCCTGAGAATCCCGCAGAGCCCGCGCCAGAAGCGGAGCCGCAGCCATGAGGGCGCAGCGCGGCATGGCCTTGATCACCGTATTGCTGGTGGTGGCGCTGGTCACTGTGGTCAGCGCCGGGATCATCGCCCGCCAGCAGCTGTCGATCCGCAGCAGCGCCAACCAGCTGCATGTGCGCCAGGCCTGGCATTACGCGCTGGGCGGCGAGACCCTGGCCAAGGCGCTGCTGCAGCGCGATCTGCGCCAGGGCGATCCGCGTGCGCCGGTGGATCATCTGGCCGAGGCCTGGGCCAAGCCGCTGGCACCCTTCGCCCTGGATGAAGGCGGCGAGCTGCGGGTGCAGATCATCGACCTCACCGGGCGCTTCAATCTCAACAGCCTGCTGCGCGAGAACCAGCCCAACGAGGCCGCCGTGGCGCAATTGCGCCGCCTGTTGCTGGGGCTGCGGATCGAGACGCCCTATGCCGAGCGCCTGCTCGACTGGCTGGATGCCGACCAGGAGGCGACGGGCGGCTATGGCGCCGAGGACAACCAGTATCTGCTGCTGCAGCCGCCCTATCGCGCGGGCAATCGCCT
>Ga0209343_10004260_pt1 | contig 17703 bp, 19 predicted proteins | sample RifCSPlowO2_02_FD_184026 | JGI IMG/M metagenome (GOLD analysis project Ga0209343, IMG submission 184026) | Groundwater microbial communities from Rifle, Colorado - Rifle CSP2_plank lowO2_0.2 (SPAdes) (version 2) | ecosystem: Environmental > Aquatic > Deep subsurface > Groundwater | place... | reverse complement strand
CCTCGGCGCGCGCGTGGTCGGGCTCGACGTCAAGCGCTACTACGCCTTCACCTTCGGCCTCGGCTCGGCGTGCGTCGCGGTCGCCGGCTGCATGATGATCCTGCTGGTCGACGTGACGCCCGCGCTCGGCCCCGCCTATACCCTGCTCGCCTTCGTCATCGTCATCGTCGGGGGCCTGGGTTCGATGGGCGGGGCGCTGCTCGGCGGCGTGCTGATCGGCGTCTCGGAGGCGCTCGCTGGCCTTTTCATCACTCCCTCGGCGAAGAGCATGTTCAGCTTCGGCCTGCTGATCCTCGTGCTGCTGTTCCGTCCGCAGGGCCTGCTCGGGAAGAAAGCGTGAACCGCCGCGCCGCCGTCCTGCTCGCCGCGCTCGGCGTGGCGCTGCTCGCGCTGCCCGGGTTCGCGAGCGCCTACGTCCTTTCGGTGGCGACGTTGATCCTGTTCCTCGCCTACACCGGGCAGGCGTGGAACGTGATGATGGGTTTCGCCGGCCAGCTTTCGCTCGGCCACTCGCTCTACGTCGGCGTCGGCGCCTACGCGGCGGCGGGGCTCTTCTTCCACTTCGGCATCGGCCCCTGGGCCGGGGTGTGGCTCGCGATCGCGCTGTGCGTCGCGTTCGGCGCGGCGATCGGATTCCTGGCCTTCCGCTTCGGCATCTCGGGCGTGTACTTCGCGCTGCTGACGATCGCCTTCGCCGAATTCACGCGCATCGGCTTCGACCATCTCGACTGGACCGGCGGCCCGGGCGGCCTGTTCATCAAGGTGGCGCAGCGCGACCAGATCGACCTCGCCAACTTCCGCGGCCCGCCGGCGATGTACTACTACGCCATGCTGGCGCTGACCGCAGGCGCGTTCGCATTGTGCGCCGCCCTGCTGAAATCGCGCGCCGGCTACTACTGGCAGGCGATCCGCGAGAACGAGGAAGCCGCGCAGGCGCTCGGCATCAATACCTTTCGCTGGAAGATGCTGGCGGTGATTCTGTCCTCCGCGATGACCGCCGTGTCCGGCGTGTTCTTCGCCTTCTATTACAACAACCTCTTTCCGGAGCAGATCTTCAACATCAGCCGCTCGATCGAGATCATCCTCGGACCGATCATCGGCGGCGTAGGCACGCTGTTCGGACCGATCCTGGGCGCCGCCGTGCTCACCATCCTCGCCGACCTGATCACCGAGGTGCTGGCGGCGCTCGGCTGGGAGATTCCCGGCATCAAGCAGGTGTTCTACGGGGTCGTGCTGCTGGCAGTGATCATGTTCCTGCCGCACGGCATCTGGCCGACGCTCGCGCGCCGGCTTGGGCTCGCGAAATGAGCGTGCTGCTCGAAGTGCGCGCGCTGTCGAAGGCGTTCCGCGGCCTGAAAGCCGTGCAGAGCGCGTCGTTCGAGGTACCGCAGGGCGGGCTGGTGGCGCTGATCGGGCCGAACGGTGCCGGCAAGACGACCATCTTCAACATGGTCGCCGGGGTCTACGCGCCCGACGGGGGCGAAATCCTGTTCAGCGGCCAGTCGATCGGGGGGCTGCGCGCGGACCAGATCTGCGCCGCGGGCATCGGCCGCACCTTCCAGATCGTGAAGCCGTTCGCGGGACTGTCGGTGATCGACAATGTGACCGTAGGCGCGCTGCTGCGGGAGAAAAGCGTCTCGGCGGCGAAGAAACTCGCCGCCGAGATCGTGGAAAAACTGGGATTGGGAGCGAAGCGCGACCTGCCCGCGGCCTCCCTCACCCTGCCCGACCGCAAGCGCCTCGAAGTGGCCCGCGCATTGGCGACGCGGCCCCGCCTGCTGCTGCTCGACGAGGTCATGGCAGGCATCACGCCCACGGAATGCGACCTGATGGTCAGCGTGTTCCGCGAGCTGAATCGCACCGACGGTCTTACCATTCTCCTCATCGAGCACGTGATGCGCGCGGTGATGGCGCTCGCGCAGCAGGTGGTGGTGCTGCACCACGGCGAGATCATCGCGCGGGGCACTCCGGAGCAGGTCGTGCGTGACGCGGCGGTGCTCGAGTGCTATCTCGGTGAAGAGGCCGAGGTATGAGCGCCATGCTCTCGATCGAGCAACTCGATCTCTACTACGGCGACGCGCAGGCGCTCGCCGGGGTCTCGCTGGAGGTGCCCAAGGGCGAGATCGTCGCCATCATCGGTGCCAACGGCGCCGGCAAGTCCTCGCTCATCCGCTGCATCGCCGGAATCGAGCGCTCGCGCGCCGGACGCATTACCTTTGCCGGCCGCGACATCACGCGGCTCGAATCGCACCAGGTCTGCAATCTCGGTATCGGCCAGGTCGCGGAAGGGCGCCAGGTGTTTCCCTCGCTATCGGTCGAGGAAAACCTGGAAATGGGCGCGATGCTGCCGCGCGCGCGCAAGCGCCTGCAGCAGGCGATGGACGAGGTATTCGCCATGTTTCCGCCGCTCGCCGAGCGGCGCCGTCAGCTCGCCGGCACGATGTCGGGCGGCGAACAGCAGATGCTGGCGATCGGCCGCTGCCTCATGGGCCAGCCCGAGCTGGTGATGTTCGACGAGCCTTCGCTCGGGCTCGCACCGACCGTGGTGCAGGAGGTGCTGCACACCATCCGCGTGCTGCACGAGCGCGGCCTCACGATCCTGCTGGTGGAGCAGAACGTCGCGGTGTCGCTGAAGCTCTCGCAGCACGCCTACGTGCTGGAGAACGGCCGCGTCGTCATGAGCGGCTCGGGCGAGCAGCTGCTGCACGACGACCGGGTAAGGCAGGCGTACCTCGGGCTCTAGACCGGCTCAGGCGGCTTCTGAGTAGACGCTCGAGCCGTCGCCCTGGTAGGCCTCGTAGACGTGCTCGAACAGCGTGCTGCACTTCGCCTGGTAGATTTCCTTCGAGTAGGCGCGAGGCAGCCCTGCATCCAGCGTGTCCTCGATCGCGATGCGCACTCGAGCGCGTGACTGGATCTTTTGGCGCCAGCCGAGGACGAGCAGCGCATTCAGCCGTTCGAGCAGCAAGCGCGCGACCTTCTTGGCCTCTTCGCGTTCCTCGCCCGTCAGATCCGGTCCCGGGCGCGTGAGGATGTCGAAGATGGTCAATTGTTCCTCGCTCAGGTGCTCGCGCAGGTGCCGCCCCTGCTCTTTGGTCAGCACCCCGGTCAGCGCAAGCAGGTCCTTGAAGATTTCCTCGATGTTGCGACTGCCTGCGTTGTAGGCGTCGATCAGTTGCTGGAATTTGTCGAGGTAGTCGGCACGCGTGCGGTTGAGGCGCACCATGCGTTCGAGCTGCGCGCGCACCGCTGCCTTGAGGCGCTCCAGGTCCGTGTTCCTCGGCTTTGCCTTCTGGAAGCGTTTGGCGAGCGCCTCGAAATCGATCTTCGACAGATCAATGGCTGGGTAAGCCCCCGCCCGATCCCTGATCTTGAACGGTTCGCTCGCGATCGAGCCGTCGAGCAGTTCCTGGATTCCCTGCATGACGTGCGAGATGTCCGGCGGGTCGGCCCGGTTGCGGATGTAATCTGCCAGGGCGCGGATTGAGCCGCACCGCTTCGCGGATTCGATGGCTATGGGATCAGGTTTCACCGCGCCGTAGAGAGCGTCCACCAGGCGCGCCCGCGCCAGAAAGTCCCGCTTGACTGCTTCCGGAGCAAGCAGCCGGTTGGCCGCATCCTCTACCGCCTGCGCCCGCTCGAACTTCTCCGCAGAAGTCCCTTCGATCCTGGCGAGATCTACTCCATGCGTCTTGCAGCAGGTTGTCGCGTCCGCCACAGCCTTGCGCAATTCGGCCACCAGCGCTCTCTTGTCGCGCACAGGCATCTCGCCGCTGCGGCCCTTGGCGTAGATCGCCAGCGCCCGTTCGAGCGAAGCGAACACGTTGGCGTAGTCCACAATCGTCCCGCTGTGCTTGCCCGGGAATACGCGGTTGGCGCGCGCGATGGTCTGCATCAGCGTGTGGTTGCGCATCGGCTTGTCGAGGTAGATCGTCGAGCAGCTCGGCGCGTCGAACCCGGTCAGCCACATGGCGCAGAGGAACACCAGGCGCAGCGGGTCGTCTGGGTCCTTGAATTTTTCGTCCAGCGCCTGCTCGTTCATGCGCTTGCGGTGGGGAATGATGTCGAGGCCCCGCTTCTTCATCTGCTCGATCTCGTTCTGGCCCGGAGACACCACCACCGCCATGCCGGTCGAGTCCATCTTCGGCCAATACTTCTTCACCTTGTCGTACATGCGAAGCGCCGTGGCCTTGTCGATGGACACCACCATCGCCTTTCCCTGGAAGCCCCGGCCGGTGAAATGGCGCACGATGTCCTTCGCCACCGTGTCCAACCGGTCGTCGCGCGTGATGAGGTGGTACTGGCGTGACAGTTCCTTCTCCAGTCGCGCCTCCTGATCGGGATCCAGCGCCGCCTGCTCGATCAGCTCGTAGACCTCTTCGTTCAGGTCCGGGTTGACGAGCTGCAGCTCTGGCGTGCGGTTCTCGTAGTAGAGCGGCACCGTGGCGCCGTCCTCGATCGACTGCTGGAAGTCGTAGATCGAGACGTAGTCGCCGAAAACTTCCTTGGTCCTTTCCTCGCCCACGATCAGCGGCGTGCCGGTGAAGGCGAGGAACAGCGCCTTCGGCATCGCTGCGCGCATGTTCATCGCCAGCGTGTCGTACTGGCTGCGGTGCGCTTCGTCGGTCAGCACGATCACGTCCGCGCGGTCGCACAGCATCTCGGGCGCCTGGAATTTATGAATCAAAGTAAACACATAGCGATGGTTCTCGGCCAGGAGCTGGCGCAGCTCCGCGCCGCTCTGCGCGTGGCAGGCGTCGCCTTCCGCTTCGCTTACCGCGCCGCAGGCCTTGAAGGTCTTGGCAATCTGATCGTCCAGCTCGACGCGGTCGGTCACCACGACGAAGGTCCAGTTGCCGGGGACTTTCCGCAGGATCTTCTGCGCGAAGAACACCATCGAGAAGCTCTTGCCTGATCCCTGCGTCTGCCAGAACACGCCGCCGCGGCCGTGGCCGCTCTTCCGCGCCTCCAGCGCCGCGGCGATGGCGTTGTTCACCCCAAGGTACTGGTGGTTCTGCGCCAACGCCTTCACCAGGCCGCTCTTGTGCTCGGAGAAGAGCGTGAAGTTCTCCGTGATGTCCAAGAGGCGCGCGGGCGTGCAGGTGCCGCGCAGCATCACCTCCAGCGACACACGGCGCGGTTCATCCTCGCGTTCGATGCGCTTCCACTCGGAGAACCGTTCCCAGTCCGCCGTGAGCGTCCCGACCCGGCTTTCCGTGCCGTTGGAGGCGATCAGGAACGCGCTGTACCAGAAGAGCTGCGGGATGCCGTTCTGCGCGTGCTTGTAGCTCGTCAGGTTTTCGTCGAACGCCTGCCGCGCCGCCACCCCGGGTTTTTTCAGCTCGATCACCACCCACGGCATCCCGTTCACGAACCCGATCAGATCCGGCCGGCACGTATAGAGCTGCCCGGTGACCGTCATCTGCGAGACCAGCAGGAAATCGTTCGCCGCGGGATTCTCCCAATCCACCACCCGCACCCGCTCCTCCCTCAACCCGCCGCGTTCGCGATCCGGCACCGAAACCTTCACGCCGTCCTTCAGCAGAGCGCACACCTCCCGGTTCGCCCCGGCCAGCGTCATCGCCGACCGGTCGCGCGTCAGCTCGTCCAGGGCGCTGGTGATCGCTTCAGGGGAAAACTTCGGATTCAGCTTCTCCAGCGCCGCGCGGAGTCGAGGCGCGAGCACCACTTCGCCCGACGTCTCGCGTCCGGGCGTGCCTCCCGGGCCGAACTTCTCTTCAATCGCCGAGACGGTCTGCCAGCCCAGTTCCGCGAACAGCCCGATCGCGGGCTGCTCGACGAGCTGGTCTTCGGTATAGGTCCCTGTAATCACAATGCAATCAGTGTAGCCCGCGTCAACCGAAACCGCCGCTGGCGCGCTAAGCACAGGAACGTGAATGAGCTCTCGATCGCAAAACGAGAAAAAGTTCGGTCAATGGGCGGCAACGCCCGGCGGCGGCCGTCGGTATTGGATCGACGTTCCGGGTCGGCAGGGGTGGCGGGCGCGGCACCCATAAGGGTCACCAGAAAGCGTAGGATGGCCAAATGATCGTGACAAAACAGGATGTTGCGGAGAGGATCGCGGCGCATCTCCAGCACCGCGTCACCCTGCCTCAGCTCGTCGATTGGGCCGAGAACGCGATGATGGATGCCACCTTCGACGAGAAGGACGCCGCGACTATCGCCGCCGTCGTCGCGCGCCTCGGCGTGGCCGACGTGCGTGCCTTCGGGCTGACCTGGACCGACTGCGAGGAACTGCTCGCGAAGCTCGGCTTCTCCGCCCGCGTGGAAATCATCGCTGCCTGACTTGTTCGGGGCGCCGAAACGGCGCCAGCGCCGGCCGCGAGCCGCACCACGCGCACGCCGATCGCGCGCCCGGACGTCTCACGACCCCGATAGATTCTTGACGATGATATTTGCGATCCCCACTTCGATCGTCATCGATTCCTTCATCACTTCAACAATCTTCTTCCGGGTCGCGTCAGTGATCAGGCCATGCACCCTCGACGAATCCTGGGTCAGCTGGGCCACCATTTCGTCGAAGTCAAGATCGGCGGCGAAAGTACAGTCGAGGATCGAGGGCTCCGGATTCGTCAGGAACGCGTATCCATCCTTCGCGCTGATGCTGATGAGCTCGTCCAGCAAATGCTTTTTGCTTTTCTGCAGTTCGGTCGGGCTCGAATTGAACAGAAAACCGAGGCAAAAAGGATTGGTCGCCACAATGACGACGTACTTCTCTTTCGGTGGCACGGTGAACGAACAAAAAAGCCGCAGAACGCGGCCCGGGACGATCAGTTCTTCAAGCGACTGGATCACGCCGCGCGACGTTTGGCGTGATGCGCCGGATCCTTCTTCGAATGCGCTTCGCCGGGGTTTCGATCTTCAAGGTGCGAAGCAATCGCTTCGGCCCCCTTCAACTCCTCGACGAGATCGGACAGCTTCATCTCGCCATTGGGGCCCGCGTTCTCAAACGCTTTCCCCTGGTGGCTCAGCTTTTTGAGCCTGCCAAACGACATCGTTCCGTATTTCCGAGCCGCGTCCAGCAGACAGGCCATGTCCGATCTGCTGAGCAAATCCGTGTCTACGGTCCCTCGCGCACTCAAGTAAACGTCGTTGACTTCCAGCAGTTCAAAGGCCTCGGGAAACTGCAGATCCCACTTGGCCTTGCCGTTCACGTACTTGACGATCTCGTACGCCGCGCTCGGCACCGGTCCGTGCTCGAGCGCGTAGAACGTCTCGCCGTAAATCTGGCGGCCGTAATCCTGGAGGTGCTTGCGGTCGGCGTAGTACAGGCACTTGAGCGCGTTGTACACGTTCGCCGGCTTCGGAGTGTGCGTCACCACGAAAAGCAGCGCATGCAGCGCCTTGCGCTGGTCGAACCGCGGCCTGGCCATGTTCAGCAGGGAGCGCACGCGCGCGATTTTACGCCTGCCCCAGCGCTGCCACGTGTGCCAGCGCCTGGCGTACGTCCTCCTCCTCCAGATCCGGATGCTCGGCGACGATCTGCGCCGGCGTCATGCCGTTGGCGACGAGGTTGACGACGTGGGCGACCGAAATCCTCGGGCCTCGCAGCGTTGCGCGGCCCGCAAGGACGTTCGGATCGTGAGTGATGCGGTCAAGCATTTGCGTTATCGCCCAATGGGTTGCGAAGGATAGCACGAGGCCAACGGAACCCGAGAAGGCCACGCCTCAGCGGGCGGCCGCGAGCGAGGCCACCCGCTCGCTCATCGCGCGCGCGGGCCGCAGCCACTTGCCGTGCGCGCGAGTCGGGCGGCGGTTCAGCTCCAGCGACACCCGGAGCGCATCGAGTTCGAGGACGTGGGCAGCTTCCTCCACGCGCGGCACCAAATCACTCAGCGCGATGTTCATCGACGCGAGCACCGACCGGTCCGTCTTCGCGTCGAAGCGCGCCGCCCCCAGCGCCGCATCGACCCTCGCAATGACCGGATCGGCGATTCCTTCAGTCGCGAGCGACGCCAGAAACACCTCGCGGTGCCAGCGCCCCAGCTCCGCGAACTGCCGCGCGCGCATCCCCGGCAGAAACAGGCAATAGCGTGTCGCGTCGTGGCAGAACAGGACGCACTGCACCCGGTCGTAGCGCACCAGGTTCGCGTGCCAGCCGCCGAGGCCGCCAGCTTCCTCGAGCGCCGCCGCCGAAACTCCGGGAATCTTCTCCGCAAGCTTGCGGGTACAGTGAATGACCGTCATCTGGGAGACCAGCAGGAAATCACCGGTCGTCCGCGGAAAGAACCGGAACCGCGGATTATCGTTTCGATTCGCGCTTCGACCCGCGCTCTGCCTCCCAGCCTTTGCATGCCAGCGCGATGTATCGCGGCACGGGCCGGCTGCCGGAGCCATAGGAGCTCATCGTGCGCGGGGTCATGCCGAGCGCCTTTGCCGCTTCCGCGAGCGAGAGCCCATGACGGGCACGCCAGCGCGCAAACAGCCGCGTATTTTCGTCGGATGCATTCTGCGCCTGGGCGTCCAGCCACAGCGTGTCTGCCCCGATCTGGATGTCGAGGGCCGGCCATTCCACCGTCCAGCCCTCGCCCTCGACGATAACCGCCTTGGCGAAAGCCTTGGCGCTGCGCAGGGGCGCCAGCGCCGGGAATTTGTCGAACTCGCCGGCGAGCGACACGGTGTAGACACTTCCGTCCACGAACGTCAGCCTAAGCCGGCGGCCGGACAGTGCCTTGACCGCGGCGAGCCGCGGACGCTTCATCGTTGCCATGATTTCCACTCCTCAATCAGTTCCGCCTATGATAAGCGTAGGATGACCAAATGATCGTGACGAAACAGGATGTTGCGGAGAGGATCGGGGTACATCTCCAGCACCGCGTCACCCTGCCTCAGCTCGTCGATTGGGCCGAGAACGCGATAATGGATGCCGCCTTCGACGAGAAGGACGCCGCGACCATCGCCGCCGTCGTCGCACGCCTCGGCGTGGCCGACGTGAGCGCCTTCGGGCTGACCTGGACAGAGTTCGAGGAACTGCTCGCCAAGCTCGGCTTCTCCGCCCGCGTGGAAATCATCGCTGCCTGACCAGGCGGCCGGACACATGATGTGGGTTGTCATCGTAGAAATTGGCTACTTGAGGTCCGTAAGAAGCCAAGTCACGTCTTCGACATCTGTCGAATAGTGCTTCTTGCTACGTTTGACAAAGCTAACCGTGTAGACATGCCCGAGCCGAAGCTCTTCCTCGACTTTTAAGGTATCGGCCAATCGACCACGTATGTCTTCGCCGGTTTCCGGGTCAAAGCGAAAAGCACGAGTTATTAGATCTGCGCCAAGCAGGGTGCCTCGCACAGTGACTCGTTCTTCAGTTTCCTCGCTGGTTTGCGAGATGACCTCACGCAGCCGTGCAAATTCTGGTTGCTGAACAACCAACGAAGCTCTCACCTCGTCGTTGCGCCGCCATTTGATGTCGACGCTCAATCCAGACTCCACGTGATCGGTGGCCCACCTATAGAGTTTACGGATTGGCGCGACACCCAAGTTCTTTGCGTGTTGCGCGAGGTCCTCGGATGAGCTTGCCTTCACCATTTCAAATAACTGACGGAACGCCATGTCTAGGGTGGATTCGACAAGAAGCATGCGTTCATTCGGTACCGTGAATACGAAACCCAATGAACCACTAAAGCTGTATCCAAAATTCAATGCGGTTTCCTGGGCTATGTCTGCTCCCCAGCTAGCACGTTCCTTTCTCTCGCCCGTCTTAATCGAATCGTAGACAAGCGTAAGAGCATCTTGAAAGTCCCCCAAGGTGCTGGTTAGCGCCCACAGGGAATAGTCTTCGCCGTGCTCTGGAATCAATCTGTAACTACATACGTCGAGATGTTGTTTGTCAGTCATGCTGGCAAACAGCGTTTCCAAGCTGCGATATCGCTTCTGCAGGGAACTAATAGTTGAAGTGATGCTTGACCGATCTGGATGCTTCGTAGCCGTGTCCCGCAGCTTGGCAAGCGCGGTCTCCGTGTCATTCAGTTTCTGTAATATGTCGAGAAGGTCAGCCATGGATCACCTCAATTGAATTAGCGCCATGCCCTTCTTGTCGATTCCTCTACTGAATCCAAATTGCCTGATCCAGTAAGCGCGTTCCCATTCGCCCCATGCGCGAAGCTCGTCTTCCTCGCTGTATGCCCAGAGCAGGTAGGCATCGCAAAAATAGTCCGACTTGAAGGGGGCTACGGCAACCAAATCGACGATGGCCTGCTGCGTGTCTGTACCGTTTTCGTAAAACGACCATTCGACGCAAAGCACAATGTCGACATCTTCGGGATCGAGTTTCTGCGTCACAAAGCTCCCGTCAATCCACAGGTCGCCGACAATGCCCTCGGACCGGAGCATGCCCACGAACTTCTCGAGTCCGTCCATGATCTGAGAGCGGCTCTTGGACAGCGGAAACGCGGTAACACACCTCGAGCGCAATTCCGCCAAGGACATGACGTGAAATCCAGCCTCTAGAAGCGGCGGAAACTCTTCCTTGTCGGTCACTCCGACCCACTCCTCGTCGGGTCAATCTTCTTCTTCGGGTTCTACGTAGAGAATGGTAATGCGGTAGCCGTCACGCTGAAACAAGGTCTGCTCAAGAATGTATTCGGGAGGCTGTTGTCCGCGATCACGGTTTATCCACCAATAACTCTCGATGGAGTTGAATTCCGCTAACGAATCGTCCTTCGCGTCATTGAGGCTGGCCGACCCGTTCGGTAGCTGCGATCCTTTCTTCACGTCAAGGAAATACGGAAACTCTGACCCCTTCCACGCGTGCCGTACCTGCTTCCCTTTTGCAAACACCATGGCGATCGCGTAATCGCTAAGTGCGACGTATCTGCGTGCGGTCGCTTCGACACTTGTATCGAACAATAAAGCTATATCTCGTACGTGCGACAGATCGGGCTCATCCTTTCGCCTCATTTGCTTCTTGAAGAGGGTACGCGGCATGAGAATTTCGGACGAAAACTCGTTGGCCTGAACTTCCCAATCCGTGCGCGCATCAACATTCCCCGAGCGGACCGCGTTCATGTCTTCGGCGGTGCACTCGAATGTCAGAGAGCCATCCTTCATGGCTCGATGCCAAGGAAGGAGAAAATGCCCTACTAGCTCGTGTCCAATGGTGAATCGCCGACGCTGCCGCGAGCTGCGTTGATTGACGAACACCACACCCTCCGATTTCTCAGCGTTCGCAATCAACATTCCTTCAAAAGCCTCTGACTGTAGTAGTTGAATATTCAAAATTCCGGCTTTCGCGGCGATCTCCTCAATCGGCACCGGCAATGGGACATCGGGATTCTGCCGAATGATCTCCGTTGCAAGCGCGTCTGGCGTCGCCTTGCCATCGAGTTCGATGAGGTCAAGCACTACGGCCATTATTTCCTGCCGCGTTCCTTGAGAAATTTGATGTTCTCAAGAATATGATCACGTTCTTCCTTGCTCAGGCTCTTGAGATCACGATAGAAAAGCTGCGCTTCATCAATTTCCGAATCTTTCAATTTCACACTTCCGACCAAGAACCCCACCTCCTGGCCGAAATAGTCGGCGAGGCGCTTGATCAGGTCGGCCGACGGGTTCTTACTACGGCCCTTTTCAAGTTCCCAGATGTGTGCCTTCGAGACGCCCACCGCATCTGCTACTTCTTGGAGCGATGCACCTTTCTTCAGGCGCAGCGCCGTTAATTTCGCGCCAAGTGCCATATAAACAATGCCTTATGGTTGTTGATGAAAGTGCATCTTACGACCCTATCAGACTGAGTTGACACACGCAAACGTAAGATGTATCTTACTGATGCGTTCTTTTAGTCTTATATGGACGAGGGCAGTGCAACCGGCCCAAGGCGGTTCGCAGACCCAACAGAAAGGATCGTGAAATGAGCGATGACGATAAGAAGCCTGGCGGAGGCGGCTCTGGCAAACCGCATCCGGAGCATCCCCAACACCCGGAGCACCCGCCAACGCCGGGACCGCACGAACCCCCGAGGCCGCCGCATCACCGGCCCGTAGGATGAAGCTGTGGTGGGAGCGATTTCCTGGCCGAGTCGACCGGGAATTCGCGTCCCTTGACTCGCACGGTATCGCTTACAAGCGAGATGAACTTGCTTGGCGGCAGGGTCAGCTCGTCCTCAACCTAGCAGTTACACTCCCCGGCCGAGAGGCGGTTCACCTCGTCGCGCACTATCCGCACACGTTTCCGTATACCCGCTTCGAAGTCGTAGCCCCGGACCTCGTTCTCCCGCGTCACCAGAACCCGTTCGGCAAGAACCTTTGCCTCATGGGGCGGTCAAGCGCGAACTGGAGCGTACACGACACGCTCGGTGACGTCCTCACGGCGCAGCTGCCCAAGCTCGTGCTATTCGCCACACAAGATCCGGCCGACCTGCGGGAGCTAGAAGAGCCACAGGGCGAACCGATCACCGACTTCTACGCCTACCATCCCGACACCGCCGTGTTCGTGGACAGCAATTGGAAGTTCGACCCGACCATCGCCCGCGGCAAGTTGAAGCTCACCTTTTCGAGTGTGCTGCCCTTCCGCGGTGCCGTAACTGAAGTCTTGGATTTCAATGGCAAGGCGCTTGCGCAAGCTGACGAGGCCTTCAGTCGTATTTTTACGCAAGCCACCCGGGGACGTTGGGTGCGCTGGGAAACTCCAATTGTGGAAACCGACTTGAAGCGTCTCCTCGCGACTATTTCGGCGAGGCATCCGGACATTGGGCAGACGAGTTTCTCCACGAAGCGCGGCTTTGAGCGCGGTAAACCCGAGGTATTAGGAATCGTCTTCCCGGAAGAATCCGAGCAGGGTAAGCAACAAGACGCCTGGCTTTTTCTCGTTCGAACTGCCGAGTCGTGGCACCTCGCACGCAGTTGCCGTGCTGGGCCGCATGATCTTGCCAGTCGAGCGCCGGAGCTCGCGGCCTTGCCCAGCAAGCGCGTCACCGCAATCGGGCTGGGTTCGGTCGGCGCGCCGAGCGCAATCGAGCTGGCGCGAAGTGGCGTCGGCCTATTGACGCTCGTGGACCACGACTTCATGGAAGCGGGAACAAGCTCGCGCTGGCCCCTAGGGCTCTCGGTGACGGGTAGGCCGAAGGTCGAAGTCATTGCCGAGTTTATCGCCCAAAATTATCCCTACACGAAGACCGCAAAATTTTTCGGAATGGTTGGGCGCGGCCAACGCGCACCGGCGCCGCATTACTGCGATTCCCGCGATCTTGAGCGAGTGTTGGAGACTGACTTGATCCTCGACGGGACTGCTGAGTCCGGAATCCAGCTGCTGCTTTCGGACATCGCGGCGGAGCGGGGAATTGCGTTCGTATGCGCATCGAGTACACCAGGCGCTTGGGGCGGACTCGTGTTTCGTCAGTTACCTGGGACTGAACACGCCTGTTGGTCCTGCCTGCAGCATGCAATGGCGGAAGGTTCAGTACCGACGCCTCTTCATGACCCGCGCGGAACTTTTCAGCCGGCGGGCTGCGCGAGCCCCACTTTTACGGGCGCGGGCGTTGATGTCCAGGTAGTGAGCTTGATGGCAGCGCGCACAGCGATCGCCACCCTATGCGCGGGAGCCAAGAACGGCTATCCGGATGTGGATTGGAACGTCGCGATCGTTACCCTTCGCTCACCCGACGGTGGGCCAATCCCGCCGCAGTGGATGGTTACGACCATCGGGCGCCACCCGAATTGCCGCAATGAAAAAGCCCACGGACAGGATCTGGCTACCCGAAGAGCTGCTTGACGAAATAAAAGGGCTCGCCAACCGCGTACACCCGAATGAAACGGGTGGAGTGTTTATCGGGTACGGCGCCGGCAACGGGCTTGTCATAACGGCAATCACCGGTCCCGGACCACGAGCCGTTCATGAACCTGATGCTTTCACTCCAGATTACGTCTATCAGGATAGCGAGATCGAACGCATTTACCGCGAATCCGGGCGGTGCCACACGTACTTGGGCGATTGGCACAGTCACCCGGATGGCGGAGAAATCTTAAGCTCCAGGGACAAACGAACACTGCACAGAATTGCTCGTCATCGGCCCGCGAGGACACCCGTACCCATCATGGGAATTCTGGTTCGCGACGAATGTTGGGGCTTTGCGATCTGGAGATGCTTTCCGCGCGACCTTCGGGCCGCGCGCTTTTTCGCGCGATACGAGAGGATGGTGGTCATTGAAACTAAGGGTAATCAGACGATGCTCAACGATACCGGAGTATGACTTTCGAGAATCATTGGGTCGGCGGAACTACATGCCCAGATAGCAGCCGTGGCAGCAGCAGGTCGCGGGTATCGTGTAGGCGCTCCACCAAAACCTGAAGGCACAGGATCTCTTGCAACATCGGTGCCGCAATTTCCTCGAATTTGCGAATAATCTTTGGCGGAGGCGAGGCAAACTGCAAGGCACCCACTGCGCTCCCGGCATGTTTGATCGTGGCCCCTTTCGCATGTGCGCGAATGGTTGCTTGAATAGGCGATGACTGAAGTAGGTTGTAGGCGAAACTCCATCCCAGCCTGTCTGTATTGCGCACAACCACTTTGCGTATTCCAGACGAATAGGCACCCTCCAACCCAATCCGAACAATGCCTACGGATCCGTCTAACGTTATTGCAATATCGCGCGAATCAAGAATGCAGTCACTCGCATCCTCTCTTTGCACATAGGTTCTACTGCTGCGTTTACTAAGGTCCCCGACGCGAAAAAATCGGACGCAACCATCTTCCGGTCCATGAAGATAAGCTTCAGAGCCAGGCTCAATTCCACGCACAAAATCCGCGAACTCGGCTACGTGTCTGACTTCCCACCCGGAGGGAATGCTGCCGATCGGGGAAATGGCACGACTACTTTGCTCGCAACCTGGGTATCGAAAATCAACGAACCATTCTTGATAAACGGCGTGAGCCATATTGTCCAGAACTGCAATGCGCGCCCTGCTGTTTTCGGCGAGATCGTCATACGATTTCAAAATGCCCGCGATTTTCCGTTGGACGGGTAACAGGGGAGTCGGTATTGGAAATGAGAGCAGCTTATCGAGGCTTAAATTATCTTGTGTTGCACCACGGGTTATTGCACGGAATCTCTTCTTCATGGCATCAAGGGAGTACTTGACAAAGAAAAGGTCGGCTTTTTCTTCATCAGGAATGAATCCGACTACGCTATCTGGAAAGCAGGCTTGAAATTTCAGGATTGCCGTTTCTGCAGTATTCGCACCCGCTATCGTGATGCAGAGCATGTTAGCTGGCCACAGCTTGCTTTGTTGAAGCCCGAATTCCGAGTAGGTCTGCGAATAGGTCGTGATGTACGGATCAGCAGTCATAATATCTGCCGTTTGAATAAATGGATACGGCCCGCCGTACAGCTGCGGATCATTCCTGGGGCGGTGACGCGATTTTCCGCGACCGACAAAACCCAGTTCGTCTAGGCGATGCGGTCGCCAGTCTTGGGCGTTGAGTCGCATGCGGTAAGGAGATCCTTGACATTGTGCGCAACGGCTTTCTCCAAATCGCGCGCCTCAAAGGACAGTGCTTCAAACTCTCCATAAAGTCTTCGCAATTCCTCCTGAAAATCCAGTGTTGTGATTTCATCGATTGGTGCGGCACCAACATAGAGGCCCGGACTCAGTGACCAACCGTGTGCTTCAACTTCAATGAGCGAGGTCACTTTGCATAGACCGGGGACATCTACGTACTTCGCATTCTTTCCGAAAATTTCTTCGAGCTTTGTTCTTGCGCCATCGCCTCCTAGAGTGAAATCCAGCGGGTCGCCACGGTATAGCCGCACGAGATTTGCTAGGAAGCCGCTTTGAGCCTCCGTCCAATCTCGGTGTGAGCGATCTATCTGGCGGAAAATATGCCGAGCATCAACAAACAGTACTTTGTCAGCGCGCTTTGATCCTGTCTTGCCGCGATCCAGGAACCACAGCACGCAACCAACGGTGACGGTGTAGAACATGTTTGGTCCAACAGCAACTATGACGTCAACAGCGTGCGACGATAGGAGCTGCGTGCGGATTTCTTTTTCGGAACCGCCCGCGCCTTCCGCTCCTTCTGCCATGACGAAGGCGGCGCGGCCTTTGTCGTTGAGCGAGGAGTAGAAGAGCTGGATCCAGAGGTAGTTGGCGTTGTCGGTGCGCGGCAGGCCGAAGGGGAAGCGCCGGCCCGGGCCGACAGCGTCCTTGAGGCGGTCCTTGTCCACGGCATTGACGTTGAACGGCGGATTGGCCAGCGCAAAATCGAAGGCGCCCACCGCCTTGTGCGGGTCGTCGTAGTAGCTGTTGACCTCGCCGCCGTGGCGGATGTCGCCCTCCAGGCCGTGCACGGCGAGGTTCATGCGGCACAGGCGCCCGGTTTCGTCGGTCTTCTCGACGCCGAAGATGGAGAGCTCGGACGAGGGGTTTTTCTTGTGCTCGGCGACGAAGCGCGCGGACTGGACGAACATGCCGCCTGAGCCGCAGGCGGGGTCGAGGATGCGGCCGTGGAAGGGTTCGAGGATTTCGACCATGAGGCGCACGATGGGCGCCGGGGTGTAGAACTCGCCGCCCTTCTGCCCCTCGGTGCGGGCGAACTGGCCGAGGAAGTACTCGTAGATGCGCCCGAAGGCGTCGAAGTCGAGGCTGACGTGGATCTCGGAGACTTTCTTCAGCAGCTCCTTCAGCAGTGTCCCGTTGAAGATCTGGTAATTACGCGGCAGTACGCCCGCGAGCTGGGGGTTGTGCTTCTCGATGTCGGCCATCGCCTCGTTGACGGCTTTGCCTACGTTGCTCCCCTCCGGACGCTGCAGCAGATAGTCGAAGCGGGCGCTGGGTGTGAGGTACAGTACGCCCTCGGCGGCGTATGCCTTTGGATCGTCGATGCGCGAGTTGCCGCGGCGTGGGGAAGCGCCGGCCTTCTCCAACTCGGCGCGGCGCTTGGCGAACCGCGCCTCGGCAAAGCGCAGGAAGATGAGCCCCAATACGGGTGTCGAGTACTGCCCCGCCTTCAGCCCGGAATTCGCCCGGAACTGGTCCGCAGCTTCCCAGAGCCGCTTCTCCAGCGTCTGGTTGGCGGTGTCCTTCTCGGTCGGTGCAACCCAGCGCATGTTGCTTGCCCCCTATGCTTGCGCCATAATGACATCAATCCGCTTTGGCGGAGGTGGATTGCCCGCAGGGGCAAGCGTAAGAGGGCCTCGAAAGAGGCCCTTTTATTTTTGCCCTCTCGGAAACAGCACCACCCCGTAACCCGCGATCCTCCCGTCGTACAAATGCCGATTGAACTTGCCCTCGACCGCGGCAACCAGCCGCCGCGCGAACGGCGCGAGTTCCGCCGGATCCTGTCCAAAGCGATTCAGCACCCACTGCTTCACCGGATGACCGAGCAAATCGGCGAGCTGCAACCCCGCGATGTTGGCGCTCTTGGGCTTGAGCTTCAGCTCGACAGAGGTAAAGGCCGATTGAAACGCGCTGCTCCTGGTAATCCCCCAGACCCCGCGCTCGTACACGCGCGTATAGGAATCTTTCAGCATCCGATCCTCCCTGCCGCCACGGGACTCCCCCAGCACGTCACCCACGCGATTGATGTGGTTCAGGTACCCGGCGAATCGCTGCAGAAGAAAACCGAGCCCGAGGTGATAGGGGTGCGCCGCGGCGGTTCCGTGAGCCCGACGCAGCTCCTGCTTGTCGATCACCACGGCAACTACCCTGAATTCGGCGGCGGCGATGATGTCCAGCAGCGCCTGATCGAACTTCT
>Ga0209343_10004259_pt1 | contig 17708 bp, 16 predicted proteins | sample RifCSPlowO2_02_FD_184026 | JGI IMG/M metagenome (GOLD analysis project Ga0209343, IMG submission 184026) | Groundwater microbial communities from Rifle, Colorado - Rifle CSP2_plank lowO2_0.2 (SPAdes) (version 2) | ecosystem: Environmental > Aquatic > Deep subsurface > Groundwater | place... | reverse complement strand
ACAGTTACATTTACGCTTAAATCAAGATCATTTTTCAATGCGAAGAATATAGCACCTGCGTGTTCGGCTGCATTACCGACTAACGCAACAATAATCCCACCAATAAACAATTCAGTTAATCCAAAGTCTTGTGCAACATGCTCTATCTGCCCAACAAATACTTCACTGATTATTCCCAGAGCGATAGTGGATGCCGCCAGTACACCTATAGCAAAATTTTTACTCCAGTGAGCTTTTTCTTCTTTCTCCTGTTTTCTAAATAAATATTCGTGTGTTTTTAGCGAGAAAACTATACTTAACAAATAAATTGAAATTAGAAGGATCGAAACAGCTATACTGAGCAACTGCTCATCGTTTCCACGATGCTCTACTGGCACAAAATGAAATAAACTCGGAATCATTATACTCATAAAAGCGATCAGGAGCATTGTTGAATTCAAACCAGCTAAATGTGTTGAAAATTTTTGTTCTTTAAATTTTAATCCACCAATAAACATACTAATTCCAAATACGAAAAGTAGATTGCCAATTATGCTTCCGGCAAGTGATGCCTTAACTAAATCTATCAGTCCTCTGTTAATTGCCAATAGTACAATAATCAGTTCTGCAGCGTTTCCAAATGTTGCATTAAGCAGTCCGCCAATATGGCCCCCATATATTTTTGCTAATTCTTCTGTTGCCTCACCCATTTTCGCTGCTAATGGTAAAATAGCAAATAGTGAACTAGCGAATAATAATGTACTATCAGCGTGCGTTAGATTAAGAAAAATAGTAATTGGGATGAAAATAAGCAGAATATCCATTATGCGCATGAATAAGCATTAATTGAATATATTTTAAAACAATGCGACCAATATCTCAATTATGAAACCAGGAAAGGTAGAACAATACATACATGAACAGTTAGCAAAAAAAGGCGCCTTGCTATTTGCACTAATTGATCCGCTTGATTATAAATCGCCAGAAGATGCAATAAAAACTGCAAAGCAAGCAGATCAGGCAGATTGCGATGTGGTGCTTATAGGTGGAAGTACTGGCGTGCAGGGCGAGATGCTCGATAATCTAACTAAAGCGATTAAGCAAGTAGTTAGCGTGCCAGTTGTACTGTTTCCTGGCAATATTGGTACAGTAACAAAATACGCAGATGCAGTTTATTTCATGTCGCTTCTGAACTCTAGAAATCCATATTGGATAAGCGGAGCACAGATGCTTGCAGCGCCAATGGTTAAGCAATGCGGAATAGAGCCATTACCTGTTGGTTATATCGTAGTTGAGCCTGGCGGAACAGTTGGCCATGTCGGTGAGGTTAATCTAATGCCGCGAGATAAGCCAAAGCTTGCAGCATCGCTTGCATTAGCAGCGCAATATATGGGAATGAGATTTGTAATAACTGACACAGGAAGTAATCCGAAGGATGGGTATGTACCATTGGAGATGGTTAGCGTAGTTGCGAGCGTGCTCGACGTGCCATATATAGTTGCTGGCGGCATTCGCAGTGCAGAGGATGCAAAAAATGTTGTAACAGCAGGTGCATCTGCAATACAAGTTGGCACTGCATTCGAACAAGGTAATGCAACTGCAAAAATGGTTGAAATGGTTAAAGCAGTGCGCTTAGCAGGCGCAAAGCGCATAAGAAAATAGAGATTAAAACATTTCTAATTGTAATTGAATAATGGCACAAGCATATAAGAAAACAGAAATAGAACTAGCAGCTAAAGAGATTAAAAGCGACTTAGTAAGATTAGGTCTGAATAGAGTTAGTGACCATGTTGACCTAGTAATGAGAGATGCTATAAAAAGATCAGAGAGCCTAGAACAGTTTAGGCAAAAGGTATTTGATCTAATTGCAAAGAAGGATCCAAAGGCTGCGATAAATCTATATCAGCAAGCAGAGGGCAGGAGGTATTGGGAATACCTAAAAACAGACGATCTAAAAATAGAGCTAAGCGGCAAGCAAGTTGCAGTAAAAGATGCGCTTGTAGCATGCGCAGCAATAAAAGATGAAAATGTAAGATTGGAACGATTCAAGGAAATAATTGGGCAGATAGCAGAAAAATTCAGATTAAGAGAAAAAGACGGCCAACAAAGAAATGGTTTTGGTATTTCTTATGATCTTCAGAGCTCAGATCCATCAGAGCTTATGGATCCTGCAAAAAGATCATTTAACTGTATCTCAGGCTCTATTATTCTAGGACAGATGATTATGTATGCCGCAGCACAAGTAGACGTGCAAGAGCATGTATCAGTAAAAGCACAATTGGTTGCATCATATTCATTAGGTGGTAGATGGGATGATGGTGGGCATGTAATGCTTAGGGTAGATATTAAAGACAAGGCATTTTTCTTTGATTCTAGCAATATGTTTATTGCAAATCATGGTTCTAATCTTATTTTAAATCCAGAAAAACCAACCCAGGTAACAATGAAAACATTTCGCACGGTTACATATAATCTAGGTGAAGCTGCAGATCTAACCCCTAAGTTTATGGAAGTAGTCAGATTCCAAGATAGATTATTTGATATGCATGGTGCAATAGATCCAAAAACTGCTGATCAAATATTAAAAATGCCGCCAATATTTATTGCATATTTCGTTGGTCATTTAACAGAAAATCAACAAAGGGCATTTTTCAAAAGTTTTGATACAGAAGATATTAGAAGAATAAAAAGCCCTGCATTGAGGTTTAAACTTTCTGTACTTGCTGCATCAGTGTATGCAGAATCAAACCCTGCGCGTGCAAGGGCCTTTGGAGCATTAGCACTAACCTCTCTAAGCGCCACAATTACTGATAGAGCAGAACGAGACAGGATGCCACTAGGCAACTTGCTTGATTCAAGCATCCAACTCGTAAAAATTATGAAAAGAGATAACGATCTTTTAGTTAGATCTGGAATTTGGGCATACCTGCCGTACGTAATAGCAAACTCTACAGGTGAGCTTTCTAAGCTTCAGGCAGCAGAGGTGAGAAGTTTTCTTACTGCTTTTTATGAAAAAAACGATAAAATATTTGATAAATTGGAGGCAGGGCCAGTTATTAATTGTGTACGTGGATTGCTTACCTTAGATAATATCGTTGGCGCAGAAAGTTCACAAACTGAAGTAGTATTAAACGTGCTATATGCAAAAATGGGAATTAATAGAAGCAGATTAATAGCCTCATTGAGGAGCAAGGCAAAAGAATCTTATGATCCACACAAAGAATCCGTTCTAGCCAGAACTGATGCGAATTATATCCTAGAGATAAGTTTTCTAAATATCACAAACGAGATTTTTTCTGAAACCATGTTTTCTTTAGAAAATTTAAGGTATCGTGTTGCAAACAGTCCAATTGTTGGGCACGCTGTATATGCGATTTTAAAAGAAAAAGAAAGTCTTCATAGTATATTTTTCGCAACAAATGTACAACCCCTAGGTCGTCCTAATAAAGATTTAAGGGTAAAGGCAAAAGAGCTAGGTTTGGTATAGTTTTGCAAATCCTTCAAAAAATTTCAGTCGTTCTTCTTGAGTTGGCATAAATTTATCTTTCTTATACCAATATTTTCTAATTAATTCTGCTAATTCAGGTTTATATGCTTCAACCATTCTTAAAAAATCTTGCTCAGCAGTTAATCTTATCTGTTCTATAGTAATCCCTAATGGTTCTGATATTTGAATAACCAATTCTCTTTCAAATAATCTTGGCAAGGCAAGGAATACAATTGCCATTTTTTCTCCATGGGTTTTTCTTTGATTAAACTCCTGCGCAAGCATTGTTAAATCGTCAACATAAGGCTTGCTATCATCCTTTGATCTTTTCATAAGAGCCAGCGTATTTGCATATATTGTTTCATATACCTCGTTAAGTGCTATTCCATTTTTCTCTCTTACTAAATAATTAGCAAATTCAGATAATTCTTTTTTTATATTATCAAAATTTCTACATGTAACAAATTTATCTACTATACGATCAATTCTTTCAGATGCTGCAGGCATCGCTCCGTCGTAATCTTGTTTATTCTTACATGATATATTTTTACATGATACTAAAGCTATTACAGCAACTTCAGCAAGCACTAATAGTCTTGAAGTACGAATTCCATGTACTTCAAGAGATCGTGACTGAAAGTCACGGGATTTTGGAAATATTCTGCTCTTTGTTGCTTGATTTCGCTGCCCCCCGTAACCTAATCTCATGTGTCCATATTTGTATAGAAATGTTTTTAAATTGGGGGTACTGCTATTCCGGATCCACTATTCTTATTTTCTCAACTTTTTTAGCTTTTGGTCTTCTTGGTTTTTCCACTCTCTCTAGCGATCTAGTAACTTCTAAATCAGAATTCGGAATAAGGGTTACTTCTTGTGGTCGATGCCCACTTAATTCTATTTTGAATGTGGCTGCCTGATCGCTTTTTTGAAATTCTATGCCTAGTGGTGTTGTTCCAAGTTCATTGTTATTATGAAAAACACGTGCACCACCAGGTGTTGTTCTAAAAACAAGTGTTACATCTTTCTTTATTACCTGTTTCGGTTCTTCTCTTCTTTCTGGTGTTGCTATTTCCGCTCTTTCAACTGGCTGTTTCAATTCATTTGTCCGTACTGGTTTAAATAATAGGAATACAGTTGCAAACGTTGCAATTGCAGCAGCTGCAGCGCCCACAATAAATAGTCTTGGTTGTCTTAATCTTCTTTCCATTATTTCTGTTGTGGGTGGAAGAACCACGCTATCTGATACAATCCCCCTCGCAGGTTCAACAACTGTTCTTTCTTCATTATCTTCATTTATTGCTCCTACTAAGTCTTCTATGCTCTGAAATCTATTATTTGGATCTTTTTCCAGTGCACGTAAAATTATTGATTCAACTGGGAGTGGGATATCAGAACATACCTTGCTAGGCGGTTTCGGTTGATGATTAATTTGCATATTTAATATTACTGCATTACTTTGGTCGTTAAATGGAACTACTCCAGTTAGCATTTGATACATCATAATTCCTAGTGCGTATATATCTGTTCTATGATCAACAGGTTTTCCTAATGCCTGCTCAGGTGACATAAATTGTGGTGTTCCGACTGCAATACCTACAGCAGTAAGTTGCCCGCTTTCCTTTCCTAAATCTAAAAACTTTGCAAGTCCAAAATCAAGTACTTTAACGAAATTCCCTCTTCCATTTTTTTCTATTAGAAATATATTCTCAGGTTTTAAATCCCTGTGAACTACTCCTTGTTTATGCGCTGCGGCAAGTGCGCCGCATACCTGTAAAATAATTGGTTTTGCACGTTCCCAAGTTAACTGATTTCCACCTATTAGTTCTTGTAATGTTTTTCCTTTAAGATATTCCATAACTAAAAAAAGACGATCCTCTGTTGTCACGTCCATATCAAGAACTCTTACAATATTGTCATTATCTATAAGCGTACCTGCCCTTGCCTCTCTTATAAAGCGTCTTACCGAATCACTATCACTGGCCAGCGTGGATGAGAGCACCTTTATAGCAACCTCCCCGCCGGTTAACTCGTGTTTTGCGCGATAAACTACACCCATTCCACCTCTTCCTAATTCCTCAAGAATAGTGAATCGTCCTGGTAGCGTTGATATGAGTGGGTCTTGTCTTAGACTAGTTGGTTTTCTTGGACCTGAAGTTTCACCTGCAGCTTGTCCATTTCTTAATCGCATGTTATATTTTATGGTTCGAAAGCATTTTAACTTTATGCAGCCTGCAAAGGATTATAACTTTTCCATTATTTATACAATTATGAATACTGACTTTATAGAATTTTTAGCTAAAAGCGGCGCGGTTAAGTTTGGCGAGTTCACGCTTAAAAGTGGTAGACAAAGCCCGTTTTTCATAAGTACTGGCGTACTATGTGATGGCGCAACAAGCTACGAACTAGGAAGGCATTTTGCAAGAAAAATAAATGAGGTTTACGGCAATAATATTGACGCAGTCTATGGGCCAGCGTATAAAGGCATTCCGCTTGTAGTAGCAGTTAGCATTGCATTGCAAAAGGAGTTTTCAATAAATAAACCCTGGATCTTTGATCGTAAAGAGAAAAAAACCTACGGAGATATAAGTGCATTTGTTGGCGCAGCGCTTGATATTAATGCACGTGTGGTAGTAGTTGATGATGTTTTTACAACTGGAGAAACAAAGATGGAAGCAGTTGATAAAATAGAACGCATAATAAAAGCCAAAGTAGTGGGTATCGTTATTGCTGTTGACCGACAGGAGAAGGGCGTGCGCCTAGGTGCAATAGAAGAATTTACCAATAAAACTGGAGTCCCAGTGCACAGCGTAACAACTATCAAGGATGTTTTTGATCATCTTAAGAATAGAACTGTAGAAGGAAAGGTTTATGTTAGTAACAAAACATATGAAATGTTTATTGATTATAGAAAAAAATATGGAATATAATTATTGATGATATTCCTGCTCAAAAATCCTTAAATTAGGAAACACCTCTACACCAGTATTTCCTATTTTCATTGGGAATATATCCAAGCTATGGTCAGTTCCACGCATTTTTCGAACGAACAGTGCTCGTGTATGTCCACCACCGGTTTCTTTTGATATTATGCGCAACACAACAACGCCATCAACTATGAATTCTGAAAGACCGCTTACAGAATATAATTCTGATCTTTCTTTTATATCAGATACTGCGAGTGTGGTACAATTTAATTCTCTTATATAAAGATGCAGATCTCTTATTCCTTTTCTATTTTCTATTTCATCCTTAAAATACATGCCAAGCAATACTAGCGAATCAACAACAAGTCTTTTTGCTTTTATCTCATTAATAGAAGAAAATATGCATTCTTTCAGCGCTTCGTAACTATCTTTTTTTGGTTTTGTTACAATTAATTTTTTATTTTTTAATAGATTATCCACATCCCAACCAAAGTTTTTCATAACCTTTATTACATCCTCAGGTTTCTGTTCAAGCGTTATATAAACTCCTGGTTCACTGTAAGTTTTTGCCCCGCTATAAACAAATTGCATACCAAATATACTCTTTCCTGTACCACATGAACCAGAAAGTAGAATGGTGTTTCCCATTGGAAAGCCACCCTCAATTAGTTTATCAAATCCAGGTACGCCACTTGGTGTTCTTTCAATAATCGCCATGATTTTAAAAAACAGTTAAAGATTTTAAATCTAGCGAATTCCTACGGAATTCACTAACTGTCAAAATGGCGGCCATTTTGACATACATCACACAGTGATCTTGCAATCGCAGAACTGACTTATTTGAGAGATTATCTGTTTCGCTTCTCCTTCGTCTTCCATAGAAACTATAACACCACTCATCCCGTAATGTCTTATTTTTAAGATCAGAAAATGAATAAACATTGCAACACTTTTTGTTGAATTATACAAGAGCATAGTAGTAACTGAATCAAGAAATAGAAAAGAACCCTTTGCAGACATTCCTTTCAACGCACCTTCCAATATTGAACCCATTTCTGTAAGACTTTGCGGGGATTCTACAAATATAATATTGCCTGCACGCTCTACCTCTTCGCCAGCAAGCTTTGTTACGCAATCTATTATTAATATTTTAGAAATATCTATTGCGCTATCTTTAAAATCTTCTATCAATGCAGAACTTGGTTTGTTTAGAGACATATATATGCAGTTTTTCTTTTTACCATTAACCAATATTTTTATTATTTTTTTATTTGTTTCATGGTAATTATTAGATTTTGAAACAATTAGTATTATTCCCTTCTCAGGTAATTCTATATCCTGGCCCATCAAATCACAAATACTGTTTTGTATTCTTATTAACTTTATATAAAAATAGGAACAAGAATATTCCAGCAATCATTAGAAATAATTTTGCAAGCAGCATTGCACTATCTTTATCAACTACTTCAAATGATTGATCTAAATAGCTTATTGAATTCATAAGTTCGAAAATCGAGCTCAGCATAAAACACAATGTTGCAAATATAAAAAATTTTATCTCCTTTAGCTGCGATACCCTAGCAAGTACTATTGAAAAGGCGAATAATGCAGCAAACATACCCATTTTTGTTAGTGATATTATCCAGGATAATACCGTTAGTTCGCTCATTCTTCTTCACCGTGCCTAATTTTTTTCAAAAAACCCGTAGTGGCGTATTTGAGTAAGTATATCTTATAAGATGCCATTAGTAGCATTACACCGGCTATTATAACGATTATCTGTATGCTTGCCTTTAGCACCTGGGTAGTTGCTGTTGTTGGGAACCAAAAAAATATAAATATATTTAGGATATTTACAAAAAATATCAGAAAAATGGCTGCAAGCAGATATGGAAGCGCTGATGTAAACTTACCACCGTAGAGTTTTTTAGTAAGTGTTATTCCAAGCATCAATGTAACTGCGTAAGTGCCAAGACTAAGGAGATCCAATATTATTTCCTGAAATGCCATGCGTTTATTGCATCTGTTATCCTTTTATTTATTTCTATGTGCAAGTCTGAGTTTTTCCAGCTTCCAGTGGAAGCCGTCGTTTTCTTAGGCAACCCCCAGAAGGCGCTTGCCATTGCATTCACAAGAGCGCGCCGGCAGTTCAATAGTTTCTTTGCGGAATAATTTTAAACTGTTACTTCTAAATCTTTATTTCTTATTGCGGCTGTAGTCTAGGCCCAGCCAATTTCAGTTACCAGTTTCGAAACGCGGGACAGAAAACTGAATCTGGCTAGCGCAACCCCAAAACATGGATTACTTGTTTTGGAGCTCGACCTTTTTGACTTTAGAAACATATATGTGTTGAAAAGGTCGAAATGGATAACGGTAGGATTCGAGATTGCCAATCTCGTGACCCGGGTTCGAATGAACTTTTTTAGGTAAAAAAGTTCACAAAAAACTGCTTCGTTAATGAAGCATATGAAAATCCCGGCGGCCGCATTTTTATTATTTTTAGTTTCCGGTTCCCAGTTTTGAGTCTTTGGTTGTGGGTTTTGTATTACATAAGAGGAACATATAAACGGCCGACGTGGCATAAGTAGTACATAAAACCACGTCTTTATAGAAACTATTTGTAGTGCACGGCTTTACTATAATGAGAAAATATTAAGTCGTTACAGTGCACTCTGAAAGGAATATACTTGCTTGTTTATCATTTGAAATTTCTATTAGCATTTTAGCAACTTCCTTATCATCTTTTAGTTCTGTTATCTGCATTTTTTTATACAGATTACGTATGTAATTTTTTTCGTTTGCATATGCGTCCCTATTAAGTTGCATGATTATTTTCTGTCTACATTGTTTGTTTTCAGAATAAAAATCACCAAAATTTTCAAGTGGTAAGTCGCTATCTATCTGCCTTCTATCAACACTAACATTAGATATAATTATCTCTCCAACTAACTTGTTCTTATAATCCCTAAGTGTTGCTTTTTTGATTTCGAAATTGCATAAACCTTGGTCAAAGCTGTCGTGCAGTGCCCTTGCAAGCATTTCTTCAAACCACAACGGATGTACTTTTAGGTAATATAAATTAAACACGTGCGTGTGTTCATGATACTCGCCAGCATTACAGTTCTTTGGGTAATACCTATCAAATACATATATTCTGTCTCCTTCTTCCATGAATCCACTTTCAATGCTATCCGCCTTATCTAGCTTTTTTCTCTCTATGCTTTGAAATGCATAATTCTTATATGTACAAGCATCATTTTCTATACTGCACATTCTTGCTAATTCTGAATCAGATGTTAGTATTATAAAATTAATAAGCCTGCTCTGCACATCCTTATTTTTATATAAGAATTCAGGGCTGACATTTAGATATTCTGATATGTATGGGTGCTCAATTGCATCTACAAACCTAGCAACTAGATAGCACGAGCGTATTACATCTTCTCTTTTTATCTTTTCAGCTTCTTTTGGCCCAGGGCAATCATATAAAACATAGCTTCCATAAAACACAATACGCTGTGCGTTTGATTTTTTTGCTTTGTTTATTGTTGTTTCTGGTTTAGCCTCATATAATTCAAAGCATCTATATGTAGAATTTTCAAAAAGCCCTTGTGGTGCACTGTAAGAAGAGCAATCTAAATAATTAGTTTTCCCTGGCCTTTTTATTTCAGCTATGGGTTCTGGGATTTTTGTTATAGGTTTTATTTCAGTATCATTTTTCCATATTGTTTTATTATTTTCTATTTTTTCAACAGTTTTTACTTCCTTATTGTCTACTGGTTCATTCTGGATGCATCCCAATACTAACATAATAATGATAATTATGATAACTCGCACGATTCGTCACCTATCTAAGTGCAATGCGATAATTATTTAAAGACTATTAAGTCTTGTGTTAGATAATATTTTCTTATCTAATGTGACGATTATGACCACTCTTTTATTAGAAGACATTGCAAAACAGCTCGATATATTTAATGTTAGCGAGCTATTGCCTCATGAACAAACTGTTCCACCTAATTTAAAGCGATTAAAAGAAGCAATGCTTAATATTGGGCAGCTTGTTGATCCAATTATTGTAGATAAAGAAACAAAGGTAGTACTTGATGGCAATCATCGCCTAAAGGTTTTACAAATAATTGAATGTCCTCTTTCTGTTTGTCAAACAGTAGAATACAAAGATCCAAAAATAGTAGTTGGAACTTGGTATTTGGCAGTTAATAAACCAATAGAAGATATTCTAAAAACTAATATCAAAGTTGAAAAGATAGATTGTGATGAGGGTAAGAAAGCACTAACTAACTCTAAAGCTCCGTTTATGGCAGTCTGTAAAAAGGACGGTAACCAAAATGCATGTTTTATAGAACCAGGTAGCTATAGGCTAAAAGAGCTTATAGAAGAGCAGAACTATGTGCTTAGCAGTATGAAAGGGGATTTTGATATACGTTATATCCCAGATGATCAGTCTGAGGAGTATTTGTCAAAGGGTTACAGTGTATTTTTTAGACGCGCATATACAAAAGACGAGATAATAAAAGCTGCTAAGGACCATAATCCATTTCCGCCTAAGTCAACAAGGCACATCATTCCAGATAGAATAATTAGATTAAATATGCGTTTAGGTTGGTTGCATGAAGAGAAAAGCGAAGCTCTTCGCCATTTAAATGAAATGCTTGCCAACCGTGTTTATAATGGCAATGTCCGACGCTATGTTGAACCTGTGATTGTTATATATTAGCCATTAGCTTCTGGCAAGTGGCTATTAGCTTTTAATTATTACTCTAATAATTCAATAACCCTTTCTACAGCCCCGCTTTTTGCAGCTGCAAATTGTTTCTGTTTTATCCTTCTGTTTAGTGCATCAGATATTGTTTCTGCCAATTTTGTTTCTTCAGTTGCTAGTGCGGATACATCATTTCCATATAAGAAGCTTTGGAAATCATGAGGTGGAACAGTATAACCTGCTGTGAGTCCTGGAACCCAATGAACAATTATTGGTTCATCTTTTTTTACTATTGTTCTAACCACTGCTGCCGTTACGTTTGGGTTTCCAAATGTACCAACAACTAAATCTGCAGCATAAAATAATTCTTCTAAAGAATATTCATTTGCTGGATCGCTTCCTCGCGCTGTCACAGGATTATGTAATGTTGCTTTTGCATGCGCTGGTGAATAACCTTCAAATGCTGATTTCGCATCCTCATTTCTAAATGGATGCGGTCTGACTATTATATTTATTTTTATTCCGCTCGTTCGTGCAACGTTATCAATAACTCGTAAAAACGATTGCAGTACGCTTGTTTCTGTAAATCCAATATCTGGATATCCTTTCCAAGAATCGCTTAAGAAAACTACGAGTTTTGCATCTCTATCAAAAGAAGCGAAAACTGGTTTTGCCAATAATTGCGCGCGCGTTTCAACGCTTAACGTTGCAATCCTTTCCGCAGTATATTCGAAATACGGATTACCCGTTACTGCTAAAATATCATCTGGAAACCCTAGCCTTAACATTTCTTGTCTTGCGAATTCATCCATTATTGCGATTTTAGTTGGTAAGCGCTTTAATGGATCTTTGATTACAAATCCAGGCAGCGCAGTATCCAAATCGCTAAATCTTTCTGCATAACAGCCCCAAGTATCAAGAATAGCAACAGATCTTGTACTCATTATCTTTGCTAATTGCCAGAGTATTTGCTCGAGTGTTAGCGGGTTATCTTTATCTTGGAACTGCGTACCAGTAAGTATAACATTTGGTCTAAAGTTTGTGATCTCTTCACCACATACCTGAGGACTCGCATGTTCTATTACTCTATCAGGTTCTACTTTCATTGCTCTAAAGGTAGCAGTTGCTGCGCCATAAGAAAGCACTCGAACATCCGTGCCACGCGCTTTTAATCGCTGTGCAATAGGTGCAACTACCTCTGCCCCTCCGTTCATAGATGCAGCTACTAGAATTCGCTTTGACATAGTCATATTGTGGTAGAAAGGTTTTATAAATGCTTACTACTCCTGTGGGCAGGGTACGCATTATAAATCTACTTTAATATATTTTATCAACTGATTCTATGGAATTTACAGAAGAAGAAAAGAAAATCCTACAACAATTCATGACTAATGTTGATAAGCCAATATTCGCATTAGTTAACTTGCCAGAGGTAGTAAAAGGAGCATTGTTTTCACGCTATTCGCGTACAACGAAATCTCTGAGGCGTGTTCTGTTAGAAGAGTTTATCCTTAAACCTGAGACTGGTTTTAAAGAAATAGTGAATTATCAGGTATCAAGCGGAAGCGCCCAAGCAGTTGCAATAAAAAAAGCAGAAGAATTCTATGATCGTGTGCTAGTCGGCTATGGAGATGATAGTGTTGCAGAGCTTGCAGGCGCGCATGTAGCAATTGAAGACGTAACAAACATTGCAACTAAAATAATTGAAGATAGCCGCATTGGCCTAAGCCCATTGGAAAAAAGCACAAGATATGTTTATTTTGATCAGAAGCGCGATGGAAAATGGCCATATTACGAAGATCCAACAATTATGCAAGGTGAATTCGCTGCACTTTACAGAGAAACATGCGATTTCCTATTTGAAACATATGCGAATCTAATTTCAAAGATATCAAAATACATAACTGATCTTTACCCAAAAGACGAATCAACAAGCGATCGCGCTTATAGCTCGAGTATTAGAGCGAAAACATGTGACCTTTTGCGTGGCTTATTGCCTGCATCAACCATAACAAATATGGGTTTGTTTGGAGATGGCCGCGCATATGAGTATTTACTTACAAAAATGTTTTCATCTAACCTACAAGAGATTCGCAATATTGCCGCAATGTTACAAGAGGAATTGCGTAGCGTTATTCCAAGTTTTGTAAAACGTGCAAATGACAACTACGGAAAGGCAATGCAGCAATACATGCGCGATATTGATCAAAACACAGTAAAGCTTGTTGAGATGAAATTAAAGAATTTCAAATTTGAGAAACAAGAAAAAGATGTTACACTCGTTGACTATGATACTGACGGCGATGAAAGAGTCGTCTCTGTAATATTATATCAATATTCTAAAATTCCTCTTGAGCAGGCGCATATAATTGCAAAAAACATGTCTGATCAAGAAAAAGAAGAACTAATTGTAAGCTATGTTGGCAAACGCGCAAATCGTAGACATAAACCTTATCGTGCGTTTGAACATATATATTATACATTTGATATCCTTGCGAATTTTGGAGCATATCGAGATTTGCATCGTCATCGTATACTTACACAACAGCGCCAATTGCTTAGTTGTGATCATGGGTACACACTGCCAAAAGAGCTAGCAGATGCAGGATATGCTGATCAATTTAAGGCTGCAATGGACAAGGCGAGAGATACATATACTAAGATAGCAAAAGCAACGCCAGAACATGCGCAATACGTTGTACCACTTGCATATAAAATTCGTTGGTACATGCGTATGAATCTACGTGAAGCCTGCCATTTATGCGAGTTGCGTAGCATGCAGCAAGGTCATCCTGATTATAGAAAGGTTGCTCAGGACATGTTCTCTGAAATAAATCTAGTGCATCCAATGCTTGGCAGACACATAATTTTTGTTGATATGAAGGAATATGCATTCGAGCGTTTGGAGGCAGAGAAGAAACTAGATAAGAAGCTAGAAGAGATTAAGAAGAAGTATAGTTGATTGCTGCAATGGGCAGTCAGCCATGAGCAGTGAGCTATAACGTTTAAAAATTATAATGCTGAGTGTTATTTATGAGCGATACAAATTTAATAGAGACTATACTTCGTGAAAAGTATGGTGACTTAGGCGTGCGCATTTATGGTCTAATAGATGGTCAACGCAATACAGAGCAAATTATGAATACAGTAGGTCTACCAGAATCAAAACTTTTAGATGTCCTATCATTTATGGAGGCAAGGGGCATAATAAAAATGAGATATCCTCAGCAGCAGTCGCATACAATTACCGTTACTCTTCCAAATGCATTGAAGGAAAGAATGCAGAGGCATAATTTGAATTGGGATAAAACAGTTACAAAACTCATATCTCTATATTTGGATGGGTTGGAAAAGGCAAAGAGCGGGCTTAAATCTAAAAAATCAAAGAAAAAGAAGGCAACAACTAAAAAGAAAACAAAAGTTAAAAAATCAAAAGCTAGCAAGAAATCAAAGAAAAGATAAATATTACTTTGGCGTTGTTTCTGGTGCTTTTGGTTTTTCATTTCCTTTTCTACTTTTTAAATATAAAATTATTAGTATAATTACTATAAGAACAGCTACGCCGATCAACACCATATTCTGATCTATCCCAGTCTGTTGTTTTTTCGTTTCAATTTCTTTTGCTTGTATTGCTAGTTTTTTTGCTTCATCTGCTAATGATGCTGCTTTCTCATAATTATCATTATCAAAAGCCGCTTGTGCTTGCACAAACTTTACCTTTGCGTCATCTACATTTTTATTCGCTTGGCTTGCAATTGTTATAGCTTCATTAGCCTCCTTTATACGATCTTCAGCAAGTATCTTTATTGCTTCTTCTATTGGCGGTGTTGGTGGCGGAGTAGGCTGAGGCTTAGGCTTTGATTCTTTCGTTATACATCTTCCTTCTTGGCATATTTGATCAGTACCGCAAGTTATAGTTGTCCCTTTACCTAATGCGCTCTCGCAATAATATTCGACTAATGTTGTTTCAGATAAGCACTCATCATTTTGTATTGTTATTAAATCTTCGACCCCATATTCAACAGTTCCTTTTTTGCTTGTCTCTATTCCACCATCTGTATCGCTGCAATATTGCGGAGTTGTTGCTTCTGGCCCGCTAATACATTTTCCATCGCTACATATCTGCCCTGTAGAACAATCACGCTCTAAAGCAATACGATTATCCCCATCACAAATATACTCACGAACAGTATTGCTATCTATACATCCATCCTGTTCATCATTTCCACTGGTTTCAACCAGTGTTGCAGCATTTCTCGTTCCTGATCTTGTAGTTCCTCTTATTGATAAACCGTCACCATCATTATCAGTGCAAAATTCAATATCTCCAGCCGGAATGCACTTAGTTCCTGCGCAATTATATCCTGCAGGGCAAGCAATAGTTGTATTTATTACTGTGCTACCAGAGCAACTAAACTCCCTTACAGTATTAGAATCAACACAGGAATCAGTATATGTAGCAGTTATCCTGCTAACACCTTCTTTTTGTCTTTTCATAGTTATTGTTCCAGTTGTGGTTGTATCTGCGCCATCACTATCTGTGCATACAATATCTCCAACAACACAGCGGCCATTAGCACAAACCGAAAGCGAGCTACAATTTATGTTTTGGCTAGAAAGCGTTTCATTCGCTAAACAGGTTCGTTCTTTAACTGCGCTTGCATTTAAACAAACATCAGCAATTGTCCTTGTTTCAGGGTCAGCACCAGATTGTGCTATACTATAAAATATTATATTTCCTCTAACATCTTCAGGTACTATTTTTTTAGCAGTTACAGAACTAGCAATAGTTTGCGGTAAGGGTAAGCCTGTTGCATCTGGATCATTACAATAATATGTTTCAGGCGGTATAGTTAGCTTTATAGTAACATTTCTTGAGCTTGGGGTTGCTAGCCCAGAACAAAACTCTCCATAATATCCATCTATGTCCGATACTTCCATGTTTATTGGTATTGGTACATTTGTATCTGCGTCCTTAACACTAAACCCAACATCCTCAAATCTACTTAGGTTAGACGTCGTAGTTCCAAGCCCAATTCCTGTTGGGTGGCTGATAAGTGCATACGAGCTAGAGCTTGTTTTGCATAAACCACCAGTAAATGATGCACGTGCATAGATATCTATTATTTTTACTGCCATATCTTCTATATCAAATGTACCACCTACTCTGAGTGGTCCAATATAAAAAGTTCCAGGTGCGATACCTGCAAATAAAATAGATGAAAGAAGCAGGATTAGAACAATAATTCGCATATCTAGCTTTCGAAAGAAATAGTTAAAAAACTACGTAATTGCCTCGCTTAGCATATATATACTCCCGCAGATTAGAATCATATCTTTTTTTCCTGCAAGTTTTTTCGCATACTTAATACTTTTCTTAGCATCTTTAATTGCAATTGCTTTTGTATATTTATTTGCTTCATTGGCAAGCGCATCAGCACTTTCAGCCCGTTCATTTTTTATTTCATTAAGAATCATTTGATCGCAATGCGGCCCAAGCAATGCGAGCATCTCTTTCCAATTTTTATCTTTCATGCATCCAAAAACACAAATTAGTTTGTTGTAATTGAATATATTCAAGTTTCCAATAAGCTCCTTTATTCCATGCACATTATGTGCTGCATCTGAGACCATCAATGGTCTCCTTGCTATTATTTGCATTCTTCCTGGATTTTTTGCATTTAACAATCCTTTTCTTATTGCATTCTCATTGACTGGAATTTCAAAACTCTCACCAATAAATTCTGCAACATCTATTGCTAAGGCAGCATTTTTTGCCTGGTAATCTCCCAATAATTTAGTTTTTAAATTTGTATAATGATTACATCCCAAATAGTTGAATGTAGTTTCTATATTTGTTGTTTTTATATTGTCAATGAATGGCCCGTCACCCAGCATATCGAGCCGAAATCCTTTTTCCCCAACTATCTTCCTTATCATCTCAAGTGCTTTACCTTCAGCAGCAGTTGCAACAATGCTTGCACCTTTAACTATGCCAGCTTTATCAGTAGCAATCTCTTCAATCGTTTTCCCTAAATATTCTGTATGCTCTAGATCAACATTAGTAATTATTGCAGCAACCTCAGTCGCAATATTAGTAGCATCATACGTTCCGCCCATGCCAATTTCCATTATTGCAAAATCGCATTTTTCATCTGCAAAATATTTATATGCAATCGTAGTAAGCGCTTCAAATAGCGTAATTTCATAACCTTTCTTGAAAAGAGCGAGTATTTCTTTTTCATATTTTTTTAATTTTAAATCGCTGATGTTTTTTCCATTTATTTGAAATCGCTCATTGTATTTGAATAAATGTGGTGAATAATAAGCACCAACCTTGTATCCCGCTTCCTTTAGAATGCTTGCTAGATAACTTGTAACGCTTCCCTTTCCATTGGTTCCAGTAACTAAAATAACATTTAGTTTATCTTGCGGATTGCCAAGTGTTTCACATATCTTTCGCATACGTTCTAAGCCTGGTTTAATCCCAAAACGAGCTAGATGTTTTTCTAGAAGAAGCATGATTTTATTTGGATGAAAATCTTATTTAAACAGATCAGCGAACTTTTATAAACACCTATTTACTAATTATATA
>Ga0209343_10004257_pt1 | contig 17711 bp, 20 predicted proteins | sample RifCSPlowO2_02_FD_184026 | JGI IMG/M metagenome (GOLD analysis project Ga0209343, IMG submission 184026) | Groundwater microbial communities from Rifle, Colorado - Rifle CSP2_plank lowO2_0.2 (SPAdes) (version 2) | ecosystem: Environmental > Aquatic > Deep subsurface > Groundwater | place... | reverse complement strand
CGCGCGCAACGCCATGTGCCGGATTCGATCAGCACGCTTCGCTATATAATCGCCGCCCGTATCGCCCGGCAACTCCAGCGATGTCCGTGCTGCGGCTCGGTTAAACGTAATTTGTGACACAGTGAAATTAATTTCTGATCGGGTAATTCGTGCTAAATATGCCGTCCCTTTGCTTTATCAACCGCCTTATCGCAAGGCTGGGGACGGTTTTATTGTTTTTTGCCTGCCCGGCAAGCATGGTTTACGCCCAATCGTTTAACGTTACCCTGTTGCTGAGCGACAGCACACCGCCTTACCGGCAATTTTCGGCTGCACTCAAGAAAGCTCTTGGCGAAAAAACCCCCAATATAAATATTATTGAGCTTCAGGCAGAAGAACATCTTCAGCCTGGCCTCAATGGGAAAGCCGATTTGATCGTGGCCGTCGGCCTGAAAGCAGGGGAGCTTGTCATGGCCAAATCTGACGTGCCAGTGCTGGGCATCATGATCCCAAAGGCAAGCTTCGGGATGTTGCTGGAAAAACAGGCATTAAGGCATCCCCGCCAGCCAATGTCGGCTATTTATCTCGACCAGCCCTGGGACAGGCAGTTGAATTTTATCCAGGCGGCCCTTCCCAATCACCGCATAGTCGGGGTGCTGTATTCGCCGGATACCCCCATCGTTCTGCCCCGTTTGCCGCAGGAAATGTCGCTCAATGCCAAGTCGGTGCGCTCGGCAGAAACACTGTTTGACGCGCTGGAAAACATCCTGAGCAGCAGCGATGTTTTGCTCGTCGTTCCTGACAGCGAAATATACAGCAGCAACAATGTGCGCAATATATTGCTGACCAGCTACCGGTACAAAGTCCCGCTGATCGGCATCTCGCAGGCCTATGTGAGCGCCGGTGCGCTTGGCGCTATCTTCTCGACTCCCGAACAATTGGCCGAACAAGCGGGGGGGATGATCGCTCATTTTGCAGGTAGCAGGCAGTTGCCCGAGCCGCAGCATCCTGTTTCGTTCAGTGTCGCGTTAAACCCGCAGGTAGCACGCTCTCTTGGGATCAGACTGAATACGCCTGAAGTAATACGCGAGCGTATGGATAAATCAGGGGGAGGGCGATGAAACCGTTCAGTATCCGGCAATACGTTGCCTTGCTTACCTTTATCCCATTGTTCATTATGGCGATAAGCATGGAATTTTATTTTTTGCGGCACCATTTTTCCCAACTGGATCAAGGCGCGGTGGAAAAGGCTGAATTGCTGGCACATCAACTTGCTTCCAGTTGCGAATATGGTGTGTTTTCCAACAACATGATTTTTTTGCAGAATATCGCCAACGGCGCTTTGAAGCAAACGGACATCCACGGTGTGCTTATATTGGATGCAAACGCCGGGGTATTGGCCAGCGCGGGCCAATTTTCCAGCGCCTTCAAGAGTGAGATTATTGAAAGAAATTTGGCAAAGCGGTTGCAGTTCGCGCGTACCGGAGATATCGACGATGCGATTGTTCTCCAACCCATGACAGCCGGCGTGCAAAGCCTGTGGCTCTATCATGCGATTATTCCGGCGCAAATTACGTTGGATGACATCGGCACCCAAACAGACTTAAAGCCGACAGGCTCGGTCATCGTGGAGATCAGCAGGGCTCGCCAAGCGAAGGATAAGACTCAATTGCTCTGGGTTTCTTTGCTTGCAACGACGTTGTTTTTGGTGGTTGCCTCATATCTGTCCTATGTCGCCAGCCGCAGGATCACTCAGCCCATCCGCAAACTCAGCGAGGCCGTGCAGGCGATAGGCGCAGGCAGGCTCGATACGCGCGTTTCTCTGACGACGAGCGTGAGCGAGTTGGCCACTTTGGCGCAAGGCATGAATAAAATGGCCGAACACCTTGAGCGGGAGCAGGAGATATTGCATCAACGCATTGATGAAGCAACATTGGCCCTGCGCGAAAAAAAGGAAGAGGCGGAGCGCGCCAACCAGGATAAAAGCCGCTTCCTGGCAGTAGCCAGCCATGACCTGCGCCAACCCCTGCACGCCTTGGGTTTATACGTTGCCGAATTGCAGCGCAAGCTGTCCGGCACCGCGCAGCATCGCTTGACAGAACAAATCGGACATTCCGTAGATGCGCTTTCCATGCTGCTGAATACCTTGCTCGACATTTCCAAGCTGGATGCGGGCACGGTTGTTCCGCAACGGCGCACTTTCAGCGTAGGGGCCATACTGAAGCGTATTACGACGGATTATCAGATGCTCGCCGATGTCAAGAATATTCGTTTGGTGATCCGCCCCTGCGCGGCATATATCACCAGCGATCAGCTGTTGCTGGAGCGCATTCTGGCAAACCTGGTAAGCAATGCGATACGTTACACCGGTCGGAACGGCTGCGTTTTGGTTGCGTGCCGCCGCAGGGGGGATTTATTGCGTATCGAGGTGCGCGACAACGGCGTGGGCATTTCAAAGGCCGACCAGGGCAATATATTCCGCGAGTTCTTCCAATTAACCCAACCGCAACTGGATACCAGCAAAGGGCTGGGGTTGGGGCTGTCCATCGTGGAACGTCTGGTGAAGTTGCTCGGCCATCGTATCGAGTTGAGTTCCGCACCCAACAAGGGATCGGTGTTTGCGCTGGAGGTGCCGATGGCAGCCCAACCCGGCAGGAGCGCAGACAATATTTCCGGACGCTTTCAGCCTTACCCAAGTGAGGCGATGGAAAAAGAAATATCGCCTTTGGCCGGGAAGGGAATGCTGGTAGTCGACGATGATGCAGACGTGCTGTCAGGGACTGCCAGCACCATGGTATCGTGGGGATTCCGGGTAAACGCGGCAGCATCGGTAGCTGAGGTGGAGCAACTTATTCGCGATGGCGTGAAGTGGGACTTCATCGTTACCGATTACCAGTTGGCAAACGATACGAATGGCTTAGAAGTAATCGAATTGGTGCGCCGGTCGCAAAATCAGCAAGTGCCTTGCATATTAATTACTGGCGACACCAGCCAGGCAGTCTTGAAACTTGTCAGCGTAAGCGGACATCATTTGTTGCATAAGCCGGTTAAGCCTGCCAAGCTTAGATCGTTGATCGTACATTTGCTGAGCGATGAAGCTTTTAGCAAATGAGCGAATCATTTCCGATTCTGCCATCTCTTGTTTCGCTGCTTGAAACGCATAGGTTTGTTTCCGGCTTCAGTGATGTAGAAGCGATGGGTGACACGAACCAAACGTACAGCGGAATTTTTGGTTGCTCAAGCAAAGTCAGTAGAATTTACTTGAGCTATAAATTGAGGGAGGGGACATGCGCCAAATTTTCATGTTGTTGCTGCTTTTTCCGGTGCTGGCCTTCGCCGAAGTCTACAAGTGCAAGGAAAATGGAAAGACCAGCTATTCGCGCACGCCCTGTGCTACCGGGTCGATTTTGGCTGCGTATGGCGCGAAGCGCGCATCGGTTAACGAGGACAGCGCGGTGAGTACTGCGCAATCGTGCGCTTTAAAATCTTGGCGCTTGCTTCTTTGCTCGCTTTGAGCGGATGCGCAACCTATGATGAACTGTCGACTGATAGTTGGGATAAATTTGCGCTTTGGTTCCGCCAATCGTACTGAAATTTTTCCTGTGCGATAGTGTCGCGTAATTCAGCAATACCGATTCCACCCGTACACCATCAGCTTTCCGGCCGTTCTTCCACAGCTTTCCCCACAGAAACTGTGGACAACAAAAAAGCCCTCCGAAGAGGGCTTTGCTTTGTTACGGATATCTAAATCATGCGCCCGTGATTTCCAAGCGTTTTTCGATGCGCTGTAGTCTTTCCTTGATCTGGTCGATCACGCTTTGTTGTCGGTACACATCCTCCTGCGTTCCGACATTTTCACCGCGCATACTTGCGATGCTGGATTCGACACGTGTCAGCCGGTGTTTGATCTCGCTGAACTCGTTTTGGTTTTCTGATCGGAAGGCCAATATCTCATTCCTCAATGCTCGGAGTTGTTCTAGAACTAAATTATTCATATTCTCGCTCATGGTGATTCCTTTCAAAGTGGTTCAAGATTAAATGATTCTGGTGTCTTTAGCAATTAGACGAAGAGTTGTCGATTCTTTTTTGTTGTCCACATTGCCCAATCTGCCAGTTTCCGGATGAAGTCCAGATTTAATTGAACCTGTTTTTTAATCTCGCGTTTAACCGTAAAAAGTTCCCGCCAATCTGCCTGGCACTCGTCGCGAAACGCCGTCAAAAACTCATAAGCCTGCGCGCAAAAGAACTCAAAAGAGTCTTGCCGCTCTTTGAACTCTTCAGCCTGGCTTCCCAAAGACTCGCAATGGCTTCCTGAACTTCGGGAATGTGCGCTTCGTGGCCTTCCTGCAAATTTTCTGCCTCGGACAGGGCGGCGAAGGACAGCGCGGCACGCTGGGCTTCCGTCAGGATGAAAGTCAGGGCGCTCATGACAGACTCCCGGAACCGGCGAAAGGTTGATATTTGTCGGGAAAATCCGGGGTTTTGGGGTGAAGGTGGAACAGTTTCGACAAAAAGCCGAAAATGCACCCCTCTGCAAGCCAATATTGGCGTGGGTTTGCGGGATAAGTGCCACCCATGGCACTTTGTCCGGGTATTACATAGAAACCCGGACTCAAAACCGGCAGGGAGCCGCCGGGGGAGCGGCGGCTAATCGCTAGTATGTAAAACGCGAAACCGTTCCGCGAACTGTTCCGCCGTTTACCCCCTTGATATTCGCATAATGTATAGCGGGTCATGCCGCAAGCCCTGTATTTGCGCGGGTTTCCGGTCAAGTGGAAATAATTTCCAACCGCCGAAACTGTTCCGGGTTTTGCCATGTTCATCATTTTCTCCTTCGTTGTCAAAGTGATTTGCTGATTCATACCGCTTTCAATTCCGGCTTTTTCGGCTTATCCGGTTGCCGTTGCTGCCGCTTCAAACCGGGGCCACGCGTCCCAAAAATGTAGCTGTAGGGGTAGTAGACCTCCCAATATCCATTCTCCAGCCGCCGACCCATCAACCGACCCTCGGAAAGCATGTTGCGCACCCGGCGCGGGCTGATGCCCCACTCACGCGCAACGGATGCCACCAGCACAACCGACCGCCCGAACCCTAGCGGCATACCGGGACATGCCGGCTTTGCATCAGGCGGCGGCGTGTACATGGATTGATTCGGCAACCGCTTCGGCTTTGCGCGCTTCCGCGCCGGAGGCGCTACTGCTGCGCCTGCAAGAGCAGGCGCAGTAGCGCCACCGGACACCAGATCAATCGTTTTAATGTCCTGCGGGTCTTTCATCGTGTACCTCCGATCAGTTTTAAGTGCCCTTGCGGGGCTTGTTGCACCTCGGCAAGAAGTTGGGTGACAGCAGGGAAGGGCAACACCTTGGAAGCGACTTGTGAGCGGCAGGAATCGGCGTAGATTTTTTGCCATAGCCTAGCCATCGAGAACACTTGCTCGATGTGCTGCAATTCCGCAGCGGTAAAGTGCCTGCCGTTCGGCGCGTGCAGCGTGTCGCCGGATACCGTCCAGCCTTGCCACGCTTCGCCGGGCAATCCGGCACCGCGCAGCAGGCGCAACATGCGGAACGCCATCCACGGAATGCGCGCACCGCCGGTTTCCCAGTTCTGCACGGTGCGCACGGTGACATCGAGGGCGATGGCAGCTTGTTGGCGTGTCAGCAGCAACATGCGGCGCAGGTCGCGAAAGTCTTGCGGCTCGATCCAAATGCGCGAGGTCTTGCGGCGGTTCATAGCAATTTCCCTTCGCGGCACATGGCCTGCATCTTCTGCCAGACGCTATCCGATGCGCGCAGCAGGCCGACCGGCAACAGCCCTTTGCCTACCAGTTTCCGGACGCGGCTGCGGTCGTTGTCCAAGGCGGCGTAAAGCTGCGCGAGCTCGCGAGCGTCAAGGCGCAAGTAGTGAATGCCTTCGCGGTAACGCTTAACGGCGGCATCGTGGAGCAACTGGCAGACGTTGCGCGCTTCGGTGTAAACCGACTTGCCGCAGCTTGCCGCTTTGCCGTGCTCGTACCTGCGCTCGGCAGTCGGCAAGGCGGCGTGGTCGAACACATCGAAGCCAAAAGCCGGCCTGGCAGGGGGGCGGATGCCTGCGGCCTTGACTTGCGGCGCGGGCTGTCCCGACTGCCGCGACTGCGCGCCAGCTCCGACCGCACCGGCAGAACCGCACGCGAGCAGATCGGGCGAGGCGGCGGAAGCCGGAAGGCCTGCACAAGCGGCGGTTGTGTCTGCCGCGCTCCGCTTCGTGTAGCTGCGCGGCGTAACGAGCAGCTTGGCAGGCGGGTATATCCACCAGTGTTTCGAGCGGGAATCCTGACGTGCGCCGAGTATCTGACCACGCTTGGCGAAGCGCTTCGCTTGATCGAGCGACAGACCTTCACGATCAGCGAACGCCCGAACGCTCATGCCGCCATCCTGCTGGTGCAGGGTGATGCTTTTTTCGTGAGTCATGACGCACCGCCTTCCGATATCGGCGAGGTGCGCGGACGGGCATAAACGACCTTGCACAGCGCCTGATAAAGCGAACGCTGCACGGCTGCATCGGCCTCGGTGCACCGCCCGCGCTCAATGTCATCGAGGGTATCGAACAGCGCCCGCTCGGCCTGCAACCACGCGTTGAGCAGTTGCGCCTCGGTCAGTTCGACGGTGAACAGGGCGGCGCTCATGGCAGCCTCCTGAAACTGACCGGGCAGACCGGCAAAAATCCCCGAAGTCGGAATAGTTTCGACCTGTCCAAAAAATCGGCCTGCAAGCCAATGCTGGCGAGGGTTTGAGGGGTATTTTCCGGTTTTGAAGGTGGAACAGTTTCGGGGTAAAGTGCGAAATGCTGCACCGCTGCAAGCCTGTATTGGCGCGGGTTTGCGGGGTGTGTCTCCTGTGGGAGACTTAGTCCGGGTATTACATAGAAACCCGGACTCAAAACCGGCAGGGTGCCGCCGGGGGAGCGGCGGCTAATCGCTGGTATGTAAAACGCGAAACCGTTCCGCGAACTGTTCCGTCCTGCCTTATCCTGATATTCGCATAATGTATATTATGTCAAATTAAGACGCAGGATTGCATATCTAAAAAAGAAGTTTTTGGTTGATTGATGAAGGCGGACAGATGGTTTGAAACCAACTCGCCAGAGTGCGGTTTTTTGTGTAAGCGATTCACCCAAACCGCTTACACTGGCTTTTGCTTGCCACACAAAGCCGCCTAATAAAATTGCTGTAACTTGTTGAATTGGTGCCCGGAACCGGAATCGAACCGGTACGAGGGGTTAAGCCTCGACGGATTTTAAGTCCGTTGTGTCTACCAATTTCACCACCCGGGCTGGTGTCTGGAGGAATTCGCAGCAATCAAACCAATGTCTATAAATCGGCAATTAAAAAATAAGCCGCATAATATCAATTATTTAGTTGTTTCAACGTTACGATGCGGTTCATATTACCTCTTGCCTTCTCATTATATTTGATTAGCGAAAAGACTTTTGCACAAATTAAAGCGACCATACGCCGAAACATTGGAAAACAAGGCAATAGCCGATGCAGCCTGGATTACAGCCAGTAAAAATAAACAAATATCAGCAATCCGGGAATTACCACCACAAAATTCCAATACCAAATAACGAAATCCAGCCCCACGCGGCTTTTGGCCCTGAAGTGCCCGTGAAAAGTGCGCAGCTGCACGAACAGCATGATGTTTCCCGCCAGCAGGTGCGCGCCATGCACGCCGGTCAGTATATAAAAATTCGTGCCGTAAACTCCGCTGGCCAGGGTGACGCCAAGCCCTGCGGCGTGGCGGTATTCCAGCGCCTGCAGCAAAAGGAACGCCACGCCCAGAACGAGCGACAGCGCCAGCCCCGCAACCGCCCTTCCATGATTTGCGGTCAGGAATCCCTTGCGCGCCCATATCAGCGGCAAGGCTGATAACAGAATGAGGATGGAATTGATTGCCGGGAACCCCCATGGGCTCAAGGGAACAAATTTCTGCGACTCCGGCCCACCCGTCGGCCATTCGCCTTTGAAATCCGGCCACAGCGTGAAGTGTGGATCCATGGACGCCAATTCCGGCAGGGCAAAAACCCGCGCATACATCAGCGCCAGCAGAAAAGCGCCGAAGAATGCCACCTCGGAAAGAATGAAATAGGCCATGCCGATACGAAAGGAACGGTCTTCCCACGGATGGTAATGCCCGCTTTCCTCTTCGCAGATGATTTTTCCGACCCAGCCAAATGCGCCATAGAGCACCACGGCAATTCCCGCCAGAATGGGTAAGACGCCGGATGCGAGCGCATTGATTCTCAGCACGACCCCCAGCGCCAGGAGAAAGAGCCCGAGATTGATCGTCACCGGATAGTGGCTGGGGGGCGGCACATAATAATGGCTGTCGCTGCGTGTTTCGCTCATGCTGTCCTCATCATGCGCTCATCCGGAAACCGGGAACAGGGTGTAGGAAAGAGTGATCTCATGCACATCTGCGGGCAGTTCCGGGCTGACGAAGAAAACCAGCGGCATTTCCCTCGCCTCTCCCGGTTGCAGCACCTGTCGTTGGAAACAGAAGCATTCAATCTTGTTGAAATGCTCCGCTGTCCATCCCGGACTCACGCTTGGCACTGCCTGCCCGGACATCGTCCGGTTGGTCGGATTTTTGGCCAGATAGCTGGTTTTGGCGGTCTCGCCGGGGTGCACCCGCATCCTTGTCTGTGCAGGACGGAATTCCCAGCTCATGCCCGGCATTACGGCGCCGGTAAATTCCACCGTCACCCAGCGGGCGGTATCGATTTTTGCTGCTTGCGCAATTTGTACTGCTGCGCCGGTCTTGCCGTTCAGGCCGGTTACCTTGCACAGCAGGTCATAAAATGGAACCAAAGCGAAGGCAAACCCGGTTGCGGCTGCCACCATCAGCAGCAGTTTGATGGTTAACCGCCGGTTCGCCTGCCTGAGCGCTTCATCCATTGCAACCGCCTTTCATTTTAATGCCGGTAGCCATACTGGCAGTTTGATGAAGGTGGCGGCATAGATAACTGCCACAAGCAACATCAGAGCCACCACCAGCCACACTGTGCGCCGCTCGCGCTTTTCATGTTCATTCATCACTTGACCTCCGGCGGTGTTTCGAAGGTGTGGTACGGAGGCGGGGAAGGCAAGGTGAATTCCAGCCCCTGCGCGCCCTCCCACACCTGGCCGGTAGCCTTCGGGCCGCCGCGCACGCATCTGACCACGATGTAAACCAGCAGCAGTTGGGTAAGCCCGAGCAGGAAAGCGCCCACAGATGAAATAAAATTCATGGCGGAAAACCTGAGCGCATAGTCCGCGACATGGCGCGGCATTCCGTCCAGCCCGGCAAACCATTGCGGGATGAAGGTGATGTTGAAAGAAATTACCGTCAGCCAGAAATGCAGTCTGCCGAGTTTTTCGTCGAACATGTGGCCGGTAAACTTGGGCAACCAGTAGTAAAGCGCGGCCATCATGCCGAAGATGCCGCCGCCGAAAAAGGTGTAATGGAAATGCGCCACGAGCACATAGCTGTTGTGGTGCTGCGCATTGACCGCGACATCCGGCAGAACTAGTCCGGTCAACGCTCCCATGCCGAAATGGGCGACGAAGCCCAGCGCGAACAGCATCGGGGTCTCGAAGGTCATCGCTCCGCGCCAGATGGCGCCCAGCCAGCAGAACACCAGCACCGACGTGGGCACGGAAATCGCCATCGTGGCATACATGAAATACACCTCCGCAGCGAGCGGCAGGCCGGAAGTCAGCATATGGTGCGACCATACGATGAAGCTGAGGAAACAGATCGCACACAAGGCATAGACCTGCGCCCGGTAGCCATAGACCGGCTTGCGCGAAAAAGTCGCGAGGATATGCGGGATCAGCCCCCACGCCGGCAGCAGCACGATATACACCTCGGGGTGACCGAAGAACCAGATCAGGTGCTGCAACAGGATCGGGTCGCCGCCGTTGGCCGCATCGAAGAAATGCGTGCCGAAATGCCGGTCGGTCAGCAGCATGGTGGCCGCCGCGCTGAATACCGGCATCGCCAGGATCAGCATGAAAGCGGTAATCAGCCATGCCCACACGAACAGCGGCATCTTCATCAGCACCATGCCCGGCGCGCGCATGTTGAGCGCCGTCACCACCACGTTGATCGCGCCGGTAAGGGAGGAAACCCCCAGTAGGAGGATCGTGAAGATTGCAAAATCGATGCCGATTCCGCTCTGTATGTCCAGCGTGGTGTTATGCATCATCCAGCCCAGCCCGGTGGCGCCGCTGCCGGTGCCGAAGAATTGCAGGAAAAACGGGATCAGCAGCAAAACTGCGGCAAACGGCAGAATCCAAAACCCCCAGTTGTTGACGCGCGGCAACGCCATGTCGGGCGCGCCGATCATGAGCGGGATCAGGTAATTGTTGAGGCCGGTGGCGAACGGCATGATCGCGCCGAACACCATGATCAGCGCGTGCAGCGTGAACAGCTGGTTGTACATGCCCGGCGAGAGCAGTTGCAGGCCCGGATACAGCAATTCTGCGCGCACCGCCATGATGAAGAGACCGCCGACAAAAAACATGATACCGCCAAAGCTCATGTACAGGATGCCGAGATCCTTGTGATTAGTGGTAGTCAGCCAGCGCATGATTCCTGCGTGCGGATGGTCGTGCGCAACTGCTGCGGTGGCTTCGGTCATATCCTCTCCCTTAAAGATGCCACACCTGATAATGAAACGCGCCATGCCCGTTTCCCCCTATCCAACTTTCCCCCGCAAGCGGGAGAAAGGGCAAACGAATCGCTGCGCGAGTTTCATACATTAACGCAACGCCTTGACCTGCGCAGGTTGCACCATGTCGCCCATGCGGTTGCCGAACGAGTTGCGCTCATAGGTCACGACTGCGGCGATCTCGGCATCGGACAGGCTGTTCTTGAAAGCCTGCATGGCGGTGCCCGGTTTGCCGTTCATCACCCGGTCCAGATGCCCATCCTTGAACAGGTGGCCTTCTTTATCCAGCATCGGCCCATTGACGATACTGCTTCCCGACAGCGCCGGGAAAGCTCCGGGAAGGCCTTTGCCATCGGCCTGGTGGCAGGCGCTGCAAACTACTTTATAGACTTCATCTCCTTTTGCCATTAATTCTTCCCTGCTCCAGGCCTTGCCGGCAACGGCTTCCGCCTGCGAGCTTTGCGCTTTTTTCTGCGCAACCCATTCATTGAATTGGGGCTCTGCAACGGCTTCAACCACGATCGGCATGAAGGAATGCCCGTCGCCGCACAATTGTGCGCATTGGCCGCGGTAGATCCCTGGCTTCTCGATGTTCACCCACATCTCGCGCAGATAACCCGGAACGGCATCGCGTTTGACGCCGAAAGAAGGCACCCACCAGGAGTGAATTACATCGGTGGAAATTAGGAGAATGCGCACCTTCTTGTTGGTGGGCAAAATAAGCGGATTATCCACTTCCAGCAGATAATGCTCGCCCTTCGCCTCCCTGCCATGTATCTGGCCTTGCGAAGTCGCCATGGCGCTGACGAAACTGATGCCCTCATCCGGGTATTCGTACTGCCATTTCCACTGGCTGGCAGTCACTTTGACCGTCATATCTGCGGCAGTCCGGGTGTCTTCCATCCTGGAGATGGCATGGAAGGCGGGAATACCCATCCAGATGTAATCGATGTAGATCAGCAGCAGAAAAGGGGTGATTGCCAGAATCCATTGCCGTCTGGAGCCGGGCCCGGTAAAGGTTCCAGGCTGGGCGCCGGAGCTTTTGCGGTGCTTGAAGATGGAATAGGCGAAAACCGCAAAAACTGCGATGTAGATGCCCATGATGATGCGCATAAACTCCACGCTTGCCGCTAGCGAAGTGCGGGCAACGGGGGTGACGGGTTCCTGGAAATCCCAGATTGATTTAGCGTGTGCCGGTTCGGAAACAAAAAGGAAGAAAGCAATCCAGAACCATAGCGGCAGCTGTTTTTTTATTTGCCTGATGTGGAAATTTGCAGTTTCATGCCTGCTGCAAAAAGAAAACGGGAGGCGCCACACTCGAATGGCGGGGTCATCGTGAATTGATGCACCGGCTAATTCCATGGCATAGCCTCCACCGAGAATGCTTCTGTTTCTCCAGTTGCTTGTACCAGCAGCACCGGAAAACAACATACCCGCCGCGAATTTTTCAGTCAAGTGGGCCGTCGTGCATACCCCTCTTTCGCTTTCTGGCGCAACCTGCTAATTTGTTTGGAGGCGCGACCCAGAGTCGAACTGGGCTCATCGGATTTGCAATCCGGTGCATAACCGCTTTGCTATCGCGCCATGTTGCAGAACACTGGCTTTAAATGATCAAGGGAAAGCGAGGATGCTTTCCCTTGGGTTTGGAGCGGGAGAAGAGTCTCGAACTCTCGACCTCAACCTTGGCAAGGTTGCGCTCTACCAACTGAGCTACTCCCGCGAAACGAGTGCGCATTATATGGATATTCGAATCCCTGTCAACATTTGTACCGGCAAAAATTTACTTTACAAATTCTCACACTTTGAATAAGCGCTCAAAATTCTCCGTGGTACACCGCCCTACCTCATCGATGCCGATACCGCGCAACAAGGCGATCTCTTCGGCGACATGCTTCACGTACGCCGGCTGGTTGAGTTTGCCGCGATGCGGCGCAGGCGCCAGATAGGGCGCGTCGGTCTCGATCAGGATGCGCTCCAGCGGCGTGCGCTGTGCCACCTCCTTGATCTGTTTGGCGTTCTTGAACGTGACGATGCCGGAAAAAGAGATATGGAAACCCATCGCCAGCGCGGCTTCGGCGACTTCCCAGGTTTCGGTGAAGCAGTGCATCACGCCGCCCGCCCCGGCGGCATTTTCTTCCGCCATGATGCGCAACGTGTCCGCCGCCGCCTCGCGCGTGTGGACGATGAGCGGCTTGCCGGATTCGCGCGCGGCGCAGATGTGGTTGCGGAAGCGCGCGCGCTGCCATTCCAGATCGCCCTTCAGGCGGAAATAATCCAAACCGGTCTCGCCGATGGCGATGACCTTGGGATGCCGCGCCAGCTCGACTAGGCGCGCAACGCTCGGCTCTTCGACATCCTCATAATCGGGATGCACCCCCACCGAGGCGTAGAGGTTCGGGTGCTGTTCGGCCAGCGCCAGCATGTGCGGGAATTTTTCCAGATTGACCGAGACGCACAGCGCGGCTGCCACGTCGTTCTGGCGCATTTGCGCCAGCACGTCGGGAAGGTTCTCGGCCAGTTCGGGGAAATCGAGATGGCAATGCGAATCGACGAACGGCATGGTTATTGGAGCATGAGTTGGCGATAGGAAAACAGCAGCGATTCTAGGAACAGCTTGGGGTTTAGCGTATGTTGCGCTTCACGTTTCGCGCCTTGCAAATAACTTTGCAGCCGCGCCAGATCCAGCGGCGCGACGGGTTCGACCAGTTTCCGCATGACGGCTTCTTCGCCGGGATGGTAGCGCAGCCTGCCCGCCAGCTTCATCGCGCTCAGGTCGTAGCTCCACTGTTGCAGCCACTGCACGACCACGACCTGCTCTGTCTTCTGCAATGCCTCGGCCAGCGCGAACACGTCCAGCGCGGCGGGCTGGCGCACGCCGCGCAGCAACTTGTCGCGCTCCTCGCTGCCCAGTTGCTCGTCCAGTTGAATGGCTTGCAGCGGCGCAAAACCGGAGGCCGCGAGGGCTTCGGCGGGGTTTTTCACGCCCTGCTGTGTCAGCCAGCGCGCGGCGCTTGCGGCATCGGGCGCTGGCAAGGCAAACGACAGGCAGCGGCTCAGGATGGTTGGCAGCAACTGCTGCGTCCTGTGCGACACCAGGATGAACAGCAGGCCCGGCGAAGGCTCTTCGAGGCTCTTCAGCAAGGCATTCGCGGCATTGGTGTTCATCGCCTCGGCGGGGTGAATGACCACCACGCGCCTGCCGCCCTGATGGGCGGACATGCCGGAAAAATCGGCCAGCCCGCGTACCTGATCGACGGAAATCTGCTTGCTGGGCTTCTTGCCGGATGCGGACTTGGAATCATCGCTCTCATCGGCATCCAGGCTCAACGCATCCGGTTGCAGCAGGCAAAAATCCGGGTGCGAACCTTGGGAAAACCAGTGGCATGAAGGGCATTGCCCGCAGGCAAAACCTGCTTCATCGGGTTGCTGGCACAGCAGGCTCCGGGCGAAATTCATCGCCAGTTCAAACTTGCCGATCCCCTTGCTTCCCTTGAGTAGCATGCCATGCGGCGGGCGCTTGCGCAGTTCCTGCAATCGCCCCCAGTCGTTTTTTTGCCACGGATAAATATTATTCATATCAAATAGATATAATTATCTCTTCAAGTTTTTGTTTAACTAAATCCATGGGCTGCGCCGCATCGATGACGATATAGCGCTGCGGGTTTTGCCGCACGCGCTTGTGGTATCCGGCGCGCACCCGCTCGAAAAAATCGGCCTGTTCCTGCTCGAAGCGATCCAGCGAGGCATTGCTCGGTCTAGTGTTATCCGGCGACCTCAGGCGTTGTCTTGCCACCTCGACCGGCACGTCGAAAAACAGCGTCAGGTCGGGTTGCAGGTCGGGGTGTACCCATTGCTCGAGCTGGCTCAATTTATCCCAATCCAGCCCCCTGCCGCCGCCCTGGTAGGCGAAGCTGGCATCGCTAAAACGGTCGGAAATCACCCATTTTCCCGCGTGCAACGCCGGCTTGATGACCTGTTCGACATGCTCCAAGCGCGCCGCAAACATCAGCAGCGCCTCGGTGCCGATGCCCATCGGCTGGTTCAGCAGTATCTCGCGCAGTTGTTCCCCGAGCGGCGTGCCGCCCGGCTCGCGCGTGACCAGCACGTCAAAGCCACGCTGGCGCAACGCATCGGCGAACCATGCCAGATGGGTGCTTTTGCCAGCCCCGTCCATGCCTTCAAAGGTAATAAATTTTGCTTTGTTCATCATTTGTATTTATCTCGCATCTTCAAATTGAATGCGATTTATGCTCAAAATTCGCCACTGAACGTAGCGCTGAATCAATAGCTGCTTTGGTAAACGTGAGCTTCCGCTTACGACACACAGCAGATGCTGGGATTGTTCAAAAGCTGGAAATTAAATTCGACCACGGCCCCTTTAATTACACGGGTCGAATTCCCCGCCGCTTGCGGCGAATGATTTGACCGGATTCTGATTTGATACCTCGCGGCTTGCCGCGAGGTTCTTCATTTTTTTAAGCGATCACTGGTGATTCCTCGTCGTCATCAACAACTTCAATTTTTCCTTTCTTAGCTTCTAATAATGTAGACCCTACCTCACGCATAAGTTGATCGCGAAAAGGAGCAATTTTCTTACTTAGCATTGAACAGATTTCTTCGGCCTTCTTCTTTTCTGTTTCTAGAACCGGGCGTATGCGTGAAGTAAGAAAACAACCTAAATGGATAGCAGTGAGTAAGTAGCCATTAGTTAAGTTGCACTTATCAAGCACCCTCTCTGCTTCACATATATCCCCAGTTTCAATCAAGCTGACGACAAGCCAAAATTGCTTTCTATTATTTTCTTCATTATCAGAAAAAGACTCATTATTGACCCACTCTATGATTGATTCACAATTTGGTTTTATGTTGGATAGGGCTACAGAATCTCTCGCATAAAGGTAATAACTCACAAAATCCAACAGTGGCCTAGTATTGTCAGGATCAAAAGCTTTAATTGCTCCTTTTTCTAAGTTCGCTAGGCTGGAAACTACCCATTTCCAAACGGCCAGTTTTTCATCCACAGGAGAAAGGTAACAAGCTTGCAATGCCAGTCCAATAGTTGTTGTAGCTTCAAGTTTGTGAGCGGTGTCTTCTTTCTCAAGCTCCTTAACAGCGGATGCCAATGTTTCTATATTTTCAGGATGTTCCCCAAAATAAAAAACCAGTGCCCGCTTCCACCACTCATCAGGCAAAACTTTGTAGACAAATTCCGGGCTATCAATGGCTCTCCCAGCAAAAAATTCTTGAAGCAAATGATGTTTAAATTCTATTTCATCACCCAACACTCTAAATAATCCCGAACGATCAAATATCTCTGTCAATAAAACACTGGTCACAGCTTCATGACCCACTTTAGTCATTTCCATCGTGGCAATTTTTTCAGCAAGCTTCCTTGATATTGATGTTTCTTTTCTAACATGAAGGTGTAAAGCAATTTTTGTTATGACAAAATCCTTTAATGGCGCTTGGTATTGATGCTTAAGCCCTTTTCTTTCATCCCATCTTCCCAGCATCAACTCAGTAAATTTCTTAAAAAGCTCTGTTATATTCGCAGGAATATCGTGCCTTGAAAAATCTGTTGAAGCCGCAAGAACAGTAACCATAAGCGGATTTAGTTCTATCCCATGGATTTTTTCAATCCGCCTAAGGAGCTCTTGCGATTGGGATCGGGGGACTTTACGATTTTTTGCTACGGTATTAAAAATCTTTGCTGTCTGTTTCCAGCCTATTGGTGATACGTGAAAAGCTTCAAAGCTTTTTAATTCCTCAAGCTCTTGGGTGAATCTATAAGGTCTCGAAGTGGCTATGATTTGGCATTTAGGGTATTGCGTAGAAAACTCACTCATAAGTTTCCCTAAGTAGCTCCTATTACCCTCCGTTACTTCATCAAGGGCATCAATCATTATCACCAAATTGCCATCTTTAAGATCATCAATAGTGAAAGTCGATTTGCTACTCCTACACAAATTTCTGGTGTGTGCATCACAAAATTCTATAAGGTCTTTCGGCTTTGCTCTTTGGAGCTCAACCGCCTTAATCAAGACGGGTATTTTACTTTTACCCGCAGCCTGCTCAGCGGAACGCGCTAGTTCCAGAGCGATGCGCAGCAATCCTGTACTTTTCCCGCTTCCGCCCTCTCCCAGAATTAATACTTTATTTATTTTCTTCGCTTTTATTGCAACCAGAGGAAATTCCTCAAACTCAGGAATTTCTTGTACCGCTCCCTGAACTTTTTTCAACTTTTTTATATTTCTATAAAGTCTCAAGCCGACAAATACGTTGTCATCGGCTGCTCCGGTTAACACGCCATCCTGGGTGCCGTCGTTTGTAGTTTGATCACCAAGGATTTCATTTTGCAAAACTCGTAAATAAGGAAGTAAATCTGTGTCAATTCCTAACCATAATTCAGGGATATGCTTATCAATTAAGGGGATTATGTCATCAGCGTCAAGGAATTGAATATTGGGATTTGCTACAGTAGTTAAAATGTGGGTGCGAGCATGATCATTGATGCCCCCGCTAGCGCATAAAATCGCTCGGTTAGGCGTAACTCTTGCTCTGTCCTTCAAGAGTACAACCGAAGACGTTAATGCCGTTTTAAGTTGTGTAATAGCTTCTTCAATATTTGCACTTGCCTTGGCAGCTAGATTAAGACTTCCCTTCTTTGTTTGAACTGCTAGCAGCAAGTCAAAGCCAAGGCGATCTGTTTCACCAAAAACCGTGTCTTTACCATGCTCATAAGGGCCACATAAATCCCTGCCATCGCTAAATCCCATCCTCAGAAATAATGGCCTAATTGCTTTATCTCTAAAGTCATCTTCTGAGAGAGTTTTAAGGTACTTTACTTTTCTGAAGCGAGATATGTTTTCAGGCTGCATGTGTTTTCACTTTCTTATCGAAATTTGTTAGTGCAACATTGTTCCTGTACGTTAATTAAAAGGGGTCTTCGTGAAATCGAGTGGGTAGAATTTAGCATGAAATCCTCTGCAAGCCTTGTGGCATCTGGCAAAATCCTGTCTGCACCCTTTGCAGAAAACGGG
>Ga0209343_10004254_pt1 | contig 17718 bp, 10 predicted proteins | sample RifCSPlowO2_02_FD_184026 | JGI IMG/M metagenome (GOLD analysis project Ga0209343, IMG submission 184026) | Groundwater microbial communities from Rifle, Colorado - Rifle CSP2_plank lowO2_0.2 (SPAdes) (version 2) | ecosystem: Environmental > Aquatic > Deep subsurface > Groundwater | place... | reverse complement strand
GTTTGCTCCGTCTGAAAAATTACCGGAACGCACGGCCAAATCGGCCGGTCCTGTATCCACGCGAATGGTCTCCGGATCATTAATGCCGGAAGGAGTCGTGTCTTTTGACGCATTCAGCGCCACCGTGCCGAAATTAACGCTGCCATCGGTAGTCAGGGTGATACTGACTATTCCGACGCGAGCCGATTGATCAAAAAAATAATTGCCGCTTCCGGCAAAACGGTATACTTTTAATTTATAAATTCCCGCAACACTCGGTTGATAGCCGATTGTTTCTTGGCGATTAGTCCCTTCGGAAGCCGCTACTTGTGTCGTGCCGTCCGCTAAATACAGCTTCATATCAAAATCCGGATTAGAGGATGACGCCCAATTCGGCATTATCATAGTAATGGCAATTGGATAATCCGCGTTAACCGCATTAATATCATACCAATCGGCCGCATCGCTCGTATTAGGCAGACTGTCGCTTATAAACTGATGATCAGGGACAATAATGTTTGTTCCGGTAAAACTTCCGGCTGATTTTATTGCTTCATATCCATCCAGCCGTCCCGCGCCATAATCAATGTCAGCGCCGGCCGGACCCCAATCTTTGGCAGTACTTTTCAATATTGATTTAATCTGGGCCGGCGTCAAAGACGGATTGGCGTCAAGCATTAGGGCGGCCACTCCGGCCGTAAAAGGCGCTGACATACTCGTGCCGCTATATTGAATATAGCTTGACGCGGTGCCGGCTTGAGCGGCCATAATTCCCACCCCCGGCCCGGCAATATCCGGCTTTATTCGTCCGTCCGCGGTCGGACCGCGGGAAGAAAAACAAGCCAAATAAAATCCTTTATTGGGCGCTGTTCCGCAAGTATAACTCAAATTGCTCGCCATTGGAGTCACATCCGCCATCACTCCTACTGTTATGGCGTCGGCCGCCGCGGCCGGAGAACTTATAGTGCAGGTACCCGGGCCTTCGTTGCCGGCCGCCACTATCGCGGTAATGCCGGCGGCCACCGCGCTATTGACCATAAGAGATAATGAGTCAGTACCGTCCGAACATCCGGTCCCTCCCAAACTCATATTCATTATTTCAATGCCCAGAGTGGCCTTATTATCAATTACCCATTGGATGCCGGCGTTAATATCGCTTACCGTGCCGGTGCAATTGCCGCCCTGTTTTTTCAAAACTTTCACGCCAACCAGAGCCGCCCCGGGCGCTACACCTTTATAAAGCGCGTTGCCTTCGCCAGTACCGGCAATCATTGAAGAAACATGAGTGCCGTGTCCGTCGCAACCGCTCACCTGATCATAAGGATTGGCAAGACCTGTGGCAAAATCTTTCCACCCGATAATTTTCCCGCCGTCCAAATCAATGTGGCCGGGATCTATCCCTGAATCAAGCACGGCCGCCACAATATCATCTTTGGAATACGAGGCGCTTCCATCCGCATTTCCGTCTATACCAAAATCGGTTTTGGCTTTTTGCGCCCCAAACCACTTGGCGGAATTATCAAGAAATGGATAAATCTCGGCATCATCTTCAATCTGCTTGATCAGTGGAGACGAGGCCAGGTCATTAATTTCTCGCTTGGATAATGTTATAGCCGCTCCCGGAATGGCATTATAGCGATGGGTGGATTTTTTATTGTTAATTTTCAGCGATATTTCAGCCTCTTCTGCCGCAGAAAATTTATGATCAAACACAAGTATCACGGCCTGCGAATCCTGGTCGTTTTTTCCTCTTAATTTCTCTTCCAAATCGTCAAAAATTTTATTTTTATCCGCGTCAATTCGTTTGGGCGGTTCAACCTTAATGGCCGCTTCCTTAATGGGTTTTTGGCCATTAGCAAAAAACGCGAAGCTTATCAACGCGCTCGCGAAAAGAAAAATCAATACCATTGAGCGCCAATTTTTTTTCATACCCTTACGCTTTTTTTCAAGATAGGCAAAATTCCGTTCAAGCGGAACCTTGCCCATCCGGAGGAGGCGGGATATCCCGCGCCTCCTCCTCGCGTTTTTTATTTTAATACGCCGTTGCTAAAATTGTAGCCATGGTTGAATGCTCGGTCGTATCTCCGCCCGTTTCGGTCGGAGTGCTCAATCGCAATTTAAAATAGCGATTGCCGGCTGCGCCAACATTGGTCGCTAAAGATTCATAGCTCGCATCCATTGTATTGACTGCCGCAGGCGAAGCACAAGTAGAACTGCTGCCGCAATCAATGAATTTATGGTTGTAATTATAGGTTGGATTTCCGCCAACCGCTCCGGTCGTTATAGTCCAAGTCGTTGTAGTGCCTGTGGCATTAGCGCCTTTAATCTGGAAATTCTCCGGAATTCCTCCGTTATTATTCGCGTTGATAATTGTGTCGCTTGTTGGAATATTATCTACGGAAGGAACTCCTACGGTGCCGTATGCGACTGATCCTGGCGAAACCGAAACCGAAATTACTCCCGGAGTAACTGTCGCAGTAACGCCTGCTTCGGTAGCTCCGATGGCCGCGAGACTAAGCGACATTATTGCCAGCGATAATATTCCCGCTATTGCGAGAAATTTTTTGGATTTCATATTTCTCCTCAAGAGCCATTTTTAAGCCCAATGGATATCGGGCAAAGAATGGCCATTAGTAATAAGTTCGACCTTTATTTTATAATCTCATTATCGTTTTTTCCCGCCAAAATTGCAAGGGCTTTAGTATTCCGGTCGGGAAATTTAATCGTACGCCTACTGATGATTATTTGTCAATGAGCCGCCTGTGGATAACTTTTAATTATTGGCTAATGATAGCTAATCATATACGATACGAAATCCTTGACAAAATGCTAAAAATACCGCAAGATAATACGATGCCTTTGCATTAATAAAGGCTTTTTTTATTTCTAAGAAAAAATGGCTAATCTAAGCAAAAAATATGCTATGAGCCAGCCGGAAACCAATTCACGAATTTCCATCGTTATCCCGACTCTAAATGAAGAAGAAAATATCAGTCGGCTGATAAAGCGGATAGACGCCGCTTTGCAAAGCCGCGTCTTGGCATACGAAATAATTTTCATTGACGATCATTCCGCCGACCGCACCAGAGAAATAATCAAAAGCCTTGAAAACGATTATCCGGTTTTTTGTTATTTAAAAAAAGGCAAGCGCGGCAAAGCGCATTCGCTGTTGGAAGGATTTTCGCATGCTCAATACGATCTGATCGCAATGATTGACGCGGATATGCAGTATCCGCCCGAAGCATTGCCCTTGATGATTGAAAAAATAAAAAGCGGATCTGATATCGTGGTGGCCAATCGGACGGAAAAACAAGTCGGGTTCAGCCGGAAAATTTCCGGCGAAACATTTGAATATTTATTCGGCAGATTTTTGCACGGACTTCATTGCGATGTGCAATCCGGGCTAAAGGTTTTTAAAAAAAGCATTTTAAAGGAAATAGTTCTGCATCCGACACCCTGGACTTTTGATTTGGAATTTCTGGTCAAAGCGCGAAATGCCGGCCATAGCATCGGGACAGTGGACATTGAATTTGAAAAACGGCAAAACGGCCAGTCAAAAATAAATTTTATTCAAGCAACTTGGGAAATAGGAATAAACGCTCTGACACTCAAATTGAGGAAGAAAATACCTTCGCTCATTCATCCGGAGAGTTCTTCATCAATGATCGGCGCCGGCCTGGCGCATAACCAAACAAGATTCATCACTCATACCACGCGCCCGCACCACGCTTCAGCCATTGAGACATTCACGCGATTCCAGAAAACTATTTTTGTTTTTATCATCGTGGCTGTTATTTTGGGTTTTGCCGCTTCTCCGTACTACGCGGCTATCGCCCTGATGGCGGCGCTCTCCGCGATTTATTTTTTTGATGTTCTTTTTAATCTCTACCTCGTAATGAAAAGCCTGCACACTCCGCCCGAAATAGGTTTTTCCAAAAATGAACTCACAGAATTAGACGGTCAAGATCTACCGATGTATTCAATTCTCTGTCCTTTATATAAAGAAGTGCAAGTTTTGCCGATTTTTCTAAAAGCCATCAGCGATTTTGATTGGCCCAAAGACAGGCTTGATGCAGTTTTGCTTTTGGAACAAGACGATGAGGAAACGATTGCCGCTGCAAAAGCTATGGATCTGCCGACTTATGTTCGGACTTTAATCGTCCCTCACTCCCTTCCCAAGACCAAGCCAAAGGCCTGCAATTACGGGCTTTCTTTTGCTAAGGGCGAATATGTCGTGATTTACGATGCCGAGGACATTCCGGAGCCGGAACAGCTCAAAAAAGCGTATCTCGGATTCAAATCGTCTCCCGCGGATGTAAAATGCTTGCAAGCCAAATTGAATTATTATAATCCCCGGCAAAATCTTTTGACCCGTTTTTTCACGGCCGAGTATTCTTTGTGGTTTGATGTTATTTTGACCGGCCTTCAGACACTCAATACCTCCATTCCTTTGGGCGGCACCAGTAATCATTTCCGCACGGCCGATCTTCTTGAATTGGAAGGCTGGGATCCTTTCAATGTCACCGAAGATTGCGATTTGGGAATCCGGCTTTTTAAAAAAGGCTACAAAACGGCCGTCATTGATTCCATAACACTGGAGGAAGCCAACAGCCATGTCGGAAATTGGATCAGACAGAGATCCCGCTGGATCAAAGGATACATGCAGACTTATTTGGTGCATATGAGAAAGCCTTCTTCTTTTATCAGGGAAAACGGCATTCACGCTTTTGTTTTTCAATTGACGGTCGGCGGAAAAGTGGCTTTTCTTTTTATCAATCCGATTCTTTGGGCGGCGACGATTTCCTATTTCGCGCTTTACGCAATCGTCGGACCGGCCATTGAATCTCTGTATCCGCCCATTGTTTTTTATATGGCGGTTTTCTCTTTGGTTTTCGGAAATTTCTTGTGCATTTATTATTATATGATCGGTTGCGCAAAAAGAGAGCATTGGGGGCTGATTAAATATGTTTTTCTTATTCCGGCGTATTGGCTGATGGCCAGCATCGCGGCATTCGTCGCGCTGTACCAACTGATCGTCAAACCGCATTTTTGGGAAAAGACGCGCCACGGATTGCATTTCAAAAGAATGCTTTTTGAAGAAAAGCAAAATCAACCAGACATTGCCGCAAGGCCGGAATCAACGGCCGATTCCCAACCGTCCGAAGTTTCCTTTGCGCGATCTTTTTTAAGGCAAATTATGCCAAAGGAAATATCCAAAGGAGCCGGTTTTCTCGTTATTTCCATGATGGCCGCGAATTTTTTGAATTTTCTTTTCAATGCTTTTTTGGGAAGAGTATTGGGATTTGAGGAATTGGGACTGATCGTCCTTGTGAATACATTATGGATGGTCGCTTCCATTTTTATCGGAGCGGTTTCTTCCACCGTGAATCATCGCACGGCCATGCTTGCCGCCTCCGGCAACAATAAAGGAAGTACTCATTTTTTGAATTCTGTTTTAAAAAAATCCGCCATCGTCGCCATATTGTTTACAATCCTGATCGCGTTATTAAGCCAGCATCTTTCCGTATTTTTCCATATCCAAAATCCGCTGATTTTTTTAAGCTTTTCTCCGATACTCATATTCGGAGTTATCGCGGCGGTCAATGGCGGCTATCTAAACGGAAATCTCCTATTTGCGCATACGGGGTCTTTGATCCTGATTGAGTCCGTATCCAAATTTACTCTAGCCGGAATTTTTGTCGCCTTAGGCTTCAATGAGCTTGTCTATTTATCCATCCCTTTTTCCATTCTTTGCGCCGCTATCGCGTCAATGTATTTCGTATCTCGAAAAAAAGAAGCGATTTCCGGCGGAAGAATGCAACCCTTTCCGATTCGTTTTTATGCCGCGGCGCTGATGACCGGCGTTTCCGCGACCGTCTTTTTGACTGTAGACATTATTTTGGTCAAGCACTTTCTTCCGCCGGCGGCCGCCGGACAATATGTGCTTTTGGCTCTGGCCGGTAAAATCATTTACTTCCTCGGCAGTTTGCCAAACGCTTTTATGATTTCGCTGGTCAGCCGAGATCTGGGCATGAGGCGGGACACGAAAAGAAATTTCCGAATTATTTTCGGAGCCGTATTAGCGCTAACCTGCGTCGGATTTTTAATGATCGGGCCCTTCGGACGGATCATTGTTCCTCTGTTGTTTGGAAATAAAGCGGCGGCCATTCTCCCCTATCTTATTGAATACTCCGCCGCCATTGTTATGTTTACGCTGGCCAATTCATTTGCTGTCTATCATTTAGCCAAGAAGCAATACCTATTTCCGTCCGTTTCCTTTATTTTTTCCGTGCTTATGGCAATCGGCATTGCGGCAAATCACGGCGCGATTGGAGATGTCGTCAATGTTTTATTTATCGTAAGCGCCGCGCTTTTTGGAATAATGGCAATTCTGCATTTCAGCAACCCGCAATTGCCTTTTATCGGCCGTTTGTTTATTGATTTTAAAGACGCTTTCTTTTCCATTCCGCAGGCGATTTATCCGTCGCTTGATAAAAAAAGCATTTTGATTTTTAATTGGCGGGATACTCGGCACATTTTGGCCGGAGGCGCTGAAAATTATGTTTATGAGCTGGCCAAGCATTGGACTTATGTCGGCCATAATGTGACAGTATTCTGCGGCAATGACGGCCGAAGCCCGCGCCAAGAAATTATTGATGGAGTGCGGATTATCCGGCGCGGCGGATTTTACTTTGTTTATTTTTGGGCCTTCCTTTATTATTGGCTGCAATTCCGGGGAAAATACGATGTGATTATTGATTCGCAAAACGGCGTCCCCTTTTTCACGCCGCTGTACGCCAAAGAGCCGATTTATTCCTTGATGCACCATGTCCACCAGAAAGTATTTTGGCATTCTCTGCCCAAGCATCTGGCGTTCATAGCCAGTACTCTGGAAAAACATATAATGCCCCTAGCTTATCGCAACACTAAATTCATCACCGTTTCCGAATCAAGCAAACAAGCAATGAAAGATTTGGGCTTGGGGCGGGCCGGAATTGAAATCGTTTATCCGGGCATTGATTTGGCAGGTCTTGTCCCGGGCGATAAAAGCAAAACTCCCACCGTGCTTTATTTAGGAAGGCTTAAAGCCTATAAATCAATTGCTGTGCTTATTCGGGCGTTTGCCTCGGTGGCCGCGGCTATGCCCAGCGCTCGGCTCATTATCGCCGGATCCGGAGAAGAAGAAATTCATTTGAAAAACTTGACGCGCGATTTGACGCTCGGCAGCCAAATAGAATTTTTAGGAAAAGTGTCCGAAGTTGATAAAATCAATCTTTTGCAAAAGGCCTGGGTCTTTGTCAATCCTTCGCTGATGGAAGGCTGGGGCATCACCACTCTTGAGGCCAACGCTTGCGGCACGCCGGTAATCGCTTCGGATGTTCCGGGGCTGCGCGATTCGGTCAAAAATTCCAATACCGGATATCTCGTGCCTTACGGCGAGACCGAGGAGCTCTCCAATAAAATCATTGAACTTCTCCGCGATCAAGGAAAAAGAGAACAAATGTCCCGGCAAGCCTGCGATTGGGCCAAGCAATTTGACTGGGAAAAATCAAGCGAGCAATTTTTATCGGCAATTATTGAATAATAAATTTATGGAAAATTCTGCAAAACTCAAAGGGATTATACTTGCGGGGGGCCAAGGAACGAGACTTTATCCCCTAACTAAATCAATCAGTAAAGCATTTTTACCGGTAGGCGGCAAACCTATGATTTTATACGCGCTCATACAATTAGTAGATGCGGGTATAAAAGATATTATCGTAATAATTCAATCCAATTGTATTGCTCAATGCAAGGAAATTCTGCGCGACGGGAAACATCTTGGAATAAATAATATTCAATATGTTCCGCATCCTCTGGAAAGTAAGGGTATGGCTCACGCCATACAGTTGGCGGAGCCGTTTATTCGCGAGGGTGAAAAAATTGTTTCAACTTGCGCTGATGTAATTATAGAGAATGGCATCAAAGACGCGGTTAATGATTTTATTTCGCAATCAAAAGGAGCGAGAATAGCGGCATTTGAAATGAAAGATACTGCCGGATTCGGTTTTTTGGAATATGAAAAAGACATAATTACCAATTATCCCCCCAAGGATAAATACCGGCATGAACGCGGCATTGTGGAATCAGGCACCTATATGTTTCATTTTGATGTATTTGATAAAATCAAGAAAATGCCGATTCCCAAAAAAAAGGAATCGGATATAAGAGATTTGTTTAATTATTACATTAAAACGGGTAACCTTTATTTTAGCGTAGTGGACGGATGGTGGTCTGATATCGGAAACAGCCTGGAAGAATATGAGAACGCCAACAAAAGATATGAAAGAAAATAATAAATATCAAATAATTATTTTGGGAGCGGGAATGGCCGGTTTAAGCGCGGGTATTACCCTTAAACGGGCCGGTTTTAATACTCTTATTTTGGAAAAGGAAAAATATCCAGGAGGTCTTTTTTCTTCTTCCGCCGCGGGGGGATGCGATTTTGATTTCGGCCCGAAAATTCTTCTACTTGATAAGTCGCCTCATAAAGAAGAAATTTTATCTTATCTGAAAGGAAATTTTGAAAATTACCCGGTGGATGAAAGCGTCTATCTTTCTAAATACGGTCTCCTGCCGTTTCCGCTCCAAAGACATCTTATCGCTTTGCCTGACGAAGAGAGAGAAAGAATAATAGAAAGTTTAAAGCGATCTCAAAGTCATCCGAAAGACTCACACAGCTTTGAGGATTGGCTTATCAATAATTACGGCGAATATTTTGCTAAAGAAATTCTTATACCCTACGAAGAAAAAAAGTGGCAAATCAGCCTTAATAAAATGGATTACCGCTGGGCGCTAAAAAGACCGGTGCGCGTCAATTTGAGCGAGGTTTTAAGAGGATCTAAAGAGCGTCTACCGCCCGATCGATCCTACTATTACCCCAAAAAGGGCAATATTTCCGAGCTCACCAAAACTATGGCGAAAGAAGCCGGTGAAATAATCTTCAATCAAGAAATAACTTCGATTGAGCCGGATAAAAAAAGGATCATTTCCAAGGGCGGAGAGTATTACTATGACTATCTCATTTCCACAATTCCCATTGACTATATTGTTAATTCAACGGAACCTATTTCGAAAGAAATAAAAAAAGAAAGCGCTTCAAAACTCAAGCATTTAAGCATCGCCGTGTTTAATTTGGTGTTTAAGGGCAATTTTAATTTGAAAGGGACGGCTATCTATTTTCCGGAAAGAGAGTTTATTTTTCGCCGGGTTTCGGTTTTAGAAAATTTGTGTCCCGCTTTAAAAAGAAAGGGCGAGACTCCCATATCAGTTGAGGTTTCTCTGAGTCCCGACAAAAAAATTGATATGGATCGGCTTTACAAAACGATCCTGGCGGATCTTAAAAAAATTGGCCAGTTCTCAGAAATGGGAGATCCGATCTATTCTGACATATTAAAGGTTGGCTTCGCTTACCCTCTTCAAGTGAGAGGACATTATAATCATATTGCGAATATTCACAGATATTATGCTTTGCGCGATATCTATCATTGCGGCCGAGGCGGAAGTTTTGAATATTACAACGGAGATGAAGCCTACAAACATGGCGTTGAGACGGCCTTAAAAATGATCAAGAGAATAAATTATAAGAACAATATGCTAAAGAAATTAACTTTGACTGTCGGTTTGCCTTCCTATAAAAGCGGGCCGTCCATTATTGAAACGGTTAAGAGCATTAGAGCGTCCGAAGGAGTCGATGATTTTAAAATAATGATCTCCGTCGATGGCCCCACAATGGACAAAGAGATTGAGCAAAAATTGCTGGAAGTGGAGGGCGTGAAAATAATTCATAATCAAGAAAGGCAAGGTCAGACCGCCCGCAATAAACAGATTGCCGAACTCACCGAGACAGACTTGCTAATTATGACTCAAGATGATGTGAGATTTAAACCGGATGCGATAAAAAAAATAGTTAAGGCGTTTCAAGATGATTTTGAATTAACAATGGCGGCGCCTAAAATAGAGCCGCTCCCGCCTGAAACTTTTTTTGAAAAAATTATTCACACCGGAACAAGGATTGTTTATCGAGTCACAAAAAAATGGAACAAAGGGGATAATTATCTAGCATCAATAGGAAGATGTCTTGCTTATAGAACAGAAATGGTGAAAGGATTTGAGGTAGATGATAAAATAATCAATTGCGACGCTTATTATTATTTTGAAAATAAAAGATTGGCCGGCAACTTCAGATATCTTGATAATGCTATCGCTTATTACCGGTCTCCCCAAAATATGGCGGATCACCTCAAGCAAGTGAGAAAATTCGTGGTTTCCGAAAAAGAATTGACCAAATACACGATAATGGATCTAAATAACGAATATCGCATGCCGCGCGTTGCTTTTCTTAAAGTGTTATTTTTAGAATTTCTTATTCATCCGATTTTAAGCATTTCATATGCAGTTGTTTCTATATACGCCAGAACCCAATCAAAAAAATTCTATAAAGAGGTAACCCGTTTTTGGGAAGTGGACGCGTCTACAAAAAAATTATGAATTATAAAAAAACAGTGACAATAGGCATACCGGCGCATAATGAAGAAGCGAATATAAAAAATTTGCTAAACGCTATTTTGGCGCAAAAACAGGAAAATTTTACATTGGAAAAGATTATCGTTATTTGTGATGGATGTACTGACGCAACAGAAGAAAAAGTCAAAGAATTTTCAAAAAATCATTCGGTGGTGGAAATTGCGGCAGATGGGCAGCGAAAGGGAAAAGCCCAAAGACTCAATGAGTTATATCGCGCCAATGCAAGCGATATTATTGTTACTCTTGATGCGGATATCATTTTAGCCGCGGCTGATACGATAGGCGAGTTGATTAAAAAAATAAGCGATGAATATGTTGTCGCGGGTGCTAATTTCCAACCGTTTAAAGGCAAAACGATATTTGAGAAATTTATAAATGCCGGAGATGCTTTATGGTATGAGATAAGAAAAAACATCAGGGGCGGCGACAGTGTCTACAATAGCGCCGGTTGCGCCGTAGCGCTAGAGAAATATTTTGCAAAATCTATTTTCTACCCCAAAGACACTATTTCTGATCAAGTTTATTTGTATCTTTCGGTTAAATCAAAAGGTGAAAATTTCTTTTTTTCTGAAAAAGCCGTGGTTTTATACCGAAATCCAAGCTCACTGAGAGATTTTTTATCAATGAATTCTCGTTCTCAATTTGGCAGGCAAGTTGCGGGAAAATATTTTGGCGATCTTTCAAGCAATGAATACAGACTCAATAATGTTAACAAGAAAGGGATTTTATTAAAGATGTTTACGACAAAGCCATTTTACACTTTTTTGGGCGCAATATCTTTATTCGCGCTTAAATTTATTCCAGTCGCAGAAAAGAAAATTTATAAAGATGGTCTTTGGGATACGCTAAAATCCACGAAAAACATTTAATATGAAAAAGGAAATCTTATTTTTTATAAAGAGAAATATCCTTTCGGGACTCTATCAGATTGGCCGATTGTTTGGTTTGAATAAAAACGCCGTCAGCATTTTATGTTATCACGGCATTTCCGAGAATTCGGAAAAACATTCCATAAACAGAAGAGACTTTAAAAGCCAAATTAAGAAAATTTTCAAGCATGCCAAATTTATAAGCATGGATGAAGCTGTCGGCATATTGGACGGAATGGAAATAAACAGTCCGGCTGTCGTTTTAACCTTTGACGATGGATTTGCAAATCTTATAGATATTATGCCTATTATCAGAAAATATAATATCAAGCCGGCCGTGTTCGTTTTATCCGAGCCGGAATATGCGGACGGAACAGAGTTAAATAACCAAGAAAAACTCCTGACCGTTGAAGATATTAAAAATCTGCGCGATAACGGCTGGACAATAGGATGCCATAGCGCAACCCACGCGGATTTATCCGCCTTAAATCAAGCGGAATTAAAAAAACAAATTATTGCCTCTAAATTTCATCTTGAACGCAAACTGGGATTCAAAATAGATTATTTTGCGTATCCGAAAGGATCCTTTAATGAAAACATAATTAATGTCGTTAAAGAGGGAAACTATAAAGCGGCTTTTTCCATTTTACCCGGATGCATAACGAAAAAATCAAATAGATGGATTATGCCAAGAACAGTAATTGATAATTCGCATCACATTGATGATTTCCCGGCTGTTTATAGCCCGACTAGTTTTTTTATAAGAAAAATTACTAACCGTTTTAAAATTTGGGATAAATTTTTTAATGTTTAATTTATGAATAATAAAAAAACAGTGACAATAGGCATACCGGCTCATAATGAAGAGAAAAATATAGCGAAGCTATTGGATTGTATTCTTGGGCAAAAAAAAGATCTTTATAGGCTGGAAAGATTAATTGTCGCCTGCGATGGATGCACGGACAATACTGCTGAAATTGTAAAAAGCTATATGGAAAGATATGATTTGGTTGAGATAATTGATGATGGCAGAAGATTAGGACAAGCGGGACGGCTAAACGAATTTTATAAAATCAATACAAGCGATATTTTTATTACATTTGATGCCGATGTTGTTCTGGGAAGCGATTTCGTTATTGATGAAATCGTCAAATCATTCACTAGGCCGAATATCGGGCTGGTAGGCGGCTGCGATGCGCCGGCGACGCCTCAAAATTTTCTGGAAAAGATAGCCGTGGCCTGGGTAAATGCTTGGGACGAGGCTAGGCATGGATTCAACTACGGAGACACGGTTCACAATCACCATGGTTGCGTGTCAGCCATTAGCGGAAGGATTACAAATAAGGTGGAAATTCCCCTCAATATCATTGCGAATGATCAGTTTCTTTATCATATGGTAAAAAAGCTGGGATACAATTTCCGCTTTGCTAAAAATGCGGTCGTATATTACAAGGTGCCTGATAATTTCAAAGATTATTTTATCCAATCAGTGAGGTTTATCACTATTAAAGACAGAATTTTTGAATTTTTTGGCAATGAGATAGAGAAAGAATATCACATACCATCCAAAATTAAGCACAAAGCTTTAATCAAGGTTTTTTTTAAAAAACCATTTTCTTTGATCGCCGGCATATTTTTGCAAATGATTATCAGAGTGGTCAAAAATAGATTCAAAGAAGAATATAAAAATGGCGTATGGAAGACTGCCGAATCATCAAAATGGAATCAATCCTATGAAATCATCAAACATTAAAATATCGGTAGGCATACCGGCGCATAATGAGGAAGAAAATATTGCGCCGCTTATTGAAGCGTTGAAAACGCAGATAATAACGCGCGGCCAAATCGCCGAGATTATTGTAATTTCCGATGGAAGTGCCGACCGCACCGCGGAGTGCGTGCGCTCGGTGACTGATGAGCGCGTCCGGCTCGTCGTCTGGGAGCGCCGCGAGGGTCTCAACCGCGCGCAAAATAAAATTGTTTCGGAAGCAAAAGGCGATATCCTTATCATCTTAAATGCGGATGTTTTGCCGGCGAACGATGTGTTCATACAAGAAATTATCGCGCCTATACTCAATGACGCTCGCGTAGGACTTGTAAGCGCTGACATGATAGCCGCCAAACCATTAGGCGTGTTTGAAAAAACAATCGCAAACAGCTATGCTTTTAAGAATAGAATATATAAAGCATTGCGCGATCAAGATAATATTTACCTTTGCCACGGGCAGGCTCGGGCTTTTTCCCGCGCTTTTTATGCGCAGATGCATTGGTCGGATGAATTTCCCGAGGACGCGTACTCGTACATTATGTGCCTGAGGAAAGGATTTGCATTTCGCTTTGCTCCCGGCGCGCAGATATTGTTTCGCTGTCCTCAAAATCTGTCTGATCATTTACGGCAAAGCGGGCGTTTTATTGATGGAAAAGAGAGGTTGATGCAGAGTTTTTCCGCATCGTCCATTCGCCCGTATTATCATATTCCTTTGCCGCTTTTTTTTAGTGAACTTGGAAAAGCGTTGGTTAGGCATCCACTCCTCACGGTAGCATATTTATTTATTACGGCATTTGTGCGTATGAGCGGATGGCGGCCGTCCCATGCTTCGCGATATGAAATTTCCAAATCATCAAAAAAGATTTTAGTATGAAAAATTTTTCTGTCACCGTAGCGATAAGCGCGCTGAATGAGGCGCATAATATTACCGCCTTTTTGCGGTCTGTGCTCTTGCAAAAAGAAGAGGGATTTGTGCTGGAAAAAATTTTAATAATTTCCGACGGTTCAACTGATCAGACTGCGAAGCTGGCAAGAAATTTTAATTCTGATAAAATTGAAGTTAGGGAATACGGTGAACGGATGGGAAAATCATCGCGGCTTAATGAAATTTATAAAGATCTGCAAAGCGATATTCTCGTCCAATCGGACGCGGATGTGGTTTTGGAGCATCCATTAGTGATTCGCGATATTATTTTACCCATAATCTTAGACCAAAAAGCAGGAATGTGCGGCGGCCATCCAAGGCCTGTACCGGCAAAAACATTTACGGAAAAAGCGGTCAATTGCACATTTGCCGCGTATGAACCGTTTCGTTCGCTCGTTCGCGGCGGCGATAATGTTTTTTCGGCCGACGGCCGCCTTTTGGCGTTTCGCCGCGAGTTTATAAAGCAGGTCTATGTTCCGGAAGATATGATTGCCAATGACGCGTTTGCTTATTTCTCTTGCCTTGACAAAGGGTTTGCATACCGATATGTTAAAACCGCGGTGGTTTTATTTCGTTCTCCTCAAACATTTGCCGAGCAAGTCAAACAAAATACGCGATTTGAAGCGGCGCCGGCGCGTATGAACAAATATTTCCCAGCGGAACTTGTAAAGCGAGAATACCATATTCCTTTCAATATTTTTTTAAAAAACGCCTTAAAACAAATCGTGCGCCATCCGATTTTATGCGGGTACATTTTTTTAATCAATGCGTACTGCCGGTTTCGCGCTTTTTTTATGGAAAAACGCCTTACGGCTAAATGGCAAATGGCGCATACGACAAAGCATCTAGATTAATTAATATGAAAAAACAAATTATATTGACAGTTTTAATTTTTCTTTTCTGCGCTCTGATTCTTGCGCTCGGATTGCGCGGTATTCCCGGAAATCCGACGGCGGAAGAATTAAATTCGCCCCGATGGGTAACAACCGGTCCTTTTGAACTGTCTAATGAACGAGGTCGTTTTGCCCTTTTATATTCGGTTTTAGAAAATCATTCGTTTCAATTTGCTTTGCCGCTCGCGCGGTTTGCCACGCCCGATCTAGCGCTCTCTCCTGACAGCCAATATGTGTCGCTCTTTGCTCCGGCTGTATCATTCATAGCAATACCCGGCTATATTATAGGAAAATATTTTGGCGCGTCGCAGGTAGGCGCTTTTGCCGTGATTGCGCTTTTCGCCATTTTCAATGTTTTTTTAATTCGCGCCATTGCCATCCGGATGGGTGCCGGCAAAATAGCCGCCACGATCGGCGCTCTGGCATTTCTTTTCGCCACACCGGCATTTGCTTACGCGGTCACGCTTTATCAGCATCATATTTCCCTCTTTATAATTTTATTAAGCGTCTATATTCTGATGCGCTGGAATAATTTTTGGTCCCTCTCCGCCGTCTGGTTTCTTTTGGCGCTGTCTGCGGCCGTGGATAATCCCAATGTCATTTTTATGGCGCCGATAGGTCTTTATGCCGCGGCTAAAATGTTTGTCATCAATAAAGAGCCGGCAAAAATAATTGTCCGTTTTAGAAAAAAAGCGCTTATCGCGCTTATCGGCGCTCTGGTGCCGGTTATTCTTTTCCTTTGGTTTAACCAAGCGTCGCATGGCAATCCTCTGAAGCTTTCAGGCACGCTTCCGCGAGTGTTGACGATTGACGAGTCAGGAAAACCCGCTCAAAAACCACTTAACTTGAGTCAAGAAAAAAATCCCGCAAATCAAGATACTAAAAAAAGCGCTATTGGTTTTTTTCAAACCCGCAATCTTCTCAACGGTTTTTATATTCATATTTTTAGTCCGGATCGCGGAATTATTTTTTACGCGCCCGTCATACTCTTGGGTCTTTTGGGATTCTTGTTTTTACTGTCGGCCAATAAAACGGCCGGCAATATTCTGATTACCGTCGGCGGAGCCGTATTTTTACTTTATTCAATGTGGGGCGATCCATGGGGCGGCTGGGCTTTCGGCTCGCGCTATATGATTCCGCTTTACGCGATTCTGGCAATTGGCCTAAGCTTTGCCATCGCGCGCTGGAAAAAGAATTACCTTTTTATTGTAATCTTTCTCCCGCTTCTCGCCTATTCCGTATGGGTAAATGCCCTGGGCGCTATTACCTCCAGCCGCAATCCGCCACAAGCGGAAGTGCTAGAGCTGGAAAAACTTTCCGGCCACGAAGAAAAATACACTTTTGCCCGCAATCTGCAGTATTTGGACGGTAATGATTCAAAGTCTTTTGTTTTTCAGCAATATGGAAAAAATATTATGAACGCGCGGCAATACCACTGGATATTGACTGTTATAATTTTTGCCTGCCTGCTTGGCCTTTTTGCTTGGTATGCGCTTGTGAAACGCAAGGGTTCATCCTTATAATACCGCTGCTATGATGCAATTTTCCATTCCCCGATCATCGCTTAAGAAATACCAAACCTGGCTTGAAAAATACGGCCTGATAATTGTCATTGCCGTTCTTTCCGTTGTTTCCATTGTTTCTTTTGTCGTATATTTTCAAAACGGCTTGGGACTGGCGTACAATGACGCGCGCTCGCATTTGGATATCGGCCGCCGCGTGGTGGAAGGACTGAAGCCCGGCTTGGCCCAATTGGGAAGCGTCTGGCTGCCCCTGCCCCATCTTCTGATGATCCTGACTATTTGGAATGATTTTATGTGGCATTCGGGGCTGGCCGGAGCAATTGTTTCAATGATCAGTTTTGCGGCCACCGGAGCGCTTATTTATTTATTTTTAAAACATCTGGAAATAGGAATTTTTGGAAGATTTTTAGGCGTTGTAATATTTGCCGCCAATATCAATGTTTTGTATTTGCAGTCCACGGCTATGACCGAGCTTCTGCTTTTGGCCACAATGACGGCCGGGGTTTATTATTTATTAAGATGGTACAAAGAAGACAATACGCTTTTTCTGATAAAGGCCGCTTTCTGGATTATGCTTTCCACTTTGGTGCGGTATGACGGGTGGTTTTTGCTGGCTTTTTCCGGAGCGATTATCACGCTTTATGTCTGGAAGAAAAAAGGCTTTAAAACCACCGAGGGTATTGTCATTCTTTTCTGCACTTTGGCCGGATTTGGCGTATTTTTATGGCTGCTATGGAATCAGCTCATTTTCAAGGACGCTCTTTATTTCGCATTCGGGCCGTACTCGGCGCGTTCCCAGCAGATTCAATTGGAGCAGGCCGGAGTCCTGGCCACCAAGGGTGATTGGTTTATCTCATTAAAAATTTATTTTTACGCCTTGGCGTATAATTCCGGCGCTTTTACATTATTGCTGGGCACTATCGGGATGATTATGCTGTGGCTGGATAAAAAAGTGAAGCCGGCCATGCGCTGGGCATCAGTAGTTTTGATCGCTCCGTTTTTATTCAATGTCTTAGCGCTGTATCTTGGGCATTCCGTGCTATTCATCCAGGGCCTTTCGGGCGACACATGGTTTAACGCCCGCTACGGCGTTATGCTTATGCCGTCCTTAGCGATTTTTATCGGCTATCTTGTTCAGAGAGTGCGTCCGATGCGATTGGTGATTGTCGGACTTTTGGCTTTCACGATTTTTTTC
>Ga0209343_10004252_pt1 | contig 17722 bp, 14 predicted proteins | sample RifCSPlowO2_02_FD_184026 | JGI IMG/M metagenome (GOLD analysis project Ga0209343, IMG submission 184026) | Groundwater microbial communities from Rifle, Colorado - Rifle CSP2_plank lowO2_0.2 (SPAdes) (version 2) | ecosystem: Environmental > Aquatic > Deep subsurface > Groundwater | place... | reverse complement strand
AAGTTAAGCATGCCAAAACGTACCGACATTAAAAGCATCCTCATCATTGGCGCCGGCCCCATCATCATCGGCCAGGCCTGCGAGTTTGACTACTCCGGCGTGCAAGCCTGCAAGGCCCTGCGCGAAGAGGGATACAAGGTCATTTTGATCAACAGCAACCCTGCCACGATCATGACCGACCCCGCCACGGCCGATGTCACCTACATCGAGCCGATCACCTGGCAAACGGTGGAAAAGATCATTGCCAAGGAGCGTCCCGACGCTATTTTGCCCACCATGGGTGGCCAGACCGCGCTGAACTGCGCCTTGGACCTCTGGCACCACGGCGTGCTGGAAAAGTACCAAGTGGAATTGATTGGTGCCAGCCCTGAAGCCATCGACAAGGCCGAGGACCGCCTGAAGTTCAAGGATGCCATGACCAAGATCGGTCTGGGCTCGGCCCGCTCCGGTATTGCACACAGCATGGACGAAGCCTGGGCTGTGCAAAAGACGCTGGGTTTCCCCACCGTCATTCGCCCCAGCTTCACCTTGGGCGGCACCGGCGGCGGCATTGCCTACAACTCGGAAGAGTTTGAAGTCATTTGCAAGCGCGGCCTGGAAGCCTCGCCCACCAACGAGCTGCTGATCGAAGAGTCGCTCTTGGGCTGGAAAGAGTACGAGATGGAAGTGGTGCGCGACAAGGCGGACAACTGCATCATCGTCTGTTCTATCGAAAACCTGGACCCCATGGGTGTGCACACCGGCGACTCCATCACGGTGGCCCCGGCGCAAACCCTGACCGACAAGGAATACCAGATTCTGCGCAACGCATCGCTGGCCGTGCTGCGCGAAATCGGTGTGGACACTGGCGGCTCCAACGTGCAGTTCTCCATCAACCCGGTCGATGGCCGCATGGTGGTGATCGAGATGAATCCGCGCGTGTCGCGCTCCTCGGCGCTGGCGTCCAAAGCCACGGGATTCCCCATTGCCAAGATCGCTGCCAAGCTGGCGGTGGGCTTCACTCTGGACGAGTTGCGCAACGACATCACCGGTGGTGCAACCCCGGCCAGTTTTGAGCCCAGCATCGACTATGTGGTCACCAAGATCCCCCGTTTTGCATTTGAAAAATTCCCCACTGCTGACAGCCGTTTGACCACCCAGATGAAGTCGGTGGGCGAGGTCATGGCCATGGGCCGCACCTTCCAGGAATCCTTCCAGAAAGCCCTGCGCGGCCTGGAGGTGGGCGTGGACGGTATGAACGAAAAAACCCAGGACCGCGAAGTGCTGGAAAAAGAGCTGGGTGCGCCCGGTCCCGAGCGCATTTGGTACGTGGGCGATGCTTTTGCCCAGGGCATGAGCGTGGACGAAGTGTTTGCTTTAACCAAAATCGACCCTTGGTTCCTGGTCCAAATTGAGCAAATCGTCAAGATTGAGCTGGAAATTGAGCGACTGCCCGTGCCCGACAGCGGCACGGCGTTGGACCGCATTGACGCCGCTACGCTGCGCTCTTTGAAACAAAAAGGTTTCTCGGACCGCCGTTTGGCCCGCCAGTTCAAGACCAGCGACACAGCGGTTCGCAATAAGCGCCACGCCCTGGGTGTGCGCCCGGTGTACAAGCGGGTCGATACCTGCGCGGCCGAGTTCAGCACCAACACGGCCTACATGTATTCCACCTACGAAGCCGAAGGCTCGGAGTGCGAAGCAGCCCCCACCAACAACAAGAAGATCATGGTGCTGGGCGGTGGCCCCAACCGCATTGGCCAGGGCATTGAGTTCGACTACTGCTGCGTGCATGCCGCTTTGGCCATGCGCGAAGACGGCTACGAGACCATCATGGTCAACTGCAACCCCGAGACCGTGTCCACCGACTACGACACCTCCGACCGCCTCTATTTCGAGCCGCTGACCCTGGAAGACGTGCTGGAAATCGTGGACAAGGAAAAACCGGTGGGCGTCATCGTGCAATACGGCGGCCAAACGCCTTTGAAGTTGGCACTCGATCTGGAGGCCAACGGCGTGCCCATCATCGGCACCAGCCCGGACATGATCGACGCAGCCGAAGACCGTGAGCGTTTCCAAAAGCTGTTGCATGAGTTGAAGCTGCGCCAACCACCGAATGCCACCGCCCGCACCGAACCCGAAGCGCTGGAAAAAGCCGCTGCGCTCGGCTATCCCTTGGTGGTGCGCCCCAGCTACGTGCTGGGTGGTCGTGCCATGGAAATCGTGCACGAGCAGCGCGACCTGGAGCGCTACATGCGCGAAGCGGTCAAGGTCAGCCACGACTCTCCCGTGCTACTGGACCGTTTCCTGAACGACGCCATTGAGTGCGATGTGGATTGCATCCGCGATGCGGGCTCGGAAGGTGTTGAAGGTGCTACCTTTATTGGTGGCGTGATGGAGCACATTGAGCAAGCGGGTGTGCACAGTGGCGACTCGGCCTGCTCGCTGCCCCCGTACAGCCTGAGCGCCGAGACGGTGGCTGAAATTAAGCGCCAGACCGCAGCTATGGCCAAGGCCCTGAATGTGGTGGGCCTGATGAATGTGCAGTTCGCCATCCAGAACATCGATGGCAAGGATGTGATTTATGTGCTGGAGGTGAATCCGCGCGCTTCCCGCACCGTACCTTTTGTGTCCAAGGCCACCGGCATCCAGTTGGCCAAGGTGGCGGCGCGCTGCATGGTTGGCCAATCGCTCGCGTCCCAGGGCATTACCAAAGAAGTCACGCCGCCATACTTCAGCGTCAAGGAGGCCGTGTTTCCCTTTGTCAAATTCCCTGGTGTGGACACCATTCTGGGACCCGAGATGAAATCCACGGGTGAAGTGATGGGTGTGGGCAAAACGTTTGGTGAGGCTTTTGTGAAGTCCCAAATGGGTGCCGGCACCAAGTTGCCGCGCGAGGGTAAGGTGTTTCTCTCGGTGAAAAACAACGACAAACCTCGGGCCATTGAAGTCGCCCGCGCCTTGGTGGACATGGGCTTCACGGTGCTGGCGACCAAGGGAACTACTGCAGCGATCCATGCCGCCGGTGTGCCGTGCGTGGCGGTCAACAAGGTCACCGAAGGGCGACCCCACATTGTGGACATGATCAAAAACAACGAAGTGGTGTTGGTCATCAACACCGTGGAAGAGCGTCGCAATGCCATTGCAGACTCGCGCCAGATTCGCACCTCTGCTTTGCTGGCCCGGGTAACGACCTTTACCACCATCGCCGGAGCCGAGGCAGCCGTGCAAGGTATGCGCCACATGGACCACCTGGACGTGATTTCGATTCAGGAAATGCATGCACAACTGGCAATCGCCTGATGCACGGCTGACAATCACGGCATAATCTGTTTAATCAGTTGGTGACAGCGCGTGCGGTCTTGCCGCTTCGGTCTGTCCCACAGTACTTTTGAATACCGCCGATCGGCAACGCTCGGCGGTTTCCTTTTGTGTAACCCCAAATATCTATTACTTCAACGGAGCAGTACGTGGCTACCATTCCAATTACCAAGCGCGGCGCCGAATTGCTCAGAGCCGAGTTGCACAAACTCAAGACCGTGGACCGTCCTTGGGTCATCAATGCCATTGCGGAAGCGCGGGCACAGGGCGACCTGAGCGAAAACGCCGAATACGAGGTCGCCAAAGATCGCCAGGGATTTATCGAAGGACGCATCCAGGAAGTAGAAAGCAAGCTGTCCGCATGCCAAATCATTGATCCAGCGGAACTCGATGCCGAAGGCCGGGTGGTGTTTGGTGCCACTGTCAAGCTCGAAGACGAGGACTCTGGCGGTCAGGTGACCTACCAGATCGTCGGTGAAGACGAAGCCGACATCAAGCTCGGCCTAGTCAATATCAGCAGCCCCATTGCCCGGGCCCTGATCGGAAAGTCAGAAGGTGACACGGTTGAGGTGAAAGCGCCGGGTGGCGTCAAGTCCTATGAAATTGTGACGGTTTCCTACGTCTAAGGCGATGCGTCAGCTGCCGCTGTGGCTTGCTGCGGTCTGGTGGGGTAGCCTTAGCACATTGGGGTTCTTTGTAGTTCCCATGCTGTTTGTGTACTTGCCTAGCCCGGCTCTGGCGGGCGGCATGGCTGCCAAACTCTTTTCTGCACAAACCGTGATTTCTACTCTGTGCGCAGTGGCCTTGCTGTTGCTCTCCAGATCCAATAGGTCGCCAGCCATTGCAGATATTGCGCAAGCAGCTACTATTTTTATAGTGGCTGGTGTACTTTTGGCTTTGCTCGTGGAATTGGCGGTAGCACCCAGAATCGTCGCGCGGGACAATCTTGCGTTGTGGCACCGGGTGGGCAGTGCGATGTATTTGGGGCAGTGGCTCTGCGCGACCGTGGTGTTTGGCAAACTTGCCCGCAAAGCGGGCATTGCCTGCTCCGCAGAGACTTGAAATCAGCCGAGGCTAGACTTTTGGGCCGAGCAGAGCAGAGCAGTGGCTTGGCCCCTAACGGCCGGATGATCAGGTCTGGCTGCGTTTTTTGACGCTGGTTTTGGGTTTTGGTTTGGCGCGGCGAACATTGCCACCGGCCGTCAGCCGCTGGTTGCCGAGCACCCGTAGGGTCTTAACTTCGGGGCGCTGTCCAGCACGTTTGCTGTATTTCAATACTTTGAAGTCGCGCGGGCCTGCCATGCGGTCTTCGTCAACGGTTTTCTCTTTTTCCAATTTGGGGCGCCACAGCACCAGCAGCTTACCGATGTGTTGAATCGGCGCAGCGTTCAACTCGTCCGCCAGGGCTTGGTACATGGCCTCGCGGGCGACGCGGTCGTCGGAAAATACCCGCACTTTGATCAATCCATGGGCATTTAAGGCCGCATCGATTTCTTTTTTGACGTTGGCGGTGAGGCCGTCGCCCCCCACCATAACGACGGGGTCCAGGTGATGGGCTTCTGCCCGGTGGTCTTTGCGCTGGGCAGGTGTAAGTTGAATTATGGGCATACCGGTATTATCGGTGCAATGAAAACTCCAAGCAAAGGCAAAAAGGTCAACAAGGCCTGGCTGCACGACCATATCAACGACCCATATGTGAAATTGGCACACCGAGAGGGGTACCGGGCGCGCGCCGCTTACAAACTCAAGGAGATCGACGAGACTTTTGGCCTAATCAAGCCCGGCCATCTGGTGGTGGATTTGGGCTGCACACCCGGTGCATGGAGCCAATATGCGCGCCGTCGCATGTCCCCCCAAGGGGCTGCGGTAGGGGACCTGAATGGCACCATCATTGGGCTGGACTTGTTGCCCATGGAGCCCATTGAAGGGGTGACCTTTATTCAAGGAGACTTTCGTGAGGCAGAAGTTCTCAGTCAATTGGAATTGGCCTTGGCAGGAAGGCAGGCCGATATTGTGGTATCCGATATGGCTCCCAACCTGTCGGGCATAGCGTCTGCCGACGCAGCGCGCATTGAGTACCTGATTGAGTTGGCCATTGAATTCGCCCAAAACCACATGAAACCGCATGGCACCCTGGTGGCCAAAGTGTTCCATGGGGGGAGTTACAACGATGTGGTGCAACGCTTCAAGGCGGCGTTTGAGCTGGTGAAACCGTTCAAGCCCAAAGCCTCGCGAGACCGTTCATCCGAGACTTTTATGGTTGGCACCGGGCTCAAATTACCAGGTGGCAAGGGTTGATCAAGGTTTATCCGCGGGGATTGACAATTCCCTGGATACCCTTCTATCTTTATGGCTGAAAACCTGAATATTGCGTGCTTTGTGTCTTGAAACGCCTAAAATGGGACTCAAGTACGCAAAGTATTTCTTATTGCGCCCGTATTGGAGCTTCGCTTGAATAATCAGTGGTTTTCGAAAATAGCAGTTTGGTTGGTGATTGCACTTGTGCTCTTCACCGTGTTCAAACAATTTGACTCGCATGGTGCGGCAGGGGCGGGTACGCTGGGTTACTCCGATTTTCTGGAGGAGGTGCGTGGCAAACGTATCAAGAGTGCCCTCATTCAAGAGGGCCAGGGCGGAACCGAGATTTTGGCGGTCACCACCGACGACCGCAAAGTCAAGACGACGGCCACCTATCTGGACCGCGGCTTGGTGGGCGATTTGATCAATAACGGTGTCAAGTTCGACGTGAAACCCCGTGAAGAAGGTTCCCTTTTGATGACCCTGCTGGTCAGCTGGGGCCCCATGCTGCTGCTGATTGGTGTGTGGGTGTACTTCATGCGCCAAATGCAGGGTGGCGGAAAAGGCGGAGCCTTCAGTTTTGGCAAAAGCAAGGCACGTTTGTTGGACGAAAGCACCAACACGGTGACGTTTGCCGATGTGGCTGGTTGTGATGAAGCCAAGGAAGAAGTGAAGGAAGTGGTCGACTTCCTCAAAGACCCAAGCAAATTTCAAAAGTTGGGTGGCCGTATTCCCCGTGGTCTGCTGCTGGTGGGGCCACCCGGAACCGGTAAAACCTTGCTGGCCAAATCTATTGCCGGGGAAGCCAAGGTGCCGTTTTTCAGCATTTCTGGTTCGGACTTCGTGGAAATGTTTGTGGGCGTGGGCGCATCCCGTGTGCGCGACATGTTCGAGAATGCCAAAAAGAATGCGCCTTGCATCATTTTCATCGACGAAATTGACGCTGTAGGCCGCCAACGCGGAGCCGGTCTGGGCGGTGGCAATGACGAACGTGAACAGACTCTGAATCAGATGCTGGTGGAGATGGACGGGTTCGAAACCAATGTCGGCGTGATCGTGGTGGCAGCCACCAACCGCCCTGATATTTTGGACGCAGCGCTTTTGCGTCCGGGGCGTTTTGACCGCCAGGTCTATGTGACCTTGCCCGACATTCGGGGCCGTGAACAGATCCTGAATGTGCACATGCGCAAGGTTCCCTTGGGTCAGGACATCAGCGCCAATGTGATTGCGCGCGGCACCCCCGGTATGTCTGGCGCTGATTTGGCCAATTTGTGCAATGAAGCGGCTTTGATGGCTGCCCGTCGTAACGCCCGTGTGGTGGAAATGCAGGATTTTGAGAAAGCCAAAGACAAAATCCAAATGGGTCCTGAGCGCAAGAGCATGGTGATGCCGGAGTCGGAGCGCAAGAACACGGCTTACCACGAGTCGGGCCATGCGCTGATCGGAAAGATGCTGCCTAAATGTGACCCGGTGCACAAAGTGACCATCATTCCACGAGGCCGTGCGTTGGGTGTGACTATGAGTCTGCCTGAGCAGGACCGCTACTCGTACGACAGCGAGTTCATGCTGAACCAGATCAGCATGCTGTTTGGTGGCCGGATTGCCGAAGAGGTGTTCATGAACCAGATGACCACCGGTGCCAGCAATGATTTTGAACGCGCCACCCACATTGCGCGTGACATGGTGACCCGCTATGGCATGACCGATGCACTGGGGCCTATGGTGTACGCCGAGAATGAGGGCGAGGTTTTCCTGGGCCGTTCGGTAACCAAGACCACCAACATGAGTGAGCAGACCATGCAGAAGGTCGATTTGGAGGTGCGCCGCATCATTGACCAGCAGTATTCCCTGGCCCGCAAGCTCATTGAAGAAAACAAAGACAAGATGCATGCCATGGCCAAGGCCTTGCTGGAATGGGAAACCATCGACAGCGACCAGCTCGACGACATCATGGCGGGCAAAGAGCCACGCCCCCCTAAGGATTGGACGCCCCGTACGCCGAGTTCTGGCGGTAGCAGCAGTGGCGGCGCCGCTGCGGTGGCTGCCGATGCGGCACCCACGGCGGCCTGATCCATTCGATCCAAATAAAAACGGGGCTTTGCGCCCCGTTTTGCATACCAACTGCTCCATCACAACCAAGGTCAATCTATGCAGTGGCAAGTGAGCCGTTATGTGATCGATTTGGCAACACCCCAAGTCATGGGCATTGTGAACGTGACACCTGATTCGTTTTCGGATGGTGGTCTGCATGCTTCCCATGATGCGGCGCGGGCGCACTGTGAGCGACTGCTTCGAGACGGCGCAGACATCTTGGACATAGGCGGTGAATCGACCCGACCGGGGGCGTTGGCGCTGTCTTTGGAGGAGGAGTTGTCCCGCCTCCTGCCCGTTGTGCGCCATGCCGTGACTTTGGGGGTGCCCGTGTCGGTGGACACCTACAAGCCGCAGGTGATGCAAGCCGTGCTGGATTTGGGTGCCGACATCATCAATGACGTTTGGGCGCTTCGCTGGAAAGACGCAGCTGATGGCCTGGAGGCCCCGGCGGTGGTGGCCGCCCACACAAGCTGTGGTGTGTGTCTTATGCACATGCACCGCGAGCCCCGGACCATGCAGGTGGCGCCCATGGAAGGCGATGTGCTTGCGCAGGTGCTCTCATTTTTAGAGCGGTCTACGCATGATTTACGGGGGCTAGGAGTCGATAAGGCTCGAATTTGTATTGACCCGGGGATTGGGTTCGGAAAAACCGTAGCGCAAAATTTTGCCCTGCTGGCCCGCCAACAAAAACTTTTGTCTCTGGGCTACCCGGTGTTGGCGGGGTGGTCTCGCAAGTCTTCGCTGGCCGCCGTGACCCAGACCTCATTGGCGTCGGTCGCGACACTGGATGTCCACGACCGCATGGTACCCAGCGTGGCGGCGGCCTTGCTTGCGGTTCAGCACGGTGCCAGTGTGGTGCGGGTGCATGATGTGAAAGAGACAGTACAGGCACTGAAAGTATGGGCTGCTGTGCAAGCGGCAGGCAATGGTCAACAACAATCTGCAAGGTAGGTGAGGGTATGAAACGACAGTATTTTGGAACCGATGGAATTCGCGGCACGGTGGGGCAGGCGCCTATCACACCGGACTTTGTTTTGCGCCTTGCGCATGCGGTGGGCCGGGTGCTCAAGCAAACCGAATCGCGCCCCACGGTGTTGATCGGCAAGGACACCCGCATATCCGGCTACATGCTGGAGAGTGCCTTGGAGAGTGGTTTTAACTCTGCGGGCGTGGATGTGGTGTTGTTGGGGCCGTTGCCCACGCCCGGCGTGGCCTACTTGACCCGCACCCTGCGTGCTTCACTGGGGGTGGTGATCAGCGCCAGCCACAACCCCTTTGCAGACAACGGCATCAAATTTTTCAGTGCCCAGGGCAGCAAACTGCCGGATACGTGGGAACTGGCCGTGGAGGCTGCATTGGAGCAGCCCCCGGTCTGGGCTCCGTCATCGGATCTGGGCAAGTCCCGCCGTTTGGACGATGCGGCGGGCCGTTATATCGAATTCTGCAAAAGCACTTTTGCCAGCGACCTCACGCTCAAGGGCGTCAAAATCGTGGTGGATGGTGCGCATGGCGCGGCCTACCAAGTGGCTCCTAAGGTGTTTCATGAATTGGGTGCTGAAGTGATCACCATCGGCTGTGCTCCCGATGGTTTGAATATCAACCACGAAGTGGGGGCGACGCATCCCGAGGCTCTGGTGGATGCGGTCAGGGAACATGGCGCCCACTATGGTATTGCGCTGGATGGTGACGCCGACCGCCTGCAATTGGTGGATGGCGAGGGTCGCTTGTTCAATGGAGATGAAATCCTCTATCTGATGGTCAAAGAGCGGCTTTCCCGTGGTGGCAAGACGGCCAGCAAGCGGGCCGGTGAAGCTGTTACCGGTGTGGTGGGTACGCTGATGACCAATATGGCGGTAGAACTTGCCTTGAAAGCCCGGGCGGTGGAACTGGTGCGCGCCAAAGTCGGAGACCGCTACGTCCTAGAAGAACTGGAAAAACGGAGCTGGCTGCTGGGTGGTGAAGGTTCTGGCCATTTGCTGGCCCTGGACAAGCACAGCACCGGTGATGGCATTGTGTCGGCCTTGCAGGTCTTGCAGGCGTGTATTCGCAGCGGCGAAACCCTGGCGGAGTTGCTGGCCGACGTGACCCTGTTCCCCCAGATACTCATCAATGTTCGCCTGACGCCTGGCCAGGACTGGAAGTCCAATCTCCATTTGACGGCAGCCACCGCAGCGGTGGAGGCGGAACTGGGGGATACCGGCCGGGTGTTGATCCGTGCCAGCGGTACCGAGCCTTTGGTGCGTGTGATGGTGGAAGCCCGCGACGCGGACCAAGCCCAAGCCTGTGCACAGCGTATTGCGGACACCTTGCGGGTCTAAAAATGGAGTCCAACTCTATTCAGGTGTGCCGTGCCGACTATGCCAACCCCCGCCATGCCCATGCATTGGTGGAGCTGCTGGATGCCTATGCCTGCGATCCCATGGGGGAGGGCTGAGTCGCTGAGTTGGCCGCCTGTCCGCAGGCCTTCAGTGTGTTGGCGTTTGCAGGGGGCGATGAAACAACACCGGTTGGCCTGGTGAACTGCTTCGAAGGGTTTTCTACCTTTGCCTGCCGTCCGCTGGTCAATGTGCATGATGTGGCGGTATTGGGCAGCTATCGTGGACGCTGCATTGCGCAGTTTTTACAGAAAAAGCTGTGAACGCAGGAACGCCACAAATTGGTCTGGCGGCACCGGTCGGCTGAAATAGTAGCCCTGCACCTCAGTGCAGCCTTTTTCCTGTAAAAAGGCCAGCTGACCCTGGGTCTCCACACCTTCGGCGATGGTTTGCATGCCCAGGCTGGCGGCCATGGAAATGATGGCGCTCACGATGGCCCTGTCGTCGGGGTCCTCTGTGATGTCACGCACAAAGGACTGGTCGATTTTGACCTTGTAGACCTGGAATTTTTTCAGGTAACTCAGCGAGGAATAGCCGGTGCCAAAATCGTCAATGGACATGCGCACGCCGCGCTGGTGCAAGTTGTTCATGACGGCAATGGCGCCCTGTGGGTCGGTCATGGCGACGCCCTCGGTGAGTTCGAGTTCCAGCCAATGCGCTGGCAATTTCGCTTCTTCCAAAATGGTGGTCACCAAATGGGGCAAATCGGCATGGCGAAACTGCACGGATGACAAGTTGATGGCCATGGTGAAGGGCGGTACACCGGCATCGATCCAGGCCTTGAGTTGCCGGGTGGCGGTGCGCAGCACCCATTCCCCGATTGGCAAAATCATCCCGCTGGTCTCCGCCACGGGGATGAACTCGGCCGGTGAGACCATGCCCAGTTCCGGGTGATTCCACCGTAGCAAGGCCTCCGCACCAATGATGCGGCCGTCTGCCACCGACATTTGTGGCTGGTAATGCAGGCTCAACTGGTTGCGCTCCAAAGCGCGCCGCAGTGCATTTTCCAGGGTGAGGGTGCGTTCGGACCGGGCCTGCATTTCGGCGGTAAAAAAACGGTAGTTGTTGCGCCCACTCTGTTTGGCGTGGTACATCGCGGCATCGGCACAGCGCGACAGGGTGTCAAAGTCATGGCCATCGCTGGGGTAGACGGCAATCCCGATGCTGGGCGTGACGGTCAACTCATGTTGTTCAATTTCAAAGGGCCGCAAAGCGGACTGCAACAATTTTTCGGCAACGTGCGCCGCTCCCATGGCGTTGGTGTCGGGCAGCACCAGAATGAATTCATCACCCCCCAGGCGGGACACTGTGTCCTGGTCCCGCACGGCATGTTTGAGCCGTGCAGCCAAGGCAACCAACAATTCGTCGCCCACCCGATGTCCCAGGGAGTCATTGACGTTCTTGAAATGGTCCAGGTCCAGAAACACGAGGGCCACCGAACCGGTATTGCGTTGCGCGGTGTGCAGTGCCGATTGGCAGCGGTCGGCCAGCAAGGCGCGGTTGGGCAGGCCGGTCAGGGCATCAAAGTGTGCCAGCAGGCCTATTTTTTCCTCCGCCTCCTTGTTCTGCGTGATATCGCGGGACAGCACCACAAAACGTGGCGTCTCTCCGGGCACGGCGGCCTTGCGCGCGACCGAGAGTTCGAACCAATGGAGTCCAATATCCAGCGGCAGTTGAAATTGCTTGCCCGTGGACCATGTCTTTTCATTGGCCTCCTGCAGGGCCGACATGACAACCTGAGCGGCCTGCGGGGGCAGAACGTCATGGACTTTTTTGCCCAGCAGTTCTTCGGATGGACGGGCCAGCAGTTCTGCGTGGGGGGAGTGTGAACTGTAATAACGCCCGTCCAGCCCCATCTCAAACAGCAAATCCGGTATGGCCTGGATCGTGGCTTCCAGGTGTTGCTGCGTGGCCAGGATTTCTGCGGTTCGTTGTTGGACCTCGGTTTCCAGTTGATCATCGCGTATACGCATGGCTTGGAGCAGCCAGGCCAGGTAGGCCATGAGCACACTGATCAACAAGCCGAAGGCCGATTTGAGTGCGACCCGACCTGGGTCACCCCAGCCCTTGGTGGGGGCAACACTCAAGGTCCATTGTCCATTGGGCAATTCCAGTGTGCGCTCCACGGGGGAGTCCAGGGCGGCCGGGCTGGAGGCTTCAATGGTTTGTCGAACTCCCGTATCCGGCACGGTGCGCCACAGCGCATACGCATAGCCTCGCTCGCGCAGAAGTGGTAAGTGCGCGGAATCCAGGGCTTGCGGAAAACGCAGCGTCACATAGGTAAACCCCCAAAATACTTTGCGTTCTCGCGGACCATTCAGAAAGATGGGCAATCGACCGACGACACCCAGTCCCCCCTGGGCCAGCTTGAGCGGGCCGGCCAGCGTGAGCTTGCCGGTGTCTCGGGCGAGGATGGCCTCCTTGTTTTGGGCAATGTCCTTCAACTGGTTGAAGCCAATGCTTTTTTCATTGCCGGCCAAAGGTGCCACGTTGCGAATCACGCCACCCGGAGACAGACCGAGCGCTGCGATGCCCGGATAAAACGGCAGCATTTCTGTCGCAACTTCTTCGAAATTCGGCAAAACCCCTTGGCCTTGGCGAACCAAGGCGGCGATGGCGTAGGTGGCGGACAAGGCGCGTTCAATGCCGCGCTGCAGTGACTGTGCATGGTCTGCCGCCAGATCGGCAGCCCGCGCTTGGGCTTCGGAGCGCTCCTGTTGCTCTGAGCGACTGATCCACGCCAAGGCCAGCACGGCGGTGGTCAGAAAGACGAACAGCGCCAGCATCCATCGGCGTGCAGGGCATCGCTGTAAGAGCCGAGCTATCTGGTTCATTGTCTGGGGAGTCTAGCAACTTTTAGCTACACCTGGCACTGATATCGCGCGGGCAAAGCCGGGCGGAGGGAACTCTAAAACCGCCTTCTCGGTATGGGTACCCGCAAAAGTTATCGCCGCAAATTTGGGGGCCTACTTGTAAAATGGCTCGGGTGGCTTGGCTCAACAAACTTCCCGGGTACCAGCGCACTCCCTACGGATTTGAGTGGGTGCTGTTGCGGCGGATGCCAAAGGTGGTGGTGGCAGGAACCCTGCTACCTGCGCTGCTCTCGGGGGCCGCCCGTTTTTTCATGACCGCGAGCAATTCTGCTGAACTGGCGCGTCGTCTTCAATTGTTTGATTTTGTGATGATTGGCTTGGTTATATTTGTATGGATGTTGGCGCTGACTGTAGTGATGGGGTGTGTGGTGGTTTGGCTGATGAAAGGCCCCGCCTTTGTGGCCGATGCGTACGAGGTTTCGCACAGCGATGAACCCAAACGCTGATACCTTTCCCCAGAGCTACGCTCCCCGACTGCCCGGTGACTTGGCGGTGTGGCTCATCATCCTGGCGGAGTTGCTCACCTTCGGGATTTTGTTTCTGTCCTACGCTTTTGCGCGTGCGCATGATGTGGAACTTTTCAACGCCTGCCAAAGCACCCTGGACTTGAACTCGGGTGCCATCAACACGGTCTTGCTGATCACGGGGAGTTGGTGTGTGGTCCATGCCGTCAAGGCGGTCCGGCGCGATGCGTCAAGCTTGGGAGTGCGCTGGCTGGTGGCCGCCATGGTCTGTGGCGCCGGGTTCATCAGCCTCAAGTCCATGGAGTTTTCGGCCAAGATGGATGCGGGCATTGACCTGTCCACCAACACCTTCTACATGTTTTACCTCCTGTTGACGGTGTTTCACTTCCTGCATGTGATTGTGGCCATGGTGTTTCTGGCCATCTTGCTGGTCAAAACCCAGCAGGGTGCCTATGGCAGCCACGACACCCATGCGCTGGAGACTGGCGCGGCCTTCTGGCACATGGTGGACCTGTTGTGGATCGTGCTTTTTCCCCTGGTCTACGTCATGCGTTAAGGCTTTGCCGAATGTTCAACAACTCCATCAACCGCATTTGGATCGCCTTGCTCATCGCCACCGGCATGACCTTTTGGCTGGGTGAAAGTGGCCTGTCGGGCAGTGCGGGCATGACGCCCGTTTTGCTCATGTTTACCCTGGCCGCAGCCAAGGGCTTGTGGGTCATCTATGACTTCATGGAGCTGCGGCACGCCCCAGCGCTGTGGAAACGCCTGCTGGTGGGGTGGCTGGGTTTTGTCACCGGCATGATTGTGCTGGCCTACTGGATCGGGCAGCGCTAGGCCAAGGTCGCGACGCGGCCCGGCGCTGCGTTTTATTGGGCGACAGCGCTCATGCTGTCCCAGGCGGCCAGCACTTCGGCCGTGTACATCAGCGCGGGGCCTCCGCCCATGTAGACGCAGATGGCCAGCATTTCTTCCAATTCGGCACGGGTGCACTGCAGTTTGACCAGCGCCTTGACGTGAAAACCAATACACCCCGAGCAGTGTTGGGTGACGCCGATGGCCAGTGCAATCAATTCCTTGTTCTTGGCGTTGATGGCCCCTTCGGCCATCGCGGCTTTGGACAGCGCGCCAAAGGCCTGCATCGCATCGGGTTGCGATTTGCGAAAGGGCGCCAGGTTTTGGTTGATGTTGTGGATCAGGGTGGTGTGGTCAAAGGTGCTCATGGCGTTGGTCTGATTTGGAAAAAACGGTGGAGTTTCACTGAGTTCTGTATACAGGGGGTAGTATAAGGAAGAAAGCATTCTGCCGCCTGACCCACATCAACAGGTCTGCACATCCAGCGAGGGACGCCGCGTTTATTGCACGCGCCAGGGCATGCGGGTCCAGGCCAGTGCGCTGGCCTGGGTGACGTTGGCATCGAACGGATGGTGTGTGGCGCCGACGGATTTCAAAATTCGCTGCACGTAGGCACGCGTTTCTATGTAAGGCGGAATGCCGCGGTACCGTTCGACCTTGCCTTCGCCCGCGTTGTAGGCGGCGGCCACCAGTGCCACATCCCCCCCAAAGTAGGCCAGCAACCAGCGCAGGTAGCTCAAGCCCCCCCGGATGTTCTGGACCGGGTCAAAGGGATTTTTCACATGGAAGCGTTCGCTGGTTTCGGGCATGAGCTGCATCAGGCCCTGGGCGTTTTTGGGCGAAATCGCACGGCTGTTGAAGTTGGATTCAGCGGCAATGATGGCCAAGGCCAGTTGCGGCTCCACCTTGTAGAGGGGGGCCATTTTCATGACCAAATCAAAAACATGGCGTGGCGCAATGCCCCGGTAGTCCACTGCCGATTGGGCCACGGCCACCTCCACCGGTGGCGCCGCCGGGGTGGGGACCGGTGCAGGCGGTGTGGGTTCCCGCAGGCATTCGGGCACTTCACTCCTTTGGGGCACCCCCACCACTTTCAACATGCGTTGGGCGCCCTCCAGGCCCTGGTCTGCAGCGGCCTGGAAAAAGTAGGCGGCGGCCAGGTCGTTGCGTTCGACGCCACGGCCATTGGCGTACATCCAACCCAGGTTGTACTGGGCTTGCGGGTCACCCAGGCGTGCGCTTTTGCAATAGAGCGTGGCGGCCAGGATGGGGTCGCGGGGCACACCTTCCCCGTTCTCGTAGGTGATCGCCTCCCGGCGCAACAGGGCGGCGAGGGAATCCTCCGGTGGAATGCCCTGTGCGGGCGCAGGCCATGTGAGCGTGCTTGCGCTTGTCCAGAACAGCGCGGTCAGCAGGGGCGGCAGGGTGGCAGAACGCAGGCGCATGCCGCCCAGTCTGCGCGCTCTATTTGGGCTGCTGCTTGCGCAAAATCAGTTCGACGACTGGAGGGATTTAGCAGGCGCAGCCAGATGGCGCCAGCCATTTTTTGATATCACTCTGCCCCGGCACCCGCAGCACCGGCGCAAAACCACCGCCCTGGGTGCGGAAATTGGTGGTTTGCCCGCTGTAGGTGCGGGCCGCCAGCAACTGCAGTTGGCCGGCGTAGGTGTAGGCCCGGATGTCGAATTTCAGCTCGGTCTGGGTGTCGCCAATTTCCATGGCGCGCAGGCTGGGCGGCACCAAAGCCTGGGCGATGTAGTCGCCCGCCACGATCTGCTCCCACACCTTGCGGGTGAGTTTGTCGCCCCGGTACACGGCGCGTGCGCCAAAGCCGCTGCGGGGTTTGAAGAACAGCTGGCGGCGGCGCTCCCACAAAGCGTCGGCCTGGTCCGGTGTCACCACCTCACACGCCGGAATGCTGGTTTGCAACATGCGCTGGTCCGCCTCGGATACCCCCAGGGCCTGCAGCGTGGGCAGGTGGCCCAGGCTGACCAGGTGCCGTTTGTCGGCGCGCAGCGCGTGGGCGCGCGGGTGGGGCGTCAGCACCACGGCGCCGCTGGCATAGGCGCTGGCCAGGGCGGCGTGGGAGCCTTCGGACAAATCAAAGTCCGTCACCCGGTTGTAGACCAGGTCGATGGCCGTGCTGCCGTGCCACAGCGCACCATCCCGCCATTCCAGCTGTGCGGCATCGGCGATGAGCGCCTGCACACCGCGCTGGCTGAACATCTGGCGCACCATCTCGAACTCGGGCGCCAGGTACTGGTTGGCCGGGTCATCGTCCACGATGGCGACGGTGCGCAAGGCTTGTTCCCCGCGCTGCAAGCGCCATTCGGACTGGAACATGGCAAAAAAGTCATCCTCCAGCGATTCCAGCTTGGGGTAGGCGTTCAGGGGCACGTCCATGGCTTTGCAGCAGGCCGTTTGCGCCCGCGCCAAGGCCGCGTTGAGCATGGCGCCGCCCGCATTGGTGTTGATCTCGATCAGCCGGGGGCCATCGGCGCCAATGTGAAAGTCGTAACCCATGAAGACGCCCACCGGGCCGTGGTCCGTCTGAGCGATGGGCGCAGCATCGGCCAGCGCCTGGGTGTGCCAGGCGGGCAGGGCCATCACCCGTTCGATGGCGGCCACCGTGTCCGTGATGGCCTGCACCGTGGGGTTGGATAGAAACACTACGGTCGACGAGAACAGGTGGGGCCGGGTCTGGGCGATGCTCTCGGCCATGCCGCCCAGGCTGGGGTCGTGCTCCAGCTGGGCGCGCAGGCGCTGCGCGTCCAGCGTCTGGCAAAAGCAGCCCTGGTTGAGCGCATCGGCCAGGTCAAACGGAGGGGTTTCCAGAAGGGTTGGCATGGGTGATTCCGGGTGGGTGGCCTGGTTGGTGTGGTTTACGCGGCGCGTGGGGGCGTGTCGCAGAGTTGGGCCAGTTGTACACCCGCCCAGGCGCCCGCCATTTGTGCCAGCACAAAACCCAGCGCACTGGCCGGGGCAATACCGGCAAAGGTGTCGCTGAACATGCGGCCCAGCACCGCGGCCGGGTTGGCAAACGAGGTGCTGGCGGTAAACCAGTAGGCCGCGCCGATGAAGCAGGCCACCAGCGCGCTGGCCTTGCCCGGCGGCGCGCGCAGGATCACAAACACCAGCCCGCCCGTGGCCACCGCTTCGGCCAGCCACTGGCCCCAGCCGGTGAAATGGCCCAGCGCGTCCCAGCCGCCGCGCAAGTGGGTGCTGAACTGCAGCACCGGCAGCTCAAACATGGCGTTGGCCAGGGCGGCCCCCAGCACCGCACCCAGCAACTGGCTTGCTATGAAATACATAGCTGTTTGCGCATTATTTACGGGGGCTAGAAGCCCTTTTGACCACATAACCAGGGTCACCAGCGGGTTGAAGTGCGCACCACTGAGCGGCCCCAGGGTTTCAATCAGCACATACAGCGCAAACACCGTGGCCAGGGTGTTGGCCAGCAGGG
>Ga0209343_10004251_pt1 | contig 17725 bp, 14 predicted proteins | sample RifCSPlowO2_02_FD_184026 | JGI IMG/M metagenome (GOLD analysis project Ga0209343, IMG submission 184026) | Groundwater microbial communities from Rifle, Colorado - Rifle CSP2_plank lowO2_0.2 (SPAdes) (version 2) | ecosystem: Environmental > Aquatic > Deep subsurface > Groundwater | place... | reverse complement strand
GATGCGTTCAAGCAGCTTCGACGCCGGTTCGTCATTCGGATCCTGCGGTACAAGCTGGCCGGTGAAGGCGTGGCGCAGGATCGCCTGCCGCAGTCTGCTTTGACTTGAGACTGAGAGCGCGGCCCGTAGGCACCGCTTCGTCTTCGAGCGGCGATCCTACTTCGCTGGCGAGGCGTCCCGCAGCCAACCGTCGTAGAGGTCGGCGAGTTGCCGTAGGGCTGCCGGCACGTCGCCGTTGAATGATGAGCCGTGCATCAGCGCGAGCGTTGTCGGGTTGAGCGCGGTGAGCTTTCTGATCGTGGCGCCGGTGACAGGAGTCAGACACGTAGCGTGGAAGATTTCCTCCGCCTGCTGCGCGGGACCGACGATATCGCGTGAAGTCAGGGCAGCTCCATTTCCCGTGTGCGTGAATAGATCGCCGCAAAGTAACGTACGCGTCGTCTCTTCGAACAACACCCGCGCCTCCCATCCGTGTGGGACGTGCGGGGTGTCGATGTGACGCACCCGTCTGCCGCCCAGGTCGAGTACCTCGCCGCCCTGGAGCGCGCGCGGAGGACGGTCCGCGAGGTCATTCAGCGACACCATCACGCCCACCGCGCCGTGAGCGACATTCGATTGCGGAGCGGCGGCCAGCCACTGGTTCATCGAACCGCACTCGTCGGCTTCCACATGGCCAAAGGTGATCCAGCGCAGCTTTTCGACCGGCACGACTTTCGCCACCGCCGCCGACACCAGAGGAAACATCGCGCGCGGCCCGGTGTGGAACAGCAGCGGCTCATCCGCTGTGATCAGGAACTGGTTGAAGGTGAAACCCTCGGGCGTGATGTCTGGAACGAAGGTGGAAAACCGGAAGATGCCGTCGGCGATTTCGTGGGTGGTTGTTTCCATGTGATGACCTCGTTGGACCATTGACCCTTGCGGGTATTGATGATGGGCAGCATCAAAAATTGTCATTCCCGAGAAATCGGGAATCGATGCGGCGTCCGTGGCTTCGTCAATGCGCTGTATGGGTCCCCGCCTTCGCGGGGACGACAGAATCCCCTTATTCTGGACGACTCAATAGTACGACGCCTTGACCCCGGGCGGCGGCGAGTAGCGGAAGGTGCCGCGCTTCAGGATCGCGTCCGTGCCGCCGTGCTTCTCGATGGCGGCGTGCTGATCGGCCCGGGCGAGCCGATCGACGGCCTCGGGATCGACTACCGCGCGCAGCGCCGCCTCGCATTCGCGGATCACCGCCTCGTGGCTCGCATTACGTCCAAGATCGTGGCGTTCGTGCGGATCGGCCGCGAGGTCGAACAGCATCGGCGGCAATTCGACGTAGTGCACGTATTTCCACTTGCCGTGGCGGATCATGAACGAGCCGCAGATCGCGGCGGCGGCGTGATACTCGGAGAGGATGGTGCGGCGAGGCACGTAACCCTGTGCGATGTCGAGCAGCGAATGGCCCGGGAGGCCCTGATCGCGCGCGTCCGGCCGCGCCCCGAGCGCGTGGATGAAAGTCGGAAATCCATCGGCGAGCGTCACCGGCGTCGGGCACCAGCCCCCGCGCGGCACGTCGGGCCCGGCCATGATCATGGGAATGCCGGCGGATTCCTCGTACATGGTCGACTTGCCCCACATGCCGCGGGTGCCAAGGTTGTCACCGTGATCGCTCGCATAGATCACCCGCGTGCTCGCCGCGAGCCCCGTTTCTTCCAGCGCCCGCAGGATCTTGCCGATGTTGTCGTCGAGAAATGAAACGAGCCCCATGTAAGCGGCGATCGCGCGCCGCACCATCGGCGGGTCGAACGGCTCGTCGAAGCACATGCACTTGCGCATGGCGTCGGTGAAAGGATGCCGCGGGCGCTGGTCGGGCTCGTACATGTCGGGCCACGGCACCTTGTCCTCGGGATAAAGACTGTAGAACTCGGGCGGCGCAATCAGCGGGAAATGCGGCGAGACGAAACCGACGTAAAGCGCCCACGGTTTGCCGCGATATTTCGGCGCCTCGTCGCTGAGCCATTTCACGGTTTCGCCGGCAATCGAGCGGTCGTAACGCGTGTATTCGGATTCGCCAGGCCCGGCTTCCGGCCCGAGCCTCGCCGAACCGGCACGCCGCGGCAGCTCGTCGCGGATCAGTCCCAGGAGGTCGCCGACACCATTGACGATATGCAGCGGCAGAATTTCCTCGTCGAAACCGTTGCGCCGCGGATCCGAATCGAGGTAGTGCAGCTTGCCGATTGAAGTCACGCGATGCCCCTGCTCCATCAGCCGGTGGCCCCAGCTCGGCACGCATCCGTCATAGGCGATGGCGTTGTCCCAGCAACGGATCTCATGCACGTAGCGCCCGGTCGCGAAACTCGCGCGCGCCGGCACGCAGATCGGGCAGTTGGTGTAGGCGTCCGCAAAGCGCGTGCCGCGCACCGCCAGCCGGTCGAGGTGGGGCGTCTTGATGGGCGGGTTACCGTAGCAGCCGAGCACGCGCTTGCTGTGTTCGTCGGACATGATGAAGAGCAAATTGGCGGGTTGCATCCGTTCCTCCCTGAGCGCGTATGGTGACACGCGTGTCGCGCCGTTTCAACGCGGGCGAGTCCGCTGCCGGCTTCTGCTAAACTTGATCTTGCACCTTCGCAATCTTCATCCCACGCAACGATGGCACACGACACGGCCGAGTCCGTGCCCGCGATCAACGCTGCCGCCCTGGAATCGGCGCTGCGCTCGCGCATCGAAGGCGTCGTGCGCTTCGACACCGGCGTCCGCGCGGCGTATTCGGCCGACGCATCGAACTACCGCCAGGTACCGATCGGTGTCGTGTTTCCCAGGTCGATTGACGATATCGTCGCAACGGTCGCAGCGTGTCGTGCGTTCGACGCGCCACTCCTGCCGCGCGGCGGCGGCACCTCCCAGTGCGGACAGTGCGTCAACGTCGCAGTCGTGATCGACACCTCGAAGCACCTTAATTGCGTGCTCGACATCGACACGGCTGCGATGACTGCGCGCGTCGAGCCCGGCATTGTGTGCGATGCACTGCGCGATGCGGCCGAAGCACACGGGCTCACTTTTGGTCCCGATCCGGCAACCCACAGCCGCTGCACGCTCGGCGGGATGATCGGCAACAATTCCTGCGGCGCGCACTCGGTGATGGCCGGCAAGACCGTCGAGAACGTGGAAGCGCTGGAGATACTCACCTACGACGGCGCGCGCATGTGGGTCGGGCCTACCTCCGGCGCGGAGCTCGAACGGATCATCGCCGAAGGCGGCCGGCGCGGCGAAATCTACTCGGCACTCAAGCGGCTTCGCGACCGCTACGCGGATTTGATCCGCGCGCGGTTTCCCAAGCTCAAACGCCGCGTATCGGGCTACAACCTCGATCAACTGCTGCCCGAGAACGGCTTCAACGTGGCGCGTGCGCTGGTCGGCACCGAGGGCACTTGCGCCGTCACGCTGCACGCGGTGACGCGCCTCGTGAAGAGGCCGCCGCACCGCGTCATCCTGGTGCTGGGATACAAGGACATCTACACCGCGGCCGACGCGGTGCCCGACATCATGCCGTTCAGGCCGCTCGCGGTCGAGGGCCTGGACGAGCGCATCATTGGTGGCCTGCGCGAACGCGGCCTGCGTCTCGACGACATCGCGCAGCTGCCGCCGGGCTGCGCCTGGGTCATGATCGAATTCGGCGGGGACATGCCGGAAGGCGCGATCGCCCAGGCTCAGGCGCTGGTCGACCACTACGCGGGAAAGACCGATGCGCCCTCGTCATGGCTCATCACCGACGAGCGCACGCAGGCGCGCATCTGGTCGATACGCGAGACCGGCGCCTCCGCCACCACGCTCGCGCTCGACCCGCGTGAGCCCGATCCCGCCGTCGGCTGGGAAGACGCGGCCGTCGATCCCATGAGGCTCGGCGACTACCTGCGCGAATTCCAGGCGCTGGTCGATCGCTACGGTTACGCGACCTCGCTCTTTGGCCATTTCGGCGATGGCTGCATTCATGCCCGCATCACGTTTGATCTGCGCAGCGCGAGCGGAATCGCGACCTGGAAGAGGTTTCTGCACGAGGCGGCCGAGCTCGTGGTGAAGTACGGCGGGTCGCTCTCGGGCGAGCACGGCGACGGGCAGGCGAAGGCGGAGTTCCTGCCCGTGATGTACGGCGCGGAACTGATGGAAGCGTTCCGCGAGTTCAAGCGCATCTGGGACCCGCGCGGGAAGATGAACCCTGGCAAGGTGATCGATGCCTGCCGCGCCGACGAGAACCTAAGGCTGGGACCGGCTTACCGGCCGCGTCATCCTGCGACGCACTTCGATTTCCGCACGCCCGAGGGCAACGGTTTCACGCGCGCGGTCGAGCATTGCGTGGGCATGGGCAAGTGCCGCTCGCAGCACGGCGGCGTGATGTGCCCCAGCTTCCGCGCAACCGGCGAGGAGCTTCATTCGACGCGCGGGCGCGCCAGGGTGCTGTCGGAAATGCTGCGCGGCGAGACGATAGTCGATGGCTGGCAGAGCGAGGCGGCGCGCGAAGCGCTGGACCTGTGCCTCGCGTGCAAAGGTTGCCGCAGCGAGTGCCCGACGCATACCGACATGGCGAGCTACAAGGCGGAGTTTCTCTCGCACCACTACCTCGGCCGCGTGCGCCCGCGCCAGGCCTACAGCATGGGTCTCATCCAGCGCTGGGCTCGCGTAGCCGCGGTCGCACCGCGGCTCGCGAATCTGCTCACGCAGACCCCGGGGATTTCCGCGCTGGCCAAGTTCGCCGCCGGGATGGCGCAGGCGCGCGAGGTGCCGCGGTTCGCGAAGCGCAACTTTCGACGCTGGTTCCGGCGCCGTGCGCCGGGCAACGTCGACGGGCCGCGCGTCATCCTGTGGGCCGACACCTTCAACACCTACTTTCACCCGGAGAGTGCCGCGGCGGCAGTGGAGGTGCTGGAGGCCGCGGGTTACCGGGTGGACGTCCCGCGCGAGCACCTGTGTTGCGGACGCCCGCTGTACGACTTCGGCATGCTGGATATCGCGCGCCGCGAATTGCGCCGGATCCTGAGCGCGCTCGAACGCGACATCCGCGCGGGTGTCCCGATCATAGGCCTCGAGCCCGCCTGTCTTTCGGTCTTCCGCGATGAGTTGCTGAAGTTTTTCCCCGACGATGCGCTGGCGCGACAGTTGAGTCGCCAGACGCATCTCTTCGGTGACTTTCTGGTGAATCACGCCGACTGGCAGCCGCCCCGGATTGGCGGCAGAGCGATCGTCCACGGCCACTGCCACCAGAAAGCGCTATTCGGCATGACGGACGACATGAACCTGTTGCGTAGGCTGGGCGTGGAAGCGCAGCTGCTCGACGCCGGCTGCTGCGGCATGGCGGGCTCCTTCGGCTTCAACCCGAAGCACTACGAGCTTTCGCTCAAGGTGGGCGAGCTCGGACTGCTGCCCGCCGTGCGCCGCGCCGAGCCCGACACGATGGTGATCGCCTGCGGCTACAGTTGCCGCGAACAGATCGCGCAGTGCACCGAGCGCGAGGGTCTGCACGTCGCCGATATCGCACGGCTCGCGCTGAGCCCGACGCTGACGCAATCCGCGCACTGACGGCCCGCGATGCCGGGATTCGAGTCGCTGTCGGTTGGCGTCGTCATCTGGCTCATCTGCGTCATCGCACTCGCGGGCGCGGTGCAGGGCGCGCTCGGGCTGGGATTTCCCATCGTTGCGACGCCGCTCATTGCGGCGGTGACCGACATGCGCACCGCGGTCATCGTGGTGCTGCTGCCCTGCCTCGCCTCCATTGCCACGAATATCGTCAAGAGTGGCTCGCTCCGTCCGGTGCTGGCGGAGTTCTGGGCAATGCCCATCTACATGATCTTGGGTGCGGCAGTCGGCACGCGGGTTTTCATCGCGTTTCCACAATTTCCCTACACGCTCCTGCTCGCCGGCATGATTTTCTTCTATCTCAACCTGGAGCGGCTCGGCAGGACCGATTGGCCGTTGCTCAGGACCCATCGCGGTTTTTTCGGAATGGTGTTCGGTGTGCTGGCGGGCGCGGCCGAGGGCACCGCGAATATCGCCGCGCCGCCGCTGGTGATCTACTACCTCGCGCTGGGGGTCACCCCCGCGACGCTGGTGCAGGGGCTCAATATCTGCTTCTTCGCCGGCAAGACGACGCAGTTTGCCACGCTCGCCACCGCTGGCGGAGTCGAGGTCGTGCAATGGCTGGCGACCCTCCCACTCGCCGTCGTCTCCTGCGTTATGTCGGTATTCGGCATCAGGATCCGCAACCGCATCGACGCGGCGACCTATCGCACGTGGCTCAAGCGCGCGCTGTTCGTCATGGCGCTGCTGTTGCTCGCGCAGTACGCCTATCTCAGCACCGTGGCGTGATCGAAAAAAAGCCCGCCTGGGGCGGGCTCCTGCCTACCGCTGGCGCCGGGATGTCACACCTTGGCTTCGCCCAGCATCTTCTTCAGCTCGCCGCTCTGGTACATCTCGGTCAGGATGTCGGATCCGCCGACAAACTCGCCGTTGACGTAGAGTTGGGGAATCGTCGGCCAGTTGGCGTAGTCCTTGATGCCCTGGCGGATGTCGGGATTCTCCAGCACGTTCACGGTGAAGATTTCATTGACGCCGCACTCCCGCAGGATGCCCACCACATTCGCCGAAAAGCCACACTGGGGAAAATCGGGCGTGCCCTTCATGTACAGCACGACCCGGTTTCTGGTCACCTGGTCCTTTATAACGTCCTGAATACTCATTTGACCCTCAATACTTGAGTGAAGTTGTCGGGAATTAGTCTAGCGTCGCAAGCCGCCGCATGTCAAGCGAGCCGGCCGCCGGTCACGCGGTCTATCCCTGCGAGATCCGGGCGCGAGAAGATTTCCACGAATCCCGCGCGCGACAGAAATTCGCGGCACTGCGCCGCCTGATCGTGGCCATGCTCGAACAGCAGCCACCCGCCAAGCGCGAGGTGCGCCGGCGCGGCGTCGGCGATGGCGCACAGGCACGCGAGACCGTCCGCCTCCGCCGTCAGCGCCTCCGCCGGCTCGTGGCGCAGGTCACCGTGCGTGAGGTGGGGATCGCCGACCGCGATGTACGGCGGATTGGCGGCAATCACCGCAAAGCTCTCGCCATCGAGCCGCGAGAACCAGTTGCTGAGCCGGAACTCGACGTTGTTCACGCCGTGCGCCGCGGCATTCTCCTGCGCCAGCGCCAGCGCCGCGCGCGACATGTCGACCGCCACGACGCGCGCACGCGGCCGGTGTTTGGCGACGCAGACGGCGACGCAGCCGCTGCCGGTGCCAAGGTCGAGCACACTCTCCCGCGATCCGGCAGGCAGGCGTTCGAGCACGAGTTCCACCAAGAGCTCGGTCTCGGGTCGCGGTATCAGCACCGCCGGCGTCACCCTGAAGTCAAGCCCGTAGAACTCGCGATGGCCGGTCAGGTACGCGACAGGTTCACCCGCGGTGCGGCGACCCACCAGATCATCGAACACGCGGTGACGGTCGGCAGCAAGCGCATCATCGCCATGCGCGATGAGATACGCCGCGCCGCGCTGGAGCACATGAGCGAGCAACGTGCGCGCATCGAGCACGCCGATCCTCTGCGTTGCATCAGCGAGCGCGGCATTCAGCGTGACGTTCATCGGGGGCTCCCTCCCTGCGCCGGGTCAGCGCATTGCCATCTCATACCGCAGCCTCCTCCGCGAGCTGGGCGAGCTGCTCGGTCTGGTGTTCGGCGGCGAGCGCGGAGGTGAGTTCGTCGAGATCACCGTCCATGATCTGCGCGATCTTGTAGAGCGTGAGATTGATGCGGTGATCGGTCACGCGGCCCTGCGGAAAGTTGTAGGTGCGGACGCGCTCGGAGCGGTCGCCGCTGCCGATGAGCGACTTGCGGGTGGCGGCGGTTTTCGCCTGCTGTTCCCGGATCTGTTTGTCCTTCAGCCGCGCCGCAAGCACCGCCAGCGCACGCGCCTTGTTCTTGTGCTGCGAGCGGTCGTCCTGGCACTCGACCACCATGCCGGTGGGCAGGTGCGTCACGCGGATCGCGGAGTCGGTCTTGTTGACGTGCTGCCCGCCCGCGCCCGAGGAGCGGAAGGTATCGATCCGCAGTTCCGCGGGGTTCAGGACAACGTCGCCGATTTCGTCGGCCTCCGGCATCACCGCCACCGTGCACGCGGAGGTGTGGATGCGGCCCTGGGTTTCGGTCGCCGGCACGCGCTGAACGCGGTGCCCGCCGGACTCGAACTTGAGCTTCGAATACGCGCCGCGGCCGACGATCTTGACGATGATCTCCTTGTAGCCGCCGAGATCCGACACGCTCTGGGAGATCAACTCCACCTGCCAGCTTTTGCGTTCCGCGAACCGCGCGTACATGCGGAAGAGATCGCCGGCGAACAGCGCCGATTCCGCGCCGCCCGTCCCGGCGCGGATTTCGAGGAAAATATTGCGCTCGTCGTTCGGGTCCCGGGGCAGCAATTCCTTCTGCAGTTCGGCCTCGAGCCGCTCCAGGCGCTCGCGCGTCTCGCGGATCTCGGTTTCGGCGAACTCGCGCATCGCCGGGTCGTTCGCCATCTCGCGCGCAGCATCGAGGTCCGCTTCCCCGCTGCGATAGACCCGGTACAGTTCGACGACCGGCGCGATCTCGGCGCGTTCGCGCGTCAACCTGCGATAGTTTTCCAGGTCGGACGTGACGCCCTCCGACGCGAGCTGGTGATTGATCTCCTCCAGGCGGCGCGTGAGCTGCCCGAGTTTGCTCGCGATGCTGGTCTTCATTTAACCGCCGATACTTCCAGGTGAACAGTGATCTGTGAGCCGTGAGCCGACAAGATCTGCCTTCGCGAGTCTGGGTTTGTCGGTTCACCAATCACGGCTCACGCCCTTCCGGGTTCGCTCATTGCGGTCGCTGAATCTGGTAAAGACGCGCGAGCGTCGCGGCGATGGTCTCGCGCTCATCCGCGCCGGCGTGATTGAGCGCATGGGTCGGCGGGTGCAGCAATTTGTTGGTAAGCGCCCGCGACAGTTGTTCCATCACGGCTTTCGGGTCATCCCCCTTGTGCAGCCGGCGCAGCGCCCGTTCCAGTTCGTGCCGGCGCGAGCGTTCCGCCGCATCGCGCAGCCCGCGTATCATCGGCACGAGTTCCCGGTTCGCGAGCCAGTGCATGAAATCGGTCACCTGGTTTTCGACGATCACTTCGGCCTGGGTGACCGCGTTCTCGCGCGCGCTCATGCCGTCGCGCGAAATCTTCCCGAGGTCGTCGATGGTATAGAGAAACACGTCGTCGAGCTTTGCGACCTCGCCCTCGATGTCGCGCGGCACGGCAAGATCGAACATGAGCATCGGACGGTGCTTGCGCGCGCGCAACGCGCTTTCCACGAGTCCTTTGCCGATGATCGGCAGCGGGCTCGCCGTGCATGACACCACGATGTCGTAGACCGCGAGCTGCGATGCGAGATCGTTCAGCCCGATCGCCCTTCCCAGAAACCGCTCCGCGAGCTGCTGCGCGCGTTCCGGCGTGCGATTGGCAAAGGTGATGCGGCGCGGATGATGAGCGGCGAAATGTCCCGCCGCGAGTTCGACCATTTCGCCCGCGCCGACGAAGAGAATGCTCTGCTCGCCGATCGAGGGGTAGATGCGCTCCGCGAGCAGGATCGCCGCCGAGGCCATGGATACGACGCTCGCGCCGATTTCGGTCTCGCTGCGCACCGCCTTGGCCACCGAAAAAGTGCGCTGGAACATCTTGTTGAGCATCCAGCCCAGCGTGCCGGCGGACTGCGCCGTGCGCACCGCATCCTTGAACTGACCCAGAATCTGCGGCTCTCCGAGCACCATCGAGTCGAGCCCGCTCGCGACGCGGAACGCGTGCTTCACCGCCTGCTCCTGCGGCAATTGATAGAGGTACGGGTCGAGCTGATGGCGCTTGAAGCGATGGTAGGCGGCAAGCCAGTCGACCGCCTCCCTGGGCTCGGTGGTCGCGCAGTACACCTCGGTGCGGTTGCAGGTCGAGATGATTGCCGCCTCCTGCACCGGGCGGCGATCCACGAGGTCCCGCAGCGCCTGCGTCAGCTGTTCGGCATGGAACACCACCTGCTCTCGCACCGACAGCGGGGCAGTATGGTGGTTGATGCCGAAGGCAAACAGTGTCATGTGTCCGGAAAGCGCAAAAAAGCGCTATATATTATATGGATACGGCACCGCTCACAACGTCGATGCGGGCGGGGCTGCCGGTGTCATCGCGAGGAAGCACCGCTGACGCGGCGATCTCGCGGCTGGCCGTGGATACGTTGCGCGCAACGAGATTGCTTCGCTTCCCGCCACGCTTCGCTCGCGGCTTCGGCTCACCGCACCACAGGCGCATTCCTGCGCCGTTCCGGTCACCGGGATGCCCCGACATTCAAGGATGATACTTGCGGGACAGCAGGCTATCGCTTACCCGCGGCGAGCGCGGCGCCGGGCAACATCAACAAGGTTGCGGCGATTATACTGCCGACGATGAACGCCGATTCACGCCGATAGATTCGAGAAATGCCGACATGGGAGAAGACTGATGCTGACTGAGCGACTTGCACGATTCGTCATCGAGACACGCACCGCAGACATGCCAACGGCGGTCGTGAACGGAGCGCGCGATGCGCTTATCGACACGGTCGGCGTCGCGCTCGCCGGCAGTCTCGAGCCGGTGGGCGAGATCATGGCGCGCTGGATCACGGAGATCGGCGCAAGGCCACAATGCGCGCTGTGGGGAAGCGCGCTCGCCAGTTCCCCTTCGGAGGCCGCCTTCGCGAACGGCGTATGCGCGCATGCGCTCGACTTCGACGACAGCTTGACCACCTTGCGCGGACATCCCAGCGCCACCATGGTGCCGGCGGCGCTCGCCGTGGGCGAAGTCGTGGGCGCTGGCGGCGCGGATGTGCTCGCTGCATACGCCCTGGGCCTGGAAGTGGCCGGCAAGCTGGGACGGGCCATGGGACACGGCCATTACCTGCGCGGCTGGCATTCGACCGCCACCATCGGCCTTTTTTCCTCGACCGCCGCGGCAGCGCGCGTGGGGGGCCTCAACGCGGAGCAGTTATGTCGCGCATGGGGCCTCGCCGCGTCGCAGATCGGCGGCCTGATACGCAACTTCGGCACCATGACGAAACCGTTCCACGCCGGGCACGCCGCGCGCTGCGCGGTACAGTCGGTGTGGATGGCGCGCGCGGGATTCACGGCGGACGGCGGCATTCTCGACGGCAAGAACAGCGTGCTCGCGACCTATCGCGGCGACGATGGCATGCCGCTCGGCGAGGCGCTCGACCTCCTCGGCAAGCCGTGGGAAATGCTGGAGCCGGGCATCTACGTCAAGCGCTGGCCGTGCTGCTATTGCAACCATCGCCCGGTCGGCGGCATGCTGGAGCTGATCGCAAAGCACGGCATACGCGCGGACGAGGTGCGGAGTATCGAAGTGGGGTTCCTGCCGGGCAGCGACACCGCGCTCGTGAGCCTCGATCCCCACACCGGGCTCGAAGGCAAGTTCAGCATCGAGTACTGCGCGGCGGCGACCGTGCTCGATGGCAAGCTCACCCTGGAAAGCTTTACCGACATCATGGTGCAGCGCCCGTTGATACGGGAGCTCATCAAGAAGGTGCGGCGCTATCGCATCGCCTCCGACAAGGTCTACTCGGGAATAGTCGGCTATACCGATATCGTCATCGACACCGCGCGCGGGCGCTTCGAGATGCGCGTGGAGCGCACGCCCGGATCGCCGGCTTGGCCGATGACGGAACAGGACCGCACCGAAAAATTCATGGATTGCGCCGGCAGGGTGCTGGGCGAGCCGGCAGCGCGGCGTCTCCTCGCGCTCGCGCAGTCGTGCGCGACATTGCCCGACATCCGTGAGCTGCTGCGCGCCACCGTGCCGGCAGCGGGCAAGTCAGCGAAGGCGCGCGAGCCGCAGACCGCGGGTTAGCGATCCATGCGTGACCGGATGGCTATCCGGTACAGCGCGCGACGGTCCCCTCTCCGCTCGGGGCTCGGGGTGAGGGAATGCGAGGCGGTCATTGGGCCTTGAGGCCCGCGGCCTTCACGACCTTCGCCCACTGGACGATTTCGTTCTGGATGTGCGCGCGGAACTCCTGCGCGCTGTTGCCAACCACCTCGCCACCGTCGCCCGCGAGCCGCGCGCGCACTTCCGGCGACTGCAACGCCTTGACGATATCGGCGTTGAGTCTCGCGAGGAGCGGCTTCGGCACGCCCGCGGGAGTCAACACGCCGTTCCACGACGTCGCACCGTAGGCCGCCACCCCGCCCTCGCGAATTGAGGGAATGTCCGGCAGCACCGCGACGCGCTTCGGACTGCTGACACCGAGCGCCCGCAGCTTCCCGGACTTGACATGGGGAAAGGTGGACAGGATGGTGCCGAAGATCAACTGAATCTGGCCGCCGAGAAGATCTGTGAGCGCCGGCCCCGAACCTTTGTACGGAATGTGAATCAGGCGCACGCCGCTCAGCATGGCGAAAAGCTCCCCGGCGAGGTGACTCCCGCTGCCGGTGCCGGGCGACCCGTAATTGAGCGTTCCGGGCTTGGCTTTGGCGAGGGCGATGAAACCCTTCACGTCGCGCGCAGGCACCGACGGGTGCACCGCGAGGATATAGGCCTGGGACGCGGTCTGCGTCACCGGCTCGAGGTCCTTCAGGGTATCGTAGGGAAGTTTCCGGCGCAGGCTCGAATTGATCGCGAGCGTCGTCGTTCCCATCAGCAAGGTGTACCCGTCCGCCGGCGCTTTCGCCGCGAGTTCGGTGCCGATGATCGTGCTCCCGCCGCCGCGATTGTCGACCACCACCTGCTGGTTCCACATCTCCGAGAGCTTCGGCGCGAAGGCGCGCGCCACGATGTCGGTGCCGCCGCCCGGCGCGTACGGCACGATCAGGCGCACCGGCTTGACGGGATATGCCCCGCCCTGTGCGCTGGTCTCGCTGCTCAACGCAAGCGCGATCAGCCCGGCGCAACACGCAAGGACTATTGATGTCATTCGCATGCAGTTTCCACCTCCAGACGCACTTCGCTCGATGCGCAGCCCGGCAGCCTTCACCGCCGCGCGGCCTGCGCGCGTTCCCGCACGCCACACCACCTCGTACTCGCGCGCCGGCATTCCGGATTCCCAAGAATTGTCTGCTATAGTGCCAGCCCGCAGCATCAATACGCAACACGAGAATCGTGGACTGGTGCAAGAAAGGACGCGCGCGATGGGACTCACTGAATCGATTGCCCGCTTCATCCACGATTCCAGTCTGAACGATTGCCCGCCCGAGGCGGTGGAAAAGGCGAAGAAAGTCATCGCCGACACATTCGCCGCCATTCTCGCCGGCGCCGGCAGCGAAGTGGCGCCACCGCTGTTGCGCTACCTCAAAGCAAGCGGCGACAGCGGCACGAGCCCGATCTGGGGCACGAGCCTCCGCGCGACGCCCGAAGTCGCGACGCTCATCAACGGCACCTTCGGACACGCGCTCGATTTCGACGACGTGCTCTCGATGATGCCGGCGCATCCCAGCGCGGTGATCCTGCCGGCGGTGTGCGCCGAGGCGCGGAGCCGCCCGCTCTCGGGACGGGCGCTGATCGAGGCACAGGTGATCGGCATCGAAGTCGGCGGCAAGATCGGGCTCGGCATCACGGTGGGGCATTATCACCGTGGATTCCACGGCACCGGCACGCTCGGCATCTTCTGCGCGACCGCCGCGCTCGCCAAGCGCTATGAGCTGGACGTGACAACGACTTGCGGCGCGTTCGGCATTGCCGCTTCGATGGCGAGCGGGCTGCGGCGCAACTTCGGCACCATGACCAAACCGCTGCACACCGGATGGGCTGCACGCAGCGCACTTGCCGCCGTGCAGCTCGCCGCGGGCGGCTTTGGTGCGGCTCCCGACATCATGGAAGCGAAGTCGGGTTTCTTTGCGGCCTATGGCGTCGCCGAGTCCGACCCCGGCGTCACGGCGCAGGGGCTCGGCAAGCCGTGGGTGATCGTCGATCCCGGCATCGCGCTGAAGAAGTATCCCTGCTGCTACGCCTGCCACCGCGGCATGGACGGCGTGCTGGCGCTCCGGCGCAAACACGACTTCACCGCCGGCGATATCGTCAAACTCGAATGCCGCATGCCACCTGGCGGCATGCAGGTGCTCACTTACGCCGATCCAGTGACGGGTCTCGAAGGCAAGTTCAGTCTGCAATACTCGCTCGCGGCGGGCGCGCTTGACGGTCAATACACGCTGTGGTCGTTTACCGACGAGGCCGTGCGGCGCCCGGCGATACGCGATCTGCTGAAGCGCGTCGTCGCGCACGAGGTGCCGCACTGCAGAGGCGACGATCCGGATTTCGAGAAGCGCAGTTCGGGGAGCCGCGGCTTCGCCGAAGTCGAAGTCGAGCTGCGCAATGGAGCCCGCGACACGGTCCGCATCGACAAGCCGCCTGGCCATCCGTCGCGTGAACTGACGTGGGACGATCTCCACACCAAGTTCACCGACTGCGCCGCGCAGGCCGGCCTCGCCCCGGAGAGAGCGCGCCGCGCTTTCGACCTGCTCACGTCGCTCGAGCGGGTCGATGATGTATCCGCAGTGCTCGATCTCTTGTCCTGACCCGAATGGCGCCACGCCGGGCACCCGGGGCTACTGCAACACCCACTTGCCGCCCTGCACCCGGAAGATGGAAAGCAGGCCCTGCTTGAGATCGCCGTTGGCATCGAACTCGATGTCGGCCGTGATGCCCGGGTGGTGGATGCGCTGCAATTCAGGCAGGTATTGCGCGGGATCAGCGGCACCGGCTTTCTCCATTGCCGCCGCGATCACCATCACGCCATCGAAGAAATAAGGCGCGTAGAGCCCGATCTCCCGCTGGTGGCGCTGGTGGTAGCGCTCGGCGAAGACCTTGCCAAGGGGACGTTTCTCGAGCGCCGCGCCGGGAGTCGAGGCGACGTGCCCCTCGGCCGCCGCCCCGGCGAGTTCGAGGAACTTCGCGGTATTCATGGTTTCGCCGCCGAGGAGCGGCGCCTTCACGCCGAGTTCGCGCATCTGCCGTGCCATGGGACCGGCCTGGGCATCGTAGCCGGCAAAGAAGATCGCTTGCGGGTTGGCGGCGCGCAGCAACGTGAGAATGGCGCGGAAATCGAAATCCTTGTCGCTCGTGTATTCACGTTTCACCACCGTTCCGCCCGCAGCTTTCACTGCTGCCGCGAAGGCGTCGGCGAGTCCCTGGCCGTAAGCCGTGCGGTCGTCGATCACTGCGAGGCGCTTGAGGCGAAGGCGATTCACGGCGTAGCGGCCGAGCGCCGCGCCCTGCTGGTCGTCGTCCGCCATCAGGCGGAACGCGGTGCGGTAGCCCTGGCGTGTGTACTTGACGTTCGTCGACACCGACAATTGCGGGATGCCCGCGTCGTAGTAGATGCGCGAAGCGGGGATCGTGACGCCCGAGTTGAAGTGGCCGACCATGCCGCGGATTCGGGTGTCGACCAGTTGCTGAGCCACGATCGTGCCGGTGCGCGGATCCGCCTGATCGTCGCCGACCGCGAGCTCGAATTTTACGGCTCTGCCGCCGATGCGCGGCTGCCGGGCATTGAGCTCGTCGATCGCCATCCGCGCGCCGTTGAGGTTGTCCTTGCCGTAGTGCGCCTGCGGCCCGGTGAGCGGCGAGGCAAAACCGATCTTGACCGTTTCCGGCGGCTGTGCCTGCGCCCACTGCGCGGCAAGGCCCAGCATGGGCAGCATAAACACGCGGAAGAGCCGGCCCACGCTCATCGCCTCCTGCGAAATTTACCCCCCATCCTGACCTTCCCCCGTAGACGGGGGAAGGAAGTTACTTTACCGCGATTCCTTGACCCCTTCACCCTTCAGTCTTCACTTGTCCTTCATCTTCTCGCGCGCGAAGAGCTGATCGAGTTTCTGCTCGTAGGCGTGATAATCGAGGTAGTCGTAGAGATCGTCGCGGGTTTGCATGATGTCCACGACGCCCTTCTGCGTGCCCTCGGTGCGCAGCGCCTGGAACACGCGCAGCGCCGCCGCATTCATCGCGCGGAACGCCGACAGCGGATAGAGCGCCATCGCGACGTTGGCGCTCGCAAGTTCCCGGGTGGTGAAAAGCGGCGTCTTGCCGAATTCCGTGATGTTGGCAAGGATGGGAACTTTCACCGCGTCGGCGAACTTCCTGAACATCGCGAGGTCGGTGATCGCCTCGGGGAAGATCATGTCGGCGCCGGCCTCGACGCAGCGGCAGGCCCGTTCGACCGCCGCCTCCAGCCCCTCGACCGCGAGCGCGTCGGTGCGCGCCATGACCACGAAGGCGGAATCGGTCTTCGCATCGGCCGCGGCCTTGATGCGGTCCACCATCTCCTGCTGCGTGACCAATTCCTTGTTGGGGCGGTGGCCGCAGCGTTTCGCGCCGACCTGGTCCTCGATGTGCATCGCCGCGGCGCCGAACTTGATCAGCGACTTCACGGTGCGAGCGACGTTGAACGCGCTCGCGCCGAACCCCGTGTCCACGTCCACCAGCAGCGGCAGCGTGCAGACGTCGGTGATGCGCCGCACGTCGGTGAGGATGTCATCCAGCCCGCTGATACCGAGATCCGGCAGACCGAGCGAGCCGGCTGCGACTCCCCCGCCCGACAGGTAGATCGCACGGAATCCGACGCGCTCGGCCATGCGCGCGTGATAGGCATTGATGGTCCCTACAACTTGCAGCGGTCTCTCGGCGGCGAGCGCGGCGCGAAAGCGCGTGCCCGCGGAATTGGATTGGGCAGGGATGCCGATGGCCTTAGCGGTCATGCTCGTATGCTCCTCGTCGTGGGGCGGTGGCGGCGGTCTGCCGCCCGGCACCGGGGCCGTAATGTGGACTTCCGGAACGCTGGAGCCGGGAAAAAGTGCTGGAATCACGATACCATGGCGGAATAGTTTTCTCCAAGGCGGGGCCGGTGGCATAATAATACCCCAATCTCACTATTCGGACTTCGATGATATCCAGGAAAGCCGACGCGTCCGGAGTGCTGTCCGGCACGCAAAGCATCGAACGCGCGCTGTGGCTGCTCCGCGAGATCGCGGCGCACAACCGCGGGGGCTCGCGGCTGCTCGACCTTTCAGCGCGCACCGGGCTGCAACGCCCCACGGTGCACCGCATGCTGAAGTGTCTGGTCGCGGAAGGCATGGTGCATCAGGACGCCGACACGCACCGCTACTATCTCGGTTCGATGGTATTCGAGCTGGGACTGTCCGCCGCTCCGCGTTTCAATCTGCGCGAGATCTGCCACCCGTCGCTCACCCGCATCGCCGAAGCGACCGGAGACACCGTGTTTCTCACCCAGCGCAGCGGGCTCGACGGCGTGTGTCTCGACCGGCATGAAGGAACGTTCCCGATCAAGACTTTTACGCTCGAGATCGGCATGCGGCGACCGCTCGGTGTCGGTATCGGCAGTCTCGCCATTCTCTCCGCCCTGCCCGAGGAGGAGATCAAGGACGTGATCGCAAGCAATCACCCACGCCTTCCCGACCACGGCCTGACGCCCTCCAGCCTGCTCGGGCAAGTGCGGCGGGCGCAGAAGCTCGGCTATGCCCTGCGCGAAAGTCCGTCGCTCGCCGGCGTGCGTTCGATCGGCTATGCGATACGCAATGGCAGCGGTGTCGCGTTTGCAGGGCTCTCGCTTTCCGCCATCTCCAGCCGCATGACCGAGAAACGCGTGCTGGAGCTGGCACAGCTTCTCAAGAGCGAAGTGCGCCAGATCGAAAAGCAGCTCGCCGCCGCCAGCGAAGGGCGCTGACC
>Ga0209343_10004249_pt1 | contig 17728 bp, 15 predicted proteins | sample RifCSPlowO2_02_FD_184026 | JGI IMG/M metagenome (GOLD analysis project Ga0209343, IMG submission 184026) | Groundwater microbial communities from Rifle, Colorado - Rifle CSP2_plank lowO2_0.2 (SPAdes) (version 2) | ecosystem: Environmental > Aquatic > Deep subsurface > Groundwater | place... | reverse complement strand
TCCGAATCCCGCCGTTTTGAAAAAATCAGTCGGGGCAAAACAAATCCTTTGCTCCCGCAAAAAATGTTTTGCTTTGCCTCGTCAGCATTTCGCCCCGCCACCTGCCCGAATACATGGAGGGCAGAACACCAAAGAAAAATGTCCTTTCCTTTTTAGAAGAAATTGGTCGCGCGCAAATCCGAAAAGCAAGGAACATTTTTCTTTGGTGTCGCCGAGTGGAGCGAGGTGGTGGCGGGGCATCCTCATTCGTGGGGGTTCTGCTCGAAATGGGTTCTAACTTTTTCAAACAAACACCACAATATTGAAAGTTGAGGTTGTTGCTACTTGTATTCTCAAAAATTAAGTCCGAATTTTTTGCCACCTTAGAAATAAAAAAACACGGATTTCAAATTATAGTAGATACTGCTTAACGAAAAGAGCACATGAAAAAAGCACCAAGCACCAAATGACAAATTACAAAATATTGCGAATGAGGAACGCCCTGGGGTGCCGTTCTTAAAATTTACACAATTTTAGCCAAAAGGATGATATGGATAATAAAAAGACAAAATGCATAATAATCCATGGCTGTCCCTCGGACGTTGAAAAGGCAATGAATCCTGAATCAAGGACTTATGATAAGCACTGGATTCCTTGGCTCAAGCGAAATCTTATTCTGCTAGGAGTAGAAACGGAAACACCACTCATGCCCGATCCATGGGAGCCAAACTACCGAAAATTCAAGGCAGAATTCGAAAAATATGAAGTTAATGAAAACACGATCTTGATCGGACATAGTTGCGGCTCTGCTTTTTTGGTTCGTTGGCTTGGCGAAACAGGGAGGAAAATTTTCAAACTTATCCTAGTCGCTCCGTGGAAAATTCCTGACAAGGACGATGAGTTTAGAAAGGAGTTTTACACTTACCCGGTAGATGAGGAGATAAAATCGCGTATTGGCGAAATTGTAATGTTTACCGCTGATGACGAGGAGGATGAAGGAAAAGAAAGCTTGAAAATTCTTCACCAATCCTTGGGCGGAACGATTATTGAATTGAAAGGATGTGGACATTACACGTTCATTGATATGGGAACGGAGGAATTTCCCGAGTTGCTAGAGATAATCGTTCGCTTCGATAACCGCAAAGCTCTTATTGTTCCCATCAATTCAAAACATCAAATTCTGATTCAAGATAGGCGCGGATATAAAAAGCCGGATTGGGGTTTTTTTGGCGGTGAAATTGAGGAGGGAGAAACACCGACGCAAGCCGTGATTCGCGAGACGAAAGAAGAATTACAAATTGATGTCCGCGCAGATGAATTAAAATATTTTGGAACCTCTATAACCATGTGGAACGAGTGTAAGAATATTAGATATATGTTTTCGTATCATACAGAACGAGAAAAATTTGATGTATTGGAAGGTAAAGGTGGACTCTGGCTGACATTTGAGGAGGTTAGCCAAAGATTGGACGACAAAGACAGATTTGATGAAATAGCCGATTCTCTTAAAAAAATAAAATAATTTATGAGAGACACCAAGAAAGCATTTTTGTGGATTATAGGCATTCTTGAAAGAAATACAATTGTCTATAAAATTTCTGGCGGTTTTGTCGCGCGGATTTACGGAGTTAATAGATAGCTTGCTGATATTGATATTGAAGATCTAAAGCAATTATCAGAAATTAAAAAGAAGCCGGTTAACAATTAAATAGCCGCTTTTTTTCAAAACAGAATGCCGAAGCCCGCGCTGATTCATTCCCTGACTCTCCTTCGCGTGGCTGCTGATGTAGGTGGTCAAATAGTCACTCTTTTTTTCATAATTTAATCGCGTCCATTTCGTTCGCGTGAAAAGATGCGAAAAAACCAGCTCCGGTAAATCGGAGCTGGTTTTGCGTGATTCTGAGATTAAAATTCAGTGTAATACTTGATCTTGGCGCTGCTTTTTTGCTCATTGATCCAATCTTGCGCTCTCGTGTTGATTTTCTGCTGATTCAACTGCTGGCGCACTTGGGCGATAAATGCATCCGGATTTTCCGCAGGAATCGTAAGATTGTTGTCGGTAATAAATTTATTTACTTCATCGTCCGTAACATTGATTTCACCTGCCAACAATAATTCAAGCTTTTTTTGAAGAATGATCTGGTCTTTCAAATCTTTGACAGTCAATCCTTGCGTCTGCAGGGCTTGCTCCAATGTTGTGTCCTGCGCGGCCAGCTGATTTTCAATATTTTGAATTTCAGTATTGACATCTTCATCGTTGACAGTGATATTTTTCTCCTCCGCCGCTTTTTCCACCAGCTTCTCAATAATGAGAGCGTCCAAAACTTCTTTGCCGAATTGTTTTTCCAGCTTTTTGTTCAGAGTGGATTTGGTTATCGGACTGCCATCAACGGTGGCGGCTATCATTCCACGGCTGAAGTATAGGCCGACTGCCACGATAATCACTATAATCAAAATATAGATTATCGGTTTCGCGCCGAACTTTTTTTTGTTGGTAATTACCGCGTCTTGTGTTTCGTTGTCCATAAAATAAATTAAACTATTAATTATTTGCTTATCATTGCTTATAATTATATAAGAATAAAAAATATGCACAACCATATAGATAGCTTTTAGCTGTTGGCTATTAGTTGTTAGGAAAAGATATATGCTTAGAGCCTGTTCATAATCTAATGGCAGGCAAGCGTTATTGCCATTTATTAATTTGCGGTTAGATTATGAACAGGCTCTAAGGTTATTGTTTACAAATCAAATAGATAAGGAAATTTATCGTGAACAAAGAAGAAGGCAGGAAAAAAGTGAAAAAATTGGCGGTGAGCTTTTTTGGAAAAAGTCCGGTTATTGTTGCGGAAAAACTTCTGGGAAAATTCCTAGTGAGAAAACACGCCGGAAAAGGGATTGCTTACATGATAACGGAGACTGAAGCTTATAGCGGTGAAGAAGATTTGGCTTGCCACGCGTCAAAAGGTCGAACCATAAGAACAGAAACATTGTATGGGGAGCCGGCGCATTTTTACATTTATCTGTGCTACGGAATGCATTATATGCTGAATATCGTAACTTCTTCCAAAGGACATCCTTCCGCGGTGCTCATACGCGCTCTGGAGGGAATAGTAGGGCCGGGTAGAGTAACCAAATCGCTTGAGATAAGTAAAAATTTAAACGGTAAAGAGGCATCCGCGAAATCTGGGTATTGGTTTGAAGATAGGGGAGTGAAGATAGATAAAAAATCAATATTAAAAACATCAAGAATAGGCGTAGAGTATGCCGGACCTGTCTGGTCTAAAAAACCATGGCGGTTTATTGTGGATACAACATAACAAAAAGCGCACACGAATGGGGGCGTGGTGCTAATATCCCCCTTCGCTAATAAGCTACGGCGGGACACGCTACTAATGCATACTAATTATACGAATGGGGAACACCCCATCGCCTCGAGGACTCGGCACTTCCCCTCTAAAGAGGGGAAGAGGGGGAACGCCCTGCGGTGCCGCTCGTAAAGATTAAATTGCAGACTGAAACTCGTAGAAAATGAAAAACCCGGCCAAATGTTCAATTGGCCGGGCGGGTTCCGTGTGATGTCAACGGGTTGACTGACCGACAAAAAGCCTTTCGGGGCGTGTCTTGATAGTTGTCGGCGGAGACTTTGCTTTACGCATGGCCATCCTGCCAGAGGGCGTTGTAATCAACTGCCTTCCGCCTGAGGAGGACGGAATCATGGTCTTAGCTCTACCGAATCCGGTGGCCGAGCTCACAATGCCTTCGTTTGCCTTATTGCCATTATCGTCAACTTCGCGGAGTGTTTTTCCCATAATGAATGAATTTTGAGTTTGTTGTGCTACCAAAATCATATTAACCGATTATGTGAGAAAGTAAATACGCTTCATGAAGTTAGGAAAGTCACTAAAAAAAGTCAAAAAAGCGTTTCTATAATTTTTTTCACATCGTTTCCGTCAGCTCTGCCTTTGGTTTCCTTCATCACCGCGCCTATGAGCTGGCCAATCTTGGACTTGTCAGTCATATTCAGCTCGTTTTTCTTCTGTTCGGCGATTCTTCTTATCTCGTCACTGCTCATCATTTCAGGCAAATATGTTTCCAGAATATTCAGCTCTTGCTTTTCACTCAGAACCAGATCTTGTCTCGCGCCAGCTTCAAACTGCCGGATGGATTCTTTTCTTTGCTTAATGGATCTCTTGATCACTTCCATCGCTTCATCGTCGGAAAGCTCATCCTGAGGCATTCTTTTTTTGGCGACGAGCTCGTTTGTAAACGCCGCCACCAATCCTCTCGTAACTTCAAGCTTCGTACGGTCTTTCGTAAGCATTGCTTGTTTGATCTCCGTTTTAATTTTGTTGTGTAGTGACATAATTTTTCCTTAAGTTTAAACGCCTCGGGGTTTGCTCCGAGGTATTATACAATTTTATCATATTCAAGTATTTTGTTATAATTTGAAACATGGACACGGGACTTACTCTTTTTATTGTGATTTTGCTTATATTGATTATTTCAAACGGAATTTTGGCATATTTCATATTTAAGGGAAAAAGAGGAAACGCGAAAGAAGAAGGACAGGGCATGACATTGCTTCTCAATCAGCTGAATGAGCTGAATAGAATAGTTGATTCAAAGATCGGTGATTTGGGAAAGACGGTTGACATGAGGATGAACGAAAGTTCAAAACAGATGAACGAGTCTGTTCGCGCGCAGTTCAGCGAATCCGCGAAGCTTATTCGGGATGTTACGTTGGGTCTGACCAAATTGGACGAGACGAACAAACAAGTTATCTCTTTCGCTGATCAGCTCCAGTCTCTTCAAGACGTTCTTAAAAATCCAAAACAGAGAGGAGTCCTAGGCGAATATTATCTGGAAACGCTTCTTAAAAATACCTTACCGCCCGGCAGTTATGAAATGCAGTACAAGATGACCGACACCGATATCGTGGATGCGGCCGTTTTTGTCAAAGATAAGATTATTCCGGTAGATTCCAAGTTTTCACTGGAAAATTATAATCGCCTTGTGGAGGCGAAAAGCCCCTCGGAGAAAGATCGGCTGGAGAAGGTGTTTGTGAATGATTTGAAACAACGAATTCAGGAAACGGCAAAGTATATTCAGCCGGCGCTCCGCACCACCGAATTTGCTTTCATGTTTATTCCGCATGAGGCAATATATTATGATCTATTGATCAACAAGATCGGGACTTTGGGTGAGGATTCGGAAAATTTGATTCAGAGGGCCGCCGGAAAATACAAAGTCATAATTGTTTCGCCTACCTCGTTCCTGGCTTATTTGCAGACTGTTTTACAGGGCCTTAGAGCTCTTGAAATAGAAGAGACTGCTAAAGACATTATTAAAAGAGTAGGTGAATTGAGCCGGCATCTGAAAAGCTATGAAGATTATTATGCCAAGCTAGGCAATTCGCTTTCTACCACAGTTGGCCATTATAACAGCGCCGGAAAAGAATTTAAGAAAATTGACAAGGACGTAACACGTATCGCGGGGACTGCCGTCGGCGTTGATGTTATTGCTTTGGAAAAACCCGAAAGAGAGCAATCTTGAGTCGGGTCTTGCAATTTGGAGATGAATATGTAGAATATTGAGTATTATAGCGATCCGCTTTAAAACAATGGCAAGCAAAAAAGAAAAAAATAATGGCGGGGAATTGGCGGTAATTCTAACGGGAGGCAAGCAATATGTCGTGTCTCCGGGTGACATCATAAATATAGAAAAAATTCCCGGTGAATTTAAAAAGGGTGATCTGATTGTATTTGATAAAGTTCTACTGGTTGATGACGGACAAGACGCGACTATCGGCACCCCCTACATCTCGGGCGCGAAAGTCAATGGTATTTTTGAAGAGGCATACAGGGACAAAACTGTTGACGTAATAAAATACAAACAGAAAAGTAGATATTATAAAAAATACGGGCATCGTCAGCCGCATTTCAAAGTAAGAATAGAATCGCTTAAATAGTCTACAAAAAAACACCGCTTCTGCGGTGTTTTTTTGTAATGCCTCTATTGGTCCTTTTTAAAACCGCTTAGGGCTTTAACAATTTCAAGCGGTACGGTAAAAACTATAGTGTTTGACTGATCGGATGAAATATCATTAATGGATTGCAGTGTTCTCAAGTGCAGAGCGCCCGGTACCGCTGAGAGTTTCTCCGCCGCTCTTGCCATATTTTCTGCCGCAGCAAGCTCTCCTTCAGAATTGATGATTACCGCTCTCTTTTCTCTTTCCGCCTCGGCTTGCTTTGCTATTGTTCTCTCCATGTTGTCCGGTAGAAAAACATCCTTGAGCTCCACATTGTTGACTTTCAGTCCCCAAGCATCAGTTTCTTTGTCCACAATCTCTCTTATTCTGTCGGCTATCTTCTCTCTGCCGGCAAGAAGTTCGTCCAACGATACCTCACCGACGATGTTTCTCATTGTAGTCTGAGCGTATTGAGATATGGCGTAGAAGAAATCTTCCACTTCAATTATGGCTTTCTCCGCGGAGGACACTTTGTAATAAATCACTGCGTTTACGGTCACTGAAACATTGTCTCTCGTTATGGCTTTCTGATCGGGGACGTCCACGGCTTTCACGCGCATGTCTACGTTTCTGTATGCCTGGAAGATGGGGATTACAATCCTCCAACCCGGCTCCATTATGCCCGTGTATCTGCCCATGGTAAATTTGACGCCTTTCTCATACTGATTTATTTGCCTCAAGCTCACAAGCACTAGCACTATTACTATTGTGATTATATACCACATGTTTTTATCTTTATTCCCGTGATTAATTGTTTTCTAAAATCTCGGGATTTGTTTAATAATCTATATATTATGAACACGCTGTGCCTGCCATCTGAAATATAGTTTACGGATTTCTTCTACCGCGATAATACTCAAGCACATCGTTATTATAGCGAGCCACTCAAACTGCCCTATGGGAACTGTATGCAGTATATTCTGCATTACTGGACTATAAATGGCAAACATCTGCAGGATAATCACCAATCCAGTGGCACCGACCAAAAATTTGTTAGAGAAAGGGTTCATTGAGAAAATTGATCTAGTCGCTGACCTGCAGTTCCACGCATTGAACCATTGGAAGACCGCAAGTGTTGTTAGGGATATGGTCCATGCTTTAGCGATATCTGTCTCAAAGTAGTCCTTGAATATGAGAAGCGTACCTATCATCATTGGAATTGACATGATGAGCATTCTTTGGGCCATAAGCGTGTCAATGAGATTTCTTGACCTTTTGAAACTGCGATCCAGGAGATCCTTGTCTTTCGGTTCCATTGCGAGAGAAATATCCAAAAAACCATCGGTCACAAAGTTGAGCCAAATGATCTGCGCTGGCAGAATAGGCAAGGGAAAACCGATAACTAAAGCGCCGAGTATTGTCAGCGCCTCGCCAATGCTTGTGGAAAATAAAAACAAGATAACTTTTTTAATTGTTCTGTAAATGCTTCTGCCTTCCTCCACCGCGCTTACAATGCTTCCGAAGTTGTCATCAAGCAGAACGATATCCGAAGCTTCTTTTGCAACTTCTGTTCCCACCTTGCCCATACTAACGCCTAGATCTGCCGCGACAAGCGAGGGCGCGTCGTTAACACCGTCGCCTGTCATTGCTATAATCTCGCCGCGCGCTTTGTAAGCCATGATTATCTTCAGCTTGTGTTTCGGAGTAACTCTGGCGAAGACCTTCACGCGGCTTATAATAGAGCTCAAAGCTTCATCAGACATGTCATCAATTTCATCCCCCGTAATGACTTCGTCTTGGTTGTCAGATATGCCGGCATCTCTGGCTACCGCCAATGCCGTCGTCCTGTGATCGCCCGTAATCATTACCACTTTGATTCCTGCTTCTTTTGCTCTTTCCACCGCGTCTCTCGCTTCTTCTCTCAATGTGTCTCTGATTCCGAGAAAACCGACGAATGAAAGAGATTTTACGTCTGAAACATCAAGCGTGTCGCTCATTTCGTTTTTTTCCGCCAAAGCGATAACACGAAGCCCTTGTGCTGACATTTCCAGAAAAATACGTTCCAGCTCTTTCTTTTCATAATTGGACATTTGCTCGTGCCGTCCGTTTCTGTATATTTTGTCCGACAAACCCAAGATAATTTCCGGCGCGCCGCTCACGGACATGATGTTTTTTCCAAGGCGCTTTGCAACGGTAGCGTGAAATTTCAAAGAATAATCAAAAGGAATTTCGGCAATGATAGGGGATTCGTTTACAAGATCGTTCTTATTGAAACCCATTTTCTCCGCAAAAACGAGCATTGCCGCGTCCGTAGGGTCGCCGGAAACACGCCATTTCTTGGCGTCTTCCATGTACATAACATGGGCATTGGCTTGGTAGCAAGCGATTTTACCGAGAGCCAGCACCTCGGGGTGATTGGGAGCGTCTATATTGCTTCCCGAAAGAATTATGTCGCCCTTTGGCTCGTATCCGTTGCCGCGAATTTCAAATGTCCGGCCATCCACGTAAGCGGATTGCACCATCATTTCGTTTTTTGTAATAGTGCCCGTTTTGTCAACCGCTATGATTTTGGCTTGGCCGAGGGCTTCCACTGCTTGCAATCTTTTGACGAGAGCGTTCTTCTTGCTCATCCTCCAGACACCGCTCGCGAGAATGAGCGTCATGACTATCGGCAAACCTTCGGGTATGATGGAGACCGATAGGGTAACCACTGTGGCAAACATTTCACGGGCTCCTTTCCCGAGGAATAATCCCAATGTAAATATAACGGTTGATATAGCCGCTACCGCCAGAATAACCACGTGCGATAGTTTACGGATATCAGTCTTGAGCGGTATTTCAGTATCAATGCCGGCGACTTCCTTTGCTATCATTCCTATAACTGTTTTTGTACCTGTAGAAACAACTAACGCCCTGCCGTTACCGGCGACAATATTGGTACCTTTGAAAACTATGTTTTTTTGGTCGCCGGTCTGTAGATCTCTACCGTCTATTTTCTCATCGGTTTTATGTATTGGCTCTGACTCTCCGGTCAGCGTGGATTCGTCTATTGTCAGGTTGTTCGCGCTTATTACTCGCGCGTCAGCTGGGATTTTTTCTCCTTCCTCAAGGATAATAATGTCTCCCGGTACAACTTCGGAATCGGGGATTACGAGCTCTCTTCCTTCTCTGGTGACAGTGGATGTTGTCTCTACGAATTTTTTCAGCGCGGAAAGGGTGTTTTGCGCTTTGCCTTCTTGCACTGTGCCCACGATAGCGTTAAACAAAAGCACGGCAAAGATAATCAGCGCGTCAACTGTTTCTCCCATGAAAAAAATAATCGCGCTGGCGGCAATGAGAATGTATATGAGCGGGCTTTTGAACTGGCGGAGAAAAATTGTCGGAATGCCGTCAACTTTGGCGGAAGGCAATTTGTTTGCGCCATTCTCCGCAAGTCGTCGCGCCGCCTCATCCAGTCCGAGCCCTCGCTCGCTTGATTGCAGCTCGGCAATGACTTCCGACGGGGAAAGTGAATACCAGTTTCTTTGCATCAGTTAATTTTAGCAGACCTCGGGACTTTTGACAGCTGTGGTTGCAGAAATTTGGATATCTTTCCAGCACAGTCTTTGTTGGGGAATCGTTCCGTTATTTTGTTTAGAAACCATGATCTGATACAATAGAACAAATTTAATATTAATATAAGGTGGACATATGAAAAATGTAACAATATACTCTACGCCTACATGCGTATACTGCAATATGGCGAAAGATTTTTTTAAGGCGAATAATGTCAATTTTACAGAACATAATGTCGCCTCTGATCTTGAAAAAAGGAAAGAAATGGTGGAAAAGTCGGGACAGCTCGGCGTGCCTGTCATTACCATTGGCGATGATTTGATTGTCGGCTTTGACGAGGCTGAAATTAGAAAAATTCTCGGGCTTTAATTTTTTTAATTGCGTCACTTTGAAAAAATCACTTGATTAATCAAGTGATTTTTTTCAACATCTATATTGTGATATAGTCATCGTACTCGCCGCCATAGTTCAATGGATAGAACGAGGGACTCCTAAGCCCTAAATGCAGGTTCGATTCCTGCTGGTGGCAAAGCCAATGTGTTCAACCCCGACCGAAGCGTCGGGGTTGAACACACTGGTTGAATTATACGACTTTCTCGAACATATTTTGAAGGGAACGCCTGACTCACGCGCTGACCTTCTAGACCCACTCTGCTAAAATTTGGATATCACCTCGTCAGTGATATTTACAAACCAATCATACAAAATTGTATGACATATTATTTAGGTGTGGATCTCCACAAGAAAACTCAAACATGGGTTCTTTTGAATGAAGAAGATGATACACCGGTTTTTAGCAGAGAGTATTCAGTCTCTCCAAGTGAAGTGGCTCGGGCGTGTAAAGATGTTTCAAAATTTGGCAACATTGTGGCCGCTATTGAACCAGTCTGTGGTTGGCAATGGCAAGTCGTCCAAATGAGAGAAACGAGAATAACTGTCCAAGTAAGCAATCCTCGTAAAACAACGGTTATTGCCAAGTCATTACAAAAAACAGACAAGAATGATGCTCTCACTCTCGCACTTCTTGTCCGTACAGGACTTCTCTATACTAGTATTGAAGTCTCTCCGGAAACTAGAAAACTCCGTGCCCTTGTCCGGGAGCGGAGTTTTCTAGTGCAATTACGTGCAAGTATACAATGCCGACTGGAAGGTGTCGTAACCCGAGAAGGGCGACATCTTCTAGAAGGAGCAACCTCATCAAAGAAGGGTGCCTCGGTCATTTTAGCAAGCGCAAACCACGAATGGAAGCGCTCCATTCATATCAAAGGTGATATTACAAAATACATAGATGAGATAGAGATTGAGTTAAAACAAGAAATCCGAACGCCTCTCCTGAAGCTTCTCACCACCATCCCGGGAGTTGGTGTGATCACGGCTCTCACTTGGATAGCAGAGATTGGAGACTTTTCTTTGTTTAAAACACCAGAGAAGTTATGTGCCTTTGCTGGACTGGTTCCAACAGAGAGATCATCAGGTGGTGTTCAAAAGTTAGGACATATTACCAAAGCAGGTTCTACCCATCTACGCTACATGGCAGTGGAAGCTGCCATGCATATTCGTAATGAACCAAAGACAGAAAAGTTGTATGAATTTTATGAAAAAATCAAAACCAAAAAAGGAGCCATGTGTGCCAGAGTAGCATTGGCTCGAAAAATGCTCTCCATTGCCTGGTATATGGTTAAAAAGAATGAACCGTATACTCCACAACCATCACATATTCTTTCTTCTGTGCACCTACCATTGCGTGGTGATCTCGTACACACGCTCTAGTGTTTAACACTGTGGCGCCGATTGAGACACCCGATACACGTTTGACGTCATGTCCCAACGTAAATGTTGAGGACGAATAGTCGAGTGGGTTTATTCACTTTCTTAAGCAAGTGTATCTTTGGTATGTGCACAGAGGATGGAAAAAGTCTAAAAAACAAAGCAAGAAAAACAAAACGGCTCTGTACAGAGCTATTTTAAGTTATACACAGGGTCTATAGTCGAGCGCGTGGTGGCTTGAGATTCTTTCGTACGCTCCGATTCCGTGGTGACTTGAACGCCGCCCCGCGCGGAGTACCGCGCGTCCGCCCTCGCCCCGTTTCCGCTCTCATGCTTTTTCTTTTTCGCGGGGGGATTCTTTTTGAAATTGAATGGGCGGAAACGGGGCTCGGTTGGGTTGACTTTATGATATCATATCCCATATACTAGGGTTATGAAAAAAAGTTCACGTTTACATATCCCCAAGGAGCCGCAGGAAGTAAAAGAGTGGATTCGCTCCATTGAGCAGATGAGCAGTAAAACGCCCGATGCGAAATGGGAGAATCTTAATGTTTGGTACGGCAATCAATTGCCGAAGTATCTTTGGGCAGAATGGAAAGATGTTTTGAAGCCGCGAGGCTTCACGTGGCAGAAATTTTTGAAGGTACTTCGTCAGCGTACCGACATGATCTTGCTTTGGTACAAAGGAGCATACTCTTGGGAACAGTTTGTAGAAGAAACTATCAAATTGATCGAGGGGCCGCTTGGTGAAGAAATCGCGAAACGAAAATAATATGGCAACCAAATCTCTAAACAAAAACTTACATTCAGCAAGGACTGCCAAAACAGATGAGTTTTATACTCAACTTGTTGATATTGAAAAAGAGCTGAAAAACTACAAAGAGCAGTTTCGTGGCAAGGTCGTGTATTGCAACTGCGATGATCCTTTTGAGAGTAATTTTTTCAAATACTTTGCGTCCAACTTTAATGCTCTCGGACTGAAGAAGCTCATCGCTACAAGCTACAGCGGTTCACCAATTGTTGGAGGACAACTACCACTATTTGAAATGGCTGGGTCAAAAGGAAAACAACCTCTCAAATTTGAAATCAAGGAAGTGCCTGATACTGACAAAGATGGTGCGATAAATCTTGATGACGTTAAGTATTTGCTCAAACACGACAAGAACACCTCAACACCACTTAAAGGCAGTGGCGATTTTCGTAGTGAAGAATGTATCAAGTTGCTCAAAGAAGCGGATATAGTTGTAACGAATCCACCATTTTCTCTCTTTCGTGAATATGTTGCACAGCTAATGGAGAACAAGAAGAAATTTTTAATTCTTGGCGACCAGAACGCCATCACCTACAAAGAAACCTTTGGTTATGTTAAAGATAACAAATTGTGGGTTGGTTACGATAACGGCGGCACAAAATGGTTTCAGGTTCCGATGGATTACGACATTTCTACAGAATCAAGAAAGAAAATTGTGAATGGTGTGAAATATTTCAGCATGGGAAGAATTTTGTGGTTTACAAATCTCGATACTACCAAACGACATGAGAATATCGTGTTGTATAAAAAATATACACCAAAAGAATTTCCCAAGTATGACAACTACGATGTCATAAATGTTGACAAGGTTTCCGATATTCCAATGAATTACAATGGAGTGATGGGCGTTCCGATTACGTTTGTTGATAAATATAACCCAAAACAATTTGAAATACTGGGTGTGGCTAATTCTGCAAGATGGATTGGTTATAAATGCCTTACCCTGATTCAGGGAAGGAAAATTTACAACCGCATTTTAATTAAACGCAAAAAATAGTATGAAAATCGATCTACACAAAATGAAAATTCGCAAAGTGATTGACGGCTACAAAGATAGCCGCGAGGAAGGGGTAATTGCATATAGTGGCAAGTTGGATATTCGCCCAAAATATCAGCGTGAGTTTGTGTACAAAGAAAAGCAACGCAATGCCGTGATTGAAACCATCAAAAATAGCTTTCCATTGAATGTGATGTATTGGATGATCAGAGAAGATGGCGGCTACGAAGTGTTGGACGGCCAACAGCGCACTATCAGTATCGGTCAATATGTGAATGGCGATTTTTCGCTGAACGATCGCTTTTTTCATAATCTGACCAAAGAGGAGCAGGATAAAATTTTGGATTATGAACTAATGATTTACTTCTGCGAAGGCACGGATAAAGAACGGCTGGATTGGTTCAGGATTATCAATATCGCCGGAGAAAAATTGACCGACCAGGAAATCCGCAATGCGGTTTATACCGGGCCGTGGCTTTCGGACGCAAAACTCAAATTTAGCAAATCAAACTGTGCGGCATATCTGTTAGCGAACGACGGCGGGCAATTGGTTAGTGGTTCGCCAATCCGACAAGATTATTTAGAAACTGCGCTTTCTTGGATAAATGACGGCAAGATAGAAGATTATATGGCCAAACATCAGCACGACAAAAAAGCTGATGGGTTGTGGAGTTATTTCCAAGATGTAATCGCTTGGGTGCGTAAAACTTTTCCCAATTACCGAAAAGAGATGGCGAGCGTAAATTGGGGCGAGTTATATAACCAATTCAAAAAGGAGAAGTTAAACGCCACAAAACTGGAAGCCGAAGTTAAAGAGTTAATGCAAGACGAAGATGTTACCAAGAAATCCGGTATTTATCCTTATGTTTTGACGAGACAGGAAAGACACCTCTCAATCCGTGCTTTCAACGACAAGATGAGGCGCGAGGCATACGAAAGACAGAAAGGTATTTGCCCGCATTGTAACGGCGAGAGCAAGAAAAAGAAATGGGAAATTGAAGAAATGGAAGCCGATCACATTACCCCTTGGCACGAGGGCGGTAAAACGACCGCAGAAAATTGCCAAATGCTCTGCAAAGACGATAACCGGAGAAAGTCAGGAAAATAGTTTACCCCATGAGTAAATACAATAAACAAAATAGACTTGATGAAAAAGCCATCTCAATAATCAGCGATTATTTCATGAACAAACATGGAGATAAGTTCGATCTCCAGTTTCATGGGATAAAAGATAATACTCCGGACACAGATGGCTTTCTTAGATTACGGGAGCCCGAAGAGAATTCAAAACTGAAAGGAACCTATTTAAATAACGTCGTCTTTTTCCAATTAAAGGGTTTCGAGAAAAAGATAGAAGATGGTTCCTATGTTAGTGCCAGAAAGTTAATTGATTTTTGTAAAGATATAAATTTGCCCACAATTTTATTTATAGTTTCAAATCTCGGTGATGGTGATGAGAAAAAAGGTGGAGCACAGATATATTGGTATCACTTCAGTAACATTAATATCGAAATTCTAAATAAATCTAATAAGCCTAACAGCAAGAAGATAAAAATTCCGAACCTAAACCCATTAAAGATTGGTAAGAATGATTTTGTTGATCAGTTTTATGTTCATATAAAAAATCTGGCAAAGAAAAATGATTTTTTAGATCTGCCTAAGGAAGTCTTAGATATTGCAATTGACTTAAAAAATAAAATTTTGTTGGTCGCCAGTGTTATATATCTTGTTGGCAAAGTAACGGGCGCGGAGAGAAAAGCACTCGCAAAGATGATTAATGTTACCGATCGGCAAATGAGCGACATTATAACGAGTTTACACAAACAAAATCTTATATATAAAGATAAGGATCTTTATATATTTAAGTTAGCTAAGGATGAGATTAAAAGAGATGTCGGGCTTTTACTTCTCTATGAATCAATAAATAAAATTGATCTGAAAAAACTGCTCGAATTATTCACTGACCACAAACAGAAAAAGGAAATATATTCCAACTTAGCCAAAGTTCGGCACCCAATAGTTTTTGATTTCCTAAACGAAAAAGCCGACGAGCTACTTACATATGTCAAAAAGTAACGATAATATTTTCAATGAGTTAGAGATTCTTGAGGAGTACGCACACATGGCTCCGTATAAGGCCTTTTCTGTGGTTGAGGAAATTTATAAAAAAAGTCCTCAAAAACCTAGCGTAACTCACCTTAAGGGCTTCGGAAAACTATATGGGAAGAGGCACGAAGATCTTCTTTCCCAATGTGTAAAAGTACTCAATCATATTCGGTATCTAGAGACCAAGAGGGTATTTAGATTACTCGAAAAATTGCATCAGAACTCCGACAATACTGTTCAGTCAGAATCTACAAAGGCTATTGAGATGATTGCACAATATAACCTATTTGTACTTCAACAAGTAGAGTACAGAACGCAAGATGTAATCTTGGGCGAAATTGAAAAATGGAGCAAGCGCCGTTTATCGAAAAATTCTGGACTTGTTCTAACTGCGACAAAAGAAATGCTTGAGCCAACTTTTGAAGGCCACTCAATGCCCGACTACAAAACCTTTACTCTTCACTCGGGTCCACTGGTTGTTACTGATGCTCTAAAAAGTGTAAGAAAAAGAACTATCGCATTGTTAACGAAACTTTATGGTTCTGTGAGTGGCCTATCTATTCAAGCCAGGATACTTCTTACACTACAGGGAGCGACTCAAACTCCGCATAGCCATTTGTACGGAGATGACTTAGAGCAAATGGTTCTTGAAGATACTAATGATGTAATAGATTTCTATTTAAAAATCTTGCCGACAGCGGAGAATGAACTAATACAAGACATAGAAGAACAAAAGATATGGTTTACCCGACGATTTACAAAAATTCCTCCTAGAAAACTTGAAGAACTAGATGAGGCCATAAAAGCAAATTCGTCCTACAACATGTTCCGAGTTTTTGTTGGATACGATGGACGACTTGATCCCGACTATGATTTCGACCGGGACAAAAAAACAAGGACCGAGAAAGTCCATGAGTTTGTGAATGAAATGTCGTCAGGTAACTTCGACGATTGGAAGAAAAAAATTCTTACTGTGGTTAAAAATTATTCCGGGTCTGAGCCTGGTAGTTATGGATACTTTGAAATCTTTCTATTAGAACTCGGGAAGGAAAAACCCGATCTGGCAATTCGCCTTATTGAATCAAACGAAAAAGAGCTGGCACCATTTTTACTAAGCCTACTCTCTGGTATTTGGCGGAGTGACAAAAAAAGTGCGGAAGATCTTCTTTCAAGATGGATAAATGAAGGAAAATATTTGCACGCATGGGGGTTTTTCTTCGTTGCTGTAGATGAGCTTGATAGCACTATGCTTCGGAAGGTTTTTGAAAAAGCAAAGTCGTTGAAAGATACTCAAGCACTGAACAATGTGCTTCGCTCTATATTGCATCACTACCCGAAGAATAAAAATCTAAAATCAGAATTTATAAAAGTTATTAGGTTTTTGAGTAAACTTAGAAACACGTGGTGGGTGAATAACCTGTGGTTTAAGGGTGATTCTATACTTGGAGATCTTTCAGAGGAAGATTGGGAGTCAGTTTTGGAAGGACTCTTGTTAATTCCGACGATTGATTATCATGCGGAGGAAATACTGAGGTATATTGCAGAAAAAAAACCTGAAAGAGTCATCAGTTTTTTCCATGACCGAGTAGAGATAAAATCGAAAAAGAAAAGAGGCATTGACGATAGGTATGATGGAGTTCCGTTTAATTTTCATAAGTTAGGAGAGGTACTCAAACCCCATGCGAAAGTAATTGTGCCAATACTGTTGGGTTGGTACGACGATGGTGGTAAGAAACACAACTGGCTATATCAGTGGGAAGCAAGTCATATGTTTGAGGAAATATTTCCCGCTTTGGATCCAGTCTTGGAACAAGCTCTAATCTCAGTTATCAAAAAAGGTACAAAAAATAGCAGAAGAATAGTTTTTTCAGTTCTTGGCAAATACGAGGGTGGCTCGTCATTATGGGGTATTGTCCGTGCAATGATAAAGCAGTATGCCGGAACCAAGGAGTATGAAGAGGTGAGAGGTCACCTCTTTGGATACCTTTCCCAAACAGGCGTTGTTACTGGTGAAGATGGCTTTGTGAGAGCATTTGAGTCTAAGAAAACAGGAATCCAAGCACTAAAAGATGATCCGAATAAGGCCATAAAGAAGTTCGCAAAAGAGTACGAAGAATATTTGGACAACAGAATTGTTGCTGAACAGAAGCGTACAGATGAACAAATTGAATTGATGAAACGAGGGTTGGATTAAGGGAGTTCCGCCCGCGATTCCTCCTGTCCTTCGCGGGCGGGATTATGCGCGCGCATGGGAGGGAGCGAGTGAGCATACACGAGCGTGGGGCAAGCGCATTTCGGCAGCGCCTCGGGCATTTCCGCTAGGGCGTCAGGGCTACGGATGAGCGCCGCCGTTCTTTTGCAATGCAGAAGTTTAATAGCGGAAGCGACACCACGAAAGAACTATTGGAAACGTGGAGGGGGGTTGTGCGAGGGCGGACTCCGAAGGCACGAACAACGAAGGCAACAACATACGCAAACCACTACCTACACTGAAGCACTGAATACTCTCATTCACCACTGCGAGGAGGAGCCCGAAGCTGGG
>Ga0209343_10004243_pt1 | contig 17748 bp, 14 predicted proteins | sample RifCSPlowO2_02_FD_184026 | JGI IMG/M metagenome (GOLD analysis project Ga0209343, IMG submission 184026) | Groundwater microbial communities from Rifle, Colorado - Rifle CSP2_plank lowO2_0.2 (SPAdes) (version 2) | ecosystem: Environmental > Aquatic > Deep subsurface > Groundwater | place... | reverse complement strand
GCTTCAGCACGGGGGTGCCCGCGTTGTACTCGAAGCTCACATCGTCGAACTCGACGTCGCCGCGAATGTCCGGCATGGGCGATCGGCTCGCGTCCTCGTCGTCTTCGGTCGCCATCCTGCGGATCTCGCGGATGCGATCCAGCCCGGCGAACGCTTCCGTCAACTGCGTGCCGATGCTGGCGAGCTGGATGATGGGCACCGTGATGAGCGCTGTGAGCGTCAGGTACATGACGAAGTCGCCAATCGTCATCTCGCCCGCGCGGATCGAGGCGCCGCCTACCAGCATCATGGCGATGCCGATCGCGCCGATGACGACGGCCGAGAAGGCGCCCACGGCCGACACGCCGGTCAGCGATTTCGCCACGTTTCTGAACAACCGGTGCGCGCCTTTGGCGAAGACCAGCTCCTCGCGCTTTTCCGCCGTGTACGCCTTGACGATGCGGACGCCGCCGAGCGTTTCGGCGAGGCGGCCGGTCACCTCGGCATTGATCTGGCCGCGTTCGCGGAACAGCGGCCGCAGGCGTTTGAACGCGGTCGCCATGCCGGCGCCAAACGTGCCGAGGACGAGAATGGTGACGGCCGTCAGTTTCCAGTTGAGGTAGAACAGGAGAGTGAGCGCCATCACCGCGGTCAGAACCGAGCCGGTCAACTGCACGAGGCCGGTGCCGACCAGGTTCCGGACGCCCTCGGCATCGCTCATGATGCGCGAGATCAGGATCCCGCTCTTGGTGGAATCGAAGTAGCGGATCGGCAGCCGCATGACGTGCGCTTCGACATCCTTCCGCATGTCGGTGATCGCACGCTGGGCGGCGACGCCAAGAATCTGAGAATTGGCGAACGAGGTCACCGCGTCGACCAGCGTGGCCGCCCCGACTGCCATCGCGAGCGTCGGCAGCAGATCCCAGTTCTGCTCGCCGATGACGTCGTCCATCAGGAACTTCGACGTCGCCGGCAGCACCAGGCCGGCCAGCCGGTTGATCACCATGACGATCAGCCCGATGGCCAGCCGCCTGCGGTGCTTCCAGACCAGGTCGCGAGCCTCTTCCCAGGCGCCAGGGCTGATCTTCTTTTTACCGGCCGCAGCGGAATCGGCCGCGTGAGGCTCGGAGGGCCATCGGCCTGACCGGCCTTCGGCGCGATGGGGGGGCGGACCCAGGCTGGTTCTCATCGAGTTACCGTGATGATATTGCAGAATGCCGCAAACGCCTTCGATCGCCGGCGGGAAGGGGCGGGAAGGGCCGGGGGTGAGGCCTCGGCGCTCGTGGAAGGCAGACGGGTGGGACAGGCAGGAGGGCCTACCGACCATCGACGAGCACGAACCGGCGGATCGCGTCGGCGAGGCCGCCTTCATCGTTGGTGCCGGTGACGTGAAACGAGCGGGCGCGTTTCACGGCGTCGGCGGCGTTGCCCATCACCACCGCCGTACCCGCGAACTCCAGCATCTCGAGGTCGTTCAGGTTGTCGCCCACCGCCATGACGTCCGCAGGCGCAAACCCCCCGGCCGCCGCCCAGCGCGCCAGCGTCGAGCCCTTCGAGCATCCGGCGTCGTTGACGTCCACGAGCGAGAAATCACGAGACTCGTACTCGGTCAGCGCGACCGAGAAGCGATCGGCGATGGGCATGGCTCTGAGCTCCGCCGCCAGCGCGCGCATCCGCGCCACGCCGCCCGTGAACATCACCTGCACGGGATCCTCCGTGATCGCCGCGGCGAGGGGCGAGGCGGCGGCGATGAACGCCTTGTTCTTCTCGTAGTACCCGCTCCGGTGGGGGTGGGTCCAGTCCATACGCTCGAACACGATTTGCCGTTCGTCGTCGCGCTCGAAGACGACGGCCACGCTGTCCTCGAAGGCGGGCGTGCCGGCCAGCACCGCCAGCGCGGCCTCGCGCGGCAGCAGACGGCGGACGAGCGTCGTGCCATCCGCGCCCTTCACCATCGCCCCGTTGTTCACGATCATCGTGACCGGAATCTGCAGCGCCTCGGCAACCGGCCGCGTGAAGTGAAAGCTGCGCCCGGTGACCAAGGCGACCGTCGTGCCGCGCGCCGACGCTTCGCCGAGCGCCTGCCGGTGGGCATCCGGAATGCGGCCGCGGCTGTCGAGCAGCGTGCCGTCGATGTCGATTGCGAGCAGGCGAATCACGATCCGGCGGCTCTTCCCGTTTCGCCGGCGCTGTCCGGCGGCGCGTACTGCGACAGCGCGGCCTCGAGCTGGCGCGCGATCTCCCGCGCGAGCGGACCGGGCGAGACCACCCGCGCGAAGGGGCCGAAACTGAGGATCCAGCTCTGGAGCGCGCGATCGACGCAGACCTGCAGCGCCAGCGCCACGCGGCCTGCAGGCAGCTCGCGGAGCACCTGCGTGTGATGCCAGATGCGGCCGCGCACGTAGTCGGCGACCGCCGCCGCGAACTCGAGATCCACCGGCTCGGTCGGGCCGGAGTGCACGCCGAGGGAATCGGGAAAGGCCGCCTCCGGCAGCTCCTCGACCGGCACGAACCGGTCGTCGAGGAGCGAGATCTCCTGAATCCGCTCCACGGCGAACGTCCGGATCGCCGTGTACTCGGGGACGTAGGCCAGCAGGTACAGGCCACCCAGCGCGTGTGCGAGCCGATACGGGTGCACCAGGTACGACTTCGTCCGCTGGCTCGAGAGGGAATGGTAGGTGATGGTCGCCTGCCGCCGGTGCAGCGTGGCCTCGAGCGCCCGGGCGATGACCTGTTGCTGGCGCGCATCCGTCGGCTGTCCCGCCGGCCGGCTCCGCATCGGATCTGGTTTGGCGGCAATCACCTGCGGCAGCTGATCGAGAAACCGCCGCATGTGCGGCGTCAGCCCCTCGGCAAGTTTGTCGAAGGCGCGCTCGACGTCTTCCCGAAATGGCGTACCCGAGAGCGCCCCGACCAGCGTCCGGCTGAAGTACAACGCACAGAGCTCGGAGAGCGTCAGCCCGGCGGCGAGCCCTTTGAACGCCTGCCCGTTGATATTCCACCGCGTTCGCCCATCGTCCTGGGAGCGATCGTCGAACAGCGGAAAGCCGCTTTCCTCGAGGGCCTGCAGGTCGCGGCGGATCGTCCGCGTGGTGACGCCGCACAGGATCGCCAGCGCGTCGATCGTGACGCCGCTCCCGCGGGCACTCTCGATCTCGCGCAGGATGGTCCATTGCCGGATCACTTCGGCGTTTCTCGGCACGACTCAATTCTACAGACACCCCATGTCCGGAGCGATTCCCGCGAGGCCAGCCGACACCGCGCTCGACGCCGAACGCGTCCAGATCGCCCTCCGGCGCGCGGCGCCAGTGGCCCGGCGTCTTCACCTCGCCCTGGCCCTGTCGGCGACCATCATTGGGGCGGCGCGGCGGGCGCTCGCGCGCGCACGGCCCGGCGCCTCGGCCGGTGAGCTGGACCTGCGGTTCGTGGAGCTGCACTACGGGGCCGACGTGGCGGCTGACCTTCGAGCGGACCTCGACCGTCGAGATGCGACCGGTCGGCCTGGCGCATGACCGAATCGGATCTCGTCGCGGCGCTTCGACCCGTGGCCGACGCGTTCGTGGCCCTTGGCGTCCGCTATTACCTCGGAGGTTCGGTGGCTAGCTCTGCGCACGGGATCGCCCGTGCGAGTCTCGACGCCGATATCGTGGCCGCGCTCGAGCCGGACCACGTGGGCTCGTTGGTGAACATTCTCGCGTCCGCGCACTACATCCCCGTGGATCGATTGCGGTCGGCCATCCTCGTGCAACTTCATCCACCTGGGGACGATGTTCAAAATCGATGTCTTCGTGTCGAAGGGCCGGCCCTTCGATCGGCAGGCCGTCGAACGGGCACGTCCCCAGGCGATCGACGAAGCCCAGGATGCTCCTTGTTTCCTGGTTGCCTCGCCGGAAGATACCGTGCTGGCGAAGCTCGAATGGTTCCGCCTCGGCGGGGAGACCTCCGAACGTCAGTGGTGGGACGTCGTCGGCATCTTGAAAGTCACTGAGGATGCCGACCGCACGTACCTCAGGGGCTGGGCCGCCGAACAGAAGCCGAGGCGGAGAGAGTGTGAGTTCGGCGCCGGCGGAGAGCGCGACAACCATTTAGAGGTGAATGCCGGATATCGTCACGGCCTTCGGGCGGGTTGACGTGATGTCCTGATATGGTCACAATGAGGTCATGACGAGAGCTAAAATATCGGAGCTGAAGGCTCGCTTGAGTGCGTATCTTGCAGAAGTGCGAGGCGGCGGTGAAGTTCTCGTTTACGACAGGGCGACGCCAGTCGCGAGACTGGTGCCGTTTCAGGAGGAAACAGACGATATCACCCTGATCCCCGAGTCCAGTCCTCCCGCCGCGTTGAGGCACATCAGGGGTGTCCGTCCCCGAAAGCCGATCAACCTGGACAAGTTGCTCGGCGAACTCCGGCAAGACCGGTGATTGTTTACCTCGATTCAAGCGTGGTGCTCCGTCCGCTGCTGGCCCAGCCAGGTCGCCTGCTGCGATGGGGCAAATGGACGGCCGCCTATTCCAGCGAGCTCCTGGGCATCGAGTGCCGCCGGGCCATAGACCGGCTTCGACTCGAAGGGCTCTACGATGACGCCCAGGTCGCTAAGGCAACTCAGGAACTGATCCAAATCGAACGAACGATCCGGCGTATTCGACTTGGCAGGTCCATCGTCCAGGAATCGTCCAGGACGATGCCGACGATCGTCAAGACTCTCGACGTCATTCACCTGGCGAGCGCCATCGTGATTCGAGAGCGGCGGGGCGTCGAGCTTCTTTTCGCGACGCACGATACCCAGCAGGCCATCGCCGCCCGTGCGCTCGGTTTCACAACTTTGGAATCGTAAGATCGGGGGGCTTGCTTCTGATTCCTCGCGACATTACTTTCGGCGCTTCCGCGCGAAAGATACCTTCAGCCCATAAGGCGAGGCACGACTTCATACGGACCAAGGCGGGAGCCGGAGGCCAGCGTCACGGCTCGAGTGCCGGCTTCCAGTTCAGAACCAGCGTGATGGGCGCAGCGGTGGAGGTGTCGTCCGGCACATTGAACAGGAATTTGCCGTCACGCGAGACGGCATATTGTGGTGTGAGATCGGCGGTGGCACCCGCGACTATTCGCGTTTGAAACAGCGCCGCCGGCGATCCCGCGTCGAAGGTCGAGTCCGAGGCGCGAACGGACACCGCCATCAGCTTGGCGTCCGGCGCGAGGAAAAATAACTCCTTACGAATCGGCCGTCGAGCGACCAGTCAGTGGGTATCTTGGTAGACGACGAGGCCGAGACCAGTTCTTCTGCGCCCGCTCCGCTCGATGGCTTGAGGAAGAGATCATGACCATCGTGGCCATGCCGATGTGCCAGGTCATCGTCGCGGGCATCACGTTCCGTCATCCCTTCGGACTTTAACGCGACAAACGCGGGTCCCAGGACGACGAGCACCATCCCGATCGTGGAAGGCGTGTCGAGTCCCAGGGGCATCGCCGTCACCGCGTGGCTTCCGGTCCGCTTCGCGAGTCGAAACGCCATCCATGTATAGACCAGATCTCCAACGAGCACTCCGAAGGCTGTGCCGGGAAACATCTTCGTGTATACAATGTCGGCCGGGAACTTGAAGACGAAGACAAGAGTGCCCGCCAGAAACGAGAGCACGGTCAGGTTGTCGAACATCAGCCCGAAGAACCCGTTCAAGTCTCCCAGCGCAAACCATTTGTACTTGTTCGAGAAGTGGTACATGCCGATTCCTTAGATTCTGCGATCCCGCAATCCTGGAATTCTGCAATCCCTATTGGGGGAAGCGTCCGAGCGCAACCAGCAGCTCCAGCCGTGCGCGCCGGACGGCGTCCTTCCCGATCTCGACGGCGGCCTCGGCGTCGCGGGACGAGCGCTGCGCGTCGATCACCTCGAGGTTCGTCGTGGCGCCGGCCTGGAATGCCGTGTTCGTGATGGTGAGCACCTCCTGCGCCTGCCGGGCCGCGCGCTCCACGCTGTCCAGCGCGCGCTCGGTGCTCCTCACCGCTTCCTGCGCCATCCGGACTTCGGACCGCGCCTGGATCTGCAGCGAGGCCAGCTGGAATCTCGACGATTCCGCGGCGGCTTCGCGGCCGCGTGCGACGGCCCGGCGCTGGCCGGCGTCGAAAATCGGCTGCGCCACGAAGAAGGTCAGCCGCCAGGTGCGCGACGGCTGGAACAGGCCGCTTGGCGTCACGGCCTGGGGATCGAACGAGGCCAGGACGGTGGGGACGTAGTCCTTGAAACTGTCCCGCGACACACGCTCGGCCGCGCGTTCCGCCGCGGTGAAGAGGCGCAGATCGGGGCGCGCGGCCATCCAGGTGGGTTCGTCGGCGATGGGCGGCACGGCGAAGGTCGGCTCGGCGGCCGCATCGACGGGGCCATCGGCGGCCATCAGCACGCCGAGGGCTTCCTGCGCCCGGCGCGCGGCCAGCCGCCCGTTCTCCAGCCGCGCTTCGTCGGCGGCCACTTCCTGGGCGGCCCGCAGTTCGTTCAGGCGCGTGCCGGCCCCGCTCGCGAGGCGCTTCTGCGCGTACTCCAGGTGCGCCTGCGCGGTCTCGCGGGCACGCTGGATGACTTCGATCTGCCGCTGCACGGTGATGATCGCCAGATAGGCCTGAGCCGTGGCTGACGCGATCTCCGTTCGGACATCGGTGACCGAGAGCCGGGCGATCTCGGTCTGGTCCCGCGCCTGTGCCGTGGCAGCCCAGCGTGACGCGGCCAGGACCGGGACGCTCACATCCGCCGACAGCACCGTCTGGGTCCGTGGCTGGACGATCAGGTTATCGAATCCGCGCCCGCCGTCGAGCACGGACGTGTACAGGGCCGCGTTGACGTTCGGACGCGTGGCGGCGCGGGCCTGCCGCAGGAGCGCATCGGCGCGAACGATGGCCGTGGCCGCCTGCGCGAGCGTCGGGTTCTTCGCCAGGGCCCGGGTGATGGCTTCCTCCAGGGTGACCCGCTCCATCGCCGGATCCGCGGTCTGCGCGCCGGCCCGCAGTGCGCAGACGAGAAGCGCGGTCAGCAGACCGACGGCTTTCACCGAACCCCTCCGTCCGTGGCAACATCTCCGGCCCGATGACGACCGCCTCGCCCCGGCGCCAGCGTCCGAATCACGACGTACAGCACCGGGATGAACACGATCGACAGGAACGTCGACGCCAGCATGCCTCCGGCCACCGCGGTGCCGACCGAGTTGCGCGCCCCGGCGCCCGCACCGGTCGCGAAGGCGAGCGGCAGCACGCCGAGAATGAACGCGAACGAGGTCATCAGGATCGGACGCAGCCGGATCCGCGCCGATTCAATGGCCGCGTCGACAATGGACCGACCCTGGCCGCGCAGCTGCTCGGCGAATTCGACGATCAGAATCGAATTCTTCGCGGCGAGGCCGATCAGCATGACGAGGCCGACCTGACAGAACACGTCGTTCGCAAATCCCCGTGCGAGCTGGGCGCTCAGCGCGCCGAACACCGCGAGCGGGACGCCGAGCAGAATAATCAGCGGCAGCACCCAGCTTTCGTACTGCGCGGCCAGCACGAGATAGACGAGCACGATGCTCAGGCCGAAGAGGGCGGCCGCCTGGGAGCCGGCTCTCAGCTCTTCGAGTGATTGCCCCGCCCAGGCGAAGTCGAAGCCCGCCGGCAGCGTCTCGCCGGCAATCCGTTCCATCTCCTGCAGCGCCTGCCCGGAGCTCACGCCGGGCGCGGCTGCGCCGGTGACTTCCGCCGAGCGGAACAGATTGAAATGGTTGATGACCGCCGGTGCGGTTCCCTCGCTGAGCCGAACGACCGTCGACAGGGGCACCATCTCGCCGTTGGCCGCGCGCGCGTAGTACTGCTCGAGATCCGACGGCTTCGCGCGGAACGCTTGGTCGCCCTGCACGTAGACGCGATAGGCGCGGCTGTTGAAATCGAAGTCGTTGACGTATTGCGAGCCCAGGAGAACGGCCAGCGCGTCGGTAACTTCGCGGACGGGCAGGCCCAGGCTGCGCGCCCGATCCCGGTCGATTTCAACCAGCAGCTGGGGGTCGTTTGCGGTGAAGCTCGAGAACAGGCCTGTCACCCGTCCCGACCGATTGCCGGCGGCCGCAATCTGCTGCGTCGCGGTCTGCAGGTTCGCCATGTCACCCCCGGTGAGGTCGAGCACCTCGAACTGAAACCCGCCAAGCGCCGAAACGCCCTGAATCGCAGGGGGGGCCACCGGGATGACCAGCGCGCCCGGAATGCCGAAGGTCTGCCCGCGGACCCGACCGAGGACCGCCTGGAGCGTATGCTCCTCGCCCTCTCGTTCCTCGAACGCCTTGAGCCGCGTGAACATCAGGCCGGCGTTCGACGCGGCGCCACCGAAACTGAACCCGGCCACCGAAAAGACCGTCGCAACCTCTGGCTGCCTGACGTAGATCGCTTCGGCCTGCTTCATGATGTTCGTCGTGTATTCGATGGACGCGCCCGACGGCCCCTGCACGAGCGTGAAGAAATAGCCCTCGTCCTCCGCCGGGACAAAGGCGCCGGGCACCAGGCGATACATCTGCCACGTTGCGCCGAGGCCGATGGCGAACACCGCCAGCATGGCCCACCTCCACCGGAGCGCGCCGCGCACCGCCCGGACGTACAGATGGGTTCCACCCTCGATGATCCGGTTCACCCCGGAGAAGAACCGGCCGTGCGCGTGGCTCTCCTTGTCCAGAAGGAGGGCCGCCAGCGCGGGCGTGAACGTGACGGCGTTGAACACCGACAGAACGACCGCAACGGCAATCGTCATCGAGAACTGCTGGTACATCCGTCCCGTCGTGCCGGGGAAAAACGCGACCGGCACGAACACCGAGACCAGCACGAGGCCGATGACCACGACAGCCGAGAGGACCTCCCGCATCGCATCCGACGCCGCCTTCCGCGCGCTTTTCCCGAACTCGCGCATGTGCCGTTCGATGTTCTCGATCACGACGATCGCGTCGTCCACCACGATGCCGGTGGCGAGGACGATGCCGAAGAGGGTCAACGTATTAATCGAGAAGCCGAGCAGCTTGATGAAGGCGAACGTGCCGACGAGCGAGACGGGAATGGTCACGGCGGGAATGAGCGTGCTGCGCCAGTTCTGCAGGAAGAGGAACATCACGAGGATGACCAGGCCGATGGCTTCGGCAAGCGTGAAGAGCACCTCGATGATCGACTCGCGAACCACGGTGACGCTGTCGAAGGCCAGCTGCCATTCGAGGCCGGGAGGGAAGTTTCTCTCGAGCCGCTCCATCTCGGCCATCACGCCCCGGAACGTTTCCAGGGCATTGGCCGACGGCAGCAGCTGAATGCCGATGCCGGACGCTTCCACGCCGGCGAACCTCAGCCGCGAGGAATAGTCCTCGGCGCCCAGCTCCACGCGGCCCACATCTTTCACGCGCACGAGCGCCCCGTCCCTGCCGGCCTTGACGACGATGTCCTCGAACTGACCGACCTCGACCAGGCGGCCCGCCGCACGCACGCTGAGCTGATACAGCTGATCGGGCGCCGACGGCTGCGCCCCCACGCTGCCGGCCGCCACCTGCACGTTCTGTTCGCGCAGCGCGTTGGTGACGTCACCGGCTGTCAGGGCCCGCCCGGCCAGCTTCGTCGGGTCGAGCCACAGCCTCATGGCGTATCGGCGCTCGCCGAAAATGATGACGTTGCCGACGCCCGGCACCCGCTTCAGCCCGTCTCGCACGTACCGATCCAGGTAATTGCTGATGAACAGGGAGTCGTACCGGTTATCCGGAGAGTAGACGCCCAGCCCGCCGAGGAACCCGGCGGTGTTCTTCGTCACGGTGATCCCGTTGGTGCGCACCTCCACCGGCATCCGGCCCAGCGCCTGGTTGACGCGGTTCTGGACGTCGACCGCGGCGAGATCCGGATCACGGCCGACGTCGAACGTGACCACGATGTTGCAGAAGCCGCTGTTCGTGCTCGACGAGGTCATGTAGACCATGCCCTCGACGCCGTTGATGACCGTTTCGAGCGGGGTCGTGACCGCACTTTCCACCGCTTCCGCATTGGCGCCCGTGTAGAACGCCGACACGTTGACCCTCGGAGGCGCGAGCTCCGGGTACCGGCCGATCGGCATCGTGGGAATCGCAATCGCCCCGGCCAGCGTGATGCCGATCGAGCACACCGTCGCCAGGACGGGACGGCGGATGAAGATGTCCGCGAACACTTACGATCCCCCCGGCGCGCGAGGCGAGGGCTGCACGGGCGCACCGTCTCGCACCTTCTGGACGCCCGAGACGATGAGTGTCTCCCCTGGCTTCAAGCCGCTCAGGACAACGTAGTCGTTGCCAATCACGGGCCCGAGCGTGACCGCGCGCTGACGCGCGACCAACGTGGCCGTGTTTCCCGCGGCGCCCTCGGGCTGTTCCGCGACGAAGACGAAGTACGCGCCATTGATTCTCAGCGCGGAGGTCAGCGGCGCCGTGAGGCCAGGCTCCGTGCTCCAGATCACCTGCGCGCGCACGTACTGCGACGTGCGGAACCCGCCCGGCGCCGACACCGGCGCCTTCGCGAGCACGGTTTGCGTGGCCTCGTCCACGGACGGGGAGATGAAGGTGATCCGCTCGGTCGCGACCGGCTCACCCTGGTCATTCAAGAGGCGGACCGGCAGGCCAAGTCTGAGCTGCGGCGCCTGCTGCACGGGGATGTTCAGGTACACCTCGAGCGCGGCGTTCTCGTCGATGGTCGTCAGCAGCGTGTTCTTGGTGACGCGATCGCCTTCATGCACGGGGATGTCGCCGAGCACGCCCCCGGTCGGCGCAGTCACGCGGTAGTAGGCGAGCTCCGTGCGAAGCTGGCGGATCTGCTCGTCGACCGCCCGCGCCTGCGCGTCGGCCGCGTTCAGCGCGTTCTGGGCGCGGTCCGCCTCCTGCTGACTCGCCGCGCCCGCCGTGAGCAGCGCCTGAGCGCGCAGCGCCTCCTGCCGGGCGTAGGTGACGTCGACTTCGCGCGCCGTCCGAATGGCCTCGAGGCTCGCGATGGCCGCCTGCTGGGGCCGCGAGTCGATCTCCAGCAGGAACGCGCCCGGCCTGACGCGGTCGCCGGACCTGACGGCGATCCGCGTGATGAAGCCCTCGACCTGGGGCTGAATATTCGTCGACCGGCGCGACTTGACGGTGCCGACGAACTCCGTCGTGCGCTCGACCGGCTTCAGCTCGAGCGTCACGATGTCGACGGCCGCGGGCGGCGGTGCACCGCCCGCCCCTGGCCCGGGGGCGCTGCCGCCCGCTTGACCGCACGCCGCCGCGGCGCCGAGTGTCAGAAGCGCGACGGCTTGCCGGAATCTCGTCATAAGACCGAGGTTTCAGGGATGGAGAAACGTTGTCCCGGACCGAAAGGCGTGAGGACCGATGCTCAAATGATGCTGGTTGAGAGCCGCTGCCGTCAACCGCCGGCCCGCACCGTGGCCCCGACCCGGTGCTTCGAACCTTTCACAAGTACAATCTCCGTTCGATGAGAGCGATGGTGCTGACGCGCGCGGGTGCGGGAGCGCTCGAAGCCGCCGATCGCGACGTTCCGGTCGCGCTCCCGGGCGAAGTGCTCGTGAAGGTGAGCGCGTGCGGCGTCTGTCGCACCGATCTCCACGTGGTCTGGGGCGAGCTCTCCGACGCCGAGATTCCCCTGATTCCCGGGCACGAGATCGTCGGCGTCGTCGAGGCCGTGGGCGACGGCGTCGACACGCTCGCGGTCGGGGATCGCGTGGGGATTCCGTGGCTCGGCTACTCCTGCGGAAGCTGCGACTACTGCCGGAGCGGCCGGGAGAACCTCTGCGAGATCGCACGATTCACCGGCTACCAGCTGGATGGCGGGTATGCGGAGTACACCGTGGCGGATGCACGCTACGCGTTCAAGATGCCGGCGGGGTATGGCGATACCGAGGTGGCACCGCTGCTGTGCGCCGGCCTGATCGGGTTTCGCGCCTACCGGATGGCGGGCGATGCGCGCCGCCTGGGACTTTACGGGTTCGGCGCAGCGGCACACATCGTCGCGCAGGTGGCCATGCGCGATGGGCGCGACGTCTATGCGTTCACCTCGCCCGGCGACGAGCGGGCGCAGGCGTTCGCGCGCAGCCTGGGGGCGGTCTGGGCAGGTTCGTCGACCGAGCCGCCGCCTGAGCCCCTTGAGGCCGCGATCGTGTTCGCCCCAGTCGGTCCGCTCGTGCCCGAGGCGCTCGCCCGCATCGTGCCCGGCGGGACCGTCGTGTGCGCGGGCATCCACATGAGCGACATCCCGTCGTTTCCGTACCGCCTGCTCTGGCAGGAACGAACCGTGCGGTCCGTCGCAAACCTGACGCGTCAGGATGCCCGCGATTTCCTCGCGCTGGCCGGTCGGGTGCACATCAGAACGACCGTGACCGAGTATCCCCTGGCCGATGCCAACCGGGCGCTCGCCGACCTGCGCGAGGGCCGCCTGACCGGCGCCGCCGTGCTGACCACTTCATGACGGCGCAGGAACAACAGGTCGCCGAGCATCTGGCCGGGCTGGGCATTCTCTTCGAGCGGTACGAGCATCCGCCGGTGGCGACCGTGGAGCAGGCGGAGCCGTACTGGTCCACCATCGACGCGACGCATTGCAAGAACCTGTTTCTCCGAAATCAGAAAGGGAATCGGCACTACCTGGTCATCGTGGCGCATTCCAAGCGCGTCGATCTGCGGGGCGTCGCCGACCAGGTCGGCGACGGCAAACTGAGCTTCGCTTCACCCGAGCGCCTGATGACCTTTCTCGGCGTGACCCCGGGCTCGGTCTCCCCTTTCGGGCTGATCAACGATCGCGATCATCACGTGCGCGTGTATCTCGATCGCGATCTGAAGTCCGCGGCGCGCCTCTCCTTCCACCCGAACGTCAACACCGCGACGCTGACGATCAGCGGTGCTGATTTCGACCGGTACCTCGCGGCCTGTACCAACGCCGTGCGGTACATCGACTGCCGGTGACCCTTGAGACTGCAGATCAGCCCTGAGCCCTCAGCCTTCAGCCCTCAGTCCTGAGCCCTCAGTCCTGAGCCCTCAGCCCTGGGCCCGCAGCCTTCAGCCCTGACACTGGAAGAGTGTGACCTCCCCTGTCACACCCCCGTTTTATACTGAGTGCCATGGTCAGCCAGTACCTCGTTCGAAAGCCACAAGTCGTTGATTCAGACTGGGTTGTATTCCCAGGCGGCGAGCTGGAAGGCAAACGACCTAAGGCGTTGTGTCAGGCCTGTCGGGACCGGCGCTTTCGTTCCGGTTCAGCGGCGCCGCTGTGTTTCCAGTGCTACCGCGTGGACCTGGACCGGGAGCGTGCCCTGCAAGCCGCCGGGCAGCTCGATACCGCCTCCGACGAGCGCTTTCAGGCCGCGCTGCCGTTCGCGCCGGTCAACACCCGGCGGCTCGACATGCTGCGCGCCGAGCGATCGGTTGAACGGGCCGCGATGCAGAGCGGCGTGGGCCGCTATGTCGACAGGCGGCGCCAGGCGCAGATCGCGGCGCGCCACGCGCTGCAGGAGATCGCGGCGGGCCTGAAGGGGCACCGCGTTCCGATGTCGGCGATCCATGCTGCGGAGCTGCAGCTGCCGGAGGCGTGGCTGCCGTTTGTCGTGTCGAGATAAGCAATGCGCGTGCGATACTGTCGTTGTTCACATTATTGGAACCATCACCGCTGGTAATCCTCGCGCTGGGTCTCGCGCTCGGCGCGCTGCTCGGCTGGCTGGCGGCCCGGCCCGGCTACACGCGTCTGCGGATCGCGCTGGAAAAAGATCGCGCCGTCCACGCAGAGCGCCTCCGCGTCTATCAGGAAGCCGAGGCCACCTTCCGCGAAGCCTTCCAGTCCCTGAGCGCCGAGGCTCTCGACACGAACAACCGCAGGTTTCTCGACCTGGCCGACGCGCGGCTCCGCGAAGCGCGAACCGCGACCACGACAGACATCGACACCCGCAAGAAGGCAATCGAAGATCTGCTCGCGCCGCTGCAGAAGACCCTCGAGCAGGTCGACCGCGAGATCAAAGACGCCGAACGGCGGCGCGTCGAGTCCGGCGCGCAGCTGATGCAGCGTATCGCGTCGCTCGACACGACGGGCCAGAGCCTGCGCACTGAAACCGCCCGGCTCGTTGACGCGCTGAAGCGTCCCGGTGTCCGCGGCCGTTGGGGCGAGCTTCAGCTCAAACGGGTCGTGGAGCTGGCGGGCATGGTCGAGCACTGCGATTTCGAGGAGCAGCAGACGGTGTCCGGCAGCGACGACAGGCGGCTCCGGCCCGATCTGCTCGTCCGTCTTCCCGGCGGCAAGCACGTCATCGTCGACGCGAAGGTGCCGCTCGACGCGTACCTGAAGGCGCTGGAAGCGCCGGACGAAACGGCGCGCGCGGCCTTGCTGGTCGACCACGCGCGGCAGGTCCGCGCGCACATCACGCAGCTCGCCGCCAAGAGCTATTTCGCGCAGATCCCCCAGACGCCCGAGTTCGTCGTGATGTTCCTCCCAGGCGAGATGTTCTTCAGCGCCGCTCTTGAACAGGATCCGGGCCTCATCGAGTTCGGCGTCGAGCAGCACGTGATTCCCGCCAGCCCGACGACGCTGATCGCCCTGCTGAAGGCCGTGGCGTACGGCTGGCAGCAAGAAGCGATGGGGGAGAACGCGCGAAAGATCAGCGACCTCGGGCGGAACCTGTATGAGGCGATTCGGGTCCTCGGCAGTCACTTCGATACGCTCGGCGCGCGGCTCAAGTCCAGTCTGGAGGCCTACAACCAGGCCGTCGGCTCGCTGGAGGGGAATGTCCTCGTCAAAGCCCGCCGGTTCAAAGAGCTGCAGGCGGCGAACGGCGGAGAGGAGATCGCCGCGCTCGAGCCGATCGACCGCGTGCCTCGCATGCTGCAATCGCGCGAGCTGACCGATGGGCTGCCGTTTGCCGACGGCGCGCTCGAGCCAGGGGCCGTCGAGGAGGCCGAGCCGGTCTGAGTGGCGACGATGCAGCCCGTTCAACTGGATCTCCTGGACCGCGGTGCGGTCGCGCCACAGCCGGCGGACCACGTATTCGTCCGCCATCGGCGAGCGCGGCGCTACCTCATTCGCGTCCGCCCAGACGGGACGGTCCGTGTCACCATCCCGCGCTGGGGCTCGAAGCGCGAGGCGCAGGCGTTTGCGGACCGGGAGCGGGCCTGGATCGACCGCCAGCGCGCGCGTGTCATCCAGGAGCAGGCGCTCCCCGGCCAGCAGATGCCGGGCGGGCGTGCGCGCGACCTGCGCGCGCAGGCGCGGCGCGAGCTTCCAGCGCGCCTGATCGAGCTGGCGTCACGGCATGGCCTCGGGGTCTCGCGCGTCAGCATCAGGAATCAGCGCTGGCGGTGGGGATCCTGCTCGCCGAACGGTCACATCTGTCTGAACTGGCGCCTGGTACAGATGCCAGACTGGGTTCGCGACTACGTGCTGCTCCACGAGCTGATGCACTTGAAGCGGATGGACCACTCGCCGAAATTCTGGAAGCTCGTCGCCGAGGTCTGCCCGGACTACCAGCACGCGCGCCGCTACCTCAGAGCACAGCTGATCCTTGAGAGCTGAGGGCTGAGAGCTGAGAGCTAGAGATAGCGCCCGCCTCCAAGTGCTCCGCCCTCAGCGGCCGAGGGCTTTCAAATGTTCGCGAGCGTCTTCGTAGCCCGGGTCGATTTGAAGGGCCTTCTCGAACTGCGCCTTCGCGGCGGTCCACTTGCCCTGTGATGCCCAGACACGGCCCAACAGGTCGTGGGCCGCGGGGTCGTCCGGCGCCAGCGCGACAAACCGGGTAGCGTGCTCCCCGGCGGCGACGACATCCCGACGGGACAGCAGGATGATCGTCAGATACCACTGCGCCTGCGCGTTCCGGGGGTCCAATGCCGCGGCGCGGTGGAACTCCGTCAGCGCTTCGTCGACGTTCGCGGTGCCGAGCAGCGCAATCCCGCGGCGGATCACGGCCGTCTGGTTGTCCGGGCGTGCGTCCAGGTACTCCTTATACGCGACCGCCGCCGCCTGGAACGATCGATCGTCAAACAACGTGTCCGCCAACAGCACTCGGGCATCGTGGTTCGAGGGATTCATGCGCAGCAGATGGTGCAGCCATCCGCGGGCCTTTTCACTCTGGGCGTGCGCTTGCTCACTCTGTCCTGAGGCACGGAGAAAAGAGGCGCATTCGGCGTGCATCGTCGCGAGCGTCAGGACCAGTTCCGCGTCTTCGGGCGAGGCCACCTGCGCGAGCTCCGGCTCATATTGGAAGAATCCTAGATAGGCCGAAGCGGCCCGGGCCGGATCGCCGCCGTCCTGCGCCGCGCGGGCCTCGGCGTCGTACCTGGCGTAGAAGGGCCCGAGCCAGTACGGGACGGGAATAAGTGTCTGGTTCTGGAGGGGTCGCCCCGTCCAGCTCCCGACGATCAGGAGCGAAACTGCCATGACACCCGCGCGAAGATATTTCCGATCGGCCGCGGATCGCAGGAGCTCCACGAACGCGAGCGACGCGAAAGGGATCACGGCGGCCATGAGGGCAACTCGGAATCGTCCCAACGTATAGAAGACCAGCAGCGGCGTCACGGAACACCCCGCAAGCAGGTACAGGGGCCATGCGCGCGCGAACCGCCTCGCGCTCAGCACCAGCCCGACGAGAGCGGCGGGCGCCAGCAGCCAGAACGTCACAGGAAGCCAGGTAAGAACCGGCGCCCGCAAGCGCATGTAATAGAAATTTTCGTTGTTCGGCATCTCGACCCAGTGCCAGGCGCGGTCCCATTTCTTTGAAAGGAGCTTCGCGTAGCTCGAAAACGTGTGAGCCCCGAGCAGCAGCCTCGCCGCAGGCAGAAGCCCGCCGCCGGTCTCGCCCATCAGTTCCGCCAATCGCGGCACGTCGATGTTGAATCCCTCCGCCGGGTCGTAAGCGACATCGTTTGAAATGAGGAACGTCAGCCCGCCCGATCCGGCCAGCGCCAGCGGCGGAGCGCCGACAGCCATGTTTCTCGCCGCCAGCGGTGTCACGGCCAGGACGATCCCGGCCAGGGTGGCGGCCGCCGGCACCCACAGCTCGCGCCGTCGCCCACGGAAGTGCAGCGCGATCCCCAGCGCCACTCCGCCACCGAGCAGCACCAAACTGCTCTTGAGGAGACAGGCCAGGCCCAGCGACACCCCGAGGAGGACGAACCACGCCCACGAGCCTCGGCTCAGCGCCCGGTCCGCAAGCCAGATGATGCCGAGGCCGGCGAACACAATCGTCGATTCGCGCAGCAAGAACAGCTCGTAGTACACGAGCGGACCACACAACACGGCCAGCGCACCGGCGCCCGCGGCGACGACGTCACCGAAACACCGCCGCGCCAACAGCCAGATCAGGACGGTGCTCATCACACCGAGGCCCATCTGCCAGCCGAACACGAACCGCACGTCGTCGCCGATCACGCGATACGTCAGGCCGACGAGATATGCGTATAGGGGGTCCTGATAGAACTGGCGGCCTCCCGTCCAGCGTGACCAAAGCAGGGCATCAGGATCCGTCTTCGCGCCGCTCTGCGCGGACACGGGCTCGGTGAGCGCGGCGCGCATGTCCGGGTGGTCCGCGAAATACCGTTCAGCGACACGATGATGCCATCCGTGCATGGGGACGCCGACCGATGCGGACAACCAGTCGCCGCGGGCAATCTGGCGACCCCACGCGTCGTAGTAATGCATGTCCGACTGATCCCAACGGTGGAGCTCGATGCCCGGGCCGGAGTTGAGTTGCAGGAAATACACGCCGCGCACGCACACGGACGCGGCCAGGAGGATTAGCAGGATCCGGCCGGAATGGCGGG
>Ga0209343_10004242_pt1 | contig 17748 bp, 12 predicted proteins | sample RifCSPlowO2_02_FD_184026 | JGI IMG/M metagenome (GOLD analysis project Ga0209343, IMG submission 184026) | Groundwater microbial communities from Rifle, Colorado - Rifle CSP2_plank lowO2_0.2 (SPAdes) (version 2) | ecosystem: Environmental > Aquatic > Deep subsurface > Groundwater | place... | reverse complement strand
CCTCGCGCCGATCCGGAAACTGGCGCGCGAGGGCGGCGAGTCGATTGTCCAGAGCCATCCGCGCCCGGCCGGCCTGATCGCCGGACCGGCCCACCTGAGCCGCCTGCCCGTCGAGCCATCGTGCGACATCCCGTGCGCGCCGGCCGCGCGCGCGCCGGGCGATGGCGCGGATGAGCAAGGCGCCCTCGAGCAGCTCGCTCGACACATCCTGACGAGCGTCGACCTTGGCGGCGAGCTCGTGACGCCAGGACTCGAATCGATCGACCCAGGCGTCGACGGTGTACTCGTACGGACACAGCCGGTCGATGTCGAAGGCCGCGTCCCATTCGTCGTTGCCACGCGGCTCCATCGGGCGCTCGAGCCAGTCGCCTCGCGCGCCTCGATCGGGGACGGGTCGATAGCGCACGACGGCGGTCAGAGGGTCGTGGCCGTCGGCGTGTATCCAGGCCGCGACCCGCACCGACTCGCCGACGGTCCGCTTGATCGGAAAGCGTCCGCCGTCGACCTCCGGCCCGACGCGCTCGACGACGACGCGACGACGGTCTGTGGCGCCGGCATCGACGCGGGGCGATCGCCGGATCGACGTCGGTCGGGCGCGCGGGCGATGGCGGGAGCGTGGGGACATCGCTCGGACCAGTGTACTAACGAGCCGATCTCGATCCAAACTATCAGGGTGCTCCACCATCTGTGTGAGTCCAAACATATGCCGAACCTTCGCGGGTGGTTGGCGGCCGTTCTCGCGATCGGCGCGACACTCGCCTCGAGCGGCTGTGCGGGGGCCGAGGGGCCGGTGCTGACGTTCTCGGGGAGCCTGGTCGGGCAGGAAGGCGAGATCATCGCCCGGCAACTCGAGCGCTTTCGACAGGCCCACCCGGCGCTCACCGTGGAGCTGCGCGCCACGCCGGATGCCGCGGATGAGCGGCATCAGCTCTACGTGCAGTGGCTCAACGCGCGGGCGCGCGACCCCGACGTCCTGCAGCTCGATGTCGTCTGGGTGCCGGAGTTCGCGGCGGCCGGCTGGATCGCCGGGCTCGATCGGTTCAGTCCTCCCGTCGATCGGTTTTTCGCCGCCGCGGTGGCGGCCGATCGCTGGAACGGTGCGTTATACGCGTTACCGTGGTTCGTCGACGTCGGCATGTTGTACTGGCGGACCGATCTCATGTCGGGTCCGCCGCGCGACCTCGACGATCTCACCCGGATGGCGAAGGGCGCGCGGGACCACGGAGTCCCGTTTGGATTGGTCTGGCAGGGCGCCCGCTACGAAGGGCTCGTGACGGTCTTCCTTGAGCACCTGGGCGCGTATGGGGGCGCGATCCTCGACGATCGGGGCCGGGTCGTCCTCGACTCCGCGGCGGCCGAGCAGGCCCTGACCTACATGCGCGACGCCATCGAGGTCGAGGGCATCGTGCCATCCGCCGTGCTCACGTGGCAGGAGGAGCAGACGCGGTTCGCGTTTCAGACCGGCCAGGCGGCCTTCATGCGGAATTGGCCGTATGCCTACGCGCTGCTGCAGGACCCGGCGCAGTCGAATGTGGCGGGCCGGTTCGCCGTGACGTCCATGCCCGGCGGCCCGGGAGGCGCGCCCACCTCCGCGCTCGGGGGGGCGGCTCTGGCCATCAACGCGTCCAGCGATCAACCGGCCGCCGCCTACCAGCTCATCGAGTACTTGCTGCAACCCGACCAGATGATCGAGCGGGCGCGAATCGCCGGCCAGTTCCCGACACGGCCGGCGCTGTACGAGACACGCGCGCTGGCCGACGCGCTGACGATTCCACCGGCCGAGGCGCTGACGATCATCGACCGGGCGGTGGCGCGCCCGGTCACGCCGGTCTACAGCGAGCTTTCCGAGATCCTGCAGATCGCGCTGCACCGCGCGCTGACCGGTCAGCAGGAGCCGCGAGCGGCGCTGCAGGGCGCGGCGGCTGCGATGCGGACCCTGCTGGCGAAGGCGAAGCTCGCTCCCGAGGCGCCATGACGGCCTCGCCCCGACCTGCGGGAGCGTCATGGCGCCGGAGCGAGACGCGCCTTGGCTGGGCGCTGGCGCTGCCGGCGCTCGGCGTCATCGGACTCGTCGCGCTCTTTCCGATCCTCTGGACGTTCTGGGAGTCGTTGCACCTGCACGATCTGCGGATGCCGTGGCTCGGCCGGCCCTTCATCGGTGCGGCGAACTATGTCGAAGCGCTCTCGGATGGGCGATTCTGGAACGCGCTGGCCAACACGGCGGCGTTCGCAGGGGTGGCGGTGACGTTGGAGCTCGTGGGTGGCCTGGTCCTGGCGCTGGCGTTACATCGTGTGTCTCGCGCGGGCAGGCTGGTCCGCACGGCCGTCCTGCTGCCGTGGGCGATTCCCACGGTGGTCGCGGCCCTCGTGTGGCGCTTCATGTTCGAGAGCCCCGCCGGTCTCGCCACCGGCGTCCTCGAGCGGCTCGGGGCGACGCCGCCGACCTGGTTCGCCGACGCGCTGGCCGCCTGGGTTCCGCTCGTGCTCGCCGACGTGTGGAAAACAACGCCGTTTGTGGCGCTCCTGCTGCTCGCCGGCTTGCAGACCATCGACCGGTCCCTGTACGAGGCCGCTGATGTCGACGGGGCGGGCCCGTGGCGACAGTTCCTCGAGATCACACTGCCGCTGCTCAGGCCGGCGCTGGTGGTGGCGGTCCTCTTCCGGGCTCTGGACGCCTTCCGTGTCTTCGACATCGTGTATGTCATGACCGGCGGCGGGCCGGGCACGGCCACCGAGTCGATCGCGCTGTACACCTTCAGCACGCTGCTGCGGAACCTTCGTTTCGGGTTCGGGTCGGCGCTGTCGGTGATCGTCTTCGCCGTCGCGTTCCTCTGTGCGCTGGCCGGCATCCGCATGTTTGGCGCCAGCGCATTCCAGGATCGATCGGCATGAGGGCTCGCGGGTGGGCTCTCGTGACGGCCCTGCTCGTCGTGGCGATCCTCTTCCCGTTGTACTGGGCCGTCATCGCCTCCTTCACACCCGACAGTCGTCTGTTCGCCTCGCCTTCGCTCGTGCCTCGCGCGCTGGTGCTGGATCACTATCGCGCGCTCTTCGGCGGCCGCGACTTCTGGACCCCCGTTCGCAACTCGCTCGTCGTCGCCGGGGCGACGACCGTCCTGTCGGTCGGGCTCGGCGGGATCTGCGCGTACGCGCTGGCGCGGCTCCGCTTTCGCGGCAAGGCCCCGGTGCTGGCGTTCGTGCTGGCCGTGTCGATGTTCCCGCAGATGTCGATTGTGTCGCCCCTGTACCTGCTGCTGCGGGAGCTGCGCCTGCTCAACACCTATCCCGGACTGGTCCTGCCGTATCTCACCTTCGCGATGCCGCTCACCATCTGGCTGCTCGTGGGGTTCTTTCGGCAGCTGCCACCGGAGCTGGAGGAAGCGGGCCTGATGGATGGCGCCGGCCGCCTTCGGACGCTGTGGGAGATCGTCCTGCCGCTCTCGTGGCCCGGGCTGGCGACGAGCGCCATCCTGACGTTTCTCTACAGCTGGAACGAGTTCCTCTTCGCGCTGTCGTTCACGTTGGGACCGGAGCGGTACACCGTGCCGGTGGCCATCACGCTGTTCCGTGGACAGTATCAGGTGCCGTGGGGGCAGATCCTGGCGGCCGCCGTCGTGGCGACGGTGCCGGTGGCGGCGATCGTGCTCGTCGCCGAGCGGCGCATCGTGGCCGGTCTCACGTCCGGAGCGGTGAAGGGGTGACGTGGCCGCGATCGCGTTGAAGCGCGTGAGCAAGGTCTATCCCACTGGCCAGACGGCGGTGCGGGATCTCACGCTCGAGATCGTCAACGGCGAGTTGCTGGTCCTGCTCGGCCCGTCCGGCAGCGGCAAGAGCACGGTGCTGCGGCTGATTGCCGGGCTCGAGACGCCCACCTCCGGCCAGGTGCTCATCGACGGTCGCGACGTGACGCTCGTGCCGCCGCCGCGCCGCGACCTCGCGATGGTGTTTCAGAGCTATGCTCTGTACCCGCACAAGAGCGTCCGTGAGAACCTCGCGTTCGGGCTCCGCGTGCGAGGTGTCGACGCGGCGCGCGTCGACGCGCGCGTACGCGAGACGGCCACCGCGCTCGACATCGAGGCGCTGCTCGAACGCAGGCCGGCGCAGTTGTCGGGCGGACAGCGGCAGCGTGTGGCCCTGGGTCGCGCGATCGTCCGGGAGCCGAAGGCGTTCTTATTCGACGAGCCGCTGTCGAATCTCGATCCGACGCTGCGCGCGGGTACCCGTACCGAGCTGGCGTTGCTGCACCGGCGGCTCGCCACGACAATGGTCTACGTGACGCACGATCAGGAAGAGGCCATGACCCTTGGAACGCGCGTCGCCGTCATGCGCGCTGGTGCGATCGAACAAGTGGCGCCGGCGCTGGAGGTGTTTCGCCGGCCGGCGAATACGTTCGTGGCAAGGTTCATCGGATCGCCGGCCATGAACCTCTGGGCCTGCACGTGCGCGCGCGTTGGCGACGGCCGGCACCTGGTCTCGCCGGCGTTTTCGATTGACCTGACAGGCATCGATGTCGCCGTGCCGGATGGCGCCGGCGTCTACGTTGGCGTTCGGCCGCACGACATCGACATCGTGCCCAACGGCGAGGGAAACGGCGCCGGAGGGGTCGAGATCGTCGAGCCCCTGGGGCCCGTGACGGTGGTCCACCTCCGCGTCGGGGGCCTTGGAGACGACTTCGTGCGGGTTGTCGTGCCGGCCGATTCGCGAATCGAGGTGGGCGATCGCGTGACCTTCCGCGTGCGGCCGGACCGCCTCCATGTGTTCGACGCCCGGACGGGACAGCGCGTGATTGATCAACACGGTCGGTGACGGAGCGACGAGCCCTGGAGCAGAGGAGCGATACCGGCATGACCGATCAGGCTGACCGAACTGGACGCAGGGTGCGACCGGGTGCGCCGTACCCGCTCGGGGCGACCTGGGACGGCCGCGGCGTCAACTTCGCCCTGTTCTCCGAGCACGGGACGAATGTCGAGTTGTGCCTGTTCGATTCGGTCGACGCCGGGTCCGAATCGCGGCGCGTACCGCTGATTGAGCAGACAGACATGGTCTGGCATGTGTATCTGACGGACGTGCGGCCCGGCCAGCTCTACGGCTATCGCGTCCACGGCCCGTACGATCCGGAGCGCGGCCACCGATTCAATCCCGCCAAGGTCCTCCTTGATCCATATGCCAAGGCCGTTGCCCGATCCGTGCGCTGGGACGATGCCCTCTTCGGCTACCGCATCGGCGATCCGGCGGCTGACCTGGCTCGGGACGATCGAGACGACGCGGCGTTCGCGCCGCTCGCGGCGGTGATCGATTCCGCGTTCGACTGGCAGGGCGACCGGCCGCCGGCGACACCCTGGCACGAGACGGTCATCTACGAGGCGCACGTCAGGGGTCTGACCAGGCTGCACCCGGACGTGCCGCCGGCGTTGCGCGGCACGTATGCCGGCCTCGCGCAGCCGGCAGTGATCGCCCACCTGCGGCGGCTCGGCGTCACGGCCATCGAGCTCATGCCCGTGCATCACCACACCGACGAACGCTCGCTCGTTGAGCGCGGCCTGACCAACTACTGGAGCTACAGCACGCTGTGCTTCTTCGCGCCGGACCTTCGATACGCGTCGGCGCGATCGGTCGAGGGCGCGGTGGCGGAATTTAAGACCATGGTGCGGGCGCTCCACGCAGCCGGGATCGAGGTGATCCTGGACGTCGTCTACAACCACACGGCTGAAGGCGACCACCTCGGGCCGACGCTGTCCATGCGCGGTGTCGACAATGCTGCCTACTACCGGCTGGCCTCGGAGACTCCTCGCCTCTATCTCGACTTCACGGGCTGCGGCAACACGCTGAACGTGCGGCACCCGCATGTGCTGCAGCTCCTCATGGACAGCCTTCGCTACTGGGCGCTCGAGATGCACGTCGACGGCTTCCGCTTCGACCTGGCCAGCGCCCTGGCGCGGGGGCTGTTCTATCTGGACAGGCTCGCCGCGTTCTTCGACGTCATCCATCAGGATCCCACGATCTCGCAACTCAAACTGATCGCCGAGCCGTGGGATCTCGGGGAGGGCGGCTATCAGGTCGGCAACTTCCCCGTGCGCTGGACCGAATGGAACGGCCGCTATCGCGACTGCGTGCGCGGTTTCTGGCGCGGGGACGGCGGCACGGTCTCCGAACTGGCAACCCGTCTGGCGGGCAGCTCGGACCTGTACGCGAGCACGGGCCGGCGGCCGTATGCGAGCATCAACTTCGTGACCTGCCACGATGGCTTCACGCTCGAGGACCTGGTGAGCTACGAGCGGAAACACAACGAGGCGAACGGCGAAGACAACCGCGATGGAAGCGACGACAACCGCGGTTGGAACTGCGGGACGGAGGGTGCGACCGACGATCCGGCGATTCGCGCGCTTCGCGGGCGGCAGAAGCGCAATGTCATGACGACGCTGTTCCTCTCGCAGGGCGTTCCGATGATCAGCGGTGGCGATGAACTGGGCCGGACGCAGGGCGGCAACAACAACGCCTATTGTCAGGACAACGACACGAGCTGGACGCATTGGGATCTGTCAGGCGACCAGCGCGCGTTTCTCGAGTTCTGCTGCCGCATGGCGGATCTGAGGCGCAGGCATCCGGTGCTTCGCCGGCGAAACTTTTTTCAAGGCCGGAAAATCCGCGGGTCGGGCGTGCGCGACATCATGTGGCTCACGCCGAGCGGGCGGGAAATGGCCGATGACGAGTGGAATGCCGACCACGTGAGGTGTCTGGGCGTGCGCCTGGCCGGCAGCGGCATTGAGGAAGTTGACGACGAAGGCCGGCCCATCGTCGATGAGACGCTCGTGTACTTCATGAACGCCAGTGCCGATCCCGTGGAATTCCATCTGCCCTCCTTCGAGCCCGGCCTCACCTGGACGTGTCTCGTCGATACGAGCGACGCCGCTCGCGAGGGGCGGGTGCTGATGGCGGGCCAGTCGCTTCTGGTCGCGGACCGCTCGATGGCCCTCTTTGTCGCCGTGCCGGACTGAGCCATGTCTGATGTCCTGCGGCGGCCGCTCAGCACCTATCGCCTGCAATTGAGCCCGCGGTTTCGCTTTGCCGACGCGCGCGACCTCCTCCCGTATCTCGACGACCTCGGGATCACCGACTGTTACAGCTCGCCCATCCTGAAGGCGACGCCCGGCAGCACGCACGGCTACGATATCTGCGACCACGGCCAGATCAATCCCGAGCTCGGCACGGAGGAGGACTACGCGGCGTGGTGCGCGGCGCTCCAGGCCCGGGGCTTCGGACACCTTGTTGATTTCGTGCCCAACCACATGTCCTGCGACCCGACGGCGAACCCCTGGTGGCGCGACGTCCTCGAGAACGGTCCGAGCTCGCCGTACGCCGGGTATTTCGATATCGCCTGGGACCCGATCAAGCCCGAGTTGAAAGGCAAGGTGCTGCTGCCTCTGCTTGGCGACCAGTACGGCCGGGTCCTCGAGCGCGGCGAGCTGCAGCTTCGTTTTGACGCCGGGGCGCTGCACCTGCGGTACTTCGACCGCGATCTGCCCATCAATCCCCGACAGTCGCCGCGGGTGCTCGGGCTGGACATCGAGCGGCTGGATCAGCGCCTCGACGGCGATCCGGCGATCCGCGAGTACCACAGCATCCTGACGGCTCTCCGGAACCTCCCCGTCTATACCGACCGGGACGCCACGCACATCATCGAGCGGCAGCGGGAAAAGGAAGTGGCTCGCGAGCGTCTCGCTCGCCTGGTGACCGAGTCGATCGCGGTGAAGGATCACATCGACGCGGCAATCCGCGAGGCAAACGGGATCGCCGGCGATCGAGCCAGCTTCGATCGGCTGCATGCGCTGCTCGAGCATCAAGCGTATCGCCTTGCGTATTGGCGGACGGCTGTCGACGAGATCAACTATCGCCGCTTCTTCGACATCAATGAGCTCGTCGGTCTCCGGATGGAAGTGCCGGAGGTGTTCGAGCGGACCCACCAGCGGCTTTGCCAGCTGATTGCGTCGGGGCAGATCACGGGGCTCCGCATCGACCATCCCGACGGGCTGTTCGATCCGGCCGAGTACTTCCGTGGCCTGCAGCAGATGATCCGTGAGGCGCGTGACGGCGCGGCCGGTGATCGTCAGCCGTTCTACGTGGTGGCCGAGAAGATCCTCTCGGCGGGCGAATCGCTCCGCTCCGACTGGCCCGTCGTCGGCACCACGGGCTACGGTTTTCTCAGCCTGGTCTCCGGGCTCTTCGTCGACGGCCGCCACGCGCGGCGGCTCCGTCGCGTGTACTCGCGGCTGACGGGCCGGCAGGAGACCTTCGACGAGGTGGTGTACGAAAGCAAGCGGACGATTATGCTGACCGCGATGGCCAGCGAGCTCAACGTGCTCGCACACGCGCTCAACCGCATCTCCGAGCACGATCGCCGGTATCGTGACTTCACCCTCAACAGCTGTCGCGCGGTCCTGCGGGAAGTGATCGCCTGCTTTCCGGTGTATCGCACCTACGTCAGCGCCAGGGGCGTCGACGCGTTCGATCGCGCGGCGGTTCAGCAGGCGATCGAACAGGCGCGCAGGCGCAATCCGCTGATGGAGGAGTCAGTCTTCGAGTTTCTCGAGGAGATCCTGCTCACGCTGCCGGATGCCTCCGCGTCGCCCGACGATCCGGCCGCTCGCGAGCGGCTGCAGTTCACGATGAAAGTACAGCAGTTCACCGCACCCGTGCAGGCGAAGGGCGTCGAAGACACCGCGTACTATCGATACCATGTGCTCGTGTCGGCCAACGACGTCGGTGGTCATCCGGGCCACGTCGGAGTCACGCCGGCGCAATTCCATGACGCCAACGCGGGACGGCTCGAGTCCTGGCGGAACGAAATGATTACGACCTCGACGCACGACACCAAGCGCGGTGAGGATGCCCGGATGCGAATCAACGTGCTCTCCGAGATTCCGGAGGCGTGGCGGCGCGTCGTGTCGGAGTGGATGCGCATGAATGGACGACAGCGGTCGAAAGTCGGCGGCCTCTGGGCGCCGGACCGGAATGACGAGTATCTGTTCTACCAGACCTTGATCGGCGTCTGGCCCGCGGCGCCGGGTGCGGCCGGAGATGGTGGGCGCCCGTCTCCGGACCTCGTGGCACGGGTGAGCGGCTACATGCAGAAGGCTGTCCGCGAAGCAAAGGTGCATACGAGCTGGATTGACGAAGACCCCGCGTATGGCCGCGCCGTGACGCGGTTCGTGGAACACACCCTCGCCGGGAAGACCTCGCCGCGCTTCCTTCGTTCGTTCACGGCGTTCGAGCGGAATGTGGCCGCTGCGGGCATGGTCAATTCCCTCGCCCAGCTCGTCCTCAAACTGGCATCGCCCGGAGTTGCGGATGTCTATCAGGGCAACGAGCTGTGGGATCTGAGCCTTGTCGATCCGGATAATCGCCGCGGCGTCGATTTCGCCGACCGGCGCCGCCTGTTGGGGCAGGTGCTGCCGCTGACGATGGCGGTCGAGGAGGGCGGCGTTCGCAGCTCAGAGGTGCGCGAACTGCTGGATCACTGGGAGGACGGTCGCATCAAGCTGTTGATCACGGCAGCCGGCCTGCGCTTCCGCCGGCGCCATCCCGAGGTTGTGCTCGACGGCGCGTACCTGCCCCTGCAGCCGGAAGGGCCCGCCGCCGATCACCTGGTGGCGTTTGCGCGGCAGCATCCCTCTGGAACGCTGGTGGCGGCGGTCCCGAGACTCGTCGCGTCGCTGGTGCCGGAAGCGGGCACACTGCCCCTGGGCGACGCAACGTGGACCTCGACGCGTATCGTGCTCCCGGAGACGCTGCAGGCGACCTACTACCAGCATCTGATAACGGGCGAACCCATCCACGCGACGCGCGAAGCCGATCGATCCGTGATCGCTGCGGCGGACGTCTTCCGGGCGAGCCCGGTGGCGCTGCTCTGGGCCTCACGTTCGGGAGGTTAGAGAAGCCCGTCGGATATCGAGCGGCGGCCGTTCAAGGGGGCGATCCGGCGCCTGTTCTCGGGCCAGCCGCACGCGCGTTCCTCGGCGGTCTCTCATGAGCCAGACTGATCCGAAGCGTCTCCATCCCCAGCCTGGCCTTGAGGACGTTGAGGAGAACCTGCTCGACGGCCGTGTCGAGCGGCCGCGGGGCCTGATAGCGCACGTGGACCGTCACACCCTCCTCGTCGAATCGCAGTTCGGCTCCCAGAAGCTGCGCCGAACCGGCTGGCCACGCTTCCCGCAGTGGTGGATCAAGATGGCCGAGCGCTTCACGTCTGACGAGGTCGAGGCTGAACGGAGGCGGAGGTGGCGGCGGCGCCGGCGGTGGTTGAAGGTTCTGCCTCAGGAGCGCCAGCTCATCGGCGCTCGCGATCTTGCGAACACTGAGACTGACGTCCCGACCGGTGCGGCGCGCGACCAGTCGCTCTGCCGCCTGAACAGCCTCCGACGAGAGGGTGTCCGCGACAACGAGGCGGATGATGATCGGATTGGTGGTCGGTTCGACAACCTGCGAGACAATCGTGCCGGCAGGCCCCAGACTGCGAATGGCCTCGGCGGCTGCGGTCCGGGCGCTCGTTTCGTCGCGAAGCTGGACGAGCGACCGTCGCAACGGGACGAACAGCAGCGCAAGTAATGACACCAGCATCAGGACGCGCCAGCGCAGCTGTCCGACTTCGCCGATCGGCTTGGCGACGATCGTGCGCATGAGACCAAGATACAGGGGGTCGCTCCACGCGTGCTCCCTCACGAGTTGGTCGTAGCGTTGGCGCACGTCGGCGGCATCCATCCGGACGAGAAAGAACGTGAGAAAGGCCGTCGCCGTGATTGCCGCCAGGTTGGTCACAAACAGCAACGTGGCCCCGCTGACGATCGACATCGACGGCCCGCCGCCCAGTCCGAACCCGGCGGCGCAGAGCGGCGGCATCAACGCGACGGCAATCGCGACGCCGGGGAGGGCGGAAATGTTGCCGGCGCCGCCGCCGCGGCAGACGAGGATCGAGCCCGCCAGCCCGGAAAACAGCGCAACGCCGAGATCGAGCAGGTTGGGCTGCGTGCGCGCCAGGATCTCGGTCGTGGCCGCGTGGTACGGCAGCAACCAGGCGATTCCCGCAGAGAGGGCGACGGCCGCCACGACGCTGACGAGAATGATGAAGGCCGCGCGCAGGCCGAGGTAGACGTCGGCGATCATCAACGCCAGGCCGAGCGCGAGGATGGGTCCCATCAGCGGCGAGATCAGCATGGCGCCGATCACCACCGCCGGGCTGTTGAGCACGAGTCCAAAGGTGGCGATGCCCGCCGAGAGCAGCAGTTCCAGCCAGTAGTTCAGGCTGGTACTGTCGCAGGCCTCGAAAAGCTGAAGGTAGATGGCGGGCTTCGACTCAGGAGCCACTCGCAGCAGCCGCTCGAGTTGTCGGCGAAATGGGGCGGTGTGCATGGGTCAGACCAACTCTTTCCGTGTGGACCGATCGACCGTCAGTCCGACTGACATCCGTCACAGTAACATGAGCCATTCTCGTACTGCGGCGGGATTCATCAACCAGTGGCGCGCTCGGCTGGGACCGTGACCGACATGTATGCCCACCGCATGGGCCGGCAGGGCGGCGAACATATCTTCGTCGGTCGCATCGTCTCCCAGTGCGATGAGCGCCCTCGGTGGTTCTGCTGAACGAACGATCCACTGGATCGCGAGGCCTTTGTGGACACCACGGAGACCGACCTCGATCACTTTCTTCCCTTCCCGGATCTCCAGGGGCTGATGGCCGAGGGCGGCCTCCAGCCGCATGCGGAGTTCGCGCGCCTGTCGCGCACCGAACTCCGAATCGGCAAGGCGATAGTGCCACGTGAGCGATGCACTCTTCTCCTCAATCAGCGATCCAGGCGTTGCCGCGGTGAACGGCCTGAGAATCGCCTTCACCGTGTCCTGCCAGCCCTGAGGGATCTCCGATGCCGGTGTCCACTCCACGGCGCCCATGGGACGATACCAGAAGCCATGTTCGGCCCACAGCGCGATGGGCAAAGCGCCCAGCCAACGTTCCAGTACGTCGCGCGGACGCCCACTAATCACGTGAACAACAGTGCCCCTCCGATGGGCGACATGGTCAAGGAGGCGGAGGAGTTCATCGTCGGGCGCGGCGATCTCCGGCGTGGCCTCGATCGGGACGAGCGTGCCGTCGTAGTCGAGCAGGAGCGCGAGCGGCGACACATTGAGCAGCCGGTCGAGATCGCGGCAAAGTTGCTCGGGTGTCGTCAGATGCCCTCCTGGGCGTGGAGCCGCGGGTGCGGTGTGGAGCGCCTGGATGATGTGTCCGCTCGACAGGCCGTCCTACTCTAACATTCGCTCACGGAACGCCGCTCGCGAGCCATGTGCGCGCTGGCCAGCGCGGCCTGCGCTGTGCTGTTGTTTCGGGTCTACTGGCAGCATCCCGCCGCGCGACTCGGCTGGTGCTCTGGAGCAGCGCTGCGTTCGCGTGGTCGTGGCGCTGCTCGTTGGTGTCTGGTTGAAGGACCGAGAGCTGGCCGATCACTTGAGCACCGGCGCCGGCGACTCCTGATCGCCGTCCTGCCAGACCAGCGTCCGGATGGGGAACGGGATCGTGATGCCTTCGCGCGTGTACCGTTCGTGCAGCCGTTTGATAAATTCGTGTTTGAGCAGGTACTGGTCCACGTACTCGCGCGCGCGCAGGATCACGGTGAAGTTGATGCTCGAGTCGCCGAAGGTGTGATAACGGATGAAGGGTGCAAAAGACGCGATGCCGCCGGGGACCGTTTCGAGCGTCTCCTTGGCCACTTCGCAGGTGATGCGCTCCACGCGAGTGAGATCGCTCGCGTAGTCCACCCCCACTTCGACGAGCACGGCGAGCTCGCAATCGGGCATGTAGTAGTTGGTGACGATCGCCTGCGCCAGCCTGGCATTGGGCACGAGCACCATGTTGTTCGCCAGCAGCCGGATGCGCGTCGACCGCCAGCCGATGTCGGCCACGTAGCCTTCCTCGCCAGAATCGAGGCGCACGTAGTCACCGGTGCGCACCAGTCCCGCAATGGCCACATAGATCCCGGCAAAGAGATTGGAGAGCGTCTCCTGGAGCGCGAGCGCGACCGCCAGCCCGCCCACGCCGAGCGCCGTCAGGATGGGCGTCACCGACACGCCCAGGCCGTTGAGGATCATGAGCAGACCGAGGGTATAGACGGCTCCCGTGACCACCGTCTGCGTCAGGCTGGTGAGCGGAAGCGCATGTTGAAGCGTCGAGCCATAGGCCCTGGTGGCCCAGGCCACGATGGCGGCGGCCGAGAAGGTGGCCGAGAGGACGATGAGCACGAACAGCGACTTGGTCAGGGCATTGTTGACGTTGGGAGGCAGGGTCCAGAATCCCGCGGCGAGATAGACGCCCAGCAGCCCGCACCACAGCGGCACCCGCTTGCCGAGCTCGGTGACGAGGACATCGTCCCACTGCCCGCTCGTGCCCGCCGCCATGGCCGTCAACCGGCGGCGGACGACGCTCTTGAGCAGGTGACCGGCCACATAACTCAGGGCGAGGACGACCGCCGACAGCGTCGCCCTCAGCATCCAGCTCTCCATCACTCCAGCGGCTCCTCGATGAAGTCCTGATAGTTGTCCGGCGTGATTTGGACCGTGACCACCTGAGCGGCCTCTCCGAGTGATCGCCCTGGCTCGTCATTGACCCAGTACATGAATGCCGCGGCGTCTCCGACGAGAACCTCGATCTGTCGCCATGCCTCCACGGACGCGTGTTCGTTCGGCTGCATCAGGCGATGGATGACCGGCCGTCCGTCAGCCGTTGCCGACACCCAGCACGGTCCGCGAGCCTCGATCTCAAGACGCACGCGCGCGGCCTTCTCCTCACCGAAATCCTCGGGCTGGCTGCCGGGCCGATTTCCTGAAACAGGTGCCGTGCCGGCGGCCGTTCCCGCGGCGAGCGGCGACGCCACGGTGGTTGGATCGTCGGACTCCGGAGGGCCGGAGACTCGAGCGATTCCCGCCACCAGCACGACAACAGCCGCGAAACCGGCCGTGAGACGCCAGTCGATGCCGGGCGCGTCTCGAGCGGCGTACACCGCGCGCAGCTTCGTCAGACCGTCATCTGTCTGAGGCGCACCGAGCGACCGGTACTCATCGACCACCTCCTCAGGGTTCAATCCCACGCGACTGGCGTAGGCGCGCAGATGGGCCCGCGTGATGAGGCCGCTCGGCAATCGAGCAAAGTCGTTCGTTTCGAGCGCCTCGAGCAGGTGCCGAGGAATTCTGGTCGCGGCCGAGAGGTCTTCGAGCGTCAGGCCCTTGCCGTGACGAGCGTCTTTGAGTCGAGTGCCGAGGTCCATTGGCGTACTCTTGAGTCGTTGACGGCGTTCGGTTCAATCCCGGTGTGGCCGGCCTCGGCGTGCACGATCGAGGGCGGCGGAAGCGAATTAAGGCGTCTCGGTTGAACCTGAAGAGCGGGCAGGCGCCCGGCGTCAGAAGACGCCGCGGCCGAGATTGCGGAAGATGCGGCGAGGAATATCCCGCATGCCGTAACGATAAATCAGCCTTCGCACGGCGTCAATTGAAACTTACCTCACGTGCGATGACCAAGCCGGGCGCGCGCGTAATCATGCGTGCCGCGCATGACGGCGGCCAACCGAGCCGGCAACGAGCCGCCGCGCGATCGGATGGCGTGCGCGAGATTGAGGGTCACAATCGAAGCCGCCCGGCTGAGACGGCCCAGTCGGCTCGACGGCCCGGCCCGCTCGGCGAACAGGAGATGGTTGCGCGCGGCAAAGTAGAGCCGATCGGGCGCCTCGGCGCCGATCGAGCGGCTGCCCTCGTGGTAGACGGTCGCCGCTGACGCGAGCACGCTCGCGAATCCCGCCCGACGCGCCCTCAGGCAGAAGTCTGTTGTCGGGGGGCGGGTCTGAGAAGGGGCATTCCGTTAACCGCGCGAAGCCCCTAATGTTTCCTATCGTCGGGTGCGGCATGCACTGATGTTCCGGAACTGTCAGCAACGAGGGGTCGTAGCTGAGCGCGCGAGCACGGCCCGCTTCGTTGAATGGAATACCCAGGAAATCGACCAGCTCCGGCCCATCCTGACGTTCGGGGTTGTCCTCGAAAAATCCGAAGATTCCACCGGGCGCGGCCGGTGGGCCCCAGGCTCCGACGATGTCGTGCTGCGCGAAGGCGGATTGAGCGGAGAGCAGCGCCATCGCGCCGACGGCGATTGCTCTTCGTACGTCCATATCGACTCCCTCCGGCCCGGCTGGTTGTGGTTCCGTTCGGCTTGTTTTCGCGCTCGTCGTCCACCGTCGCTTGCCCTGCGTTTGGCCCTCTTATACGGATTGCCCGCGGGCGAGCAGTTGGCGTAGAGGCGTTGCCCCCTCAGGCCGGCTGGCCAGCAGAGTTTAGCCTTGGCGGTTGCCGAATAGGACGTCGATTCGCCGGGAGACGCGGGATGTCAGCCTGGATTTTCTGAAAGGCAGAGGTCCCGCATGCACGATGCGTAGATTAACGCACGTCGTAGCCGAGCCGTCTATACAGGTTCTCGATGCGAATCGTCGCCTGATTCACAAGCACGACCGGGCCGCGATGCGTCGCGAGCCATACGGCCGTGGTAGGCGATGCCGTCTCCTCGAACTCATCGTCCTCCACGCTGGCAAGAATGGCGATCGGCTTGCCGCTGGCGATCAGCACCGGGCTAGGCGTCGAACAGGGCGACCGACGTGATCTGCGACCGATCCGCGGCGATCTGGAGCGCCTCCCGCATCCTGTCGCCAGGAAAGGTCTGACCGATCATCGATTTCGCATCGAACAGCCCCTTTTCGATCAGCCGCACGAAACGCGGGAGGTCGCGCAGCGCCTGCACGCCGGCGTAATTCCCGGGCACGTGCGTCTTCGAGCTGTTCGACCATCCTCCCGCGGGGAACGTGACGGTGGTTCCCATGGGTTGACCGACACCCGATGTCCGGAGGTACCCGCCTCCTCGCGTGAGGGTGTACGCCTGCTGCAGCGCCTCCGCGCCTGTCATGTCCAACGGCGCTTCGACCCCCGCCGGAAGTGGGAACCGCGTGCCGCCCACTGCCTCGAGGACGTACATCGCGCCGCGTCCTCCCCCAAAGCCTCCGCCGTCATTTCGGCGCTGGCCGACGAAGAAGCGCCCCGGCGGCACGACGTCCGCCATCATGGCCTGCGCCTTCGCGATCAGGTCGTTGCCCTTGTCGACATTGGGATCGATCACCGCCGTCGCGCCGAGCTTGAGCGCCAGGTCCCGGCGATACTTAATCGGATCGATCCCGACAATGTTCTTCGCACCCTGGATGCGGGCGCCCTGCACCGCGCTCATGCCGACCGGGCCGAGCCCGAACACCGCCACATCGGATCCGGCTTCGACCGGGAACCGACACATGGCCAGCCCAAGGCCGGTCGCGCTGACGCATGAGAGGAGCGACAGCTCGGCGGGGGGCACCTTCGTGAACACCGGGACGACGAATTCCTCCCACGCCACGAGGATTTCCGAGAGCCCGGACGGCCCCGCAGGTGGAGACGTGAACACCGGCGCGCCATCTGCCATCGTCGCCGTCGCGATCACCGGGCGGCCGAACATCGCGCAGATGTCGCCGCGGCCGTTGAGACAGTTGGCGCACGCTCCGCAGTTCGGCGTGATCGCCATGATGACCTGGTCGCCCACCTGCACGCGCTTGACCTGCGAGCCGACCTCCAGGACAACGCCAACGCCGCCGTGTCCGGCGATCTGCGCGTTCATCGCCGCGTTGGCCGTGTTGAGCGCGGCCGTTGTCGTGTAGCAGGTCTGCGCCGCCTGGTTCCGAATCACGACCTGCTGCGGGTGGATCGGCCGCAGCGTCAGGGTTTCCATCGACAGACTGTTGGCGTAACGCACCAACGCGCGGAATTTCGTGCCCGCCGTCCGGCCCCCGGCCTGGCGCTCCGCCTCCGCGGCCGCCTGGGCGGCTGCAACAGCCGGATTGGGGGCCTGGGCCAGCACGGGTGCGCGGCCGAGCAGCGCCGCCGCACCGCCGCCGACGGCGGCCGCCGCGCTCTGCCTGAGCATGCGGCGCCGTGAGATCGAATCGACGCTCTGGGGCTCGTCGAATCCCGAGCCGTACTTGAATGTCATCGGTACCGCTCCAATTCGCCGATGCGTCGATCGAGATGTGCGTGAAAGACGCGGCCAGCATATACCAGCGGGAACGGAGCGGCAAACTGCTCCGGTGAGATCGAGGGCGTCCCGCCGATTCCGTTGGCGACCAGCGTGTAGCACGGGGCCGTCGCCTCGGTGCGCACGACGACGTGCCGCTCGTGAATCGGCAGCAACCGCAACTCTCGCGACACGGCGGGCGCCTGTGGTGTCTGTGCGAGCGCGCCGCCGCCGAGGGCAACTGCCGCGCTGCCGGCGCCGCGCACCAGCGTTTCACGTACGCCCAGTCCAAGTCGTCGGCTTTGACCGCCATCACGTTCCGCGCATCGTCGAGATCCTTGGCACGTCTTGCCTGGCTGGCCCAGCGCAGCTTGGTCACGATCATGTCCTCGGCAGACGCCACATAGGCGTCTCGGTCGAGGAGACGGACCCGCAGCCGCCGTGCGAATCGCTCGCGATCGTGCGCGTCGTCCCCTCGGACAAATAGCTCCGATATGAAAGGGCTGCCCGCCAACTCGGCATCGCGTGTCGATCGTGGGATGCCGTGGAAGTTCGACGCGAGCGAACCGACGACCATGTAGCGGATGCCGACGGTCTCGAGGGCATCGATCACCTTGACGACGGCTTCGTCTGCGGTC